>Ga0306920_100007883_pt1 | contig 14075 bp, 15 predicted proteins | sample flu12Cox44000170_FD_204666 | JGI IMG/M metagenome (GOLD analysis project Ga0306920, IMG submission 204666) | Lab enrichment of tropical soil microbial communities from Luquillo Experimental Forest, Puerto Rico - flux4day.12C.oxic.44.000.170 (v2)... | ecosystem: Environmental > Terrestrial >...
TCCCCATAGGGAAGCAAGCCCGCGGTTCAGTCCAACGGGAATCTATCCTGCGTGCCCCGCCCCGACGCGAGCGGCGCAAGGGTAAGCCCATCGAGGCGGGGCACGCAGGATAGATTCCTTAACGTTATGTTGTGCACAACATAACAACAAATTCATGATTTGGCTGATGCGGGCCGGACTGACGTGGCCCAAGCTGGCCAGTTGCCGGTAATTGGCAACGACTCCGGAACGAAGCAGTTGCTCGAATCGCAAGGCCAAGGCCATCAAACGAGCCAGGCGCGGCACGCGGCCCGGCTGCGGTTCGGAACCTCGTTGCAAATGCTGGTGGCCACCGCGGCCCCGGCGCTGGCAATGCACGGCGCATTCTCTGGTCAACGGAGTGATCATGCGGTTTTCCCTTTCAGTTCATCGGCCAGGTTGGCAATGCCTCCTGGATGGTAGGTAATCGCGATTTTGCCCCGGGCGCCGTCGTAGTCGACCCGCTCCACCAACGATTGGACCACGCGGCCTTGTTCTTCCGGAGGGAGGGTATCCCATAAGGGATCGAAGATCGCCCGGGCTGATATTTCGGTATCTCCAAGTTCCCGCTGTAACGTGATTACATGTTCCCCGATGGCCGTGATCCGGCGTTCGGCGTTGCCGATGCGTTCTTGGAGGTCGGCAAGGCGGGAGACGGCTGGGGTGCCGGCCTCCCCCGGTTGCAGGTATTCAAGGAGTTGGCGGACTTCCCCCCGCCAGGGGACTACTTCCTGTTCTAAGCTGCGGCGTTCTGTTTCCCATTGCCTGATTTGCGTACGGTCTCGGCTCCGGGCCTGGGTTATGCCCTGGACCAACGACGGGTCCTGGCGCAGGCTCTTGATCTGGTCGATCACGAACTGTTCGATTGCAGCAGCCCGGATGGATTGTGCTGGGCAGGTACGCCAGCCTCTCTTCTGCGCCCCCGTGCATACATAATAACGATAGCGCTTGCTGCCGTTGCCGGTATGCGCGGGGATCATGGCGCAGCCGCAGGGCACACAGCGGATCCGGCCTTTGAGTAAGGCGCCTGCGCGGTTCGGCACCGCATGAGTCCGGGCTTTCTTTTGCTGGTGGAGCACATCCTGAACTCTTTGCCAGACAGCCGCATCGATGATGGCGGGGTGTTCGCCAGGATGCAATTCATTCTTGTACCGGATTTTGCCCATGTACGTGGGATTGGTCAGCAATTTATGCAGGGTGGTCTTGGTAAAAGGCAACCCGCCGCGGTCGTGGCCCTTGCGGGTCGTCCAGCGCTTGTTGCACCAGCCACGGCCGTGGAGCTCTCCGACCACGCGGATCAAAGACTCATGCCGGAGATACAGTCTGAAAATAGCCCGAACGCGACTCGCTTCATGGTCGCTGACTTGGAGTTTCGAGCCGTGCGGATCGACATCGTATCCCAAGAGCGGCATGCCGCCGGACCACTTGCCCTTGCGCCGCGCGGCGGCAATCTTATCCCGCGTCCGCTCGGCAATCATTTCCCGCTCGAACTGGGCAAAGGACAACAACACGTTTAAGACCAGCCGGCCCATCGACGTGGCCGTGTTGAACTGCTGCGTCACCGACACGAAGGCAACTTGGTGTTCTGCGAAGGTCTCCATCATTTTGGCGAAGTCCAGGAGCGATCGGCTGAAGCGGTCTACCTTGTAGACCACCACGCAGTCGATACGGCCGGTTGCAATGTCCGCAAGCAAGCGTTTAAGCGCAGGCCGGTCCATATTGCCCCCGGTGAAACCGCCATCGTCGTAATGGTCGGGAAGACAAAGCCATCGCTGGCTCTTAATGAAGGCTTCGCCGGATTCGCGCTGGGCGTCCAGGGAGTTGAACTCCTGCTCCAGGCCTTCCTCGGTGGATTTCCGGGTGTAGATGGCACAGCGAATCGTGGTACGTGTCGGAACCGGATGTTTGGGTTTGGTTTTCGTCATTGGTCTTGGCCTTTCTGCATGAGGCGAAAGAAGAGATAACCGTTGCAATGGGAACCGGTGATCGTCTTGGCCACCGCGCTGAGCGATGGGTACACATTGCCGGCAAACTCGAAACCGGCTTGCAGGACTTTGATCTGCAAGTCTTGGCCCTTGTAGGCGCGGGTGATGATGGTTCCCGGTTCAGGCAGCCGGCTGTCGCGCCTGCGGGGGTTGTAGGTGGTGCGCACTGCCGTCCCAATGCTGGTCTTGGGCTTGGGTGCTGCGAGGCGCAGATCGGCGTCGTTGGCCAGTTCGGCGGCCCGTTGCCGGGCCCTTTCGGACAGGTCGCCCTCGGCCAAAGCCTGGATGCGCCAGGCGATCCGTTTGATCAGCCAGGTGCGGTTGTGGACGCGGGTGCCTTCGCCGAATAGCTCGGCATAGCGGATCTGCAAGTCTCGGGTGGCCATCTGCTCGAGGATGGCCACATCCTTGTCGATGTTCATGAAGAAGCTCCTTTCTGGGGGATCTCGGAAATCGTTAACACCAGTGCCACTGAGCCAGGCTTGACAAGAGAAGGCAAGGCCAGTGACAGCGCATTTCGAGAGATTTCGAGATCCCGGTCCGCGCTGGTTTCCCATTAGCGGACTCCAGGAAAAAATCAAGAAATCCAGCGTAAAGGCGCTTGAACTGGGTTGGCCGGCGAGGTAACTGTCCTGACTGGCCGAAGCACCGCGATGTCCGTGGTGCCGGTTGTCACGAACCTATAGGAGCACCATCATGACAGCGAAGAAAACCACCCCGTCCGTGAATGGCGCCAAGCACCGCAAAGCAGCAAAGACCAAGGCGCCCGCGAAAAAGGCCAGCGCTGCCGCCAAGGCAAAGAAGCTCAGCGCCTTGGACGCCGCGGCCAAAGTCCTGGCCGAGACCGGCCAGCCCATGAACTGCCTGGAGATGATCCAGGCCATGGCTGGCAAAGGCTATTGGACCTCTCCCGGCGGCCTGACCCCGCACGCCACGCTTTATTCCGCCATCGCGCGCGAGATCGGCCGCAAAGGCGCCAATGCCCGCTTCAAGAAAACCGAGCGGGGCAAGTTCGCCCACACGTAGCCGTCTACCATTGATCTCACGAACCACCATCCAAAGGAGGAATTCCCATGTCCGTATCCCTGTCCCCCAAACTTTTCAACCCGGCTGACTCGGCTCCGGCGCTGGGTGACCGCCTCGCCCCCGCTCCCCGCGGCCGCGCTAGTTGGTCCGGCCTGCTCCGCCTCAGCCTCGTTGCCGTCCCCATCAAGGCCTACCCGGCCACCACGACCAGCCAGGAAACTCACTGCCATCAACTCCATGCCGACTGCGGCCAACGCATCCGCTACGAAAAACACTGCCCCCAGCACGGCAAGGTCGAGGCCGGGGCCATTGTCAGTGGCTACCCCTATGCTCCCGACCAGTACCTGGTTCTGGACGATGACCAATTGGACCAACTCCGCCCGGCGCGAGACCGGGCCCTGTGCCTGGAACGTTTCCTGGATCCCGACCAGCTCGATCCCACCCTGTTCTCCGGACGCAGCTTGCATTTGCTGCCCGACGGCTTGCCAGCGCAGCACCCCTATGCCGTGTTGCGCCAGGCTTTGCAGGAACGCCATAAATGGGCCATCGGCCGTGTGGTGCTGTCCGGCCAGCGCCGTTTGGTCCTGGTCCGTCCCATCGGCTGTCTCCTTACCCTTCATGTTCTGCACTATCCCGCCCAAGTACGCTCCCATACCGCCTGGGAAGCCGAACTCCGCGGCGGTACGCTCAATGCGGCAGAGCAAGACCTGGCCGGCAAGCTCATCGATGCCAGCACGCAATCCATCGACTGGTCGGCATACCGGGATGATCGGGCTGAGCAGTTGGCGGCTTTGGTCGAGGCGACCCTCCAGGGACGGTCCTTGACGCCCGTGGTCGAGGCCAAGGCGCCAGTGCTGCCTCTGCTGGAAGCTCTGCAGCAGAGCGTAGCAACAGCGCTACGCGACCAGGCCCCGGCCGACGCGGTCGCACCACGCGGCCGGCCACGGAAAAAGCCTCGGAGGGAGCCATGAACCAACGTCCCTTGCCGATGCTGGCCGTGGCAAGCGCGCCGTTTGATTCCCCGGAGTACCTATTCGAGGTGAAGTGGGACGGGGTGCGGGCCTTGGCTGCTTGTGGGCCGGGGGAATGGTCAATGTGGGGCCGGGAGGGGGCCAACTATACCGGCCGCTATCCGGAATTGGAGGTGCTTCGCCGCCTCCCCGCGGGTACGATCCTGGATGGTGAACTGGTGCGCCCGGGGCCATCGGGCCGGTCCGAGTTGGGCGCCATCTTGAGCCGCCATCAACTATCCAGCCCGGCGCGCATCCACCGGGCCAGTCACAGCCAGCCGATTTGCTATGTGGTTTTCGATCTGCTCTATCACCGGGGCCACTCGTTGCTGGGCCAGCCCTTGCGGGAACGGCGTGCTGCTCTGCAAGAACTGGTACAACGCCTGCACGAGCCGGTATTGCTCTTCTCGGAGGGAGTGGTTGGTCCGGGGAAAGCCTTCTTCGCAGCTTTGGTGGCCCAGGGACAGGAGGGCATGATGGCCAAGCACTTGGCCAGCCGCTACCGGCCGGGGCGGCGGTCGGCGGCCTGGCGGAAGATCAAGCCATGACGTTCCCAATTGGCGGGGACCACGCCAACCAACCGGAAAAGTCGCGCCACGGGCGAACGTTGGCGAAACGGGAGCGCAATCCGGGGCACGTCCTCGATACGAGGCCGTCGGTCCCCTCGCCGGCCTCGCGGGTCAAATGTAAAGCGATAAATGCTCGACAATCCCGGGGCGCTGAACCTGCTCCCGACCCCACCACAAGTCGGCCTTCGGCTACAATGAACAGCGCCCGTTCTTTTCAAGGAGGCCTTGTGACTACAGCTACCGCTCGTTTCACTATAGCCCGTATCCCATGCTACTGGCGTCCAATCATCATGGTCAGCGCCACCACTGTTCTGCTTGCCATATTCTGGTTCGCGTCCCGGTACCCGCAGCTCTTCAGCAAGGCGGAACATGTCGGCCAGGCCGTGCCGAGCATGGCATACAGCAGCCAACTGATGACGGTCGCCGCGGATGCGCCCTTCGCGCTGCGCATTCTCGCGGCAACGGTCAACTGGCTCGACAGCATGAAAATCGGCATGACCGTCGGTGTGCTCTTCGGCGCGTTGCTCCACACCGTCCTCCGCTACTACCCGCTCAAGATCGGCAAAAACCTCTATCTCAACTCCCTGAAGGGCGCGCTCGTCGGCGTACCGGGAGGCGTCTGCGCCAACTGTGCCGTCCCGGTCGCTTGCGGCGTCACCCGAGGCCATGGGCGTGTCGAAGTAGCCCTCGGCTTCCTTTTCAGCTCACCCAATTTCAATCCCGTCGTGGTCATGATGACGTTCATGGCCCTGCCGCTTGCCATGAGTATCACCAAGTACGCGATCCTGCTATTCGTGATTCTGCTCGTAGTGCCGTCGTTGATCCGTTGGCTGGAGCGAGAACAGCCGCTTCCGGTTTTCACGGCCGGCGATGACGCAGCGGCGTGCGCCATCAAGCTGCCGCCGCCGGATGAGTGTCAGGAGCGCTTCCTCACCGTGTTCGGCGAACTGGCCAGGGACTTCGGCAAGCATGTCTGGATGCTGCTCAAGCCGACGATTACTTTGATGCTTCTTGCCAGCGTCGTATCCGCGACCGTGCTGTTGCTGATTCCATGGGACGCGCTGCTGTCCGAAGTGACGCCGCTCCGGTTGGGCTTCGCGAGCCTGGTCTCCACCTTCATGCCCGTGCCGATCGCGCTGGATGTCATGTTCGCCGCCCAGCTCCAGCAGCAGGGAGTATTGGCCGGATACGTGATGATGTTCGCCATGACGCTCGGCACGTACAGCATCATCCCCACGATTTACTTGTGGCGCGAGGTCTCGAAGCGCCTGGCGGTGTCGCTGTTTGTGTTCTTCATGCTGCTCGGCTGGGTGTTGGGGCTGGTCTTTTGAGGCCGAGAGCCAGTGGTCTACCATGGTCACTAGGCCGGCGTAGTGAGCCTTGACGTCGGCGAGCGCTGCTTCTAGCTGGGGATGTTGATACAGCGTGCTATAGGGCAAGACGAGGCGACGGCCGCCGGATCGTCACTGGGAGTGACCCTCGAACGGCGCGGGTGTGGGACGTGGAAACGGGCGGCGAAGTGGCGGTCTTGAAACACCAAGGCCAGATCAATTCCATTGCGATCAGTCCGGACGGCCGCCGCGTCGTCACTGGAAGTGCGGATCGAACGGCGCGGGTCTGGGACATGGAAACGGGCGGAGAACTGGCCGTCTTGAAGCACCAAGCGCCGGTCAATGCTGTGGCGATCAGTCCGGACGGCAACCGCGTCGTCACCGGCGATGAGGATCAAACGGCGCGCGCGTGGGACATGGAAACAACCTGGGAACTAACCGTTTTGAAACACCAAGGGTCGGTTAATGTCGTGGCCATCGGTCCGGACAGCCGCCGTATCGTGACAGCGAGTGGGGATGAAACGGCGCGGATGTGGGACGTGGAAACGGGTCGGGAAATCGCGGTGCCGGCGCAGCCCGCCGGAGAGACCTTCCACGACGCCGGTCCTGACTGGCATCTTCCGGAACTTTCTTAGAGAATGATCCTGCCGAAAAAGTTGGCCACCTTGCGGCCCCTCGCGGAACTACTCTCATGGAGAGCGGGGCACAGTGGCGAAAGGCAGGCATGGGAACGGCAAAAACGAGCGACTTCCTCCGTCGCCTGACGCGGGGGATGGTGGCAGAAACACTGGCTGTCCAGTCGGACCGGCAACTCGTCGAGCAGTTTCTCGCCGGCCGAGGTGAGGCGGTCTTCGAGGCCATCCTGCGCCGGCACGGGGCGATGGTCTACCGCGTCTGCTGGCGCGTCTTGCAGCACCATCAAGATGCTGAAGACGCCTTCCAGGCCACCTTCCTGGTGCTGGCGCAGCGACTTCGCACGGTTCGCAAACACGCTTCGCTAGCTAGCTGGCTGCACGGCGTCGCCCACCGATTGGCCCTGAGGGCGAAGGCGGGAGCGGCCACGCGCCGCCGCCACGAAGCGCAGGCCTCGGTGTGCCAGCCGATGCCGCCCGATGATGTTAGCTGGGGCGAGGTGCGTGCTGTCCTCGACGCCGAACTGGCGGCCCTGCCCGAAAAGTGGCGGCTGCCGCTGGTCCTTTGTTACTTGGAGGGGCGTACCCAGGATGAAGCTGCCGCGCAGATAGGTTGGAGCCCGAGGACGCTCCGGCGGCGGTTGGAAGAAGCGCGCACAGGCCTGGGCCGACGGCTCAGTCGCCGTGGCGTCGCCTGGTCGGCGGCACTGTCCGCCGTCTTGCTCTCCGACGCTGTCGCCTCGGCGGCGCTAGCGCCGGGTCTGTTGGATTCCACGATCAAAGCCGCAAGCCTGTTTGCGGCCGGCCAAACGGCGGCTGCGGGCCTCGTCTCGGCCAAGGCCGCCGCTTTGACAGAAGGAGTGCTGAAAACCATGTTCCTGACCAAACTCAAGACCTTGACAGCGGGGGTGTTCGTGCTCGCTGCGGTTGGCAGCGGGGGAAGCTCGCTACTCATTCCGACCCTGGCACCGGAAAGGGCATATGCCGCACGGCAAGTTGTTAAAGAGAAGCCACCAACGGACAAAAAGCAACCTCAACTGGAGATCCACCAACTGGAGATGCACCGATGGACTAGGGAGGTCGATGCTCGGGAACAACCCATTACGGCCAAGGAAATGGTCATCCATGAGGGCAGGCACAGGATAGAGATGGGCTGGAAGAAACTGGCCGGATGCAAGAACGCCAAGGAGGAAAGGAATACACTGGCCGAGATCGAGGCAGACCTGAAGCGAATGAAGGATCTTCTGCAACTTTTGAACAGGGTGGACGAGAAGTCGGACGAAGAGCCGCCCGCTGATCCGCTCTCCGAGCGGCTGAAGAAGGTCGATACTCTTGAGTCGGATCAGCACACAGAACCGCTCCAAATACTGGTCTGCTTTACCGACTCAGACAAGGACAGGCCATCGATGAGGTTCATGACTGCGTCCCGGAACGAACCAACACCATCCGATATTTCTTCGTCAGAGTTGAAGGCAAGGGGACGTTGGCGAGAGTTGCCGCCAGCAAACACGACAGGAGCGGCGCTTCCACTTACAACCCGAGACTTGCCAAAGGAAAAGCTGCCAGCTCGTCATCGATTTGACAGAATCGTGACACGAGACGAGGCCATTCCCATCATTCAAAATTACATCGAAGTCGACCTGAAGAAGCTCAAGGAAACGAAGGACGACAAGTCGATGCGTGAAGCACTCAAGAGCCTTGAGGAATCCGTGCAGAGTATGAAGAACTTGCTGTCATTTCCTGGCGTCCCAACCGAGAAGCAGTCCAAGGACAAGACGCCTGAAAAAGAGAAGCCGCCCCCTAAACGGGGAACGCCGGCTGATTCTGAGGAAGGCGCAAAGGCCCTCCAATTGCAGGGGACGCTTTATGACGCCGAGGAGGAAAAGCGCCTCACGCTGATTCTTCCGCCAGTCCAAACCGAACCGCTCCCGGTCGTCTTATCGCCACAGGTGCCAAGCGAGCCACTCAAGGTTCGTCTCCCACCGCTCCAACGAGAGCCGCTCGAGGTCATTCTGCCGGCACACGTGCAGAAGGACGAGCCGGCACCCAAGAAGACTAAAGTTCGTCGTCCTCCGCCGGCGGACACAACCGTGCAGCTTGATAAGATCGTGGACCGGCTGGGGCTCGCCAGGAAGCTGGCCAAGATCAACGCGGTAAACGTGCGTGACCTGAGAGAACAAGAGATCCGAATCATGGAGTTGCTGTCCTATGGCGCGCCAGCGGAAAAGAAGCGCTGACAGTCACACTACCGCGCTATTTCGGCCAATGGTCATGCTGGGGGCTTACGATTCTTTTGAAAGGAGGTGTCCGATGACTGAGAAACTGCGACGCCGGGACCTGGTGAAGACCGTGGCCGCTGCGGGAGGACTGCTCGTGCTGGGAAGCGTCGCGTCCGCAGCCGAGCCGGACAAGACTAGCAAGTTGCCCGGTGAGTGGCTCCGCGAAGGCAAGGAGGACCAGCCGTGCGCCATTTTCCAGCACGGCCGCATTCTGTTGCTCGTTAACGAGGAAGGCGAGTTCGCGACCGCCCGGTTGACCGGGGCGAAGAAGTTCGTGGTCCTCAAGTCGGAACACTGGGAGGAGGGCTTGGTCGGCGAGCTCGACAGGATAGACAGGAGAATTTCTTGGTCCAACGGCACTACCTGGAAGCGTCCTTGATTCAATCAAAGGAGGGCGAACCATGAAGCTTGGCAAAATGATGAGTGTTCCCGTGCTCCTCGCTACCTTCCTCCTCACATGGAACCAGCAGTAATCGATGACAAGGCCGGCCGCTAGCCAGCCGCTGCCCTTTCGCTCACCATCCAGGACTTGCTTGATACAGATTATCGATGAGACAATGAAGGCCAATGGTGAGATAGCCATGAGCCCAAGCGCCGGGGCGTTGCCTGCCGTCCACAGGGGCGGGTAGCCGACCGGGAACCAGCCCAGCGCCAGCGACACGGGGCTGATCAGGGCTAAGCTGAAACACAGACCTGCCATAGTGACTTCACCTCACCGCATAACGATGAAGCTCACCTGCCGCGGCGGCGGGAGAGCCGTTCGGCGAACTTCAGCGGATCAGGTTTTTGTAGATTTTGCCATCCTTCATGATGACGACGAAGTTCCGGGCCGGGTCCGCGATCAGTTTGATGTTCTTGAGAGGGTCGCCATCGACCAGCAGCAGATCGGCCAGTGCGCCTTCTTCCACGACCCCCAGCCTGCCGGGATAGGGGTTGCGCTTCCCGCACATGGCCAGGAGCTCGGCGTTCGTCCTGGTCGCCATGACGAGCGTTTCGGCGGGGGTGTACCATCGTTCCAGTTTGACTAACAGTTCCCCCTGACGACGCGCCAGGCCCGGGGAGAAGATGATGTCGGTGCCCCACGCCGTCTTGAGTTTGTGCTTCCTCGCCAACCGGTACACGATGTCCGTGCCCGCGAACACCTCGGTCGCCTTCGCCCGCTGCGGCGAGCCGGGCGGAAATGCCTCGGCCAGTTCTTCGGGGAGCGGCTGAATACTTAACCAGACCCCCCGCTCGGCGATCAACCGGGCGGTCGCTTCGTCCATCAGGTGGCCGTGCTCGATGCACTTCACGCCGGCGGTGATCGACCGTTTGATCGAGTCGGGCGTGTAGGCGTGCACGGTGACGTAGGTGCCCCAGTTCTCGGCCGCTTCAACGGCGGCGCGCAGCTCGGGCTCGGTGAAAGTGGTCACATCGAGCGGGCTGTGCGGTGATGCCGCCCCACCACCAGCGGTCAGCTTGATCTGCGTCGCCCCCAGCATGAGCTGCTCGCGCACGCGCACGCGGACCTCGTCCGGGCTGTCGGCGACCAGGCTGCCGCCGATCTGTTCCATGCGCGATCGCGGCTGGCCAACGGTGCGCGGCAGCTCGAACGACTGGCGGAAGTCGCCGTGGCCACTGGTGACGGTGATGATGGCGCCGGACGGGTAGATGCGGGGCCCGACGACGACGCCCTCGTCGATGGCGCGCTTGAGCCCGAACACCGGCCCGCCCACATCGCGAACGGTGGTGAACCCGCGGAGCAGCGTGTCCGTAGCCTCCGCACCAGCCACCAGGTTGGCGTAGCCGACGTCCCACGTCAGCGCGTCCGCCGGCGTCGGCCGCACGAGCATCGCGTGCCAGCTTCGATGTGGCCACGCTGCCGTACCACATAGCGACCGATCCCTGGCGTACAACTCACCGACAGGGATCGTACTGATTCTGACTACCGGCGGGCTCCTCGGCGTCCTCGCTGTGCCGCTGGAATCCGTCGAACCACCACCGAACCAGGTGCCTGACCGGCCGGCGCAGTCCGTGCCCATCGCTCCGCCGCCCGCAATGCTTCTTCCAACGGAAAATCCCCCATGACCAATCGAAGCCTGGTTTGGCCGACCTCGATCACGTCGCCGAGTTTTAGTTTCCATCTGCGGCCTCCGTCATAGCACAGGCTCGTCATTCACGTCTCCATCGCCGAACGCTCGGCTAAACTCGTAACGTCGCAGGCTATTTCGAACAGATCAACAGCGAGCGCTACGGTTGGGACCTCGGCCCGCTCCATCCGCTGGTTTCCGCCGGGATTTTCTACTACGATCGATGCGAAACAGCCGAACGCGACCCTGTTCAAGAACGTGAAGGTGTTCGACGGCAAGTCGGACAAGCTCACCGCGAGCACGTCCGTCCTCGTAGTCGGCAACAAGATCGAGAAGATCGGCGGCGACATCGCGGCCCCGGAGAATGCAACTGTCATCGACGGCGGCGGGCGCACGCTCATGCCGGGCCTGATCGAGGCGCACTGGGCGCGGTGGCCGCGGCACCCCCGGACTCAAACCCGCCGCCTGCTCCGGCCAGTCTGGAGGCAGTCCGGGCTCTCACCGACCAAATGTTGAGCCATTACGAAGTCGGCCACATTCTCGGAGAAGGGGCCAACGGCATTGTCTTCTTCGCCACCGATGCCAAGGACAATCGGGGAGTTGCCCTGAAGGTTCTGCGACCAGAGTTTTCGCAAGATGATGAGGAAATGCAGCGGTTTGTCCGGGCGATCAAAACCGTGCTGCCTTTGCGCCACGCAAATCTGGTCTCGCCGTTCGGCGCGGGCAAGACCGGCCCCTTCTGCTGGTTCGCCATGGAATATATCGCCGGCGAATCAATGACGCAGGTAATCAAGCGAATCGGCGTCGCCGGCATGCTCGACTGGAAATACGCTTACAAGGTCGGTATTCACGTCGGCCGGGCATTGCACTACGCCCATAGCCGGCATATTATCCACCGCAACGTCACTCCGAACAACATTCTCCTCCAAGCGACCGACAAGGTAGTCAAGCTCGGCGACCTGATGTTGGCCAAGGCGCTGGAAGGCGCGCAGGCCAAACAAATCACCAAATTGGGGGAGCTGGTTGGAGCCGTCGAATTTATGTCACCGGAGCGAACGCGCGGCACCGCCGACCTGGACGCTCGCTCGGATCTCTATGGGCTGGGCGCGACACTCTATGCCTTGCTGACCGGCCGCCCGCCTTTCGAAGGGAAGACCATTATTGAAAAGATCACCAAGATCCGGCAACACGAGCCGGTCAAACCGAGGCAATACCAGATGGCCATCCCGACGGCTCTCGAAGGAGTGGTGTTAAGACTGCTGGCCAAAGATCCTGACGACCGCTACCAGACCGCCGATGAATTCCTGAAAGAAATGGATCACGTTGACCGCCACCACAGAGCCCATGCGTGAAGGGATGAAAGAGGAGGGATGAAGAAAGTAAGTGATTCTGACTCATCCCTCATCCTTGTCTCCTATAAGCATTAGCGGGACAGCAGCATTTCGGGCATCATGAAGACGACGCCTTCCTGTTGCAGTAGCTGCATGCGCTCTAGAGCCAGTTTGATCACGCCCACGCGATCCGGGTCCATGTGTTTGAGGTATGGCAGCGCCAGATCGACCAGCGAAGGAGTGTGACGTATCCTCGGGATTCGAGCCGTCAAACCGACTCGACTGGGATCGTCTTTGCCGCCGGAGGCTTCTTCGATCAATTGTTCGAGGAAGTTTTTCGGCTCCGGTACGACTCGGATGTCATAATCTTTCAAGTCGGCTTTATCGGCCGCGAACGAAAGCCGTCGGCGATCTGCTGGAACAGATCAGCCGCTCCGAGGATGAGGTGTCGAAAGCGTTGGCCATCCTCTTTCAACGGCCGGTCGAGGCAAACGAGCAAGAGTTGGCGGCGGCCCGGCTTAGGCGGGAGAGGGGCGGCGCACCTGGGAAGAAAAATGACCCCCTGGGCGACCAGATAAATTGCGAGCAGATCGTCCGCAAGGTACAGGGTTGTCAGCGGCTGTGGGTCATCTGCCGTGACGGGGATTAAGCTCCGGCGTTCCGCTTCCCATTGCTTGATTTGCATGCGGTCTCGGCTTCGAGCCTGGGTAATGGCCTCGACCAGAGAGGAGTCGTGGCGCAGGCCCTTGATTTGGTCGATCACAAACCGTTCGATTTCCGCGGCCCGGATATTCTCGTGCCAAGCCAATCGCCGACCCTGGAGAGGACTTCCTGGGATTCGACGCCATGCGAGTCGGTGCAGGAGGTCATCCGCCTCTTCCACGAGAACAACGCCTTCTTCCTAGGCCGCTTGGGCAACCATCCTGTCGTGCTGTGCATGTGCTCGATGGGTGCCTCGGGGCGGGATTCCGCCCAGATCGTGACGGGCTCTGCTCCTCTCGGCTGAGCCGAGAGGAGCAGACTGTAGGAAATCGAGTTCGATCAAGGCCACCCGCGCCTACAAGGGCCAAGACTTGCAGATCAAAGTCCTGCAAGCCGGTTTCGAGTTTGCCGGCAATGTTTACTCCTCGCTCAGCGCGGTAGCCAAGCAGATCACGCGCTCCCATTGCAACGGTTATCTCTTCTTTCGCCTCATGCAGAAAGGCAACGACCAATGACGAAGATGGGTTGTACTGCGATGTAATCGTCCAGCGTTGGGAACAATTCACCGGACACAAAGCGCGACGCATCGTAGCTGCTGCGTGACCACTTCGACGTATGGAACTTACTTGTTCGTGGAGTATCGCCCATGTCCCGATCTCGACAAGCGGCCACGTTCCTGCACGCCGGCCTTGGCGGCGGCGCTGGCCACCGTCGCACCGCAAGCCAGCGCATTACGCGCGGTATCGGCCCGCCGCCCGGCTGTTACACGGCGAACCATATCGTAAAACTCTTCGATTCCACACAGCAATTCACGGCTGCTCTCTTGCGAGGACGGCCGGGTCTGCTTTCACTACCGTGATCGGGCGGACGGCGACATTCGCAAGATCGCGTCCTTGCCGGCCGACGAGTTCCTGCACCGCTTCCTATGTCATGTGTTACCGACCGGGTTTCAGCGCATCCGCCACTACGGCCTGCTCGCCAATCGCAGCAAACAGGACAACCTGCATCGCTGCCGCCAAGTGCTGAACGCTCCTCCGCCCCAAGCTCCCGAAAAGAAAAGCACGGCCGAGTGGCTGTTGTTGTTGTTTGGGATCGACATCACGCGCTGTCCGCAATGCGGTGG
>Ga0306920_100007886_pt1 | contig 14074 bp, 17 predicted proteins | sample flu12Cox44000170_FD_204666 | JGI IMG/M metagenome (GOLD analysis project Ga0306920, IMG submission 204666) | Lab enrichment of tropical soil microbial communities from Luquillo Experimental Forest, Puerto Rico - flux4day.12C.oxic.44.000.170 (v2)... | ecosystem: Environmental > Terrestrial >...
ACGTTAACGGAACATACGGTGAGGCGTCTTGGACGCCAATCCGCTATGTAAACCGAGCGCATAGCCGATCCGCACTGGCGGGCCTTTATCGTTCCGCTAAAGCCGCACTTGTCACTCCGCTGCGTGATGGAATGAATCTTGTGGCGAAAGAGTATGTGGCGGCCCAGGAAGCCGAGGATCCGGGCGTCCCCATTCTATCGCGATTTGCGGGCGCTGCCGTGGAATGCGAGGCGGCGCTTCTCGTCAATCCATACGATCCTGAATCGGTTGGGTCTGCTATTGGCCGTGCGCTGTCAATGCCACTGGCGGAGCGCCGCAGTCGCCATGACGCGTTGTTCCGAGTGCTGATGGCAAACGATGTCGAATCATGGGGCGAGCGGTTTCTGATCGCACTTACTCGACCGCTGATGCTTCCGAACTGGCTTGGACAAACGGATCATCCTTCGGATGTCCCGCTGCAGCCGTGAGGCAGAACTCACGCGTTGGCGCGTGCGATCCACCGCTAGCCGGCTCCGTGTTCTTTGGAGAACACCGTGGCGTCGCACTCGTCTCGATTTGGCGCGCGGCCGCCCGCCTCGGTGGTCTCGCACTCGTGTTGCTCGTCCCGGCGGCGTTAATCAGCTGAACGTGGGATGCGTCGTGGGCGCGCTGAAGGAGCTATAAGCCGCGAATCAGGTCCGCATCGATCAAAAGCCTGTTAAAGCGACGCGCTTCCGCTCCATTGCTGCAGGCGTAGAAGATGCCGTGGCAGCGCATCATGATTCTCTTTTGCTCGGCAAAGGATGGATCGAGCGGAATGCCGGCGGCCTCCTGAATCACCAGCGGTAGATAGGGCGCGTCGATCGTGTCCATTACGGCCGAAGTCTTGATCGGCTCGAAATTGACGACATCGATCGCGTAATAGGTCGCATAGTAACGGGGATCGTAGCTCTCGAGCTTCTTGCCGATGCCGGCTTCGTCAAGGCCAGGGTCGAGCAATTGCGGGGAAAATCCCGGCTGGTGATCGCCATAGCGCACGATCAGGAAGGGTTGGCCGGCAAACCTCTTTTTCAGTCTGTCCATGAAGATATTGAAATCGGCGGCGCTCATCGACTGACGGCGCAAATATTCATCGACCACGTCCGCATTGCCCGGGGGATGCCAGCCGGGCGTGAGATCCGGGCGGAACCTGGTTTCCCAGGGAAAATGATTGGCGGCGAGATAAACGAACATAAACAGCGGCTTGCGAGTGGGTTGCTGCGCGATAAGTTTCAGCGCGGAATCGTAGAAGAAGCTGTCGGGTTCGACATCCGAAGCGCCGAGATCATGGGCGTCGTAAAAGTGTTCGATGCCCATTGTCGTCTGAAAGGCGCGCGCGCTCATGAAGGCGCCGGACGCCGGATAGAGCGAGATTGTTTCATAGCCGCAACGGCGCAGCGAAAGCGGCAGTCCGCGCTCGACGTGGCCCGACGCAATGCGGGTGACGAAATATGCAAAGCGTCCGAATGAGCGCGAGGAAAGCCCGGCGAGCACGTTGTATTCGGTGAACCAGCTCGGACCGCCATTACCTTCGGCCAGGAATTTGCGCTCCTTTCCGTCGAAGGATTTGAAATGGCCGCCATAGCCCGGTGGCAGCTTGATCCGGTCAGCTTGGCGAATGTCAAAACTGGACTCATCGTGGATCATGATGATGTTGGGTCGAAGGCCTGCAGGATGACAGGAATCGACGAGCGGTGTCTTGAGCGGCTCGGAAGCGATCGCGTCAGCTTCCAGGAAGCCATGCTGGATGTAGTCGGAAACCGCAGTCACGCCCGAGCGCGCGAACTTCGACAGGTAGCCGTCGTCAAAATAGCTGCGCCAGGCTTCATCCGGGAACATCAGCGCGTAACAGGTCAGCGCCGCAAGACAGGCAAGCATGCCGACCAGCGCTGGCACCCGAGAAATGCGGAACGGATCGAGCCGCCACAGCGCATACGTCAGCGGGATCATCACAAGACCTGCCGGGATCGCCCACCACCGCAGGTTTGGGAAAATCGCAAACAGGAACGTCGTAGTATCGCGGTCGACCACCATGAGATCGACGAAGTTAACCGTCATTTGCACGACGTCGTGCTTCAGCCGCGACAACAACACCAGCACCACGACCATGGCTAGCGACAGCGCGCCCGAGAGCACGGGTCGCCGCAACAGCGAGATCCAAAAAAAGTTGAGGATGCCCCAGGACAACAGGAAACTAAGGCGGGAGCCGAAATCGGTTTCGGTCTGAAGCATCAGAACCAACGCCGCGAGTTGAGAGGCGGCAACCGCCAAAAGCCCAAGCCTGCCGACTGATGCGAGGCCGAAAGAGGATGTGACGGCCGTGAAAGGACCCGGGTTCGGTACGGGCGCCATCTGCAAAAACGATGATCTGACCCGGCTTCTGCCCAAGCCTGGATCTGGCGCTGGCCAGGAGGCGACGCCGCAAGCCGGACGTTGCGGCATGTCACAAAACTGTAATAGAACCGTTACAGAGGCGCAACGCTGCGGCCAGTCAGACCTTTGCTTATGGTTACGGCTCGCGTCGGCGGTGCATTTGGCGAATCGTGCCCCCCTCAACGAAATCCACGATTGGGAGCCGCGCACGACAATGACGACAGCTTCGTGCATATGCTGGCGGACTACTTCATGTCGCTGCAGGAAGAGCCGCCTTGTGCGTTACAGCAAAATTCATCGCGGATGTCTCAGATGGGTCACAAGCGGACATTCTCGGAGCTTTGGCGATGTCCGCTATTCCTCCAAAAGCAGATATCAGTTGAGTGCTCTGGAATGTCCGCTTTGGGCCACAACCGGACTCATGCGGCGCAGCAAAACTGCGGCGAGTAGACTATCGAAAGGGTTCATCTCATCGACGCAGCCGGAGCGGCTTTTGAGATTCTTACGTGAACAAATACGACGCTGGTAAGTCGTTCGTCAGTCGGCAATCGCGATCATCACCAAGGAGAAGTGCATGAAACGGGTTGTTCTCGCGGCGCTATTCGTCGCCATCGGCTTTGGTCAGGCCAACGGCCAGGATGCCGCAGCAGGTGAAAAGGTATTTCTTGTCTGCAAGGTTTGTCACCAGGTCGGCGACAGCGCGAAGAACGCCGTCGGGCCTGTGCTCAACGGCCTTTTCGGCCGCAAGGCCGGCACGGTAGCAGGCTACAGCTACTCAAACGCCAATAAGAACTCGGGCATCACTTGGGACGAGGCAACGTTCTCGGAATACATCAACGATCCGAAGGCCAAGGTGCCGGGCACCAAGATGGCGTTCGCCGGGCTCAAGGACGAGCAGAAAATCAAAGATTTGATCGCTTATCTCCATGCGTTCGACAAGGCGCCCGTTCAGGTCGCGCAGTAGGCTCTACCGCCGTTGATTTTTGCTGAACAGTCATTGTCAGAACCTGCTCGCGGGAGCGAGCGGGTTCACGTGCGCCGGAGGTGAAAATGTCGGTCGAGCGCTGCCTCGCTTCACTGAGAGGTGGAATGACGCGCCAATCGACAGCTAGTTATGGTACAAAGCTAGCACGCACGGCCTTCAAATCAGGAAAATGTCAATAATCCTGACAATTTGCTAGGAGGTTGCGATGGAAGTCGGAGACATCCTGCGCAAGAAGACATCCACCCGCGTTGTCACGGTGCGGATGAATGAGACAGTGGGCATCGCCGCTCAACTGCTGCGCGCGAACAATATCAGCGGGCTGGTGGTCGAGGATGTGGTCCACTCGGAGGGCAATACCGCCGTCGGCATGTTTACCGAACGTGACGTCGTGCGCGCGATCGCCGAGCACGGTGCAAATGGCGTCAACATGCGCGTCTCGGAGTTAATCTCGGTCCAGCAGCTGGTCTCCTGCAACTCGAGCGATTCGATTGAGCAGGTGCGTCGTCTGATGAACGTGAATCATATCCGCCATCTGCCGGTCATCGATGATTTCTCGCTCACCGGCGTGATCAGCATGCGCGATGTGTCCGCTGCCTTCGACGAGGCGGCGGGCATGACGCAGACGGCGGCCTGAGAAAGTCTTTCGCTTTAACCGCGGCCGCAGCAATCTGAAGTCCAGATCGACCTCAACCATGTCCGGCCTACCGCGGGAAGCCTACGTACCGCTTCAATGCGTATGCTGATGGCTCATCGCGCGAGATTGCGATCCGCCCTGATCAATCCGGAGATAGCCCGACGGCGGCGCAGCAGCGTCTCAATTCAGAGCGGCCATGTAGCCGTGAATTGCAAGGAGAAACGGCGTAAGCCAACATGACAATAGCGGCGATGGCAACGATGTACCCAATGACGGTGTAAGGGGACCGAAGATGTCGTGCGGGGGGGCCCCCACCAATTGGATCGGCAAGGTGTCAGCAGCTCTCACACGGTTTGTGATTGCCTTCGAGCGGACTCTGAAAAAGATGTACAACAAATAGGCGTCTATCAAGATCGTGACCACCATCACGCTGTAGGCCCACGGGCTTTCCATCAAGTTCAGCTCGATCAACACCCGGGAGAGACCGCAACGCCGGGCAGCAGCCCGATCAGAATGGGAAATACCCTCTTCCATACAGCCGGAACGCCGCTCAGATCGATGAACAGTACGTACAAATTAACGAAGACTTCGATCACAACGACGGCGGGATTCAGGACGCGATTAGTATAAAAAGCGAGTGCGATCGGAACGGTGAGCGACGAAAACCCGTAGCCAAGGGCACCATTCACAAAGGCCGCAATCAAAGCGATCCCGGCAAGAACGATTGCTGCGACGTCAAAGGTAGGCATCTTTGGTTTCTACCTTCACCAGAAGCTCACCCTTGGCTGTCCAGCATCGTAGCTCAACGAACAGGCTCTCGGTGTCGGAACTTGCGCACGCTGTTAAGCAAGGCAAAGGACCCTCCTCGCCTTCAGGGCTGATCGCTTTGGGTCTAAAAGCGACTTTCCGCGACTATCAAGGCAGGTCGCTTTACCCCTAGAAGCGGACACTCGTACACGCGTTGGCCCAACACCTAGCGGCTTCACGTTGGCCATGATCGGCGGAATCATGTGCGCATGCGCCGCCGAAAATACACAAAATGGTCCGGCGATTTTCCGCCGCACAATTCCGCCGATTGGCTTGCTGAGGGGCACGTCACTCTGAGTGCGGGCGCGGCTGGCTCGGTGAACGTCAAGCCCAACTGGCACGCCATGAGGGGGAAATACCGTGCCCTGCCGCTCGGGCTGGGCGAAGCGATGATCGACGCGCCGGTCGAAGTAGTCCGGAACTCCCTTCGCCTTGGCAGCGTTGGGTCTCGGGTCCTTGGGGTGACACCTCGGGAGGAAGAACCCCTAGCCTCATCCCATCCACCTGGCTGGCCCCTCTGGAGCGCTCCAGACAGGGGCCAGCCGTCTGGAACCGGGTCCCCATACCGCGGCGGTCGGCAAGTACTGGATCAAGGTCAAGAACCGCAGCCACCCCGCCCACGAGCGCGTCAAAGAATCCTACTCATGACGAGTTGTATGTTGTCGTTCACGGTCTTGGGATTAATCCATTCGGAGGCCGCTGAGCCTTCCGCCATGCGCGTGGCCGGCGGAGTCCGCTGCTCTTCAGGCGTCAGCAGGCCCATCTGCATAGCTTCTTTCTTGGTGATCTTGTGACCCATGGCAGTGTCAAACGCCTGGCACGGCGCAAAGAGCCTCTCGACGGATGCCGCCGTCGGTGGCGGGCAGTAATTGTCGGTGGGCCAAAGATGTTTGATCGTCAGCCCAGCTCCGGCGGCAACGGCAGTAATTATCGCGAGGGCGGCGGCAAGGTCTTTCATGGCGATTGTCCTCCATCGCCCGGCGAGACAATGCGTGTGCTCAAACTTGGTTCCGCTACAAGCGCTAGTCGTGCCTCTAGGCGCTGGGCCTAATCCTATTCGCCGTTCAACCAATGGGGCCATTTGCGCGTAACCCAATACAGCGCTTGATGGGCCATGCCCGAGCCTGTCCGCCTCATTAAACTTGAAGCCGTACCCAAGTCGGGGAGCTATGAAGTCCGGTTCTCGGATGGCAGTCCATCGCGTTATTTCTACCGGGATGACATACCGGTCCGCCGCCTAAATTCAGACCAGGTTGACAGCCAGAAGGCCTTGGAGAAAGCTAGAACCTTCGCTCGAACTGAGCGCGATCGGCGATGACGACGCCAGATGCCCAAGGTGCCCGAACCTTGCGCGATGCCGCCGTGAGAGCGGCCCATTGTTGCCCACAGCCCGCAATATATCCTCCTTAATGATGTCAGACCCATAGTTCCGATGAGCGACGCCGTTAATCGAGATCATAAGGGCAGCGAGCTAGCGCGACCGCGTTGGATGCCCTTATGGCTGTTCCTACTTATCGCTGTCTCGCTAGGGGCGGCCTTTTTGGGGAATAATCGTCGTGAAAAAGATTCCCCTCAAGTGGCCGCCGTCCAGACCAAAGCCGAGTCCTCAACATCGTCCCAGAACGATAAAGGCGAGACCATAGGTGCCCTGCAGCACCAGATCAGCGAGCTGCAGCGGCAGGTTGGCGCACTTGCTGCTCGTGTGGATAGTCTTGAAAAAGGGTCTCCGAAAAAGCGAGGCAATCCGCGCTAAGCTCGGCGACAGCTGGGGATGCGAGTGCTGCGGCAGCGCTGACTTCGCCATCTAAAGCAAAATCCAAACCGCCAGCAATATGCCTACGGCCACGGTCGCCACGGTCAGGACACCAACGGTGATCGCAAGCAACTTGCTGGAACCCAACTACGGCCTATGGATGTCGCCGGCGCGGACACGCTCCCCAGCATCGCGCCATCTACCCAACCAACCGCAGCGGGGGTTTCATTTGGAATCGCCAGATGAACTTTTTATACACCCAATGCCGACCGCTGTGACGGCGCCAAACTTGCCCGAGCGCAAGCGACCGGTGATTGTACGTCTCGGTACAATGACCCAGCAAAGTTACCAAACCGTTGCCCTAGATGATAGCCGACCCAATCCGAGTATCCGGTTGTTGATCGCTATGAAGCTCATCGCGACCCCCTTGGCTCAATCGACCGGAACGACGATGCATTAGGCGTGCCTAGCAGATTGTCCCGCCAGGAACTCACCTGCGCTAATACCAACGACAATTTGGTGCCGCTCAGACGAGGAAGGCGGCAAGTCCGATCAAGACCGCAAACGCGCCTACGGTGAACGAGAGCCAGAAACGATCAGGTGCCATAAATCGCTCTCCCCAAGCAGAATCAGGACACTCCTTCCTTAAACTAAGATACCTAGGCATAATTGCGGACAGTTTGGCAACTTCAGGACCTTTCTTGAAATCAGCCCTTACGGCCAGTTAATTTGCCGAATCCAAATTGGGGCACTTGGATGGGTCCAGCGCAACATTGGCCCCATCCTCGCGCCAACTATGCCCAACCCCTGCTGTAGTCCCCAACCCCTAGCGGCTTCAGGTCAACCCTGATCGGCGCAATCATGGGCGGTTGTGCCAGTCACTACGCTGGTGGTCGACGGCACGATCACCGTGATTCTATATCTGCAGCGAGTGCACAGCTAGAGGCGTGATTGCGCGGACTTTCGCTGAAGCCATTCGCTTGCGATCAGCGGTGACCGCTGGCGATGATGCCCGGCTGTCCGACATTGAGCCGCGGTTCATTTTGCGGCGCCTCCGGTCACACCGCGGCTGTTTTGGCGCAAGCAAACAATTTGTTGGCTCGCGATAACAAGACGCCAATTTGGCCTGCGGTAATATTTCGCTCGGGAGTAGAAGGGGGGTTGCGCCATGCTGGTCGTGTGCTGGATCCCGCTAATCGGCTTTATCGCACTTATGGGGCTGTGGCTGATGCCATTGACGGCCATGGGGCGCGACCTCGACGGGCGTTATGCGACCTCTCCACTCAAGCCGCGGTTTGACCAACTGAAAAGCCGCGCCGGCCCCTGCTGTTCGAATGCTGATGGCTACGTCGTAGACGACGCCGACTGGCAAGCGAAGAATGGTCACTATTGGGTGCGCGTGCCGAAGGTCGCCGACTCCAAAGACATGATTTGGGTCGAAGTGCCGGACGAGGCCGTTATCAAGGAGCCAAACAAGGTCGGGCGGACCATGGTCTGGCCAGTATATCCTGCCTTTGAAGAAGGCGAGGGCTATCACCTATGGATCCGTTGCTTTATGCCGGGGAGCATGACTTAGATCGGCAGCTCTTTCGCCGACGAGGTGATCGGATGAAGCGAAGAGAGTCTCGCCCTCAGCCCGAGCTAGAGCCTGCTGGATCATGATCACCAAAGAACAGGCCAGGCGCGAGGTCGAGCGGAAATTGGCGAGTAAGAATCTCACAAAACCGATGAAGGCCAGCGAAGTCTATATTTTTACCGCCGAGATGTACAAGGAGCTGCAGTTCCGCAGCAAAAGTGATGCGCTTCAGGATATCCGGACGTGGACGGAACGCTGGATGTTTGAGAAGTTCCGGAAAAGTTATTGATCGGATCAAAAGATCGGCAGTCGGCCATGGTAAGACCCAACCCTAGCGGCTTCATGTCAGCCACGATCGGCGCAGGCGCGTGGCCGCTGATTGTGGCGCTGCCGATTGTGGGGATAAGGCGTTTTACCTAAGCGGCGCTTGCAGCCGATCAACTGGAGTCAAATTTGGGGCAGACAATGATCGCCCAATTTTTTGCAGCTGCCTTTGCGGAACTGTCTACGCCGCAACTTCCCCACTGGCTAATGATTGCGGGCAGTGTGCTTGTTATCGTCGGCGCAGTTGGCGCCTTGGTTTCGAGGCGGCGACGAGCTGCTGCGCCACCTGAACAGGTGGAGGAGAAGCAATTGGGCGTCACGATCCGCAACGCGGCACCAAACACTAATGAAGAGTCGCCCGGGATAGATAAGGTGTAGGACCGTAAGGCCCCGCCGCCCGCCCGGTCACCGGAACGATTGAGCCGATGTCGGTTATTGAGCGGCGAGTGAGGCTCGAACACGCCAGCCCCCGTTTGGGCCTCGTTTGCTAGGAGAGTGGGGCCGCCCCAATCCTAGAAATTGGGCGGCCCCTGCCAGAAGGCTGACCTCGCCCCCACCCTAATTTCTGTTACCGGCCACCAAACAAAAGCCCCTCCAACAGGCGGCTGCTGGAGGGGCTAGCTGCGGCTTATTGCTGGGGAGCTTAGACCGCAGCTGACTGTAGCGCCTTGGCGGCTGTAATGACTTCGGTCGGCACTCGCGATCGCAGGGGTCGCCTTGATGACGAACCGTGCAGTCCGCAAAGATTTTAGAGGCTGCCAGCTTCTCAAGCTCCGCAGCCAGCTCGCGCAACTGGCAACGAATCTCGTAATCAAGCATGTTATAGGAGGATGCTTGGCTTTGGTCACCGCATTCGCAGAGCGATCCGCCATCGGTGTGATGGGCGGGCGAGCGATGATGGCAAGGGGCGGTTTTAGCAATTGGCTGCGCTGCGGAGTGGTGGTAGCCATCGTTTCATCGCTGTCGTTGTGAGGGGCAAAAATGACGGGCGACTCATCCTCGCTGGTAATACTTTTCGTTATAGCAATATCGATTGTCGTTAGCATGGTGATTCTTTGGGAAGCAGGAAAAAGAAAACAAAAACTTGACGAGTCAACAACCGGAACTCGCAACTTGCCGGGTTTGCATCTTCGTAGTGGTGAGTTTGTTGTTCGGCACGATACGGCCACGCTGGCGAAGTTTGTTTGGGCTAGAGTGGCAGCAGTCTTGGGACACGCGGCGTGCGTATCTGGAAGACCATTCCGCAAGAAGAACTTCGCGAGGCCAACACTGGCGATTTGGTTTTGACAAATCGGCGACTTCTCTTCCTAGGTGGGCAAACTCTCATTATTCCGTTTGATAAGCTGCTGAAGTGCGAGGAAATACACGTTTGGTGATTTCACAAAGCGATAGAGAACGTCCGCATGTCCTGGTTTTGAAAAATGCTGGGCTTTGGTGCTTTCTGGTTAGTGTCCAAGTTAATAACCGCAAGATGCGACAGTAAAACTTCGCGTTCGGCTTCAATAATTCATTCGCAGTAGTTCATTCGTGATGCCCGTCCTCACCCGCCGCCGCGATCCCGACGCCCAACAAGAGACGTGGCTGATCCGTTACGGCGACACCCACATTGGCACGATCAGGTTGCATGCTGGCGTAGGCGGCGTTGATCGATGGGCATGGTCGTGTGCCTTCTATCCGGCATCTCATCGCGGCGTGCGTGCTGACGGCCAGCGCCAGGACCTTCGACGATGCCCGCGCTGCTTTCGAAGAGGCTTGGCATCGGCTGTTGCCCGAGATTACCAAGAAGGACTTCGTCGAACATCGACGCTATCGTGCACTGGAAGCATGGAAGAGCGCGATGTGGAACGCTGGCTGCAGGCTGCCGGCGCAGGTCGCGGATGACCTGTCATGCTGCTTCTGTGGGGCAACTATCGATATCAAGAATGTTGAGCACCACGTGTACGCCGCGCATTTGATGCCGCATGAACGAGATGGGTCATGAAGTTCGTCTCGGACCGCCCTTCGCCAATCCCGACATTGCCGCACGCAAGCTGATCGAGATCGCCAACGGCGTCGAGGCCGTGCAGGATGACCGCATCTACATCGAGCGGGTCAACGCGCCGTATCTGGCGTCTGGCGGCAGCGGCAATGACTTCGGCGCCGGGATCGCGCGGACCATCGCGCAGGGCTGGCTTTGGCGGCACGAGAGCGGCACCTATGTGAAGTTCACCGACAGCGGCGCGGCGCTGTTCGCATACTATCGAGTCCCAAAAGCTCGTCGAAGATCGCGAAGTCCCTCCCGCAGTTAACCATGTCTGCGTTTCTAGTTAGACAGGTAACAATTTATTAAGCACAGTTTTTGCTGCAGAGCCCGCCGCGCGTGGCTCAAAGCCAGCTGACAGATGTCATTTAAGGGCAAGTCCACCGAGAACAGCTTCGATCCTGCAGTGTGGGCCGTTGCAGCTACTCTCGGCGGAGCCGTTATCTATCTTGTTCTGGCGCTCTAAGCTGTCAACATGGCACCGCTAAGTCGAACCGAACACACATCCGCCTCATCGCCGGATCAACGACCGCATGCTGCCGGTCCGGGACCGGGTGACCGGATCGCGTGACGCTCCGAACGCGATGTCGCTTTACTCCAAAACCGATGCAATTGCTGCGCGGCAACGAAATGACGCGATGGGCCATAACCCGACCTTGCATGGCGCTCGCGACCACAAGCACCCCTCAACGCCTTGAAAACGGACATAGCTCCGCAGTGCAATGGAGTGCAGACGGATCAAACTAGGCAAGCCGTTGACGACTACCTCAGAGTTGCGGCTAAGAATCCCGGTGAGTTCCTGTTCACGGGCCGAAAGGGTAGCGGCCAACGCATGACGACCCGCCAATATGGTCGGCTTCTCTCTGAATGGATGGCAAGCATCGGACTTGATCCGAAATTGTTTGGCACGCATTCGCTGCGTCGGACAAAGGCGACGCTGATCTACCGGCGAACCGGCAATTTGCGAGCCGTCCAACTCGTGCTCGGCCACACCAAAATTGAAAGCACGGTCAGGTATCTCGGCATCGAGGTGGACGATGCGCTTTCTATAGCGGAACAAGTGGAGGTCTGAGATGCCCGGGCAGAGCGAACATCCTCTGCCCGATCAATTTCAGCAGGCTTGGGCAACGTCCTCCGTCATCGATAGCGGGTAGTCAAATTTCCCCCCAATTGGGTACTCCTTCTAGCGGCTTTCACCGCAATATTATTATCCATTCACTCCTAAGATAATGCCTCAGGAATGATCCTAAACAAGACCGCTCCGCGCTCGCCACCGCAGAGCAGCAGTCATCCGCATGATATCATCAATGATGGAAAAGGCACGGGACCGAAGCCCCGCGCCCCGTGCTGTCACCTCGCCGGGTGGTGATACAGCGCGGATAGCGGCAAGGTAACAACAAGTCAGTCCATTGTTAGCGCGAAAAGACTGATCTCAATGAGAAGGCCGGCGCCGCTGACGGTCAGCCCAAGATAAATCTCATCTCGTGGAAGAACCCTCACCTTCATTGTGATCATCCTCTTAGCGCCTCAGATCACCCCGAACGCAAGGAAAACTCCGATCTCGATCAGGAAAGCGATCCTGTGATTGTGCGAGAAATAGGTCACCCAGTTGCATGGCTCATCACCAAAGGGCCCCGAGCTATAAATTCACTTATGTTAAAAAAGTTTCGGTTCCAGGCAGGCTGCCTTTCGTCCAGCCGGATCGGAACTGATCTGACCGCGCGTTCCGGGAAAGGAACCAAGCGAGCTGCAAGTTGTGGCGCTGGAACGGCCCGACTTGCAGCCGCTCTTCAGATCGCGGCGGCGAAGCGCGATACGACATAAGAAGCGGACACCATGGAACGCCGACAGTTTCTGAAACTAGCCGTTGAATTTGCAGCCGGTGCGACTGCGCTTGCTGTGCCCTTTTTGCAACATCCCCCAATTTTTTTCGCAGTGCCCCGCAGATGGCTGGATTTGATGCGACCTTAAGGGAATATCGAATAAATACTCGAGCCCCATCAAGTCCGACAGGGGTGCTACATCAACCTCGGCGCGAGCCTATATGATGCGTGCGGTTGTCTTTGTCACTGCCGCTTTCCTGCTCGGCGGCTGCATGCAGGGGACGTTAGCGCCTGCGACAGAGGCTGGATGGACTGGGCGCGACCGGCACTTGATGGCGAACCTGCCCTACCAGCAGGTAGCAATTCCGGAGGAATACCGCCGGCATATCGTCGACTACAGCCGCAAGGAAGCACCCGGCACCATTGTTGTCGATACCGGCAACAAGCTTCTTTATTACGTCCTGCCCAAAGGCCAGGCGATCCGCTACGGCATCACCGTTGGCGAGGCTGGGCAAGACTGGAGCGGCACCGCCAGCGTCGACCGCAAGGAAGAATGGCCGTCCTGGACACCGACTGCCGGCGAACACGCGCGGTTTGATCACTTGCCCGCCTTCGTGGCTGGCGGGCCGAAAAATCCGATGGGGGCGCGCGGACTGTATCTTTACTCCGGCGGCAAGGACACAGGGTACCGTATTCACGGCACCAATCAGCCCGAATATATCGGCCGAGCCATCTCGTCCGGCTGCATCCGCATGACCAATGAGGACGTCATCGACCTCTACAATCGGGTCAAGGTCGGCACAATTGTCATCGTGCTGCCGGCAAGTCGCTGGACATTTGGACCCCATGCGACTGGACGCCCCAACGCTTGATTGTTCGTCGGCGACGCTGCTCTTCGACTAAAATTGAATCTGCCGCGCAATCAAACGTCGATATCATTGCTCATGCGCGGCTCCCTCTTTGTTTGGCCCGCTTGCAATAGGCTGAAGACCAGCATCGCCCCGACGATGGTGACGCCGAGCGCCAACGCAAACGTCGGCAGCGACGTGACGACGCTATAGCCGCCCCATGACAGCGTAACCTCGCCGGTCTGCTCGGCAATCCATGCCGCGCCCGCCGCGACAAGCGCTACTCCCAGGAGGAACGGAACGATGCGAACCAGGGAGGACCTAGGGTCGGGCTGGCGAGCGAGGCCATGGCAACAGTCTGCGCTTGCCGAGGGACTACAGTCCAGCGCCGCGTCACGGTTGGCGATGAGTATGGGTGCAGAGAATTTCTGCAATTTGCCGAGAGCACTATCGCGCGCCATCGGGCCGACGATTTTTGGCCCGGGGGAGGCCCGCTGGCCGCGTGAGGCCCTGCCCAACTGTGGATTGGTGTGGGTCTGTGTGGAGGGTCGCCAGGCGTCATCAGCCGGAAGCCGTGGTACTTGATTTCGTGAACCCAGAATTCTCTGCCACCCTCCTTTTCAGCGCTCTCCGCTTTTTGGTTGCGGTCTTGAGTGACCTCAGCGGCTGTAGTTGCGTGTTGAAGGCGCTTTTCAGCAAAGTCTCGAGACGACCCTGATACTCGCGTTCGCTAATCCGATCTCTTCTCTTCATTGCCCATCTCACTCGGTGACGCTGGTTATAAAAATTAGCGATCGGTTTAGGATGCAATGCAATGTTTATTCGTGGGGCCGAGCACGGAGATGCACGAATTGCGGCAGCGTCATTGCCGCTTGAGGAACTAGCGCTGAGGCGTCCTATATGGACGCATATC
>Ga0306920_100007887_pt1 | contig 14074 bp, 16 predicted proteins | sample flu12Cox44000170_FD_204666 | JGI IMG/M metagenome (GOLD analysis project Ga0306920, IMG submission 204666) | Lab enrichment of tropical soil microbial communities from Luquillo Experimental Forest, Puerto Rico - flux4day.12C.oxic.44.000.170 (v2)... | ecosystem: Environmental > Terrestrial >...
GCGCCGGATTCTCGCTTCCGCGGGAATGATGCATAATCAGCTGGTATTTCGAGATTCATTTTCCTCACATAATCAGTGAAAGAGGGTGATGCTAATGGCGGCCCCGAGATCACCCAACTGGCCACCCTCTTTCGGGTAGCCGGTCAGGTCCATCTCGCCCTTGGGCGAGCCGTGACAAATGAGGCAGGACGCGACGTAGTATTCGGGAACCATGACCCGAAACGCAGGGTGTCCGTTGACGTCGACGACGGCTGAATAGGACTGCCCCTTGGGCCAGGCCGTGGCAAGCAGCTTGGTCTTCATGATGTCCGCCTCCCAGGCATCCGGCCGCGCCTTGCGGTTGCGCACCAGCTCGGGCGGCGCGGTAACCTTCACCACGGCCTCGCCTTTCGCCCGCTGATTGAAGTCTTCGCTGACGAGGCGGGCGAACACGGCCGGAATAAACCCTTTGAACGCGGTCCCTTTCTCGTTGATCGTCGGCTGGTTGTCGTCGGTGACTGCGCCGATCGCGGCCATCATCGCGCGCAAGAGCCGCCCTTGACGCGAGCTCGGGTCGCTCGCCACCGGGTCGCTTCCGGTCGCCTTGCGATAGCCGTCGACGGTCTGGTCCAACACCACCCGACCGGTAAGATGCTTGTCGCCGAGCGTCGGATTGTTGATCAGATCCTGATTGTTGGAGACGACCGTACGCGCGTCGCGCAGCATCTCGGCTAGTCTTTGCGCGATCGCCGCATCTTCGTCGGCCGGCGCAGCCGCTGCGACCGCCGCCGCAGCGCTCGCCAGCGAGACAGCGAGGCAGTGAAAGAGGAAAAGTCTCATTGTTTCATCGTCTCATTGAGGATATCGGCGTCATGCCTAGGTTTCCGGCAGCCGGCGCAGCTCCTCCTTGAGCAGCTCGAAATCGACGGGCTTGGAGAGAAACTGGAAGGCCCCGGCCTCGGCCGCCTGCCGGCGGCGCTCCTCGTCGCCATAGGCGGTCACCATCATGACCGGCAGGTCGGGGCGCCGCGCCTTGATCTCGCGCAACAGGCTCAGCCCGTCCATGCCGGGCATGTTGATGTCGGACAGGATGACGATCAGCTGCGGCCTGATCCCGTCGGCGAGCTTGTCGAGGGCCTCCTCGGCCGACGCGGCAAAATGCAGCACGTAAGTACCTTGGCGCGCCTCGCGGCGAAAGCGCTGACGAAACATTTCGGCGACGTCGGGCTCGTCGTCGACGATCAAGATGCTGAAGCTCATGCGGTCATCCCTACGGTTGCCGCCCGCCGGGACCGTGGCAGGCGGATTGTGAATTCGGTGAACTCGCCGAACATGCTGTCGACCTCGATCGTTCCTCCATGTTGCTGCGTAATAATGTCATAGCTGATCGAGAGGCCGAGGCCCGTCCCCTCGCCGGTCGGCTTGGTCGTGAAAAATGGTTGGAACAGCTTGTTGCGTAATTCTGGCGGAATTCCGGTGCCGTTGTCGCGCACCCGGATCTCGACTTCGCCCCCGAGATCGCGCGTCGCGACCTTCAGCACCGGGCGGAAGCCGTCGGCGGCCTCGCGCCGGCGCTTGTCAACGGCGTAAAAGCCGTTGCCGAACAGGTTCAGAAACACGCGGGTCATGTCTTGCGGTACCAGCTCGATCGGCGCGATGCTGTGATCCAGCTCACACTCTAAGGTGATGTTAAAGCTCTGATCCTGGGCGCGGGCGCCGTGATAGGCGAGGTTCAGCGCCTCGTCGATGAGCGCGTTGATGTCGGTCGATTGCCAATCGCCGCTACTACCGCGCGAATGCGCCACCACGCTGGTGACGATCCCGTCGGCGCGCTTGCCGTGCTCGGCGATCTTTTCGAGATTCCCGGTCAGCATCCCGACGGTTTCGTCGATTTCGGCGCGGGTGTCGTCGTCGAGCGTGGCGATCCCCGGCGCCGCCGCGGTCTTCAACTCGTCGAGCAATTCGACCGAGAGACCGGCGAAATTGTTGACAAAGTTGAGCGGGTTCTTGATTTCGTGGGCGATGCCAGCCGTGAGTTGGCCGAGAGAGGCCATCTTTTCGGCATGGATCAGATTGGCCTGCGCCGCCTTCAATTCGCGCAGCGCGGTCTCGGCGATGTCGCGCGCGGCGCGGATTTCGGCCTCGGCGCGCTTGCGTTCGGTGATGTCACCGTAGATCAAGACAACGCCCCCGCCCGGCACTGCATTGTACCGCACTTCGATGACCCGGCCATCCGGCCGCGTGCGCTCGAGCGAGCCCTGGGTGCGGACCAACCCCGACAGCCGGCGCACTTCCGCCTCGACATCGACGGCGCCGTATTCGCCGCGCTCGGCGAGATAGCCGGCATAGTCCTGATAGCTCGGCCGCTCCGCCAGAAATGCGTCGGGCAGGTCGAGGATCCGTTGGAAATTGAGATTCCAGGCGGCGAGCCGCAGCTCCCCATCGAACATCGCCACACCATCGCCCATATTGTCGAAGGTCACGCGCAGTTCGGCCTGGCGTTGGCGCAATAGCCGCGCATTGTCCATCGCGATCACCGCCTGCGCGGCAAAATTTTCAAGCAGCGTAATTTCCCGCGCCGAGAACGGCCTCACTTCGTGACGGTAGATGGCCACCAAGCCGACCACCTTATCGTCCTTGACGAGCGGTGCCGCGAGCAGGGTACGGATGCCGCCCCGATCGACCGAGTCGCGGCGGGTGGGCTCGCCGGTCCGGTAGGCATCCTCGGCCTTCAAGTCGGGAATATGCAAAGTTCGCCTGGTCTCTAGGATCCGCCCACTGGCGGTGCCGGGACGGCCGCTCAGTGATGTCTCGGCTCTGAGTGCTACAAACTCGGGCGGGCCGCCGCGCTGTGCCGCAGTGCGGAAGCGTTCACCGTCAAACGTGTGTAGCTCGCCGAACGCAGCACCGCACAACTGCATCGCCTTTTCGAGCATAGTGTCGAACACCGGTACAAGATCACCGGGCGAGGAGTTGATGACCTGCAGCACCTCGGCGATCGCCTGCTGCTGCTCCAGCGCCTCGCGGGTCTCGGTCAAGAGTCGCGTGTTCTCGATCGCGATGACAGCCTGATCGGCGAAGGCGCGGACGAGTTCTATCTGGCGCTCGGTGAAAGGCTCGACCCGTTGTCGTGCCAGATAGAGCACGCCGACCGGTTCGCTCTCGCGCAGCAGCGGAACCCCGAGCGCGGTGCGCATTTTCCCGATCGTAATGACTCCGGCTAGGCCGTATTCCGGATCACTGGCGATATCGGCGACATGTACCGCCCGACGCTCGAGAGCGGCGCGCCCGGTGACGGTGCCGCGGCCAGGCTCGAACGTAACCTTTGCGCACCATCTCGTCCCATTCCGGCGAAAACGCAAAACTCGAGACGACCCGGTAGGTGTCGCCTTCTCGACGCGCGACCATCCCCATTTCGGCATTTCACAGCCGCGCCGCGGTGGCCACCAGAGTGTCAAGCACCGGCTGCAGATCGAAAGTGGAGCGGCCGATGATTTTCAAGACGTCGCTGGTCGCGGTTTGGTACTCCAACGACTCTTCGAGGTCGTGCGTGCGCTGCTGCAATTCGCCCAATAGCCGCGCGTTCTCCATTGCGATCACTGCTTGCGCGGCGAAGCTCTCCAGCAGACTGATCTGTTTTTTGGAGAAGGGTTGCACTTCCCGCCGATATGTGCCGATCGCTCCGAGCAAGATACCGTCTTTGCGCAACGGCACACCCAAATTGGTCCGCGCACCACCGAGCTCCACCGTGGCCAGGCGAAGCGCTTCACCCGACCGGTAGGCCGCGTCTTCCCGGAGATCGGGAATATGGACGAGACGCTCCCCGCCGACGAGGCGCCCCAGTGCATTTCTACTGTCGGCTCGGAATGGGTCGCGCAGAAAGTGGGCGTAGGCGGTCGGTACGCCGTGGAGCGCCGCCGCGTGAAAGTGCTCGCCATCATACCGATAGAGCATCCCGTACGATGCCTCGCACAGGTTCGTCGCTTTATCGAGCACGGCGTCGAACACTGGTGCGAGATCGCCGGGTGAGGAATTGATGACCTGCAATATCTCGGCGGTTGCGGTCTGCTGCTCCAATGCCTCGCGCGTTTCGCTAACGAGCCGCGCATTCTCCATTGCAATAACCGCCTGCTCGGCGAAATTCTGCAGCAATGCGATCTGCTTGTCGGAAAATGGTCGCACCTCCTGGCGGTAGACATTGATCATCCCGAGCGGCGCTTTGTCTCTGCGCAGCGTGAGGGATAATGAAGTGCGTACTCCGCTTGTGTCGACCAGGCGGCGAAACTCGGAATCGCGACGGTACGCCTCTTCCTGGCGCCGGTCGGCCATATGGACCAAGCGCTCGCCTTGTACGATCCGGTCTGCCGCGCTACCCGGGATAGGACGGGAGGAACCGTGCTGCCGCAGCCATTCGACAAACTCCCGATCGCCGCGCACGGCAACGGCATGCAGCATTTCGCCGTCGAACCGCCATACCTGACCGTGGCTGGCCTCGCAAAGCGTCATCGCTTTATCGAGTATGGCGTCAAATACCGGCTTGAGGTCGCCGGGTGAAGAATTGATGACTTGCAGTACCGCGGCGGTCGCGGTCTGCTGTTCCAATGCCTCGCCGAGATCGCGGTCGCGGCTTTCCAGCTCGCCGAACAGACGCACATTCTCAAGGGCGATTGCGGCCTGGTCGGCGAAGATCCTGAGCAGCTCGATCTGGGCGGCCGTAAAGGGTTTGACCTCGCGCCTGCCGCAGCCGATGACGCCGACCGCCCTATGCTGCCGGAAAATTGGTACCGCGAGAAACGAGCGGTAGCCCGCCACCGATTGCAGCACTTCGATCGTGCGCGGGTCGTAGTCGCGATCGGTCAGCACGTCCGTGAGATGCGCCGGTTGAGCGTCGACAAAAGCCCGGCCCATGGCGAAGTGCCGCCCGGGCTGCCGCGGGAACAGGCTATGAAAAGCCGCCGCCTCCTCCGGGGACATGTTGTTGAGCGCGACGAGGTGTAAGAGCCCGTCTTCAAACCGCGCCACCGCGCTTAACTCGGCCTCGCACGGGCTTGCCGCATGCGCGACAATGGCCTCGAACACCGGCCCGATATCGGTCGGCGAGCGCGATATAACGCTCAGGATCTCGCTCGTCGCGCTTTGGCCGGCTCACGCTTCATCACGCTCCAGCCGCAGCGCGGCTATGGTTTGCCGCAGATCAATCTGCGTGTCGTCGGGCATCGCCTTGGCCTGTCTCCACCGTCACACGCGACGATACCCTTCTGCCCTTTGTGCTGCCAGCAGGAGTGTAAGATCCTCGTGGGGCCGAGGGGCTAGCTTTGGCCAGTCTGCCCGGCCCGTTCGACGAGCCGCGCCAGGAACGGAATATCATCGCCCGATATCGCGGATGGGCGCGGATCCGCTTGCCGCGATCACCGCGCTGGGTCCATCCATCAATCACGTGCACGCCAAGGACACCCGTCTCGAACCCGGGCCGCTGGCGCGCAACGGCCGGATCGAGATCAGGCCCGCGGGAGAGGTCGCCCAGCGCGCCTGTCTGGGCCTACACGAGCATCGCGAGTGTTCAAGAATCCTGGTGCTGCGCGCCGATCGGATGGCGGCCGAATTGCTGCGCCGTCGTCGCAAGACGAGTGGCCCGAGCGCCCGATCGCGATTACCGGGGCGACCTGGTGCTCGAGAGCGTCGATTTTCGGGTGGCCCTCGCCGAGCTCTACGCGCGCACCGGCCTGCAGAGGCCGCTCGGCACCGCCTCCCGATAGCGGCAAATCGTCTCCGACCCCAATTTCCTCCAATTTCCCCAATTCCCACCGCCGTCGATTTAATTCCCTGATCGGCCGGTTTTATTTCCCGGTTCGGTCGAATTAATTCCCGGTTCGACTGCCTAGGGAACTTGTGTTGAGAGTGGCGTAATATCAAATGCTTAGAAGCGCCGATTCGATCGCGGACCGGCCCGGAACCGACGTTTTCCCAGTTTCTTCCCGTCGATCAGGGAAACGAGGTGAGGCGTCTAGGCAAGGATCGCCGCGGCTTGCGCGCGTACGGCGGGCGGCAGGTCGCGCAGATGGCAAGCGACATGGTGGCCAGGAAGGATCTCGCGCATCTCCGGTTCCTCCTGCGCGCAGCGGGTAAAGGCGTGCGGACAACGGGTCCGGAAGCGGCAGCCCGAGGGCGGGTTGATCGGGCTCGGCACGTCGCCCTTCAGGATGATCCGTCGGCGCGCCGCCTCGGGGTCGGGAACCGGTACCGCCGACAGCAGGGCCTCGGTGTAGGGGTGCTGCGGGCGAGTGAACAGCTCACGCTTGTCGGCGAGCTCGACGATCTTGCCGAGATACATGACCGCGATGCGGTGGCTGATATGCTCGACCACCGCCAAATCATGGGCGACAAAGAGGTAAGAGAGCCCGAACTCGCGCTGCAGGTCGGCGAGCAGGTTGATCACCTGCGCCTGCACCGAGACGTCGAGGGCCGAGACCGGCTCGTCGCAGACGATCAGGCTCGGGTTGAGCGCGAGCGCCCGGGCAATGCCGATGCGCTGGCGCTGGCCGCCGGAAAATTCGTGCGGGAAGTGGTCGAGCGCCTCGGCGCGCAAGCCCACTTTGAGGGCCAGCTCCGCCACCCGATCCTCCAGCTCGCGGCCGCCGGAGACGCCGTAATTGACGAGCGGCTCGCCGATGATGTCGCGAACTCTGAGGCGCGGGTTGAGTGAGGAGTAAGGGTCCTGAAAGACGACCTGCAGCCGGCGCCGCCAAGGCCGCATCTCGCGCCGCGTCAGGCCGTCGATGCGTTTGCCCTCGACCCGGACCTCGCCGGCGGTGGGATCGATCAGCTTGAGGATCGCCTTGCCGGCGGTCGACTTGCCGCAACCGCTCTCGCCGACCAGGCCCAAAGTTTCGCCCGCGGCGATGTCGAACGAGATGCCATCGACGGCGTGCACCTGCCCGACCGTGCGCTGCAACAGCCCCTTCTTGACCGGGAAATGCTTGACCAACCCCCTGACGGACAGGAGCGGCTCGGTTGCGCTCACGCCAGCGCCACCCGATCGGAGTGGAAGCACGCGGCGTAATGTCCCGGCTCCTTCTCCTCGAATTGCGGCATCTCGCTGCGGCATCGCTCGGTCGCATAGCTGCAGCGCGCTTCGAACGGGCAGCCCGGGATCGCCTCCTTCAGCGACGGCACCGTCCCCGGGATCTCGGCTAGGCGCAGGGCCTGCTCGCTCGCGAGCGTGGCGCCGAGCCGCGGCACCGAGTGCAGGAGCCCTTTGGTATAGGGGTGGAGCGGCCGGCTGAATATCGGTCCGACCGGCGCCTCCTCGGCCTTCTTCCCGGCATACATGACGACGACGCGCTGCGCCATCTCGGCGACGACCCCGAGATCATGAGTGATCAGCACGATCGCGGCGTCGATCTTCTGCTTCAGCTCGCGCATCAAATCGAGGATCTGCGCCTGGATCGTCACATCGAGCGCGGTCGTCGGCTCGTCGGCGATCAGGAGCTTCGGGTTGCAGGCGAGCGCCATCGCGATCATCACCCGCTGCCGCATGCCGCCCGAGAGCTGGTGCGGGTATTCGGCGATGCGCCGCTCGGCCTCCGGGATATGTACCAGACGCAACATGTCGACGGCCCTGCCCAGCGCCTGGCGGCGGTGAAGCCCCTGGTGCAGGGTCAGGGTCTCGGCGATCTGCCTGCCGATCGTCAGCACCGGGTTCAGCGAGGTCATCGGTTCCTGGAAGATCATCGAGATCTCGTTGCCGCGAACCTCGCGCATCTCGGCCTCGCCGAGGCCGAGCAGGTCGCGCCCGGCGAAGCGGATATTGCCCGAAACGATGCGGCCGGGCGGCGACGGGATCAGCCGTAGAACCGACAGCGCCGTCACACTCTTGCCGCAGCCGCTCTCGCCGACAACGGCGAGGGTCTCGCCAGGGTTTACATAAAACGAGACGCCGTCGACGGCGCGGACGACGCCATCGCGGGTGAAAAACCAGGTCCTGAGGTCGGCCACTTCGAGGAGCGGCTCGGCTCGGCCGGGCGGCGCCTTCGGAACGGTCGCGACATAGGCCGCCTCGGCCATCGCTACATGCGCCGCGCCAGTCGCGGATCGAGCGCGTCGCGCAGCCCGTCACCGAGCAGGTTGATGGCGAGGACCGTGACCGACAAAAAGGCGCCGGGAAAGAGCACGATGTAGTAGGCGACCTGAAAGAGGCTGCGCCCCTCGGCCATGATGTTGCCCCAGCTCGGGATGTTGGGCGGCGTGCCGGCGCCGAGAAACGACAATGCCGCCTCGATGATCATTGCCGCGGCAGCGACAAAGCTGCCGTTGACCAGCAGCGGCGGCAATGTGTTCGGCAGGATGTGCCGCCACAGGATGCGGAAGAAGCCGGTGCCGCTGGCATGCGCCGCCTCGACAAACGGCAGTTCGCGCAAGGTCAGCACGATCCCGCGGACGAGGCGGGTGGCGCGCGGCACCTCGGCAACAGTGATCGCGAAGATCACGTTCTCGATGCTGGCGCGGGTCAAGGCCATCAACGCGATCGCGATCAGGATCGAGGGGATCGACATCAGCCCATCCATGATCCGCATGACGATCGCGTCGGTCCAGCGGCTGAAGCCGGTCACCAGACCGATCGCGAGCCCGAACCCGCTCGCCAGCAGCGCGACGCTGATCCCCACGGTCAGCGACACGCGTGCGCCATAGATCGTCCGGCTCCAGACGTCGCGCCCGAGCATGTCGGTGCCGAACCAATATTGCGCCGAGGGCCAGCGCAGACGCCGGATCGGCGACAATGCCTGCGGGTCGACGGTGTCGAGATAGGGGGCAAAGACCGCCATCAAGACCATCAGGCCGAGCAGCCCCGCGCCGACGACGATTGTCGGATGGCGACGGACATAGGCTCGCACACCGTCCGAGCGCACCGCGGGCGCGGCGAGCAGGGCGAGGTCGGTCGGGGCGACAGTCATCGCGTCAGTACCGGATGCGCGGGTCGAGAAAGGTATAGCTCAGGTCGACCAACAGATTGACCAGCACATAAGCGGCCGAAAAGACCAGGATGATCCCCTGGATGATCGGATAATCGCGGCGCAGGATGGCATCGACGGTCAGCCGGCCCAGGCCGGGGATCGCGAATACCGTCTCGGTGACGACGACCCCCGAGATCAATAGCGCGAAGCTGACCCCGATAATCGTCGCGATCGGCACTGCCGCGTTCTTCAGCGCGTGGCCGATCAGCACCTTGTTGTTCGACAGGCCCTTCGCCTGGGCGGTGCGAATATAATCCTGGGCCAGCACGTCGAGCATACTGGCGCGCGTCATCCGGGCAATCAGCGCGGCAAAGATCAAGCCCAATGCGAGGCTCGGCATCGCGATATGCGACAGGAACGGCCCGAAGCCGTCGCGGATGCTGACAAAACCCTGAACCGGCAGGAGATCGGTCGAGATCGCAAAGACGTATATCAAGATATAGGCGAGCACAAAGCTCGGCACCGAAAACCCGATCACCGCGAAGACCATGACGAGCCGGTCGATCCACGCGCCTGCCTTCCACGCCGCCAGCACCCCCATCGGGATCGCCGACGCGACGGAGATGATCAATGTCGAGATCGTCAAGGTGATGGTGGGTTCGAGGCGCTGTGCGATCAGCTTCGAGACCGGCAGGTTGGTGAAGATCGAAATCCCGAGATCGCCGTGCAGCAGATGCCAGACCCAGGTCACAAACTGGACGTAGAGCGGCTGGTCGAGGCCGAGCTTCTCGCGGATACGCGCGATGTCCGCGAGTGTCGCGGTGTCTCCGGCGATGATCGCCGCCGGGTCGCCGGGGCTCAGATGAAGGAGTGAGAAGACAAACAGCGCGACGACCGCCATTACGGGGATCGTCGCCAGGATGCGACGGACGATATAAGCGAACACGCCCCAGTTTACGCGATCCCCACCGGGGTTCACACTGCAAAAGCCCGATCACCTTGTCGGAGGCGGAACATGCCGAGTGCCACCAGCAGCCAGACGATCGGACCCTTCTGGCATCTGATCGAACACCCGGAATGGGCCGATTTGACGCGGTTCGCTGCGGCGGGCGATCAGGTCAGGCTCAGCGGAACCGTTATCGACGGCGACGGCAATCCGGTGACTGATGCCGCCGTCGAGCTGTGGCAGGCCGATCCGCCTGCCGACGAGCATTTCCCAGCCTTTGGCCGGTCGCGCACCGACGAAGCGGGGAGATTCCAATTCACGACGCTGCGGCCGCGCCCGGTGGCGGGCCGCGGCAACGCGCTGCAGGCGCCGCATTTTGCCATCACCATCCTTGCGCGCGGCCTGCTCAAGGCTCTGACGACGCGCGTTTATTTCGCCGGCGAACCGCTCAACGAAGGTGATCCGCTGCTATCCTCGATCGAGGATCCGAAACGTCGCGCCACCTTGCTTGCCAAATCCGATGGTGCGGATGGCTGGCGAATGGACATTCGCTTACAGCGCGGCACGCGCGGCGAGACCGAAACGGTCTTCCTCGACATTTGAGCAAGGAGAAGAGGGCTCGCCGTACCGCTGGGCAGCCGCCCTACCGCAAGGTGTTGTGGATCAGGTAGTCGGCGAAATCGGTCGGTTTGAGCTTGATCTCGACCCGGTCGCTCTGGCCTGCGAGGGCCCGCGTCACGATGATGTGACTCTCGACCCGGGCGGGGGCGAGGCGGAATATTCCCGCGGCGCCCCTCAGCTTTGGGTAGAGCCTCGGCTCGACGACCTTTTCCTTGCGCCCGAGCCGCGCCAGCGCCTCCTCCTCGTTGAGACCCTCGACGGCCTGCTTGCGGGTGATCGTCCAATCTGACTCGCCGGCCCAGCCCGCGGCGGCGAGCGGTTTGGGGTCACCCTCGGCGACCCCGACCTTGTAGAGATGCTTGCCGAGCCCGACATCCGATGCCCAGCGGCAGAGCTTGGCGCTGCGGGCGACGTAGAGGATTCCCATCCGATCCCTCCGACTGCCGGGAATAACGGTGACGCGCTATTCGTTAAATCGCGGGTTCCACCCTCGAGTCAAATATCGGGACTGCGTGATGCCGCTGCTGATCGGATCTGCCACACTCGCGGCGACCTTGTTGAGCATGGCGTTTGGTCAGATCGATGCCGGTTTCGAGGCCTTTGGTGTGCTGCTCGCCGCTGTGGTTCTGATGACTCTGCGGGAAGTGTGACCGGATAGAGTGCTGCCCCGTTCCGCACGGCTTCGTCGCAGTTGTCGAGACCTCCTCCCGCGCTATACCCCTGACGCTCAGCCCCAGTACCGGCCGCTCGTGGCTATTGCGACGACGATCACCCCGAGCGCCAAATTGATCGTCACGATGGTACGGATCTGGCCCAGCTGGCGCCCGCCTTCTGCCCAGTCCTGGCGTGCTACCGCCGTGCGGAAGCGCCGCCATGGGGCGAAATAAAGATGGAAGAACAGCAGCAGCATTAGTATGCCGATGCCCTGCATCAGGTGGATGTGGAGGCCAATGCCCCCAAACCCGGCATAGACGCCGAACACCATCGCATAGCCGGTCAGCAGCAAGAGAACGATCGCGGCGAAGACCCAGGCGAAGAAGCGGCCGAGGACACGTGACCACAGTGCCAAGCGTGGCCCCGGCTCGAGCGCCGCAGCCGCCGGCCGCAGCACTTGGTGGGCAAAAAACATCCCGCCCACCCAGACGACCGCGGAGAGGGTGTGCAGGATCAGCGACAGCGTTGCGATTGCCGTCATCTGGGCCGCGGGTCCGCCGCGAGATACGCAGCCTGTCGGCGGCGGCGCGTGCTCAATTAAACTGCGGCTTCACCTTTTCGCACAACAGCTGCAGCGACTTCATCACCCGCTGATGCGGGATCTTGGTGCCGCAATTCATCTCGCACAGTATACCGTCGAGCCCGAGGGTTTCCTGCAATCCCATCAGCCGGTCGGCGACCCCCTCAGGTGAGCCGACGATGAGTTTCTCGCGAAGCGCTTCCTCGTAGCTGATCGTCTGCAACCGCCGGCCGCGCGCCGCCCGCAACTCGCCCTGCTGCACTCCTGCGCGGGTTGCCGAGTCCTCGAGCCGCTCGCCGAGATACCGGTAGAAATACATGATGCTCTCTTCGGGCTCGCTGCGCGCCTGCTCGTCGGTGTCGGCGACATAGACCGGAGCACGCAGAAAGACCTTGCCGTCGCCGGGATGCCCCGCCTCCTTCCAGGCCTTGCGGTAAGTGGAGATGTTCGGTTCGAGCTCCTCGAGCGTGCCTTGCCGCACTGCAACCAGGACCCCATGCCCGAGCTTGGCGATATTCGGGAACGTATCGGTGCTGTTGGCGGCGATGCGGATGTCGGGCCACGGCTTTTGATACGGCTTCGGGGCGAGCCGGACATTGTCGAAGCTGTAGTATTTGCCGTGATAGGAGAAGGACGGCTCGGTCCAGGCCCGCTTGAGAATTTCCAGGGTCTCGGCAAAGCGTTCGCGGCTTTCGCCGTAGGGTACGCCGTAGGCTTCATAGGTGCGCGGGAAACCGCTGCGCCCGACCCCAAAAATCAGGCGGCCATGGCTGATCTGGTCGACCGTAGCGGCCTCTTCGGCCAGCCGCAGCGGATGACAGAGCGGCAGCACTTGAACGCCGGTTCCGATCTTCATGCGTTTGGTGCGGGCGGCGATGGCGCCGGCGAGGGTAAGCGGCGCCGAGCACACCGAGCGTTCCGGGTTGACGTGGATCTCGGCGAGCCACATCGCGTCGAGCCCCCAGCGCTCGGCGGCATCGATCTCCTCGAACGAAGTGGCGAACGCCTCTTCGTCCGTCACCCCGACCGTTCGTTGAAACTCGTGAAACATGCCGAACTCGAATGCCATCCGCTTCTCCTTCTCGCCTTGCGCGGCTCGCCAACGACTCGAACGCTACATTAGAGCGTGCCTCGACCCCTGTAAAAGCCGGAAAACAGCGTGTATTTTCAATTCCGCTACTAAAATTGTCAGGGTCATCGTCGATAAATCCCTCTGGATCAGATACTTAGATTTGGCCTCCCGCACGCGCGAGCAGGGGTCCCGATGTGGTCCCGCAGGGGGCGGAATCGGCCTATCAGGGGGCGAACAGGGGAGGCCCGGTTTGCAATCACTATATTATCATATTGACAATTTGTGATGATATGTGGGCGATCTTTTCCCAGAGGTCAAGATGTCGCAAACCAAACGCGAATACGCGGCCAACTATCGCAAGCCGCCCGAGCACATCCGTTTCAAGAAGGGCCAGTCCGGCAACCCGCGCGGCCGGCCCGCAAAGAACCTTCCGGCCTTGCTGGCCGCCGCACTGAACGAGAAGGTGATCGTCACCGAGAACGGCAAACGCCGGCAGGTCACCAAGCGCGAGGCGGTGATCGCTCAGCTCGTCAACAAATCGGCCTCGGCCGAGCTGCGGGCCACCAAGATGCTGTTCGACATTATGCGCGACATCGAGAAGAAGGCCGAACTGGCGCCGCCGCGAAATCGCCGTTCAGCCCGACCGACAAGGAGGTCGTGCAACAGCTGATCACCAGACTGCGTCGTAACATGTGCAACGGTTGTTCCTGGGCGGCGCGACGCGACGACTCCGGCAGCACGGCTCACGGCCGGAGCGCGGATGACACAGCACAAGCGCCGCTTGAGGAATGACGACCGTCGAAACCCACGCCGCGAGCGAGTACGCAGCACTGCTGCGGACCGATTTTGCGAGCTTCGCACAGCATTGCTTCCACGAGCTCAACCCGCGTACCCTGTTCGCGGCGGGCTGGTATCACGACATCATCGCCGCGAAGCTCGAGGCGGTCCGCACCGGCCGTAGCCGGCGCGTGATCATCAACATGCCGCCCTGCCACCTGAAGTCGCATTTGGCCTCGGTCTGTTCCCCGGCCTGGTGCCTCGGCCACAACCCGAGCGCCCAGCTGCTCTGCGTCAGCTACGCTCAGGACCTCGCCGACAAATTGTCGCGCGATTGCCGGCAGATCGTCGCCAGCAACTGGTACCGGCAGCTCTTTGCCACCCGGCTGTCGCCGCGGCATCAGGCGGCGCCGGAGTTTGAGACGACGGCGCAGGGCTGCCGGCTCGCCACCTCGGTCGGCGGGGCGCTGACCGCACACGGCTAGAAACCTGAC
>Ga0306920_100007888_pt1 | contig 14074 bp, 8 predicted proteins | sample flu12Cox44000170_FD_204666 | JGI IMG/M metagenome (GOLD analysis project Ga0306920, IMG submission 204666) | Lab enrichment of tropical soil microbial communities from Luquillo Experimental Forest, Puerto Rico - flux4day.12C.oxic.44.000.170 (v2)... | ecosystem: Environmental > Terrestrial >...
GCTTGTCCTTCTGAAAACTGCCGTAGTCGTGCTGATGGCGGGCTTTCTTATTGTGAACGGCAAAACGGGGCAAGGAATTTGGCTTGCCTCTGCGACCGCGATGCTGGCCTTGCTTGCCATGGGCCCGTGGCTGTCCCTTGGGCCGGACTGCCTATCCCTTCTATTCTTGGCCCTGACCTTCTTTTTCCTGGAAAGAGGCCGGCAGGCGCCCGCACAAGCGGGAGCCTGGTGGTCGGGCTGGAAAGCATTCTGGCCCCTCTTTCCGCTCTTAGCGGTGTGGGCTAATGTCGACCGATGGTTTTTTCTTGGCCCCCTGCTGGTCGCGCTCTATTTACCGGGAAGTGCGGGAGCGCGGGAGCGCAATGAGCGCCCGAGCGCAAAGCTTCAAGGCCACACTCCGACCTTCACGCTGTTGCGCGCTTGCGCTCCCGCGCTCGCGCTTCTGAGCCTGGCTGCTGGAGTGACTCTGCTGAACCCTCATTTCATTTGGGTCTGGACTGCCCCGGTGGATTTTCTTCGCTCATCGCTGAGCCATCCTCTATCGAGCGACTCTTTCCTTGGAGAACAATTCCTGAAGCCCTTTCGCTCTCAGTATTTCTCGCGGGAGTTGTTCCACAGGGTTCCCGGTCTGGCCTTCTTTGTGCTTGTTCTGGTTGGATTGTTTTCCTTCATCTGGAACCGCGGCGGCAGCAGGCGTTTCCTTTTCATCTGGACGGTTTTTCTCGCCATGGCGATTTATCAATCGGCGGCGATTCCATTTTTTGCCGTCGTGGCCGCCCCCTTGACGGCGATCAACTTGGGGCAATTGGCTCAGAGAAGCACAAAACCGTTGGCCAAGTTGCGACCATTGTTCCCATTAGCCGGCCTGTCGCTCATTCTCCTGGCCATCGGCATTACGGGAGCTGCATGGGCAGGACTGGTTCAATTTCGCGCGGGCACCCGCGGTTGGCGCGTGGAGGCCGAACCTGCCATGGAGCACGCCGGCAAGACCATCAGCGCGTGGCGGACACACAACCACCTGATGCGCGCCCCGGTGTTCAATTTCTCACCCGCCGCCGGCGATCTAGCATCCTGGTTCAGCCCGGAATGGAACGGCTTCCTTGACTCCCGGTTTCACGCGTCGCGGCAAGAGTTGGCGGAATATGTTGCTATCCGCAAAGGGCTCATGGGGCTGGATCATGCTGGGCCGGATGGTGGGCGTGTTGATTGGCGTGCTGCCTTGCGAAAGCAACAGACCCGACTGATTGTAGTTCTTAACAGGGATATGCGGCAGACACGGGCGGTCCTGAGTCATTTGCTGCCCCGATCCAACGAATGGCCCCTCTTGTACTTGAAAGGCCCGGTGCTGATTTTTGGCTGGCGCGATCGGCACAGACCCCAAACCCCCGACCCGTTTGCTGGTTTCGAGCTGGACTGGAACAAGAGGGCTTTCGGAACGACACAAACCGAGCAGGTGCCCCGCGTCGGTTGGGACGACGAGCCCCGACCATTTCACTGGTGGGAGGGTTTCTGGAAAGACCGGCTGGTCCGATCGGATGATTTCGACGAGGCCCAACTGTGGTTGCATTGCTTTGACGCCCAGAAGGCGGTCTATGCCGAACGGAATGGGCGACTATGGAACGGCAGCCTGTATGCCGGGGTGGTAGCGAGCCGGGCGTTGCCGGGGGCGGCTCCTCTGGAAGGCTATTGGCGCGTGGTTTCCGCGCCGGTGGCCCGAAACATGTTTTTCCTGGGGCTGGACGATGGGCCCCGGGCGCCGCTGTTTCTGGCGCTGCGGGCCACGCGGCGGGCACTGCAAAAAAAGCATGTCCAGGATGCGCGGGCTTTTTTACACCTGGGCGAGATCTACTCGCGCCTCGCCAATACGCGGGAAAAAGCCTGGACCGAGCAGTTCCCTCGTTTTAGTAGAATCCGTACTGTTCAAGCGGTAGCCGCCTATCAGTACGCCTTGCGCTTGCAGCCGCACCTAGTGGAGGCCCACGAGCGTTTGGTAGGCCACTTCGCCACCATGGGGTTCAAAGATCTGGCGTTGCAACATCGCAAAGCCGTTTTGAAATACGCCAGCCGCAAGAAAGTACCGCTGGCGCACAGGTCTCAGTTCGACCAGCAACTCGCGCAGCTGAAAAAAATCGTGTACGATCAGGAGGAAGACCTGAAAACTGTTTGGGAGGAGTTTGAAGTCAATTCAGTCAACTTGAGGGCGGTGGATCGGGCTCGCCTGGCCGGCCACATGGGCCTGGCGGGCAAGGCCCTGGAAATTCTTCTGGAATCAGATGTGTCCGGGTTTGGCACCCGCGGCATGGACCTGGAACTCAAACTCTTGCTGATTACGGGCCAAACGGAGAAGGTTCGCTACTGGATGGAGCCGCGACAAGAAGAATTGCTGGATGCCTATCACTGGAACAAGCTACAGTTGCAAGCAGCCATCGGCAACTATGATGACGCCGATCGCGAGCTGGAATTTTTGGCAAAGATTCGTGGCCTGGAGAAAGACAGTCATCTGGATTTTCGTTCCGCCGTCGGTTTCATGGTCGGCAGTTCTCTGTTGACTGAAGCAGCCGGCGGGTTTTACCAAAAAATCCCGCTCCGGCTGCTGGTGCCCCTTGGCAGACTGCCGTTGCAAGCCGCCCTGCTGTTTCCCGACAAGCAAACTGCCCCCAGCGTCCTGATACGTGCGCTCGAAGGCATGAACCAAGAAGCCGAATACCTGGTGCTGCGCGGTCTATTGGCTTTGGAAGCCGGTCGGAATGCGCTGGCCAAAGATTGTTTTCACAAGGCGCTGGGTTTCTGGGGTAGCCGTGCCGGCGCGAATTTCGCGCGCCGGGAAAACGGCACACCTCCAAGCATCGCCCGGCACTGCCTCGAGGTTCTCAGCAGCAACGCGGTGGGGACCGAGCCATGGTGAGCAGGCGACTCATCCTGATCGCGATTGCGCTGGCCCTGGTAGGAGCCGGGGGCCTGGCCTTGTATGGGGTCCTTCGAACCAGCAAGCCGGAAGTTCCAACTAGAAGCGTTTCTCTTCCCCCCGATCCGCGGCTGGCATACAGCGGGCCTTTTCAAAATGTTCATCCCAGTGTGACGTACGTGGGCAGCACACGCTGCGCGCACTGCCATCGGGACATTGCCGCCTCGTACAGCAAACACCCTATGGCCCGGACGCTCCAGCCCATCGCGGACCTGGCCCCGGCCCAGTTCTACGACAAACGGCACAACAATCCCTTTAGCACCGACCTGGGGAAGTTTTCCGTGGAAAGGCATGGCGACCGCGTTTGGCACGTCGTCTCCCGATACGACCAGAATGGCGAAGCGATTTTCCGCCACGAGGTCGAGATCCATTTCGGCATCGGTTCGGGAAACCACGGGCATTCGTACCTTACGAACCGGGGCGGTTTTCTCTTCCAAACCCCCATCAGCTGGTATGCGCTACGAGATGGCAACCGGAAACAGGACGCCGGCGCCAAGGCCCTGGAAAAAAGCACAGGCTCCAAGTTCGGCAAAGGGATGTGGGACCTATCGCCGGGGTTTACCAAGGCCATCTTGCGACCCATCCCGTCGAATTGTTTTTTCTGCCACGCCAACCGCGCCCACCCCGTGGAAGGGACACAGAACCAGTTCCACACGCCGATCTTTGAGGGACACGGCATCGGCTGTGAGCGCTGCCATGGGCCCGGCGGCTTGCACGTCGCCAAGACTCAGCCGGTGCCCGCCGAGCAGCCCGACTACACCATCGTCAATCCGCGGCGGATGTCCTGGAGATTACGTGAAGCAGTTTGCGAGCAATGCCACCTGGAAGGGGAAAACCGCGTTCTGCGCCTGGGCCGCAAGCTCTACGATTTTCGTCCGGGCATGCCCCTGGAGCGCTTCTGGTCCGTCTTCGTTTTTGCCCGCGAACAGGGCGAGAAACGAGCCGTCAACCACGTGGAACAGATGTACCTGAGTGCTTGTTTCCAGCGCAGTGAGGACACCAACAAATTGGGTTGTATCTCCTGCCACGATCCGCACCGGCAGGTCGAACCCGGCGAACGCGTTGAGTACTTTCGCCGCCGTTGTCTGCAATGCCATGCCCCAGGCGCGACGGATCCGGGGGCCAAGCAGCCTTGCTCGCTGGCCGGCAAACAGCGGCGGCTCCGCAATAACGACAGCTGCGTGGATTGCCACATGACTCGATACCCGTCCACCGACGTCGCTCATAATGCCTCGACCGATCATCGCATCCTTCGCCACGGTGAACCGATCGGGACCGACGAGAAACCGCGCGCCGGCGGGGATGTTCCCATCACTCTTTTTCACGCCGAGGCCGGCAAACAGGACGATCCCGGCTTGATGCGCGATCTGGGGATGGCGCTGGGCAAGATGGCTGCCACCGCCAAAATTGACAAGAAATGGGCCGACCGGGCGGTTGGTCTGCTCGAAAAGGCACTGCGGCAATGTCCCGAAGACTGGGACGCCTGGGAACTAAAAGCCTATGCTCTGGCCAGCCAGGGGGAATTTTCCCAGGCTCTTGCCGCCGCCCAGAATGTGCTTTCACATTTCCCCGAGCGAGAAACGTCTCTCATGATGGCCGCGATGTTCAGCCATAGCTTGGGACAGCGCGAAGAAGCTCTCAGCTACTGGCGCCGCGCGGTTGCGGTTGACCCCTGGGTGATGGAGTACCGTCAAAACCTGGCGACGCTCCTTGTCGAAAAAAAGCTTTGGAAAGAAGCGCAAACGCAAGTCCGGGAATGGCTGCGACTCGAACCGGAAAGCATCGAAGCCCGCAAGGCCCTCATCGAAATCCTGGTTCAGAACAAGGAACTCACGGAGGTGCCAACCCTGTCTTCCCAAATTGAAGCCCTGCAAAAACTCCCATCGAAGACCAAGAAACCTTCGTTCGACAAGCGCAGCAATTGATCGAGAATTGAAGATTGAAGATTGAGTATCGAGGATGTGCGTTATGTTTGCCCTCTATCATCGATCCTCTGCTCCAGGTTTGCTGCCGGTCACCTGGTAGGTCCGCACGAGCCCGAAGTTGAGCACCGCAGTCAACCAGAAGGAGAAGAACGACCCGACGCGCGCCCTTTTGGCATTGGCGATGCCGATGTCATGTAAGACGCGGACGCACTCGCCCGTGAAAATGAAATCAACCAGCGCGAGTCGTCCACCTGGCTTAAGCACTCGAACAATCTCTCGCAACATCTGCGCACGTTCTGCCCTATTGTTCACTTCATGCACAACGAAGTTGGAAACGGCGACGTCAAATGAGACATCCGCAAAGGGCAACCGACGGACATCGCCCACTTGCACCTCCACGCGATCCAGCACTCCCTCCAGTCGCGCGTTGTCGAGAGCGGCTTCGGGGCGGTTGCCCGTTAACGCCCCGGGCAGCCAACGGTCGAGCCCGATGGCTTTGCCGGTGCTCAAACGGCGGGCGGCGCCGATGAGCAAGAGCCCGCGCCCGCAGCCGACGTCGAGCACCAATTCACCGCCTCGCCACGGGACTGACTCAAGGATCTGGTCCCTGATGCCCAGCTTGCCGACCTTGCTATAGTAGACCATGCCTCCCGCAGCCAACAGGAAATAGATGCCAGCAGCAACTAGCGTGATCTCCACCCACCAGGGCGGATCGCCGACCAGATGCAACGCCAACGCGGCACCCAAGCCGATTCCGCCAAGCACGAATAAACCTGCGACGATGCCCGGCGAATCGATCCCGTAGTCGGCCCGCGATGACATCGTCAATTCTCCGGCTCTGCCAGAGCGACTGCCTTGGCTAACTCCCCTTCCAGTTCCTGCAAGATTGATTGGTCTTCTGCATGTCTTAATCGGAAGTGGTGGTCATGCCACACAATGCGGCCATCGTGGCCAATGACGTATAGGGTTGGCATGATGCGAGGCGACTTCGGGAAAACCGCCTTGAAATTTTCAAGAGTGGCTGTGGACACGCCAAAACCGCAAGGCCAGGGCACGCAGAAGTTTTGGCAAAACTCTGCCACTCTCTCCTTGGGCTCGTTGGACAAGCTTACAAAGGAAACGCCCTGATGTTCAAACTTTCGGTAGATCTGAACCAGATCTGGAGCCAAACCTTGGCAACCGGGTCACCAGTGGGCCCAAAAATCAATGACGAGCACTCTTGCCCCACCTTTACCGAGTGGCCGCGGGGGGCCGTTAAGCCATCCCTGTGCTTCAAGTTGTGGCATCTTGTCACCTTTGGCCAAAACATTATCTTCCAGCGGTACCGAGATTTCCCCCTTTGGCTTTTGGTTTCTCTGCCAAACAAAATCAATCGCCAATGCGCCAGCGCCTGCACAGGTCAGGCAAACAAGAATAAGCACGTTTACGCTATCGCTTTTCTTGGAGCCAAACATATACCCTCCTCCAACGATCAGGGTAGAGAAAATCAAGTGAAACTCACCGTCAAACGAAAAAAATGCCAGTCAAGGAGCGACAGCGCCCTTTTCGAGTACGATCGGCTTTTCACATAAGCGCAAGTCATTCATCTGGATGGAATGCACCATGGTAGGATGGGGATTTCTTGTAAGAAATAGGATTGCCCTGGAACGTTACGGCCCCCAGTTGCCCGCCGGACTGCGAGAACTGTTTGTGCCGAGCGGGACCAACGAAACCCAGTTGAGTATCTACGGGGCCCTCGCAGTGGGCTACAGCCTTATCCTCGCAGATTCGCTCAAGTCGGCCACGGGAGCAACCGGCCCCCGTCCGTCCACGCCGGGCGGATTCTATTTCGGGGAATTTACCCCGGACTTCCTTTTGAAACTCAATGATTGGATCTTCCTGGAGGCCGAGATCGGCATTGGTTCGGACGGCTCGGTGAGTGCCGGCTCGTTTGCCCAGGCGGATTTCTTCATCAACGACTGGCTGACCAGGAATTGCAAGTAATGGTTATCCTTCGCCGTCGCCTGGTCGTGGACCAGTCCTCACCCAATATGTCAAGATCATGGGGAGACAGGCAATAAACAAGAGTTTCATCTGGTATATTCCGCCGAGGTCGTTCTGGGTATCAGCAGGCTTGTTACTCCCATCGCGATCCTCCGCGGATTGAATGCCACTTTCCGGCGGAATTTCCGCCAACCTTTGCGCCGCCTGTCCTGAAGGGGCCATTATCTCCTGTTCAGGGCTGACTTGAGTTTCGAAATCCTGGAAGAACACTGCGGAAACAAGGCTCTCGGCTCCGGCTTCGTAATCGGTTGAAGGCAAATTGGCGGGCGGGTCGGCGCCCAGCTGTTGCACGCCAACCTTGTGAACAAACATCGGCGCAGCATTCAAGTCAGGAAACGTGTCGAGCGCGACGACCTCGTTGCCAACCGAGGGAATGGAGGGGTTGGAATCCGGACTAGGAACAGAACCGAAAAACGAGACAACACCCACCGTTCGGGCCCCGGGGACAATGCCTGGCTGCGGGATCGTAGACAGGGTGGGCGCCATGGCCAGGGAGAATTCGCTCAGGGGTAAAAGGTCAATTGTGGGGAAAGTTTGATTGTCGCTTCCGGCTGCGGGTACAGGACCATCGCGTGGTGGGAGCGGATAGTCGCCCGGCTCACCGGGGGCTGTAGGATCAAAAGCGCCCGAACCGGCAGTGTTCGCTCCCTGTCTGCCCGGCGCCTGCAATGCCCCGAACAAGCCGTGAGCTTCGTCACCCACTCCCGCGGTGAAGAATAGGGTATGCGAATCTCCGCCGGCATGGTCGTTGCCGAACGTCAGCGCCCACAAATTGGAAACGGCGATGGCGCTTCCATTGCCATCCGCGAGCTCGCCGAGAAAAGCTCCGTTCACCGGATTGAAGGCGTTGATGTGGCCGTCGCCATTGTTGGCGACAAGCAGAGCGCCTCCGAACGGACCGAAATCCGCAGGCGCCAGCGCCAGTCCCCAGGGCGCATTGAGCGCCCCATTGGATGCAAAGCGGCTCACCAAATTGCCGTTCGTGTTGTAGACGTCGATGAAACCGAGTCCCGCGCCGGCAATACTATCGCGACCATTCCGCTGGGCGTATGTAACGAAGAGCCGGTTGTCGATGTTCTGGATGTTGAATGGTGCAAAACCGGCAGGGAGATTTGGATCCTGAAAAGCCCCGGGTCGCTGCACGGGCCGGAAGGCCTGGTCGAAGATAGCGATGGTGTCGTGGCTGAAATCGGCGGCAAAGAGGAAGCTGTGCCCGGCGGGATCGGCCGCCAAGGCGAGTCCCGTGTAGTCAGCCCCGGTGACGGAATTATCAAGCGCCAGCAAAGCGCCGCTCGGATCGACGACGGCACTCCAGCCGAAAATTCTGCCGTCCTCATTCGCGAACAGGAAACGGCTGGGCGCCACAACGCCGTCTTGCGATAGCACAAATCCGGGTCCGCCATTGAAGACAACACCGGTAGGTGCGTCTCCCGTGAGCACAGCCGACGGGATATTGCCAGCGAGTGAAAAAGGTTTCCCGTTGCCATCGACAATATCGGATACACCGGTGCCGTTGTCGGTTACCCAGAACGGACCTGTCCGGCTGAAAGCGATTCCCCAGGGATTGACGAGATTCGGGTCCGTTTCCGCGGCCAACCCCGGTAGGTCGGAGGCCAGGTTGATTTGAAGAAAGCCGCCGGAGAGCAAACACCGATCCTCAAGACACTCTAGCACCGGCCGAACCGATTGGTGTCGGCAAAATGCAGCCCTCTTTCGCCGGATTCGATTCAAGAAAATCATCGCGCAGCCTCTGCACCGTTCGAGAATCTGCTATCATCGGGGGCTGTATTTCTCCTGGAGCAGTTTGAACTCTGCTTCGTTGTGAATCGGCAGCAGTGCGGTGTCGGGCAGGATCTTATCCTGCCAGAACGACGAGCGTTCCTCGGGGCGCAGCATCGCGAGGGTCTGGCGGACTGCATCCAGAGCGCGGTTCTTGTAGCTCTCGGTCAAAGATTGCCGATCTTTTTCCTGCCGATTCGCCTGGGCGCGGACGAGGGCCTGTGCGAAGATGCAGGCAATGTTGTGCATCATCTCTGGAGTATTGGGCCGGCGGCGGAGGGCTTCCTCGGCGTCCTCGGCGGCGTCCCGGTAATTCCCCAGCATGACCGCCGCCAGCCCGCGTCCGGTGTAAACGTCGCGCATGGCGGGGTCCAATTCAATGGCTTTCGAAAAATCGCGTAAGGACAGTTTCCAGGCGTCGGAAAAGAAATGGGCCCAACCTCGGTGTTGATAGATGTCCGCGTCCGGCGAGCGCTCCAGAGCCCGGGTGTAATCTTCAACCGCATCCGGGTATTTGCCAAGCTTCATCCGCGCCAGGCCACGGCTGCGGAAGATATCCGATGTCTCGTCGCCGCCGTTCCGCAAATACTGGTCGAATGCTTTTTCGGCCTGGTCGTAGCGTCCCAGGCTCAGCAAGGCACGCCCACGCACCTCCTGCGGCAGCGGCTGTCCGGGGGATTGTTCCAGCGCTTCCTGGCACGCTTGCAGCGCTGCTTCATACCTCTTGTTCCGCACCAGATTGCGGCCACGCTCGACGTGATAGCCAGCCACGACCTGAAGCGGGGGCCGGAGTCGAAGCGCCGTTCGCATCTGTTCCTCGGCCTGCGCGAAATGCCCTTGCACCAGGTAGACCTGCGCCAGGTTCACATAAGCGTTATATTGCTCGGGCTTGAGGGCCTGCGCGGAGCGGAAGTCAGCGGCAGCCCGCTCCAGCTCCCGCTGGTTAAAGTACAGAATGCCGCGCGTCAGATAGAGGACGTAGCGGGCGTCCTCCTTCGGGTTCAGGTCAAGCGCCTTTTGAAAGTCCGCTTCGGCCTCGGGTAAAGCCAACAATCTTTCGTTGGCAAGGCTCCGAAAGAGATAGGTCCAGACGAAATCGGGTTGCTGATTGATGGACGCGCCGAGTCCAACCTTGGCAGCTTCCCATTGTTTCCCTTTCAGGTGGCAAACGGCGAGGAAAAATTGGGCCCAGAAATGGCCCGCTTGCTGATGGACGGCGCGATGGAAGGAGTTCATGGCCTGTTTCCAGTCGCCGCGGCGGTACTGTTCTTCGCCGATCAGGAAGTGATCAAGCGCGGTTTCCAGCGTGACGGAAGCTGCCAGGTCCCTGTCCTTCCGCGCCTCTTCTTTCTCTCCGAGCAGTTCCAAAAAGCGGGCGCGGCGCAAGTGATAGGCGCGCGTTCGAAATCCGAGTTGGCGCGCTTGGTCCAGAATCCGCAGCGCTTCCTGATACCGTTCCTTGCCCCCCGGAGAATGGGAACCGGGTGCGGCCGCATGTTCCTGAATGCCCGCGAGCACGAAAAGTAGGGCATAACAGTCGGCAGCCAGTTCGGTTTTCCGGTGAGCGGGAAAGGCCGGGCCGAGATCCGCCGGCCGGGAAGTCGCGTTCACCCCAGCGAGGGCCAGCGCTTGCCACGCTGCCGACTCGGCGTGTTGCAAATTGGCGGCCCCTTCTGTGCCCAGGAACAGGGCGCCTTCATCGGGAGCAAGGAGACCGTAGAGAAGTGCTTCGTTCCGTAGCTGATTGAAATGCTGGTATTGCTCTTCCGCAAGGCGGGGCGCCAGTTGATCTGCCGCCCGAAAGTAAGACCATGCTGTCAGCAGCAGCCCTAGCAGGACGGCAGCAGCCAAGCCCCACCCGACTCGCGCGGGATGGCGCCGAGCTGATCTCGCCAAGCGCTGCCAGACGGGAATCGGCCGCGCTTGGGTGGGCTTCCCTTCCAGGAAGCGGTGTAAATCATCGGCCAGTGCCCCAGCGCTGGAATAACGCCGGTCCGGTTCCTTCTCCAGGCACTTCAGACAGATGGTTTCCAGATCACGGGACAGGGAAGGTCGCAAACGCCTGGGCGGAACGGGTTCCTCGTCACGCACCTGCGCCAATGTTGCCAACGGAGTGGCGCCCTGGAAGGGAGCGCGCCCGGTCAGCAGTTCATACAAAATGGCGCCCAGAGAATAAATGTCGGCAAGCGGACCAATTTTCTTGGCGTCGCCCCCTGCCTGCTCCGGAGCCATGTAGCTTGGAGTGCCGAAGAACGTCTCGCTTTGGGTTGGGCTAAGATCGGCGTCCAATACCTTGGCCAGACCGAAATCGCTGATCTTCGGAGTGTCGTCGGCCGTCACCAGGACATTGGTCGGCTTCAGATCGCGATGCAAGATGCCGCGCTGGTGCATGGAATGGACGGCTCGAGCAAGCGTCTCCAACAGCCGTGCTGCGTCCCGCTCCGGCTGAGGCATTCCAGCAATCCGGTTCAGGAGGTTGCCGCCGTCCACGTACTCCAGGGATAGGAAAGGTCTGCCATCACACTCGCCCACTTCGTGAATCTGGACGATGTTGGGGTGCTGCAAGCGAGCCACAGCCTGGGCCTCGGTTTGGAAGCGCAAGCGCGCGGTTGCATCCGCATCCAGTCCGGCCACAATCATCTTGACCGCTACCAGGCGCTGGAGGGAGCACTGCCGGGCCTGGTAGACAATCCCCATGCCCCCTTGTCCCAACTCACCGAGGATCTGGTAACCTGGAACTGTGGGGAACTCTCTCCGCTTCGCGATCCGCGCCGAAGAAACGGAACTTCGCGGTGCACTGAGCAAATCCCGATAGGGAGGGGCCAAACCTGTTGAGATGAGTTCATTGTCCATGACCTACCCCTACTCAACGGATTTCTGCCTCCTACTCAATGCCGGCTTGCAATATTCGAGCAGGCCCAGCTCAATCAATTCCTGTTCCACTTGTTCGGGCGTCGGGTTTTCCAGGGCGTTGGTCACTTCATCCACGAGGAGGACTGCAAATTTTTCGCGGGCCCGGTGCAGAAGTTGGCGGATGCCGTCGGCCGTGAAAGGCCTGCCCGCCTGGACGGTGAGCTGCCTGGCCAGTTGCGGCGACCGGATCTGGGGATGATCCGCCCGAAAGCGCAGGACCGTAAAATAGGGCTGGCCTGTCTCCGCTTCGATCGCGCCAAGCATGGCCCAGGAACGGGCCAACAGTTCATCGCACCAGCTCTGGACGAACTGGCGGTCGAGATCTGGAATTTCCGGTTCGGCTGCAACTTCAGCAGCGGGCAACGGCCGCGGCCAGTGCCGCTGCTGGCGGCGATAATCGGCGATCAGATGAAGGAGAGTCCCCTTTACGAAATCGCGGAACCGGCCGCGCTGCGGATTGGCGCCACGCAGATTGCCATGGCACAACTCCAGAGCAAATTCCTGAAAGATTTCGTCCGCTGCATCCTTATCATTCAATACGTTGCGCAGATAGCGGCGGATCGCGCCCCCGTAGCGCTCGAGCAGTTGTTGCCGGGCAGATTTGGCCGCTTCGGTTGGACCCTGATTGGCCCGGCAAACCAGCGACCACAGTGTCGAAATCTGATTTAAGTTCAGGTTCATGGCCGTTATTCCCCCAAACGAGGGAAAGAAGGGCTGAAATGCCGACAAGGGCGGAGAGGCAACCGCGATATGTCGTCCGCTTGGGACTTTTTGCACATTTCGCGGTCAAACGGCAAGTATGGAATTTCCCGATTCGCAGGCCTCCGGATTTTCTCCGTTCCAAACAAGGGCCAGGACGCTCTGTTCTGGGAGAGCCATCGTCGCCAAAAAGTGATTTCGCCTGTCACACTTGGCGCTTCCGCGAGAATATGGGGTAGGACCCACTTTCCAGAAGAGCGCGCTGATGAACCCGTCGTTCAGGTGTTCCCCTGCGCGCATTTGTCACGTTCCACGTTCAGGCACGAGAATGAAGAAACTTCTCCCTGCTCGCGATGGCAGAAGCTCGTTTGGCTCACGTCGGCCGTATGCCATTCTCTTCTTGGAGTGATCCGCGGAAGAGGCTGACTCGCGCATTGGGGGCGAGCGCAGCCAACCGTATAAAGGAGGTATCACCATGTTTAGCAACAAAACGCGTCTGGATCGTCTTGCGCACTGCCCCGGGCGATATAGGAGCGTCCCGGAACGCCTTCGGTTTCGGCCAACGGTAGAGCAGTTGGAGAGCCGTTTGACCCCGTCGGTCAGCGGCCCGCCCTTTGACTTCTCCAACTCGTTCTATCTCGCCAACGGCATCAATCCGAGCTTGATTCAAAGCCGCGTGGGCACCGCCACCTCGGCCAGCGCGTTCGTCGTGGACAACTCCAACACGAACCCGGATCGGAACAACATCCGGATCACCGAGACCACCGGCGGGTTCGACCGCGCGGGCACGCCGCTTTACTACACCATCAACGGCTTCGTGAACCCCAATACTTTCACCAACGATGCCGCCGGTCAGGCGGCGCAGCAGATCGCCAACAAGTTCGAAGCCTACATTTTTCCAAAGGCAAGTGGCGATCCCTTGAGCCCGGCTCTGTCTAATCGGAGGCAAGATAACGTCTTCAATACCATTGACGGCTATTTCACCAACAATCCCCTGGGACTCTGGTCGGCGGTCTTCGTCAGCTACACCCCTGCGGCCTTTACCCCAGCGGGCCAGAAAGTCCTGGCGGCCTTGGCGGCCAAGAACGGCACGGACTTGGACGGGACGCCCATCATCAGGACGCCCAAGGAGTTGGACGTATTGGAAGGGAAAGGATTGGCGACGGAACAGCGCCGCAACGTCGACGGCTCACAAGGCTTCCCCTGGATCATATGACCGTCCCTGCAAGACCCCCGTGGGGGGTCGATCGCGAAGGACGCTTTTCTGGATGTTGTCAGGAGGGCTGACGGTACGCCCGTGGATCCGGAGGTCGTGACCCAGTTCCACTGCCTACAACTGACGGGCAACTTTTGTTCGTTTGCGTCAAACGGGCCAACTACGATGGCCAGCAGTACCAGTTCCGCGCCCATGACGAGTTCCTCTAGCACGCCCTCGTCCGAAGTGCATTCTTCAAGTACATTCCTGAGAATGAAGAGCGCCCATGCGACCACCAGCCTTGCGGCGGTAGACGCTCTCTTTGCCCAGATGGGCACGCAGGCTGATGACCTGGGAATGTAGGGTTCTTAGCCGGAGTCTTTGGAGCGGAGCGCTCGGATTTCCGGGGTCCGGTGCCCGGACCGGCCGGCAGTTTCACGGACAACGGCAACAACCTGATCGGCATCGCCGGCAGCAGCGGCGGCAATTCCGGTTTCAACGCCAAGTCCGATCAGAATGGCACCGCCGACAACCCGCTCGATCCGAAACTCAAAC
>Ga0306920_100007889_pt1 | contig 14074 bp, 10 predicted proteins | sample flu12Cox44000170_FD_204666 | JGI IMG/M metagenome (GOLD analysis project Ga0306920, IMG submission 204666) | Lab enrichment of tropical soil microbial communities from Luquillo Experimental Forest, Puerto Rico - flux4day.12C.oxic.44.000.170 (v2)... | ecosystem: Environmental > Terrestrial >...
GTCAGCTTGCTTACACCCGTCATCTGTTTGGCGCCGCAGCCGTTATTGGTTGATCCGACCGTAAAGCTGATGCCCAGTCCCAGATTGTGGCCGTTGCAATTGGCATTGGTATACGACATCGAATCGCAGCCGTTCATGTTGGCGGTTGGCGCGCCATTGGTCTGGAGAGCCGGGGTCGTGCCGCTGGAGGCGAGCGCCAGCAAGCAGATATCCGCAGGCGAGCCGGCTTTCGCGACCGCGAGCGCGCTCAACTGTTTCTGAAGGCTGCCATTGATGGTGCCATTTCCCTGGAAGCCGACGACCTGCGACATCAGCAGCGGCGTCCAGCCGGAAATCGTCACGCTGTAGCAGTTTTTGTCGCCGGTGATGGGGCAGGTCGCGGTGTTGCTGACCCCGACAAGGACGTTGTTGACGCCATCGACGAAGCCATACGTAGCCGCTACCGCCCTGGCTTCGACGTCATAGTTGGGGCCGTTGTTGATGGCGGCCGCAATCGTCGCCGCGTCGGCCGCATTTTGCATGCCGCGCGTGATCATATACCAGTTCGAAACCTCAAAGCCCATGGCCAGGAAGCCCACCAGCGGGATCATCAAAATGCCCATCATGATGGCCACTCCGCCGCGTTCATCCGCGCGCAGGCGGCGCAATTGATTGATGAGGGAAGAAGGGACCATTGGGACTTCTCCTGAACAGTGGCGGTATGCAACGAGGGGCTACTGTTACGTAGTGGCCCTCAAGAACAGGCTAAGAAAAATGATCAACATCTAATAAAATTGGCCGTATGTTCGCGCCGAACAGGCGGAGGTTGTTTTGAATTTTGCAGCAAAGAGGGCCGATTCTTTACCTGGCTCCCATTTCTCGTAGAGCTCTGCTTGTCACACAACCTCTGACAGCAGGTGCGTCGATCGCGCTGCGGCACGGGGTCTGGTTCTGACATTCGCTTCCCGTTGCAGCGGGCACGTTTGCGAATGTCAGAATCGAAAGATCACTGGCAAATCCAATATTCCAGTGGCGTTTGGGATTTGACATTTGCCTTGAGAAGGCTTGGCCATGCGGGTAGCAAATGTCAAATCCACTCCACTTGTGTGCTGAATGGTTTCCGATTGCCATGTCGGTTGTTGAGGGGGGCACATGCAGCGGCGTCAGTTCGTCATGCTTCTCGGCACTGCCGCAATGGCGGCCTTGCCCTTGACGGTGCGGGCGCAAGCCCCCGGGCGCCGTTCCGCGCCGGCAGGTGGTGGCGGTCCGGTCATGAATACGCTTGCCAGCTACATGGCGGCGGCAAGAACGCGCGCGCTGCCGGAAGAGGTCATCGAGCAGGCCAAGTACCACCTGATCGATACGCTGGCCGCGATGATTTCCGGCTCCGAGCTGCCGCCGGGTCAGGCGGCCCAACGCTACATCCGCGAACACGCCGGTAAGGGAGGGATCACGGTGGTGGCCTCGGCGCTGACCGCCGCACCGCTCGATGCCGCCCTTGCCAACGGCGTCATGGCGCATGCCGATGAAACCGACGACTCGCACAATGAATCGCGCTCCCATCCTGGCTGTGCGGTGGTGCCGGCTGCGCTTGCGCTCGGTGAGGAATTCGTCGTCGACGGCGCGTCTCTCCTTCGCGCTGTCACGCTCGGCTATGACATCGGCACGCGTCTCGTCATGGCGATGGGAGGTGCGGCGTTCAGCTATGACAGCAGTCTGGCGACCCACAGCATCGCCGGCACGTTCGGCGCCACGGCAGCGGCGGCCTGCGCTGCGGCGCTCGATGCGCGCCAGATGCGCTGGGCGCTCGATTATGCCGCGCAGCAATCCTCCGGCATCGTCGCCTGGCGCCGCGACACCGACCATATCGAGAAGGCGTTCGTGTTTGCAGGCATGCCGGCCCGCAACGGGGTCACCTCGGCGCTTGTCGTCAAATCCGGCTGGAACGGCGTCGACGACATTTTTTCCGGTCCCGACAATTTCTTTGCCGCCTATGCGCCGAAGGCGCAGCCCGATCGGCTCGTCGAAAAGCTCGGCGAGCGCTATGAAATCGCGCAAACCGACATCAAGAAGTGGACGGTCGGCTCACCAATCCAGGGGCCGCTCGATGCAATCGAGGCGATCCGCAAGGAAACCCCTTTCGAAGCCGACCAGGTCAAGCGCGTGACGGTTCGCCTTGCGCCGTCGGTTGCGACCGTCGTCGATAATCGCGACATCCCCGACATCTGCCTGCAGCACATGGTGGCGGTGATGCTGCTCGACAAGACGGTGTCGTTTCATGCCGCGCACGACAAGTCGCGCATGCAGGACGCTGCCGTCTTGCGCCAGCGCGCCAAGGTCAATCTGGTGCGCGACGAGGAGCTGGCAAAGCTCTTGCCTTCGCGCGAAACCGTCGTCGAGATCGAGCTGAGCAGCGGGGCCAAGCCATCGGAACGTGTTTCTGCCGTTCGAGGCACGCCGCGCAACCCGATGACGAAAGATGAAGTCGTCGAGAAAGCGAGCGATCTGATCACCCCGGTGCTTGGGCGCGATGCCTCAAACCGCTTGATCGAAACCGTGTTCTCGATCGAAACCGTGACCGATATTCGCAGCCTGCGGCGATTGCTGCAGCACGGGTGATCCTCCCGCGCGCGGAAGCGGTCGTGCTGCTCAATCAGAGCGGTTTTCGCGCGACGAGGTCAATCAGCGCCGACATTCCCTTGTGAGCCGTTCCTTCCTCAATGACGGCGTCGTACTGGTTCAACTCCAGAATCGTCAGATCCGAAAAAGCTTCGCGCAGCATCTCCTCGGTATAGAGATTTTCGATGATCGGCGGGCCGCCGGTTCGATAGTCGAGCTGCTTGGGACGATAACCCTCGAGCAAAAGAAGCCCGCCGGGCTTCAAGGCGCGTTTGATGCCACCAAACAGCGCGGCCCGCAGCGAAGGGCCCGCGAATTGAAAGAAGATCGCGGCAACCACGTCGAAGCTTTCTTGCGGGAATTGCCAATGCGCGAGATCGGCCAGTTCGAGTTTGATTTGAACGCCGCGCGAGCGCGCCAGGCGCCGCGCCTTTTCCTGAGCCACGGCGGAAGAATCGACCGACAATACTTCGAGGCCCTGTTCGGCGAGCCAGATGCCGTTTCGCGCCTCGCCATCGGCCAGCGCCAGAGCCGACTGGCCGCGCTTGAGCCGTGGTGCCTGCGAAGCCAGGAAGCGGTTCGGCTGTTCGCCAAACAGATAATCCTTGCTGGCATATCTCTGGTCCCATACCGGAGGTTCGTTCGTGCTCATGTCGAGGTGGCTCCTCTTTACTCTTCTTTACGCGCCAGCCGAATGTATCAGTCAGGCGATTGCGGCCCAAGGCGCCGTATTTTCGAGACGCTGCATTTTCGGTAAAATCCAGGGCTTGGTCGATCCATGCGGATCGGGGTATCGTTTGAGGCCTTCCCGGCGGCATGTCCGGATCGCCGGATTGATCTGGATCAACGTCGCTCGCGGCTAGTGGAGTGGATTTGACATTCACAACCCTCCTTGCCCCAGGCTCGCGATGCGAATGTCAAATCCAAAACTCCACTAGAAATATTATCTTTACTAGTGGTCCTTTGATTCTAACATTCGCAAAAGTGCCTGCCAAATCGGGATGCAAATGTTAGAATCGGACCACTAGCAGATGGCACGAGGCTGAAGGAGTTGAATGCAAACGCGACAAGCCGGCGGGGTGCGGATAGCAGCCAGCGTCTCGCATCTCACGGACAAAGAAGGGGAGCGAAACCATGACGACCACGAAGAAATATGTGCTCGGCGAGGAGAAAATCCCGAAGGCCTGGTACAATCTCGCATCCGATCTGCCGTCGCCGCCGCCCGCGGTATTGCATCCCGGCACCGGACAGCCGATCGGCCCCGGCGATCTCGCGCCCCTCTTTCCGATGGCGGTCATCATGCAGGAGGTCTCGACCGAGCGGTGGGTCGAGATTCCCGAGCCGGTCCGCGACATCTACCGGATGTGGCGTCCGTCGCCGCTGATCCGCGCCGAACGGCTGGAGAAGGTGCTCGATACACCGGCGCGCATCTTCTTCAAATATGAGGGCGTCAGTCCCGCCGGCAGTCACAAGCCGAACACGGCGGTGGCGCAGGCATTTTACAACAAGCAGGAAGGCGTCAAGCGCCTCACCACCGAGACCGGCGCCGGCCAATGGGGTTCGTCGCTGGCTTTTGCCGGCAGTCTGTTCGGCCTCGAGGTCGAAGTCTTCATGGTGAAGGTGAGCTTCGAGCAGAAGCCATATCGCCGCGCCTTGATGGAAACCTATGGCGCAAAGTGCATCCCGAGCCCGTCGAACCTGACTGCCTCGGGTCGCGCCATCCTGGAGAAAACTCCAAACTCGACGGGCTCGCTCGGGATTGCGATCTCCGAAGCGGTGGAAGTCGCCGCGGGGCGCGATGACACCAAATATTCGCTGGGCTCGGTGCTCAATCACGTCTTGCTGCATCAGACCGTGATCGGCCAGGAGGCGCAGGAGCAGATGGCGATGGCGGGCTTTGCGCCCGATATCGTCATCGGCTGTGCCGGCGGCGGCAGCAATTTTTCCGGTCTCGCTTTCCCGTTTGTCGGCGACAAGATCCGGAACAAGAGCAAGACCCGCATCATGGCGGTCGAGCCTGCATCCTGTCCGACGCTGACGCGCGGTCGCTATGCCTATGATTTCGGCGATACCGGTCATCTGACGCCGCTGGTGAAGATGCACACGCTGGGCTCGACCTTCGTGCCGTCGCCGATCCATGCCGGCGGCTTGCGCTATCACGGCATGGCGCCGATGGTCAGCCACATCAAGGAACTCGGACTGATCGAGGCGCGCGCTTATGCGCAGGTTGAATGCTTTGCCGCTGCCGTGCAGTTCGCGCGTTCCGAAGGCATCGTGCCGGCGCCGGAATCCTCGCATGCGATCAAGGCGGCGATCGACGAGGCCCTGCGCTGCAAGCAAGAGGGCAAGGCCGAGACCATCCTGTTCAACCTGTCCGGCCATGGTCACTTCGACATGGGAGCCTACACCGCCTATTTCGCAGGGCAGTTGAAAGACGAACCCTACGACCAGGGCGCGCTGGACAAGGCGCTTGCCGAGTTGCCCAAGGTTGCCGCGTAGGCCGTTCGAAAAGCGGCGGGACGGGGAGGCGGCTGTCGCAATTCCGCCTTCCCGCTGTAGTGGCAAGTGTCAAATTTACTCTACCGGCCATTTTAACCATCGCCCCTTAAGGGTGCGGTAATGCCATGCAGGCACCATGCCCGCATGGCAGAAAGCAAGTTCCCGCGGCTCTATCAACGCGTCCGGCCCCCGACGTCTGAGGCAAGCAAGGCCCAGATCATCGTGGGTCCGAAGCTGCCTGCGGTTGCCTGTCGATTGGTCGATTACTCCCCGGGCGGCGCCTGTCTCGAAATATTTCCGATGGTCAATCTGCCCGAGCGCTTCGAGCTTCTTCACGGCAAGGTCAGAAAGAAAAGCCGTGTGGTCTGGCGGCGCGGCATTCGGATAGGCGTGGTCTTCTGATCTCGAAGGCGTTGGGGCCTTTTTCCGACTACAACCATAAGCATCTTCCAGATCGGTTATTTTCGTCCTGGTTGCAGCGGTCGGCCGCTGAAATCAGGGTCGCGGATTGCCGCGCCGAGCCTGAGGTATGGTCGCGGCCTGCCGCATTCGGATGCCTCAAGCCGACGATCCGGCGGGCAGGGATAGGCGAATGTTGACGGCTGGATGACAGCCATTTCGACGCGGCGCGGTAGCAAGTCGCACTTCAAAGGCGGCAGCCCGATGCCGGAACACGGCCGCCAGAACCGGTTCTTGTCTCTGCCGGGCTCGCTCAAGGCAAGCCGCCGGCATTGCAGCGTCCGCCTTCGCCCGCTTATGATCGCGTCGATATTCCTCTCGCCGGGGTGGCCTTCACGCCGGTCGCTTGTGTGCTGATGATTCACGTTTAGCGCAGGGAATTCCGGGTATGTTGAGTTTCGTTGCCTGGCTGGTGTTGTTGGCCGCAACAGCGGTCCTCGCAGCACTGGCGTTTCAGTTGGACCTCGCCCACATTGTGGCAGGCTTCCTGGCGCTTGCACCTCCGCAGCAAGCCGCGATCGGGCTTCTCATCCTGATGGCGGCCTCGCTGATGGCCTTCACGCTGTGGCAGTCCTGGCGCCTGGCGCGTCAGAGCACTTCATGGCGCGGCGGCGGCCGGGGTGGCCTGCAAAGATCGATCGTCGTCGCCGGCGCGACGCAGAGGGATTTCGACGCGGCCGTCCAGCATCTGTTGAGCAACGATCCCGAGGAAGCCATTTCCGCCCTCGACAAGCAGGTCACCGAGGCCGAGGCGCGGGCGGCGACGCAAAGGGGACGCAACCAGGCAGTCGACATGCACGAGCGGCTGGAGCTGATCCGCCACCGTCAGCAGGCCTTGCGCGAGCAGATCGGCGAAGTCGCCGAAAGGCGGCGGGCGATGGAACCGGTCTTCGAGGAACTGAAGGATCGCCAGCGTCAGCTCGAGCGTTCGCTCGACAAGGTCGAGGCCGACGACAACGACAACAATTTCAGCGAACGGCTGAAGGAATTCGATCACAAGATGGCGCTGACCAGCGCGCGCCACAAGGCGTTGCAGGATTCCTTTGCGATGCTTGGCCGGTCCAGGGACGAGCTGGCGAAGTCGCTCGCCGAGCTGGTGCCGGTGCAAGCGCCGGAAACCGGCATCAAGGCGCTGCTCGCCGAGTTGGCCGTCCAGAGCAATCTTCTCACCAAGGAGATCGAAAAACTCGAAACCAGCGACGGAGAAAGGATAACCTCGCGCGTGGAAGCGCTCGACAGCGGCAGGAAAGACGCCGAGCATCGCATCATTCGCCTCGAAGGCTCCCACACCGTGCTCGACACGATCCGCAGGGATTTTGTCGAACTCGGCAAGCGCCAGGATGAGCTGCGGCTTGCCTTTGCGGAGATCGAGACCGACGCGAGCGGCAAGAGCCTGGCAGGCCGTCTTGCCGAACTGGAGGAGTTTTCGGCCCAGACCCGCGTTCGCCTGCGAGCCCTGCAGGAAGCCCTGACCACGCTCAACCGCTTCAGGAGGGACCTCGTCAATTCCCAGTCCCAATTGATGCCGTTGCAGGCTCCGGGAGAGGGCGTCAACGCTGCGATCGTGGAGCTGGATGCCCGCTCCGCCCAGATCGCGGCCATTCTCAACGAACTCGAGGTCAGCGGAGGCGAGAAGCTCGGCTCGCGGATCGAGGCGTTTGCCGAGAACAAACGCCTGACCGAGCAGCGAATAGTGCAGGTGTTCGAACAATTCGAAAGGCTCGAGTCGATCCGCAGCGACATCGCCAAGACGTTTGCCAATTTGAACTCGGCGTTGAACAAGCTCGGCTGAGCGCCAAGTCTTTGCGACGAGCGCGAGCGACGACGCAAAGCAAGACGTGCATCACCGGCACGAGCCGGGTGACGACGAGTGGATGGAATCCCGCGGTATCGGCGTTTCACCCCTGGATGGAGATCCCGGACTGCTTCGTCGCTGCACGCTCCTTGCAATGACGAGGGGCCCAAGCCCACGGATTTGCCGGTGTAAACCGCCGAATTTGCTGGCGTAGCCCGATCCCCGTTCAGGCATCCGCCACCCGTTAATCTTACGTCTTAACTAACAATTAATTATACGTTTGCGGGCGTGAAGGGGGCGGCCTAGCGTGCCTTGCGGGGGGTGCTCATTAACCAAACGAAATTGGTGCGTGCCATGACGAATAAAATGTATGCGGCGGTGATCGCCTCTGTCAGCGCGGTTGCGCTCTTCTGTACTGTGGGCGAGACGTTCGCGGGAGCGCCACAGGCAGGAGTGAGCTCGGCCCATCCCCATTCGCATTTCCGTTCTCATTCGCCGTTCGCCCGGCATTTCCGGCACCACCGCTTCAACAATAACAACAATGACATCGGCGGCGTCTTCTGGCCGGATACCGGCTCCTATGGGCCGATTGGCGGACCGGGCGTGGACCTGACCCAGCCGATTCCGAACGATATTCGCAACACCAACGCGTTCGACATTCCCTGGGACTGGGCCCATCGCTATCCGCCGATGGTCACGCCGTCCGACAAACCCTATGTGACGACCTGCCCAACGGAGACCGTGACGGTTCCCAACCGCCACGGCGGCGATCAAACCATCAATATCACGCGCTGCTATTAAGCAAGCGCAGGCGCGGGCCGGATGAGACGCCGGTTCTGAAAACCTATTCCGCCGCCGGCCTTTCATGGCCGAAATAAGCGCGCTCGATCCGTTTGCCCAAATTGGCCTCGCTGGTTGGCGCCTCCAGCTTGATCTGTCCCTGCACCAGCGCATAGACGCGATCGGCGCTTGCGAGCGCCTTTTCGAGTAGCTGCTCGACGAGCAGCACCGCGGTGCCCTGATTGCGCAAGCGCGCAATCACGTTGAGCACGCGATCGACCAGCACCGGCGACAGCCCCGCCGACGGTTCGTCCAGCATCAACAGGCGAGGGCGACGCACCAGCCCTTGCGCCACGGTGAGCATTTGCTGCTGGCCGCCCGAAAGGGCGCCACCGCGCTCGTGGCGCTTTTCGGCAATCTCCGGAAAATTCGACAGCGCTTCCTCGACGCGGGCGGCGCGTTCACCGCGCGGCAGGTCGTAACCGGCCAGCAGAAGATTGTCGGTGACCGAAATCTGCGTGAACACGCGATGGCCTTCGATCACGTGCACAAGGCCTTGGCGCGCTGCCTCCCGCGGGGTCACGCTGGTGATGTCGCGGCCGGAAAAATGCACGTGGCCGGCGTTGACAGGCAGCAATCCGGACAATGTGCGCAGCAGCGTGGTCTTGCCGGCGCCATTTGGCCCGAGCAGCGCCACGACCTCGCCTGCGGCGACCTTGAGATCGATGCCGTGGAGCACGCGGATCTTGCCGTAGCCGGATTCGAGCCGTTCGATCGAAAGCAGAGGCTCAGCCGCCGAGGTAAGCACTGACGACCTCCTTGTGGGTGCGAATTTCCGCAGGCGTTCCGGCCGCCAGGATGCGACCCAGGTTAAGCACCGTGACGGAATCGCAAATATCGAAAATCAGATCGGCGTGGTGCTCGACCAGCAACAGTCCGGTGCCGCGCCGGCTGATCGCGATGATGAGGGCTGCAAGCCGTTCGATTTCCTGGTTCGACAGACCCGCGGCGGGCTCATCGAGCAGCAGGAAATCCGGGTCCAGCATCAGCGCACGGGCAATTTCGATAAAGCGCAGTTCGCTGTGCTGCAGCCGGTCGGCGCGCACCTCGGCGAGCGCCTCGAGTCCGACGACGCCGAGCAGCGCTCGCGCCTTGTCCGTCAGCATGCGCTCGTCGCGGCGGTTGCGCGGCAGCGCCAGAAGCGCCTCGATGAATGTCGCCTGTCCCTCGATGGTGCCGCCGATCATGACGTTCTGCAGCACGGAAGCTTCGCCGATCACGCGTGGCGTCTGGAAGGTACGCCCGATCCCGTGACGGGCGCGCAGCGCAGGAAGACCCTGCGCAAGCACGTCTTCTCCCAGGGTTATCGTTCCGGCCCTGGCGACATAATAGCCGGAGATCACGTTCAGCGTCGTGGTCTTGCCACTGCCGTTCGGGCCGATCAGGCCGTGAATCTCGCCTGGCTTGACGTCGAGATCGAGATTGTCGATGGCGCGCACATTGCCGAAACTCAGGGTAAGGCCGCGCAGGCTCAGGCTCTTCTCGCCGGCGCTTTTTCGCACGATGTCGGCGAGCGCGGCCGGACGCGGCACGATGGCGCGGTTCGACGCCAGCGGCCGCCGGTTGCGGAAATCGAGCAGCGCCGCAATTCCGCCGGGCATCGCCAGCACGATCACAAGCAGCAGCACGGCATAAAGGAAGGTCGACCACGCCGCCAAAGGTGCCGCGACCTCAGGCAGGATGGTCAGGATGATCGTGCCGAGCATCGGCCCCAGGATCGAACCGCGACCGCCGATCAGGATTGCAATGAAGAACAGCACGGAAAGATCGAAGGTGAAGGCATCAGGCGTGATGTAGGTCTGCAAGGTCGCGAACAGTCCACCGGCGACGGCCGCGAGCGCGCCTGCGAAAAGAAATATCGCAATCAGCATGCGCGGCTTGGAAATGCCGGTCGCCTCCGCCGCCACCTCGGCGTCGCGGATCGCGATCAGGGCGCGGCCGAACCGGCTGTGTGCGACGTTGGCGCTCAGCCAGGTGCAAAGTGCCGCAAACGCGACGCAAAGATAATAAAAGCCCCAGGCGGTGTTGAAGGGAGCGGGGAATTCCGGTCCGGCAATACCGATGCCGCCGCCAGTGACGCTCTGCCAGGCGAGCGCGATCTGGGCAACGATGGTGGCAAAGCCGCGCGTCGACATCGCGAAGTAAAAGGTGCGCAGCCGCAGCGCCGGAAGGCCAACGACGACGCCGAAGATTGCACCGACGAGGCCTGCGATCGGCAACGCCGCGAAAACCGGCACCTCCGGCATGACATTGCCGGCCACCAGCACGCTCGTGGTATAGGCGCCAAGCGTCAACAGCGCGACATAGCCGATGGCAAGATGTCCGGCGAAGCCGACGATCAGATTGAGGCCGGAGACCAGCACCCAGTAGATGGCGGCGCGCGTGCCGATCAGCGCCCAGTAGTCGTTGCTGACAAAGGGCAAGATCATCGCGGCCGCGGCAATCAAGGCAAACGGCACGAGCCTCAGTAATATCGCGCGCCACTCGGTGGTTTCGTTTCGCGCAACCGTTGCGGCGACCGCGGTCATCACACCCTCCGCGCCGTGGAAAAGCCGAACAAGCCTTGCGGCTTGGCCAGGAGTACCACGATGAACAGCGCAAACACCGCAACCGAAGAAAAGATGCCGCCGACCAGGAAATTCGCCGCCTGCTGAAAAAGACCGAGAGCCAGCCCGCCGATGACCGCACCGCGATTGCTGCCCAGTCCCCCAAGCGCCACCGGCACGAAGCCGTAAAAATTCAACAGCGCGCCGTTGGCGAAGAAGGCGAGTAATAGCTCGCCGCCGGAATACCCGGCGATACCGCCGACCATGCCGGCAAGCGCGTAGCTTGCGATGCGCAAGCCTCGCTCGGGCAGCCCAAGCGCGCGCGCGGCGAAATTATCTTCCGCAATCGCGATGAAGGCGCGGCCGACCAGGGTGCGGCGATAAAGATACTCGAGAGCGATGATCGTGACCGCGCAGGCCAAAACCGGAAGCCAGAATTTCTCGTCCCACACGCCGTTGCCAAGTCCGATCAGGCGCGGGAAGGGCTGCGGCTCGGTGCCCCATTTGATCGCCGCGACCTGCTGGATCATCAGCGCGAGCGCCAGCGTGGACAACACGTAAAGATGCTGGTCGAGGCTCTTGAGCACCGGCCGCACCGCGACGAATTCGGTGATGATCCCGATGATGGCGCATCCGATCAGCGTCAGGACAAAGCCCGCGAGGACGGGCATTCCCAGCTTGAGGGTGAACAGCGAGCCGAACACCCCGCCGAGCATGGCGAGCTGACCTGCGGTGAAGCTCATCACGCGCGAAGTCGAGAACATCGTGTTGTAGGTGACGCCGACGAGGGCATAGATGGCGCCAGCCGCAAGACCGGATGCGATGATGGAAGCGAACATCGGCTGAAGCGCTATCTTGTGCCGCTATCCGTATCCCGGCGCCAGATTGAAGGCGCCGTTTCTGGCAGTGGAGGCCTCCGACATCACGATCTCTTCGGTGAGATAGCCGTTGTGCTGAGTTGGCGAGAAGGTGAAATTGCCGAAATAGCCCGGATATTTCGACAGGCCGTTCCAGTATTTAATGATGCCTTCGCCGTCGGTCGATCCGCTTGCCTCGATTGCCTTCGCGATCAGGTCGATCGCATCGACGCCGTCGGCGATCCACCACAATAGCGTATCCTTGACCGAAACATTGGCCTTGAGCAGGCGATCGACGAGGTCCTGGCTTTTCGCCGGCAGCTTGCCGGAGGAATCGTAGCTGCAGCTCCTGTAGCCGATGACATAAACCTTCTTCCAGTTTTCCGGCTTCTCGACGAGGCCGGCGATTTCGCCTGACGACATCGAGGGATGGCCGGCGAACGCAACATCCCAGTTCATCGCCGCGCGGGTGTTGAACATGCGTGCTTCCATCCCGGTGGAGACGCTCCACACCACGATCACCTCGGCCCCGGCGTTCTTCGCGCGCAGCATGTCCGGTGTCATATCGGGCTGGGTGGAATCGATGTTGGCCTGATAGACCACTTCGGCACCGTCCTTCTTGAATGCCGCCACCGACGCGCCGAGCGCGGTGACGCCATAGCCGGTGGTGTCGCCGATCACGGCGACTTTCTTCACTTTGAGGATGTTGAGGCAATAGTTGCGGACGGCGTCGTCCCACTGGTTGTTGGAGGGCGCGAGCCGAAACGCGTTGGGGAATTTCGTGGTATCGATCAGGGATTCCACCACGCAGGGGTGGATGTTCGGCATCTTGGCGCGCGCCATGATCGGGGTGGTCGCGAGCGCCTCGCCGGAATTGAAGGGCCCCCAGATCGCATGGACCTTGGCCTGGCTGATCAATTCCTGGGTCGCGTTCACGGCCTTGGTCGGATCGCCCTGGGTGTCGCGGGTGAAGCGCCGCGGTGCCGACCGTACACGCGCTGCCCCACAAGACGTCGCGACGAGAAATCGCCATAGAATGCCTCCCTGATTGTTTTTCGCCGCCCATGGTTTTCCCGAGCGATCGCTGCCCGGATTCCCGGTCCACGCCGAATTGGCTGGGTAGGCTCAAATTTGAGCCTGATTGGCGAGTCTTGTCCAGAGCTTACCGTCAGCTCGGAAGGTGTCGTGGGAAAGCGGTTTCGCCGGTTTGCGCATGCCCGGACTGAGGCAGTGGCGAGGGGGAGGCGTCACTCGAAAGCAAAGATTCGCTTCCAGTCCTTCTTCATGTCGACGACCGTCCAGCGATTGGAAGCGGCGGCGTCGAGCGCCTTGTCGAGGCGACCGAACTGCGTGTCCCGGTCGTAGGCATATTCGCGCTCGGCATCGGTGTGATGGACGATCAGGCCGAAGCGGCGGCCGTTTGCCATCGTCGTCCATTGCAGCATCTGAAGGTCGCCGTCCGAATTGCCGAATGCGGCGATCGGCCGGCGTCCGACGTGCTCATTGATGCCGACCGGCTTGCCGACGCCGTCATCGACGAAGTTGATTTCAGGCAAACGAAACAGCTCCGGCCTGCCGTCGCGCATTTCGAACTTCGTCTTGATCGATGATCCCACGACCTGATCGGGCGGCACGCCATAGATGCGCTCGGTCCAAGGGCGCATGAATTCGATGCCGCCGCCCGATACGATGAAGGTCTTGAATCCGTTGGCGCGCAGAAAGCCGAGCAGTTCGATCATCGGCTGGTAGGCGAGCTCGGTGTACGGCCGTTTCCAGCGCGGATCGCGGTTACTGGCAATCCAGTCGCGCACGATCGTCTCGAATTCGCTCGTGCTCATGCCGCTATGGGTTGCCAGAAGCAGCACCACCAATCCGCGTTCGCCGGCGGCGGCCAGAGTCTTCATGTCGCCTTCGAGGGCGGCCTTGTAAGGCTGGGTATCCTTCCATTCGGGTCGCTGCGGAGCCAGCGCCTTCACGCGGTCGAGCGCGAAGGCGAGTTGGGTGTACATGGGATGCTCAACCCATAGAGTGCCGTCATTGTCGAACGTCGCGATGCGCTCGGCGAGCGGTACGAAATCGGGCGATCCTTCGCGGGTGACGGCGGCGACAAAATCCAGGATCGACTGCTTTGCATCGCCATCGTTCCACGAGGGCAGCGGGTCGGCCGCTGTCGCGGTTTGCGCCAGTGCGGCATTGGATCGAGGCAGAATTCCCGAGACAACCGGCAGCGCGCCCAGGATTGTCAGAACGTTGCGTCGGCTGAGCGAGGGCTTTGTCATGGTGCGGTACCTTTCGTGTTCTGCGAAAGAGCAGCCGTGCCGGGAGGCGGGGCAGGTGATATCAGGCTCGAATAACCGGCATTGATCTGCATCAACGCATTCCGCGGCGAACGTTGCCTCGCCGTGAATTACGCGCGCGGCTTTCACCGGCCGCTTCGATGCCTTGTCGTTCAGGACTGTGCGGATCGAAAGGCTCAGAAC
>Ga0306920_100007893_pt1 | contig 14071 bp, 10 predicted proteins | sample flu12Cox44000170_FD_204666 | JGI IMG/M metagenome (GOLD analysis project Ga0306920, IMG submission 204666) | Lab enrichment of tropical soil microbial communities from Luquillo Experimental Forest, Puerto Rico - flux4day.12C.oxic.44.000.170 (v2)... | ecosystem: Environmental > Terrestrial >...
CATGACGACCAAGCCAGCCCAGTAAGATGGGTCGCCGAAAATCTGAGTGCGCGTCCACGCCGGAGCAAACTGCAATCCCGCCCAGACCAGACCCAGCACTGCCTCGCCCGCAATCAACCCCGAGGCAGTGAGCACTCCTGCGTTCTCTACCCGTGCCATCTGCGCCGAGTTGAAGCCGCTGCGCTTTGCAACCCAGTCGCCAACCGAGCGGAACACGCCGCCAATGAAAATGGCGAAGGTGGTCTCGAAGGGAAGGTACATGCCGACCGCCACCAGCATGGGGCTGCGCACCTGCATCATGATCATCGCAATGCCAAAGAAGATCCCGACCACCACCAGCGGCCACGGCATGTCGCCGCCCACAATGCCGACCGCGAGCGTGGCCATTAAACCTGCCTGCGGCGCCGAGAGTTGGCGGTCGCCGAAGCCAATTCCACCCGATTTGATGTTCGCTTCATGCAGCAGCATCAGCGGGAAATACATCACCAGGCTGGCCACTACCACGGCAATCAGCTCCGCCGTTTGAATGCGCCTTGGTGTGCCACCCAGGATGTAACCGACCTTAAAGTCCTGTAGCAACTCGCCGGCTACTGCGGACGAAACGCATACTACCGCAGCCACGCTGAGCACTGCTGCGACGCCGGAGGTGCCAGTAACTCCAAGAGCCACCATCAAGAGAGCAGCGATCAGCAGCGTCGAGAGCGTCAGTCCTGAAATCGGATTGTTTGACGATCCAATGAAGCCCACCAGATTGCCAGACACCGTGGCGAAGAAGAAGCCGACGATGATCATCACGACGGCCGCAAGAATTGCGGGCGCAACCAGTCCCGTCAGTTTTACGTACAGAAGGCACATCAGCAAGAACATGAGTGCGATTAGCCCAAAGACAGCTTTCGAACTCATGTACTGTTCAGTGCGCGAGAGCTTCGCTTGCTCGTCCGCGGTTTGCCGCAGGTCTTTGAGAGCCTTGCCCAATCCTGCGGTCAGGCTTTCGCGCATCTTATAAAGTGTGTAAGCCGCGCCGACCAACATGCCGCCGACTGCGATCGGGCGAACGATGAACCGCCACACCGCCGCCGCTTGCGCCGCCCAGTTCTCAGGCGTGTCAGAAGGCAGGTAGTGCCGCAACTGCGGGCCCAAAAAGAAAATTAGGAGGGGTACCATCAATCCCCAGGCCAGTACGCCGCCGGCGAACTGAATGGACGCCAGCCGCAACCCGATGATGTAGCCGACTCCCAAATATGCCGGACTCACACTCGGCGCCGAGAACATGCTGGTGCCGCCCGCCGCAACCACGTTAGGAGTACCCATTTGTCCCAGCCGGACTGTGCTGCGATCCAGGGTCCCAACCGGAAAATGGAAGTCGCGGTCCGAGGCGAACAATCCGAAGCGGCCTAGCAGATACACGATGCCGCCTACGCCGATATTCCAAAAAAGATACTTCGCTGCTTCCGCTCCGCGTTGCCCGGCCTTGTGAATCTCGGATGCTGCCACCGATTCCGGGAAGGGAAGCTCTGCATCCTCCACCATTGCGCGGCGCACCAGCGAGATAAAGAGAACACCCAGAACGCTGCCGACCAAAATCAGCGCGGTCGATTTCCAGTAAGCGTCGGCCGGACGAAACGACGGCCATGCCCTCGCGAGCAGAAATGCGGGAATCGTGAAGATCGCGCCCGCCGCCACTGACTCACCGATCGAGCCCGCGGTTCGAGCAATGTTCTCTTCGAGCAGCGAGCCCTTCCACGCCCGCAGCACTGCCATCGCGATCACGGCTGCTGGGTAAGTCGCGGCGATTGTAATGCCGGCACGCAGCCCGAGATAGGCGTTCGCGGCACCCAATACCACGGTCATCACCAGTCCGAGCAATAGCGCCCGGAGAGTAAACTCCTTCATCTCCATGTTTTCAGGGACAAAGGGGCGATGCTTTCTGTCTTGCGAACTCACGTCTCCGGCCGATTGAGTACTCATGGCACCCCTTGCAAGTGACTCGTAGAGCTAGATATAGCGCCACACTGTGCGACCGCGCACGTTAGCATGCCGCGCTGTCTGATTACAAGTACGATGCAGCAGACACCACTCGGCTTCCGAGTGTTTACTAATTTGCAATCTTTTCACGCAACTTTTCGGAGCGAACAGGTTTAGAATTCGTTGAGCAGTTCCGGTCGCTTCCGCCCGGCTGCCTCGGCCACGAGGTTTTAGTGATGTATTCCCGAATCAGCCCGGAAGACTGGCATGGCTTCTTCCGTGAATTCCGCTGTGCCAATTGCGGCAGCGACGCAGGGTATGCATCTCGGCCGCGGAACTTCCTCGAGAAATATCTCGCGCCTTTTCTTTTTCTACGCATGGTGCGGTGTGGGGATTGCTACCGGCGCTCGGTCCGGCCAATCTCCGTTCCGCTGCTTGAGAAACGCAAGGCGGTCGTCGTTGATCACGAGTTGGCCATCAACAGGCTTGAGGCCACGTTGCACGAGGAACCGCCGAAGCAAACGGTTGAGCCCGAGGCCAAGCGCGCCCGCATTGCGTGACGCCGCGGCGCTCGCTATACTGAAAGAGATTCGTTCGGGCGGGAGCCCAAGGTACTTCCGGACGAGAGGAGGTCGTCTTCAGCAGTATTGGGGACCGAACTCGGGCTACACGGGCAGCTTCCGTAGCCAAGCGCTCTTCTTTCGCGTCCCGAAACACTCATCTTGCGGAAAGCCTCTTTGCAACCTTATTTCCTGCGGACTGTCGTATCTGTGGTGAACCTCTCTTAAACATCTCACGCCTCCCGGTTTGCACGGCTTGCCTCGATTCCATGAGACCTATCGAGGGTGGTGTGTGTTCAGTCTGCGGCGAGCGCCTGATCCGCCCACACGCATTTGCCAGCGTCAACGACGAGCCGCGCTGCGGACTTTGCCGCCGGATGGAGCAGCCCTACACCAAGGCAGCTGCGTACGGCAGCTACGAAGGTGGCCTGCGCGATCTGATCCATATGTTGAAGTACCAGGGCGTTCGCCCAGCAGCGAACGTGCTCGGACGGATGCTTGCCGAAGTTCTCGACGGCTTGCGTCCCAATATCGGTGACGCTCAGTTGATCGTCGTGCCCGTCCCGCTGCACACTGCGAAGTCTCGCCAGCGCGGCTTCAACCAGGCTGAAGTCATTGCGAAGGTGGCCATGAAGCTCGCCACGGGGCCCGGCGCCTATATTCTGATTTCTGACGGGCTCGAGCGCACCCGTGACACGCAGTCGCAAATCGGGCTCACGCGGCACCAGCGTCGCGAAAATTTGCGGGGAGCTTTCCGCGTAAAGAATCTCGAAGCCATCGCCAACCAACAAGTTTTGTTGGTCGACGATGTCTTCACTACCGGGACTACGGCATCAGAATGTTCGCGAATCCTGCGGCGGGCGGGGGCTTCCCAGGTCTGGGTTGCCACCGTGGCACGCACCTTGAAAGCAGACGCCCAGTTCGCCCACATAGATCTGGGCGAGGAAACGCGGACGACCTTGGCCGCGCACGGATAAACGGATCGTTATGTCAGCGAAAGTCGACAACTCGATGCGGGGCATGATCGGTAGGTCGGCGGCAGGTATGTACGCGGGCGGCAGCTACTCGAACCGCCAGGCCCTGCACGCGCCCGTGCTGGTCCTCAACGCCTCCTACGAGCCGATTAATGTCTGCGCGGCGCGGCGAGCCATTGTGTTGGTGCTTAAAGGCGTCGCCATGGCGGAAGAGGAGAACGGTCACTTCCTGCACGCCGCGCGGGTTGCCATGCGGGTGCCATCGGTGATTCGTCTCCTGGAGTATCGTCGGATTCCGCACCAGACGCGCGCGCTCTCTCGGAAGAACATTCTGCTGCGCGACCGCAATACCTGCCAATATTGCGCGTTAGTATTGCCCTCGAGTGAACTCACGCTCGATCACGTGATTCCGCGTTCGCGCGGAGGTTCTTCGACCTGGGAGAATCTGGTCGCCTGCTGCCACCCCTGCAATCGCCGCAAGGGCAATCAGTATCCGAACGAAGCGAACATGAAGCTGATGCGGGAGCCGCGCGCGTTCAATCTCCATACCAGCCGCCACATCATGCGACTGATGGGACGGTCGGATGATAAGTGGCGAAAGTACTTGTTTTACTAGCAAATTCTGCGCGGCCCCGAACCGCTGCAATCCTCGGCTAGGCCCGCCACTGCCCTGCCGTATTGCCCCGCTCATTGGTGTAGTAGCCCTGCACGGTGTAACGATTCGGATCTTCTGGCGGTCCCCAACCGAACAGAATCCACGCCTCTAGATCGCCGTTCTCCTGGCCGTCGTCCGACACCTAACCTTGTCCTGGCACTTTGTCGGTAGCGCTTTCCGCCAGCTCATGAGCATAGACGGCGGTGAAGTCTTTGATGTCTCCACCGCAGCCGGAGCACAATGACGCTGGCAGAACCGCATATGCGATATCCGTGCCGTTGTAGTTGAAGGAATCGTGGAAACCGCAGAATTGCGAGCACGACGCCGACCCGTCTTGCGTAAATGCAGTCACGCCATCGGGCAGGATCAACACAAATAGGGCGTTCACGTCGCTCTGAATTGTGCCAGCATCAAGCAGCGAACGCACAGTGTTTTGCGCATCGGCTTCCTGGAATTGACTGCCGGCATCAAGAGCTGGGCCATCCACCGCACCAAGATAATTGCCCGATCCCGTGCCGTAGTTCAGATCGTGAAGAGGATCAAGGTATCCGTTCTCGACAATTGCCTTGCTGAATCCTTCCACGAACGCCCGGTCTCCCCAAAACTGTCCGAGATAAACGTTCGTGACCTGGGGCGACGCGAGCTGGCTCCCAGCGACGTTATGGAAATTCTGCGCCGCGCCTGGCCCCGTAGGAGAGGCCAGCGGGCGGTTCACCAGGTCGTGATCTTCGGAATCGTAAATTCGCACCGGGCGAACCGAATCAAGGGTCGGCACGATTTGCATTACGGGCCGCTGGCCAATTTTACGCAGCATCGCCTTGGTCATTGGCTTGTGCTTTTTCATGAATTCACCTTGTACTACTTTCCTTTTGGCTGTGACCGTCATTCTCCACCTCCCAGTGGTGTCCAGTCGTCGGCTTTCGCCGCTTCGCAGGAATTGTCGCTTTTCGTGCAAACCACGAATTGCGTGATCGGATGTACCTCGAACAAAGAGAATCGATGAGGCTGTCCGCCCTTGGGAGCGTCAGGCTGATCGTTCACGAAATGCAAATTGTCGTAGAACAACGCCCCGCTCACCATCACGAGTTGACCGGCGTTCTCTACCATAGTGAGATTTGCCAGGCTGAAGTTCGGTGGGCGGGACTGCGGGATCATTTCCACTACGACGCCCTGAAAGTCCGTATTCGCGGGGTCGTTCGAAATAGGAATGTGATAGTCGTTGTTGCTTTCTCCGCGGAGACCGCAATTCACCGATTCCGATGTGTTGGGATGCGGCGTGCCTACCAGGTATCCCACAATCGAGACGAGGTCGCCTTCGGAAGCCGAGCTACCAGAGACGGTCATCCCCCTTAATTTCGCGCGATCGCTTGCGGCAAGATCTCTGTTCTCGCCCACGAGCCCGGCGGCTTGCTGCTGCAGGCTGGCAAAGTCGTCGAAGGTGAGCATGAGCGGCGTGGTTCCGGCTGGGACGGTTTGCTTCAACTGATTCATGAGGCCGTGTGACGAGTCGGCTGCAGCACACCCGTTAGTCGGGCAGGACGCCAAATCGTGAACTCCGCAGGTTGCCGCGAGACCGATGGTGTGTGGTTCTGCCTCAAAGTTGGTGGGCTTTCGCACCAGCGCCCGGCTCACAACGGCGTTCGCTGCATGGACTCCGTTGGTGCTGGCAGTCACGTACTTGCTCATCACCCAGCCCTCAACCTTTTGAGCAGTGCACGTGATAGAAACCGCTGCTGGGATTCGGCTGGAGGAGCGTGACTTCTGAGTTCTTCGCGAGCGTCGCAAGGCGAGAGCTGTCGGTTGAAGGGCCGGAACGCAGGTTCGCGTTGGCGTTGGTCTTCGCGCGGGTTTGCGCCGCTGCGGCCGCTGAACCCACAATCAACAACAGACAGGCGAGCTTTCGGAAAATCATCGGCATGGTCGTCTCCTGTAACGCCCGATTCGATGGATACCCTGGAAATGCTTGCGTATGTCTTGCGGATTCGCCCCTCCATACTCTTTAAGTGATTCGAGGAGGCAAATCGTTTCACGTTTGCGAGCGATAAAGTTCAGAGTTGAAACGGGGAAAGGGCTCGACGACGTGCAGCATCTGCAGGGTACTGGCAAGCGAGCCTGGGTGATGGGATTCGCGCGCTCGACTTCGACGCGCACACGACAAATTCGTTCCGTAGAGTTGAATCCCTATTTCTGCGGCGCAGGCGGCGTTGGTTGCTCGCCCGGCTTCTGCTGATCCTTGGGTAGTTCCTTCCCTTCGAAGACAATTCGAGAACGCGTGCCGAACCGTTTGTAGTTTGTGTACTTCACGATCTCGCGGATGTGCACGTCTTGCATCTGGAAGTGCAGCGTGTCGTCGGCCTTGGTGTAGGTCGGAAACCAGTAGTGATCGTCAATCTGTTCGCGCCAGGTGGTGAAGCTGGGGTAAAGGTGCTCGTCCTTGCCCTTCTTCGCGTGAATTTGTGGGACGGTCTTGCCGTAAGTCTTCACGATCTGCAGGTCGTGGTCGTCAACCCAGATGCGGCCCTGAAAGTATCTCTTCTTTCCGACAATCTGCTTAGGGGCGATATCGAAGACATAGCAGTGCAACTCGTCTTCCTGCTGCTGGCCAGCATAAATAATGTCGTACTCGCCGATCTCGTCGCTGGTGAGCACAAAGGGCAGGCGCTGGCGGATGTCATCGAAGTCGCCCTGGTCCATCGAGAGCCCGCCGTTTTCAAGCGAAGATTGCGGGGCAAACACCACGTTCTCAATTCGCTTGCCACCGTCGTCGAACACTACATCGAACACCTGGCGGTATTCGCCGGTGACCGTATCGCCATCGAGCGTTTGCACTTTTACGTCTTGCCGGTAGGTGTATTGGTCGCGCGCTTCTTTGAATTCTTTTTCTTTGGCGGCAAATTTCTGGATGATCTGCTCGGGGGTGACGCCCTTCGGCTCAGATTTGTCGAGGGTGCCTTCGTCAGCCAGCGCGAGGATAGGCATCAGCAGACAGGCAGACAGCAGCACACTTTTCCTTGCGAAAAACGCGGGCCGAAGGCGGGGTCCAGCGATGTTCATGGGAATAGTGTAAGGGAATCCGGCCCTAGCGTGGGCTCGCCGTTCCGACAAAAATCCTGATTCCGGCAAATCTTTTTTCGGTAAGTCTTTATCCCGGCAGATCTGCTGCCTTCCTACCCCCGGACCCTCTCCGCTCAGGGAGCCCGAGGGCAGGGAAGACTGCAGTTTCTGCCTGCCTGATTAGACGGGAGAAGTGTGCAAAGGGTTGCCGGGGGTGGAAGGCTCTCAGCTTTCAGCCGGCAGCTTTCAGCTGTCAGGACTGACGCCAATGTAGGCACGCTCGTGTAGGGACAGCCGCCCTCGTCTGTCCATCCAAGCGAAACTCGGAAGCAACGCTGCCCCGCTATCGAAGGGCTGAAAGCTGATAGCTGACGGCTGAAAGCTACAGCGCACCCTCGCACGCTGATACACTTACCCGCTTGTCCAAGAGGTGCCGCATGCGCCGTCTCGTACTCTTCTTTGTAATCCTCTGCGCCGTCCTTTCCTTTGCCCAAACCAAGCATCCCTTCACCTTCGAAGAGATGATGGCGCTCAAGCGCGTCGGTGACCCCCAACCTTCACCCGATGGCAAATGGGTCCTATTCAGCGTGACCGACGTCAGCCTCGAAGCCAACAGCAAGACACCCCACGTGTGGATCGTGCCCACGGCTGGCGGCGAGGCACGCGAGATCATCTTCACGCAGTCCTCGGATCGTCCGCGTTGGGCGCCCGATGGGAAGCACTTCGCGTTTGTCTCTACGAAAGAGAAGGGCTCGCAGATTTGGATTGCAGACTTTGACAGCTCCAAAGGAACAGTCAGTGCCGTTCATCAATTCACGAGCATTGCGACTGAGGCCGGCGGAGAACTCTGGTCGCCTGATGGCAAGAACATCCTGTTTACGTCGGACGTTTATCCCGAGTGCGACGGCGAGGCAAGCGCCGAAGCCATCTGCAATCAGAAGAAGTTAAAAGAGGTCGAGCAGTCAAAAGTAAAGGCGATGATCTTCACAAGTCTCTTGTACCGGCACTGGAATGCATATAAGGGCGGAAAGCGCAGCCACATTTTCGTGCTGCCAGTCGCATGGTTCTTTGATCACCCCTCGAACAAGACTGGCGTCTACAACGGGCCGTTGATGCCACTTCCCCGCGATCTCACACCCGGCGATCACGACGCGCCCCCGTTTTCGCTGGGCGGGCAGGACAACTACGCCTTCTCCCCCGATGGCCAGGAGATCTGCTACGCGTTGAATTTCGACCGCCAGGAGGCGACTTCAACCAAAAGTGATCTCTGGCTCGTGTCCGTCAACGGGGGTACGCCAAAGCTTATTTCCGGGCGGGACGTAGGCGGCGATTCAACTCCCGTCTACTCACCGGATGGCAAGTACATCGCCTACCGATCTCAGCGAAAGGCCGGCTACGAAAGCGACCGCTTCCAATTGATTGTGTACGACCGGAGCAGTGACTTGAGCCGGCGGCTGACGGACAGCTTTGGGCCCAATGAGGTTTATGACAAACTCTTTGACCGCTGGGTCGGGAGTTTTGTATGGGCCCGTGACTCGAAGCGGATTTACCTGGTCGCAGAGAACGAAGGTGCTTCTCCGATCTATGAGGCCGACGATGTCGATACCGTCTTTCATGCTGACACAGTCGTCACCGCGAAAGTAATCGTTGATGGATTCAACGACGACCTGGCCATGAGCCGGGACGGAAACACTATTCTCTTTACGAGGATGTCGATCGACCGCCCGAACGAGATTTGGTCCTTGTCCCCAAGCAAATGTTCGAGTCCGGAAGACAAGAATCCTGTCGATCAATCGAATTCGTCGCCTCAACTCGGCGGGCGTGGCTTCAACGAGCTTCTCTGCACGCTACGGCCCCTGACCCAAGTTAACGATCCGGTTCTCTCCCGAGTCGCGATGTCGCCCCTCGAGTCCTTCTGGTTTGAAGGCGCCCACGGCGACAAAGTCCAGGGCTTCCTCGTCAAGCCACCGAACTTCGACCCGAACAAAAAATATCCCGTCAAGTTCCTCATCCACGGCGGGCCACAGGGTGCATGGGGCGACGACTGGTCCTTCCGCTGGAACCCCGAACTCTTTGCGTCACCAACGTCTTCGACGAGCAGCGGGTACGTCGTCATCATGGTCAACTTCCACGGCTCGACCGGATACGGGCAGAAGTTCATCGACGCGATCAACGGCGACTGGGGCGGTGCGCCCTTCGAAGACCTGATGAAGGGCCTCGACTATGCCGAGAAGACGTACCCGTTCGTCGACAAAGACCGCGAGTGCGCGATGGGCGCGAGCTATGGCGGATACATGACCAACTGGATCCTTGGCCACACCAACCGCTTTAAGTGCATCGTTACGCACGACGGCATGTTCAACGCCATTTCCGCCTGGGGCACCACCGAAGAACTCTGGTTTAACGAATGGGAGTTTAAAGGCACGCCCTACACGAATCGCGAAATGTACGAGAAGTGGTCGCCGAACAACGCCGCAAAATACTTCAAGACGCCGACGCTGGTCGTCCACGGCCAACTCGACTACCGGCTCGACGTGAGCGAAGGTTTTCAGCTCTTCACCACCCTCCAACGCGAAGAAGTCCCGTCGAAGATGCTCTACTTTCCCGACGAAGGCCATTGGGTGCTGAAGCCACAGAACTCGCAGCTTTGGTACAAGACGGTGAATGACTGGGTGGATCAGTGGACGAAGGCTGGTCATTAGTCGTTGGCAGAGGCGATGTGGAGCGGACATTCTTGTCCGCTGCCTTTGACCTTTGGTCCTGTCGGCCAGCACTTCACTGCAGGCTTTTGGCGCACAGGAGTGTGCGCCCCACATCGGGTCACGTGGGGACGGCCGCCCCCGGCCGTCCAGGCCGAGCGCAGCTCGGCGGCTCTCTGCAACATCGTGAGATAGTGGTCTAGTGCCGCCGGCCACCGCCATCACCGACCTCATCAAGCGTGCCGCCCGGGACGCTGGCTTCGACCTTGTGGGCATCGCTCCGGTCCGCGACTTCAAAGAGCTCAACTACTTTCCCGAGTGGGTCACCGCCGGCCGCGCGGGAGAGATGAAGTATCTTGAAGCCCGAGACGAAGCCGGCAATCTCAAGCGCGCTTCGTTGAAACACACCGCTCCTTGGGCGCGCAGCGTCATCGTCTGTGCCATCAACTACAACACCGCGCAGCCGTACTCAACGCAGGTCCATGATTCCGAGCGCGGCTGGATCTCCCGCTACGCCTGGAGCCGTGAAGACTATCACGACGCGGTCATGCGCCGCCTGCGCTTCGTCGAGGAGAAGTTGCGTGAAGCAGTGGAGCAGGCTTCAGGGGCCGGAGCTGCCGAAGATGTCTCGAGATATGGGACAACCGAAGCCATCCGCGTACAAGGTACCACTGCGAGCTCAACAAATGTGTGCACAACCGTGGAAGAGCGGCGCTTTAGCGCCGCGTACAGCGCACCAGATGATTCGGGGCTTCAGCCCCAGTCGGGTAAACCCGACCTCATCACCCGCTGCTATGTCGACACCGGACCGCTGGTCGAGCGCGTGTACGCCAAGTACGCCGGCATCGGATGGATCGCGAAGAACACCTGCATCATCAACCAGCAGCTCGGCTCGTGGCTGTTTCTCGGCGTGATCTTGACTTCGCTGGAACTCACGTCCGACCTGCCCGCGCCCGATCGCTGCGGTACCTGTACGCGTTGCATCGAAGCCTGCCCAACGGACGCGATCATCGCTCCTTACCAGCTCGATTCGAATTTGTGCATTTCGTATCTCACGATTGAAAAGCGGGGCGAGATTCCGGAGCAGATGCGTGCAGGCTTAGGCCGTCACGTATTCGGCTGTGATATTTGTCAGGATGTCTGCCCGTGGAACCGCAGGGCTCCGCTGACTTCCGCCCCTGAGCTCCAACCGCGCGACGGACTCGTGAACCCCGCTCTCGAATGGCTTGCGCAGATCTCAGCCGAAGATTTTCAGAAAACATTTCGCGGTTCGCCCATCCGGCGCGCCAAGCGCAGCGGGTTGCGCCGCAACGCGATCATCGCACTGGGGAACAGCGGCCATCGTGAATTCGTTCCGCTGTTGAATAAACTCGCCGCCAATGAAGATCCCGTTCTATCGAAGAGTGCCGATTGGGCCAAGGAGCGGTTGGAGCGGAAACTGCGCGAAGACTCTCCGCTCCGGCCGAAGGCGCAGTGCTCCGACGAGCAGCCTGCCGCGCCTTCTCTGTCGCGTGATAGCATTTGAGAGATCGTGGCCTTGGCGGCACCCTCATGCGTCGGTATTCTCGGTCCGTTCCAACCAGTCTCACGCTGTGCCTGTCTCTTCTGACTGTCGTCGTCTGCTTGTTGCTCGCGCCTTTTGCGTCCTCGGACGACAAAGACAAGTGGCAGGAGTACCGCTCGGCGCACTTCGTGGTCATGACCGACGCGGGCGAGAAAAAGGGCCGCGAAATCACGCTGCGCTTCGAGCAGATGCGCTCGGTATTCGGCGACCTGCTGTCGCGCAGCCATCTCAGTATCTCTGAGCCGCTGACCATCTTTGCTCTGAAGAACGATCAGCAGTATTACCAGATGGCGCCCCTGCACGACGGCCACCCTGTTGCCGCGCCAGGATTCTTCGTGCCTGGCGATAATCGCTCCTTCATCGTGCTGAATGCTTTTGAGCCGGAGCCATGGCGCGCCGTCAATCATGACTTCGCGCACTTCCTTCTCAACTACAACTACCCGCCGACGCAGTCCTGGTTCGATGAAGGTTTCGTCGAGTACTTCTCGTCCCTACGGTTGGGCAACAAGACCTACGAGATCGGCAGCGACCCCGAACTCAACTCGGCTTACAAGCAGGATTTGCTGGGTCCCGAGACCGAAGTTCGCAACCGCCCGCGCACGCTCACCGAATTGCTGAACGCTCCGGTCTGGCTGGCCGTGCCCGATCTGTTCACCATGAAGCACGACCTGACGCGGGCGCCTGAAGGCACGCATCGCACGCTGTTCTATGCGCAGTCGTGGATCATCGTGAGCTACTTGCTCAACAAGAACAAGCTTTCTGAGACCGGGACTTATTTCGAACTCGTACAGAATCAAAGGCTTCCCGTAGAGAAGGCGTTGCTGCAAGCGTTCGACATGTCGGTAGAGCAGTTCGACAAAGCCGTCAAGGATTACTACCACTCGCTCGGCCAGTTGCAGGATGACTTCAACTATTCGCAGCAGCCCAAAGCAGGCCAGCCGCCCCAGGACCGGGCCGAGCTCTATAAGTTCCCAGTCTCGGTCGGTCCGGATGATGTGGAGATCACATTCAAACCGATCTCCGAAGCTGACATTCGCGCGCAGCTCGCGGAAGTGATGGTGCGCCTGCCCGAGCGCAGGCAACAGGGACTCAACGAACTGCAAGCCGTTCTGAACATGAAAGACAAAGACGGCCAGGCGCTCGACAACGAGATCGCGCATCGTGCATTGGCCTGGGTCGCGCTCGACAGCAAGCAGTTCGATAAGGCCGCGGAGGAATTAGGCAATGCTGCCGCACTCAATCCGCGTGACACCTGGCTGCGCTATTACCTCTCACTCCTCAAATACCGTCAGGCGAAGACCAGCCAGCAGGAGATTCAGGGTCTCGCCAACATGATGCAAGACCTGAAAGCGACGCTGGACTGGTATCCGGAATTCGCCGAGGCCTACAACATGCTGGCCATGGCCCGGCTCGAAGGTGGAGGCGCGGGCTCCGCGATGGACGCGATCCGCGCGGCGATCAAACTCAGCCCACGCGACGAACAGTATGTGTTTAACCTCGGAATGGTGGAAGTGGCCGGGAAGAAATGGGACGCGGCGCAGGCTACTTTCGAGCGCCTGCAGCAGAGCCCGAATCCGCAGCTCGCAGCGGCCGCGAAGGCGCAGCTGAAGGACTTCGCGGTGACCAAAAAGTACGGTATCAATCCCAACGCGCCCAAGCGTGCCTACCAAGCCTCGCCGTTCGACGAACTCGCCCAGGAAGCCGAGAAGAGGGAACACGCTCAGGAGCAATCCGCGCCCGACACTCGCAGTACGCAATTTCTAAAAGGCAAGTTGTTGCGCGTGGATTGCTCGCAGCCTCCTGTAGCCACCATGATGGTGAGCAATGGCGCGAAAACCCTGAAGCTTCACGCAGCCGATGTGAAATCACTGATCGTGATCGGGGCTGATGAATTCTCCTGCGAGTGGCATGATCGCAACGTCACCGTGAATTACAAGCCTGGCGGAAATTCAGACGGGGATATAGTTTCGCTGGAATTGCGGGGGAACTAAGGATTCATGCTCAATACCGATCGATTTGGGGAAAGGTGAGGCAGTTCCCCAACACCACACAGATTCGGGAAGCGGAATTCACGACTGATTTACCCATCACCGAGAACCCCATCAGTTCACCGCTTCTGTCACTCATCAGCTCGGCTCGCCGACGCACCTCAAGAGCTTCAGACTCTCTGGCAAGATCAAGGCAAGAACGCGGCCTGACCGGCCCGAACTCGTGGACCTCGACAGAAAAAACTTTGCGCGAGAGCCAGTCCGCCGTGCTGCGCATAAAGCTCCTCGGTGCCACTGCCCGAACCGGGCCACGAAGGGCAGCGGTAAGTATCAGCGATGACGGAGGCGCCAACTCGGAGGCCGTGCACCTGGTGGGCAGGGGGACGTAACCTGGCTCTCGCTAAACTTCTCACAAATAATTCGCTGCCTTCGATAAAGCGAACTCGCGACGCGCTTTCCCCCGCGACATGATCTCCTACTTCTTCGCCTTTCTCGAAATCGTGGCGACACCGTCGGGACACCGGGGACAGACGGGCCCATTATGGCAACCGTTTGTCTCGTAAAGTCCGTTCTAGACTCGCGGCGTCATCTATCCAGCCTCCATCTTTCTTG
>Ga0306920_100007894_pt1 | contig 14070 bp, 16 predicted proteins | sample flu12Cox44000170_FD_204666 | JGI IMG/M metagenome (GOLD analysis project Ga0306920, IMG submission 204666) | Lab enrichment of tropical soil microbial communities from Luquillo Experimental Forest, Puerto Rico - flux4day.12C.oxic.44.000.170 (v2)... | ecosystem: Environmental > Terrestrial >...
TGGGAATTTGACCGTCTGGGCAATCCAGCCGGCGATCGTCACGCATTCGGTCAAAGTCGCAGTGCCGACATCGGCGAGACCGGTATAGGCGCCAACCACGCCCGATGTGCCGACAAAGCCGGCCTCGCAGCCTCCAAGCTCCATGATGCGCGCCAACGCGGCATTCGGCGTGTGCAATACCGCAAGCACCCGCTCCTTGCGGTGGATCAGCTCGCGCAGCCTGGCACCTGGCGATGGGCCTTGCTGTTGTGCCATGCCCGCACCTCCGCGCTCCTTAGCCAACCTCTCCTTTGCGGCCGGCGTTACGAAGTGTCAACGGTCGGGCTAAGATCCGCCGGGAAACTTGAGCTCGGAGGGTCAGCATGGCGATACCAAAGCGAGAACTCGGACGTACCCGGCTGCCGGTCACGGTGCTGGGCTACGGGGCAATGGAGCTGCGTGGGACGCCGCGCGGCCGCGACGTCACCGAAGCCCAGGCGGAAATTATTTTGAACACCGTGCTCGACGCCGGGATCAACTACATCGACACCTCGATCGACTATGGGCTGAGCGAAGAGCGCATCGGCCGCTACATCTCGACCCGGCGCTCCCAATACTACCTCGCCAGCAAGTGCGGCTGTCTGGTCGGCGCGACACAAGCCCCGCCTGGGCAGCGCAACGCTCACGTTTTCACCCGGGACAATATTCTGAAGGGTGTCGAGCAGAGCCTCGCTCGGATGAAGACCGAATATCTCGACGTCGTCCAGTTCCATGCCTCGCCGTCCAAAGAGACCCTGGAGGAGCACGGCGCGCTCGACGCGCTGCTCAAGCTCAAAGAGGCCGGCACGGTGCGGTTCATTGGCATGTCCGCAACCTTGCCCCACCTGCTGGACCATATCGCCATGGGCGTGTTCGATGTCTTCCAGATCCCGTATTCGGCGGTGGAGCGGGAGCACGAAGAGGCGATCGGCGCTGCCGCCGAGGCTGGGGCGGGCATCGTGGTCCGCGGTGGCGCGGCGAAAGGCGGGCCCTCCGAAGAGCGGCGGAGCGGATGGCAATGGGACCGGTGGCGGCAAGCTCAGCTCGACGAGCTGCTCGAAGGCATGAGCCCGATGGAGTTTATTCTCCGCTTTACGTTCACCAATCCGGACCTCGATACCACGATCGTGGGCACGGTGAACCCAACGCACCTGCAATCGAACCTCGACGCCCTGCAACACGGCCCACTGCCCCCGGAGCTCTATGGCGAAGCGAAGCGCCGCCTAGCTGCGGCTGGGTCGGTACCGCGCAGCACCCGAGGATGATACGCCGCGCGCAATCCTAGAAATAGCTTGCGTCGGCCGTTCGCTACTGGCCGCTCCGCCATAAAGAGGATGAATCATGCAGGCGGTCCCCGGCCATATGTGTGCAATCGTGACAGCAGCGATGATCGCGTCGGTGAGCGGCGCTGATGCGCAAGACAACAAGCTGTCGCTTCCCAACGTCACCGTTACCGCGCCTGCCGCCCCGGTCGAGCCGCCCTACATGCGCGATCCCGCGAAGGCTTACGCGCGAGATCCCTATCTTGGTAGATATCGCGTCGAGGAGAACAATTTTCCGGAGGTGCCGTGCGCCGCAACCCGCATTGCTCTTGGTCCAGGTGGCAAATGTTTACAAGGATATCGGCTCACCGCTCCCGAAGTAATCTCAGACAGACAAGGCAGCAGTTCTTGCGACATGGCACTCGACGTGGTGATCGATGCCATCGGGAATTTGTCGATCGAAGCCGATATACTAGCGGTTGATCCGTACAAGGTTACGGCGAACGGTTCGCCGCCAAAATCGTGCTACGTTCAGGGTTATACGGGCTACGATCAGGAAGACTTTCAGGATATGAACCAGGTGACGAGGCGCGGCACCAATTGGCACAATCTGCAGGTTAACGGCCAAGAGAGATCCATCGAATTTTCGAACGGACCGCGTAATTGCGTCGCTGTTTTAAAGCCCGGACCGCTGTGGCGAGGCGGCTACATCTATATGACGCACGCCAGCATCTGCCGCACGGACACGGGAACCGTCCGGACCGAGGACATCGCCTATGCCCTCGGCTCGCTACAGGCCCGGATTTACGACCCCGCCGGCAATTTGAGAAAAGCCAGCGATCCGATATACGGTCCAGCCAGCAACTCGCGATAAGCCAGCGAGCAGACGCGAAATGTGAGGTAACCCCGTAGCTGCTCTGAGCGCGAATGGGCTGGATGGCGGCAAGACGCGATAGCTTTTTTGATACCTTGCGATCGTCGGACCAGGCTGGCAAGCTTAGGTGCTTGGCCGGCCCAGCGCTCATTCGAGTGAGGTGCAATCCGTCATGCGGGGCTGCAACCTGATCGATCGAGTTCGCCTCCTCCGCCGGTGGGGCCGGGTTGTGGTTCAAGCGCTGTACGTCGCTGTTCCCGTCTGCTGGGCATTGGTGTGTTGGCCGGCGCCGGGTGGCGCCGAACAACCGTCGACGATCGGGGTCGAGCTCAACCGGCTCGAGGATCAGGGCGGCAATTGCCGCGTCTATCTCGTCATCACCAATCCAGGAGCCGCCGAATTTTCGAGCTTCGCGCTTGACCTCGTCGTCTTCGATCGCGGCGGGACGATTATGCGCCGGCTGGCAGCCGAGGTGGCACCGCTACGCCCAGCGAAGACCAGCGTGAAGGTATTCGACATCTCCGAAACCGCGTGCAGCGCCATCGGCAGCATTCTCGTCAACGATGTGATCCATTGCCGCGGCAAGAGCGGCGACCTCGCAGAGTGCGTAGATCGGCTGTCCACCTCCTCAAAGCTTGCGGTCTCGTTGTTGAAATAGGCCGCCATGAGCGGAATGAGGCTGCTCCTGACCCTTTCGATTGCCGGCCATGCCAGCGTACTGGCTGTGCTGGTCCTGTTCATCGCCGACCGCTCAAGAGCACCGGATGTGCCGGTCTCGATGCCGGCATCGATCAGATGATGCGCGGTGTGCAGCTGCCGATTTTTCCGGCGGGAATGAAAATGTCGCAGATCGAAGTCTCGGTGAAAATCCGGTTCAATCTGATGCGGTGGATCCTGCTCACCCCCGGGCCAAGCTCGAGGCCCTTGAGCATGGGCCGCTGCCACCCGATCTCTACGAGGAAGCTAGGCGCCCTCTTGCTGCTGCCGGCTCGGCTCCGCATAGCGTCCCGTAATGATCGACGATCGGGATTTTATCGGCTAGGCACCCAACCGGCGAACTCATGCAAACGGTCTCCAGTTCTACCTGCGCCATCGTGATGGCGGCGATAATAGCGTCTGCGAACGGCGTCTGTGCCCAAGAAACCAGGCTCAAGGTTCCCAAGGTCATCGTTCTTGCGCAGGCCGCCCCGGGCGAGCCGCCCTACATGCGCGATCCCTGGAAGTCCTACGCGCGAAATCCTTATTTCGGTCGATATCGCGTGGAGGAGGGTAATTTCGCCGAGGTGCCGTGCACGGCAACCCGAATTGCTTTTGCTCCGGGCGGCAGGTGTCTCCAAGGATATCGGCTCACCCTTCCAGAGGCTTCCACCTCCGAGACTGGCGCCAATTCTTGCGACATGGCGCTGGACGTGGTCGGCGCCAACACCGGGAAATTGTATATCGAAGCGGATATCCTGGCTTTCGATCCGTACAAAGTCACGGCGAGCGGTTCGTCACCGCGGTGGTGCTACGTTCACGGTTACCTGGGCTATGACCAGGAAGACTTCCAAGACATGAACGAGGTAACCCGGCGCGGGACCAATTGGCGGAATCTTCAGATCGACGGGCAAGCTAGGTCCATCGAATTCACGGATGGCTCGCACCAATGCGTGGCCGTTCTGAGACCCGGATCAGTTTGGCTCGGCGGCTACACCTACATGATCCACGCCAGCATCTGCCGCACCGACACATCAAGTGTGCAAGCCGGGGACATCGCCTATGTGCTCGGCTCCCTGCAAACTCGGACTTACGACCCGGTCGGCAATTTGAGAAAAGCCGACGATCCGATATACCGTTCGGCGGGCGGCTCGCGATAGGTAGCGAGCAGAAGCGCAATGTGACGTAGCCCGTGGCTGCTCCCAGCGTGAATGGGCTGGATGCCCGCAAGATACGACTTCTTTTTTTATACCTTGCGATCGTCGGACCGGGCCGGCGAGCTCAGGCGCTTGCCCGGCCCGGCGATCGTTCGAGTGAGGTGCAATCCGTCATGCGGGGCTGCAACCTGATCGATCGAGTTCGCCTCCTCCGCCGGTGGGGCCGGCTTGAGGATCGGGGCGGCAATTGCCGCGTCTATCTTGTCATCACCGATCCAGGAGTGGCCGAATTCTGGGGCTTCGCGCTTGACCTCGTCGTCTTCGACCGGGGTGGGACGATCATGCGCCGGCTGGCAGCCGAGGTGGCACCGCTACGCCTAGCGAAGACCAGCGTCAAGGTATTCGACATCTCCGAAACCGCGTGCGGCGCCACCGGCAGCATTCTCGTCAACGATGTGATCCATTGCCGCGACAAGAGCGGCGACCCCGCAGAGTGCGTAGATCGGCTGTCCACCTCCTCAAAGCTTGCGGTCTCGTTGTTGAAATAGAAATAGGCCGCTATGAGCGGAATGAGGCTGCCTCTGACCCTTTCGACTGCCGGCCATGCCAGCTTACTGGCCTTGCTGGTCCTGTTGGTCGCCGAGCCCAGCCCGCCGGACCCACTCGTCAAGGGCGGTATCGAAGTCGTGCTGGGCCAGTCCGTATCACAACCGCAGGCCGGCCCCGCGCCTGAGGCGCCGACCCAAGCGGCTGATCCTTCCAAGATTGCAGCGCTGCCGCCGCCGCAGATTGCCGAAACCGAGCCTGTGGTTGCCGCAGCTGAGCCGATCGCTACTCTGGTACCCGAAATCCCGCCGCCCGAAGAGACCGAGCCGGTGCCGCCACCACCGCGCAAGCCCGTCATCAGGCCGCCGCCTAAAACGGTCGCGCACCAGCCACAGCCACGAGCAATTGCCTCTGTGCCGACCCCAGCACCGAACCGGCTCCCGCAAGCGCCGCAGGTCGCGTCCGCGTCGACCCAGCCCCTGACGGGGCAATCGACCGCGGCCGCTGCGATGCCTGCTTCTGTCCCAGGACCGGATGTCACCGCGAATTATCGAGCAATGATCAGCGCCTGGTTCGAGGCTCACAAACACTATCCCGATTCCGCCCGTCAGCGCGGCGAGGAGGGAAGCGTCGGGCTGCGCTTTCGGGTCGACCGCTTTGGCCGTGTGCTCGATTACAGGTTGCTCGAGAGCACCGGCTACGCCGATCTCGACGCCGGCATCGATCAGATGATGCGTGGGGCGCAGCTGCCGCCCTTTCCGGCTGGGATGACGGCATCCGAGATCGAGGTTTCGGTGAAACTCCGGTTCAAACTGACGCAGTGATGGGGACACAGCAATGATCGACGATCGGGACTATGTCGGCTACGGCGCCGAGCCACCCGACCCGCAATGGCCGGGCGGAGCGAGGGTTGCCGTCAACATCAACCTCAATTTCGAGGGGGGCGGGGAGCGCTCGGTGATGGACGGCGACGGCGTCAGCGAAGGCGTACTGAATGACATCGGCTTTCCGTCATTGCCCGGTCTGCGCAGCCCGATGGTCGAGTCGGTCTTCGAATATGGGTCTCGGGTCGGCGGTTGGCGCCTGTTGCGCCTGTTCCGCAAGTTTGGCGTGAAGGTCTGCTTATTGGCGGTGGCCAAGGCGGCCGAGCGCAACCCCGAGCTGGCCCGCGCTTTTGTCGAGGATGGGCACGAGATCGTCAGTCATGGGTATCGCTGGCTCGATTATCAGACAATGCCGGAAGAGGTTGAGCGCGAGCATGTGCGGCTCGGTATCGAAATGATCGGGCGCATTGCCGGGGTGCGTCCGGTCGGCTGGATGACGGGCCGGCCGAGCGCCGATACCCGGCGCCTCCATGTTGAGCTCGGCGGCTTTCTCTATGACCGCGACTCGCTAAACGACGAACTGCCCTATTGGATTTCGGTCGGCAGTGTACGGCACCTGATCATCCCTTATTCCTTCGAGACCAACGACAACCGGTTCGATGAAAATCGCGGCTTCTCGACCGGTGACGATTTCGCACGCTACATGATCGACTGCTTCGAGGTGCTGTACGCCGAAGGCGCCGACCATCCTAAGCTGATGTCACTGGCATTGCACGACCGTCTGACCGGCCGCCCGGGACGGATCACCGGGCTCATCAAGTTTCTCGATCACATCACGGCGCGCGAGCGTGTCTGGATCTGCACCGGGCGCGAGATCGCCGAGCACTGGCGGCGCGTCCACCGGGCTTGACCGGTCCCGTCCTTCGAGGCTCTGCCGCCGTCGCGGAGCGCGCGCAATTGCCGCCGCGCCTTGCACTCGGGGCTAGTGAAGTGACAACCGCAAGCAGAACGGGCCCGCCGCGCGGGCCTTGTTTTGCGGCTTAGCCGGTGTCACCCGTCGTTGGTACCTCGATTGAAGCAGGGCATCTGCGGCCCGGTCTTTTATCGCGAGGGCATTGTTGTAGACTGCGGTAGTAGTATCGGCTGCAAGAGGTAACCCTGAGGGAGGGACGAGATGCCGGACGCTTTATACGTTTGCCTGCAAGACGAGGACAAGATCGTCACCTTTGCCGTGGATGCCCAAACGGGCCAGCTCACACGGCAGGGCGAGGTGCCAGCCGCCGGCGGGCCGTCGGTGATGGCGATCAGCCCTGACCGGCGCACGCTGTATGTCGGGCACCGCACCCGGCCTGCGATCTCGAGCCACCGGATCGACCAGGGCACCGGAGGGCTGACGCTGCTGGGAACGATTGCGCAAGAGCACGCGCCGACGTTTCTGGCTCCCGTTCGCACTGGCACGTATTTGCTTTGCGCTTATTACCAAGGAGGGGGTGCGGCGGTGCATCCACTCGGGGGGGATGGTGCAGTGGGCGCTTCGTCCCTCGGTTGGCTGGCCACGGCTACCGGGGCTCACGCCATAGCAACCGATCCCTCCAATCGGTTCGCGTTTGTGCCGCACATCGCGCGCCTCAACGACAACGTCCTCGAACCTCCGAAGGAGAACCCGGGTCCCAATGTGATCATGCAGTTCAGATTCGATGCCCAGACTGGTCATCTGACCCCGAATTCGCCGTTTCGGGTGGAGCAACCTGAACTCCTCGGGCCGCGCCACTATTGCTTCCATCCTACTCGGAACGTCGTCTACTTTTCCAATGAGCAGGGCAGCAGTATCACCGGCTATCGTCTGGACACTGCTAGCGGCACTCTGTCGGCGACCCAGACAATCACTACCCTGCCCAGCGGGTTTACTGGGCGGAACACCTGCTCGCAGATCCACCTGACACCTTCTGCGCGATTCCTGTATGTAGGTAATCGTGGCCACAACAGCATCGCTGGCTTTGCCGTCGACGGTACGGGACGATTGACGGCAATCGGGCAGACCTCAACCGAGCCCGTGCCCAGCGCCTTCTGTCTCGACCCGGCGGGCCGGTTCATTTTCGCCGCAGGCTCCGCGTCTGGCCGCTTGGCTTCGTACCGCATCAATGGTGAGACCGGTGCGCTGACGCCGATGAGGACCTATGCCGCCGGCCAGCGGCCCCAGGCGGTGGTGGGAATACACCTTGGCATCTAGAACCAGCGGAGAGTGGTGGCGCGGGTGAAGGCTCTCGCTTATGGGATCGCGGCGGCAATTTTGATCGGCACGGGGGGCTTCGCCGCCGGTGCCGACCAAGCCGCCGTAGCGCCGCCGGCGGGTGCCTCGCTGGTCCTTGAGCTCTTCGCGGACGGTGTTCAGGTCTACACCTGCGATCCTAAAGACGACGGCTATGGCTGGACGTTCAATGCCCCCGACGCAAGGCTCTTTGATAAGCAAGGTCGGCAGGTCGGCACTCACTTTTCCGGTCCAACCTGGGAGTTGGATGATGGCTCGGGGGTCGTGGGTGAAGTCGTGGCAAAGGCCAATGCCCCAGAACCAGGCGCGATCCAATGGCTGTTGCTACGCGTCAAGAGTCATCAGGGCTCGGGCGCTCTGTCCGCCGTCGCCTACATCCGCCGGACCGATACCAAGGGCGGAGCGGCGCCGAGTACGGGTTGTGACGCGCACCATCTATCGGAGCAGGTCCGCATGCGCTATTCGGCGACTTATCAGTTCTTCAGTGCCGCGACGTGAGTGCGTGACTACCCGAGGGAGCGCAGATAGAGGAGGTTGACTTGTCATGACAGCGAAAGCGCGGATCGCTCATTTGGCCGGGCCCAATGCGACAATTCAAAACACCCCTCCCCTGGTCACCTCCAACAAGGCGCGGGCGCAGCGCGGGCTGTCGCTGCTGACCCACCCGGACGGTTCACCGGCACGGTTTGACGTGCTGCGCCCACAGCGCTTGGCCGCACCAGTCACCGTCTATGTCGAGCAGTTCAGCGCCCATCCTCTAGAAGCCGACGCCGCCGAACTCTACGGCCCGCCGGACGGCTACATCGATAGTGCCGGGCAGGTGCACAAGGAGCAGCGGAGCGCCGGCGATAAGCCGGTCTACGAGGTCGAGCTGCGTCCCGAGGACGGGCTCTATCCCTTGCCTTACATGGCAACGCAAGCGGATGGCGCGGCCTGGGAGGAGGAATGCACGTTCCCCGGTGCTCGCGAGGCGAAGGCGCGCCAGGGCTTTTTCCCCGACGGCTCGCGCAGCTTCGAGGAGATCGACCGGCTGCAGATCGGTGAGAGCGGCACCGGGAACCTAATCTCGGCCAAAGCCGAGATCGACTTCTACCGGGTCCTGCCGCCGTCCGGTTATACGAAGGGTCTTCCGGGCGACCGCCGCACCGACACCGGTTTGGGTGACATCCGCCCCGAGCGGCGCGGGGTCGATTTCTTTCCCTATAAGCCGCCGCACCTGGCGGCCTCTGCGCCGCGGACGGCACTGGCGCGCGCGACCAACGCCGTCCAAGAGATCTTGGCGAGCGGCAAATATGACGGCGCCATCTGGACTGAGGGCAGCCCGCGGATCGAAGAGACGATCTATTGGCTGAACCTCCTTGTCGACACAACGTTGCCGATTTGCGGCAACGCCGCACAGCGGCCGCACGGCATGATCAGCAATGACGGGCCGAAAAACATCGTCGATTCGGTCGACTACATCGCTTCGCGAGTCTGGGCGGACGAACAGGGCCGCAACAAAGCCGGCGCTGTCCTTATCCAGGAACAGCGGGTCTTCGCCGCCCGCGCTGTACAGAAGGCCGATGCGCGGCCCGGTGGTTATGTGGCAACCGGTGGACACGGCGGGATCCTGGGCGCCGCGGGATATGACGGGCCACCGCTGCTGCATTATCTACCGACCGCGCGGCATACGTGGCGTTCCGAGGTGAGCCTCACGCATCTGCCGTTCGAGGTCGCAGGCGTGCGCCGGAAAGGCTCACACATCCATACCCTTCCCGTGGCTATTAAGGGGCCGGATGGGAAGCTGCTTCACTCGGCGATCCCGAAGGTCGCGATCACCAAGGACGCGTGCTACTGGGACGACGACGGCACAGTCGATATCGAGAGAGAAGTCGATCTGATCGCGATGATCGGACACGTGCTGAAAACCGCACCTCTTGCCGGTTTCGTTGTCGAAGGTCTCACCCCATACGGCAGGAACATTTCGACCGCGCGGCATCGACTAATGCTGCGCGCAGTGCACAGCGGGCTCCCTGTGGTCCGTGTCGGACGCGGCAACACCGAAGGTTTTGTACCGTTGCACGATCCCGACTTCGTCGGCGGCTCGAACCTCACTGCGACCAAGGCTCGGCTGTTGCTGATGGCTTGCCTGATGAAGTTCGGCAGCCTGCCGCCGGCAGCCGATCCTGACCATCCGACCTCCACGGAAGCGGCAGCGGTCCGCGAGAAGGTCGCCGCCTACCAGAGGGTTTTCAATACCCACTAAGCCGCGACGGACCAACCCCTGGAGGAAGTGCCATGACGAGCACGACTAAAACCCCGCAACCCTTCGCTTCGTCGCCCGGTCTCGAGCCGTTGCGCGCCAAACGGGGCTGGATCATCGCACTCGGGGTCATCTATGTGGTCGCCGGCGTCATCGCGCTCGGCAGCATCGTCATGGCGACCATCGTCAGCGTTTTTGTGGTCGGCATCATGATGCTGATCGCCGGCGTCGCCGAGGTATTCCACGCCTTTCAGATCAAGACATGGGGCAGGTTTCTGCTTTGGCTGCTGCTTGGCGCCCTCTATATCGTCGCCGGTTTCCTGACCTTCGAGAACCCGCTCCTCGCCGCGGCACTGCTGACCCTGCTGCTCGCGGTCTCGCTAATCGCCTCCGGCATCATGCGCGTCGTGCTCGCCTTCAGCATGAAGGAGGGTATGCCCTGGATCTGGGTAGTCGTGTCGGGCGTGATCACCCTTCTCCTCGGGCTCGTGATCCTGGCGCATTGGCCGGTCTCCAGCCTTTACATCCTGGGGCTGTTTCTCGGTATCGATCTGATTGTTGCCGGCGCCGGCTGGCTCGCCGTCGGGTTTGGTCTGGGAAGGCGCGCTTAACGCGACTGCGCCCGCTTTCGCCATCAGCTGCGCGGTGCGTGCTTTGAGAGGATGCGCTGCAAGGTGCGGCGGTGCATTTTGAGCCGGCGTGCGGTCTCCGAGACGTTGCGGTCGCACAGCTCGAAGACCCGTTGAATGTGCTCCCACCGGACCCGGTCGGCCGACATCGGGTCCTCCGGTGGCTCAGGGGCGCCGTCTTCCTGGGCGAGCAGGGCGCGTTCGACGGCGTCCGCGTCGGCCGGCTTCGGCAGATAGTCGATCGCCCCCGCCTTGACCGCCGCGACCGCGGTTGCGATGTTGCCGTATCCGGTCAGCATGACGATACGGGAGCCGGGGCGGGCCCGGCGCAACGCAGTGACGACATCGAACCCACGCCCGTCGCCGAGCCGCATGTCGACGACTGCAAAAGCCGGCGGCTGCTCGCTCGCTGCGGCGATCCCACCGGCGACGCTGTCCGCGGTGCCGACGACAAAGCCGCGCCGCTCCATCGCCCGGGCCAGCCTTTGGCATAACGGCGCGTCGTCGTCGACAATCAGCAATGTCCGCTCGGATTCGGGCAGATCGCGCAATGCGGCGGAACGCCCGTCCGCGGAGCCGGCGCGATTGGGTCGCTCGCTCTCACTCATGACGCTTGCCCCTCGGTAGGTCGGCTCTCGCCGCCAATCCCAGGTTCCCCCGCCTGCTAGCGATCCCCTTGCGTTGCCGGCGCGGGCGAACGAATTCTCTCCGCCGTTTCCAGATTGGCACGATTCCAGGAAATCGCAACATGTGCGCCGCCGTCGGCAAGATTGTCGAAGGCGAGTCGCGCCCCGCTGCGCTCGAGCAGGCTTTGCGCGATGAAGATCCCGAGGCCCATATGGTCCGTCACACCGGCGCGCGTCGAAAGGTACGGCTCACCTAGCCGTCCCAGGAGGTGAAGCGGAAATCCCGGCCCGTCATCGTCGATCTCGACCGTCACCATCGCGGTATTCCAGAAAGTGGTGATGCTGACTTCGCGAGCGGCGAACTGGACCGCGTTTTGCACAAGGTTGTTGAGCCCGTGCATAATCTCGGGGCTGCGGCTGACGAGCGGCTCCTCCACTTCAGGCTCGCCGGCCGTCGCAAGGATCAGCCTCACCCGTTGATTGCGATGAGGTGCTGCCGCCGCCTCGACCAGGGCCGAGATCGGCAGTCGGGTATAGGGTGAGCCGCCGTCTTCCTCCGGCTGATGGGCGAGTTCGGCGAGGATCCTTCGACAGCGCTCGGATTGGCTCAAGAGCAGCGCCGCATCCTCGGCATGGGGGCTATTGCCGGGGAGCTCCCGCGCTAGCTCCTTGGCGACGACGGCAATCGTGGCGAGGGGGCTGCCGAGCTCATGTGCAGCCGCCGCGGCGAGGGCGCCAACCGCCGATACACGCTGCTCGCGGGCGAGCGCCAGTTGGGTCGCCGCCACCGCGTCGCGCAGCCGGCGTGCCCCTTGCGCGATGCTCCAGGTGTAACCGCCGATAAACACGGTCGCGAGCACCAGCGCGATCCAGATTCCGAGCACGAGCTCGGGCGGAAAGACCAAAGGCTCGCTGCGCCACGGCAGCGGCATATGCCACAGGGCGAGAACGCTGATCGCTGCAACGGCGAGAAGCGATAGCGCGATCACCGCGCGCCGCGACAGGATCGTCGCTGCGACGGTCACTGGTGCCAGGATCAGGATCGAGAACGGGTTTTGCAGCCCGCCGGTCAGATAGAGGAGCACAGCGAGCTGTAGGATGTCGTAGCCGAGGTAGAGCGCGGCGTCGCGCGCACCCAGCCGAGCCGCCCATTGCCGCAGAACAATCAGAACAAGGTTGAGAAGCGCCGAGGAGGCGACGACACCGAGCGCCGGAAGCAATGGAAGGCCGAAGCCGAGCCCGTAATGAACGATCAGGATCGTCGAGGCCTGTCCGGCGATCGCCACCCAGCGAATGAGGATCAGGGTACGCAGATTGATCGGGCTGGAAGGCTCGTTCCGGACGCTGAGGCTGGTGTCGGTCACCGATGATCTCGTTTTGCCGGAGCTCTCATCTCCCCACAGTCTTCTCCCCGGCACAAGAGCGTGTGGGTGAAATCGGAGTCTGCCGCAAACTCCCCGACCCCTGCAAAAGCCGGGAAACAGGGTGAATAATCGAATTGGTCCTCAAATCTATCCAGCTTTTCGCCGATAAAACCATGCCGATCAGATAGTTGCTAGCCGCTCGGCGGTTCGAGAGAACAGGGGGAATACGCTTGCCGAGCAGGGTGCCGCATTCTCTATCAGGGGGATAACAGGGTGGCCCCCAGGGACCGCTTCGCCGATAAGACATTGCTAATAGAATATTTAGATATTGACAACAACCCTCAATATGAATATATGCTGCGGGTTCCGGCTCGACAAGCGGGGGAATTGCGATAATCGGCATAGAGAGCATAGGGGTTCGAGAAATGCGACGAGCGGCAGCGGGGCCGGTCCGATGCTGGCCGGCCAGCCTGCCATGAGCCATATAGGGGCGATGCTCGAACCTGCCGTCACGGTCGAGAACCTGGTCAAGCACTATCCGACCGCCGTAGCGGTCGACGGCATCAGCTTCACCGTTCGCCGCGGCGTCACCGCGGCACTGCTCGGCGGCAACGGCGCCGGCAAGACCACGACACTGTCGATCTTGCTCGGGCTCTTGCTGCCGACCGCCGGTAGCGTGCGGGTTCTCAGCGAAGACATGCTGCGGCATCGCTACCGGGTGCTGCCGCGGATGAATTTCTCCTCGCCCTTTGTCGATCTGCCGCACCGCCTGACGGTGCGCCAGAACCTGTTGATCTATGCCCGGCTGTATGGTCTGCCGCGGCGCCGGGAACGCATCGAGAGCCTGGCTGACGATCTGCAGATCGGCGAATTTCTCGAACGCCCCGCCGGCAAGTTGTCGGCCGGGCAGAAAACCCGCGTTGCGCTCGCCAAGGCGCTCTTGAACGAACCCGAGCTGTTGCTGCTCGACGAGCCGACGGCCTCCCTCGACCCGGATACCGGCGATTGGGTGCGCGGCTATCTCGAAAGCTACCGCGAGCGCACGGGCGCCACGATCCTAATGGCCTCGCACAACATGGCCGAGGTCGAAAGGCTGTGCTCCGAGGTGATGATGATGAGGGCGGGCCGGATCGTCGACCGCGGCAGCCCCGAATCGCTGATCGATCGCTATGGGCGCACCAATCTCGAGGAGGTGTTTCTGCATATCGCACGCGGTTCGCGAACCGAGCCGGTGTCGTGAACGGTCGCGGCTTTTCGGCAGCCCGAGTCTGGGCGATGCTGCTGCGTTATATTTATCTGCTGCGCAGCTCTTGGCCGCGTACCGTCGAGCTGATGTATTGGCCGACCTTGCAGATGCTGATCTGGGGGTTTATGAGCCAGTTTCTTTACGTGAACAGCAGCTATGTCTTTCGCGCTTTTGGCGTGCTGCTGGCGGCAGTCATGCTGTGGGACGTGCTGTTTCGCGGCCAGCTCGGCCTGTCGATGTCGTTTCTCGAGGAGATGTGGGCGCGCAATCTTGGGCACCTCTTTGTTACCCCGCTGCGTCCCTATGAGTGGGTGCTG
>Ga0306920_100007895_pt1 | contig 14070 bp, 10 predicted proteins | sample flu12Cox44000170_FD_204666 | JGI IMG/M metagenome (GOLD analysis project Ga0306920, IMG submission 204666) | Lab enrichment of tropical soil microbial communities from Luquillo Experimental Forest, Puerto Rico - flux4day.12C.oxic.44.000.170 (v2)... | ecosystem: Environmental > Terrestrial >...
GGCCCTGAAACTCTGCTAGCCATCGGGCGGCTCCCCCCGTTGCCGCAGCGCCTTCACGATCAGCGGGCCGAGCGCCGTGATGTCCCCGGCGCCCATGGTGAGGACGAGGTCTCCGGAGCGCGCGGCCGCCGCTATGGCGGCGGGCAGGTCCGCGCGGTCCGGGATGAAGTGGGCCCGCCCGCCGGGCACCGCCGAGGCGATGAGCAGCCCGCTGACCCCCGGCTCCGGGTCCTCCCTTGCCGCGTACACGTCCAGCACGAACGCCTCGTCGGCCAGCCCGAGCGCGGCGCCGAACTCCGCCGCGAAGATCCGGGTCCGGCTGAACAGGTGCGGCTGGAAGGCCGCGAGGACCCGGCCCCGCGGCCTGATGTCGTGGGCCGTGCGAAGGTCGGCGGCGAGTTCGGTCGGGTGGTGCGCGTAGCTGTCGAGCACCAGCACCCCGGCGGCCTCGCCCTTCGGCTCCATCCGGCGGCCCACGCCGTGGTAGGCGGCCAGTCCCGCGGCGGCCTGCCCCGGGCTCAGCCCAAGCTCGAGGGCGGCGGCGTATGCGGCCGTTGCGTTCAGCGCGTTGTGACGGCCGGGGACGGCGATCTCGAGCGGGGCCGGCGACGCCGCACCGGCGCGTTCCTGCGGCCCGGACAGCACGCCGAAGCGCACGGACATGCCGTCCGGGCGCACGCCGGTGAGCCGGTAGTCCGCGCCTGGGTCCTCGCCGTAGGTGCGGACCCGGACCCCGGCCGCCGCCGCGGCGGCGAGGGCGCGTGCGCCGGGGTCATCGGTGCAGGCGATCAGCACGCCGCCCGGGGTGATCCGGCGGGCGAACGCCGCGAACGCCGCCTCGATCTGGCCGAGGTCGGCGTAGTTGTCCAGGTGGTCGGCTTCCACGCTGGTCACGATGGCCAGTTCGGGGGCGAGCATGAGGAAGGAGCCGTCGCTTTCGTCGGCCTCGGCCACGAACTCCGCCCCGCTGCCGTCACCGGCGCCCAGTCCGGTCTCGGTGAGGATCCCGCCGATCACGTACCCGGGGTCGGCGCCGCTGTGCCGCAGGATCGTGGTGATCATGCTGGTGGTGGTGGTCTTGCCGTGGGTGCCTGCCACCGCGATCCCGCGCCGGCCGAGCATCACGCTGGCCAGGGCGGCGGCCCGGTGCAGGATCCGGAGGCCGCGCCGCCGCGCCTCGGCCAGCTCAGGATTGTCCCCGCGGATCGCGGTGGACACCACAAGCGTGTCCGCGCCGTCGATGTTTTCCGCGGCGTGCCCGACGTGCACGTCCGCGCCCTGGCCGGCCAACGCGGTGAGCAGGTCGCTGGCCGCGGCGTCGCTGCCGGAGACCTTGACCCCGCGGGCGATCATGATCCGGGCGATGCCGGACATGCCCGCGCCACCGATACCGGTGAAGTGCACCCGGCCGAGTTCCGCCAGCGGCACCGGGGCCACCGGGCTGACCAGGCTTCCCACGTCAGCTCACCGCCCGTGCGCTGCCCGGCTGCGCGGAGGCCGGCCCGCGATGATGTTCATGACCTCGTAGGCCAGCCTGTCGTCGGTGTCGCGGCTGCCCAGCCTGGCCGCCGCCTCCGACATCCCCGCCACGAGCGGGGTGTCCAGCATCACCGGCAGCAGCACCTCGCAGATCCACTCCGGGGACAGTGCCGCGTCGTCCACGATGAGCCCGCCGCCGGCCCGCTCGATCGGCAGCGCGTTCAGCCGCTGCTCGCCGTTGCCGTGCGGCAGCGGGACATAGGCGGCCGGCAGCCCCACGGTGGTCATCTCGGCACAGGTCAGGGCGCCGCTGCGGCACAGCGCGAAGTCGGCCGCGGCGTAGGCCAGGTCCATCCGGTCCACGTAGGGCAACGAGACGTAGGGCGGCCCGCCCGGGGGCATGTGCACTTCCAGGCCGCTGCGCGGGCCGAGCAGGTGCAGCACCTGGACCCCGGCGGCGCGGATCTGGTCCGCGGCGTCGAGCACCGCGAGGTTGAGCGACCTGGCGCCCTGCGAGCCGCCGGTGACCAGCAGCACGGGCAGATCCGGCCGCAGGCCGAAATGCTCGCGCGCCTTGTCCGCCATGGCCAGCCGGTTCAGCCCGGAGATCTCCTTGCGGATCGGGATCCCGACGCAGGTGGCGTGCGGCAGCTTGGTGCCGGGGTGGGCGGTGAACACGTGCCGGGTGAACAGCGCTCCGATGCGGTTCGCCAGGCCGGCCCGGACGTTCGCGTCGTGTACCACGATGGGAATGCGGCGGCGCCGCGCCGCCAGGTAGGCGGGCGTGGCGACGTAGCCGCCGAACCCGACGACGACCTGGGCCCTGGTCCGGTCGAGTATGTTCCCGGCGGTGCGCACCGCGTGGGCCAGCCGTCCCGGCACGCTGAGGAGTTCCGCGGTGGGCTTGCGGGGCAACGGGACCGGCGGGATCAGCGCGAGGTCGTAGCCGCGCATCGGCACCAGCCTGGTCTCCAGGCCGCGCTCGGTGCCGAGGCAGGTGAGCGGGATCCGGGGATCCATCCGGCGCAGGGCGTCCGCGACCGCCAAGGCGGGCTCGATATGACCAGCGGTGCCCCCTCCGGCGAGTACCACACTCAACGCCAGGCCTCCTCGTTCGCGACCACTCGACCCCGGGGGGCTCCGGGCCATCGGGATCCGGGGTGTCCCCGGGGATATGGAGTATCCCCCCGGACAATACTGCGGGCCTCGGCGAAGGTGGCCTCATTCCACCGAGCAGCCTCGGCCGCCACGGCCTGGCGTGGGGGCTAGAGTGCTCATTCCCGCCTACGGTCCCGGTCCAGGCCCAGCCAGCTTATGGCGCGGCGCGCCGGGCCGGGGCCGGCCTCGGCAAGCGCCTGGGCGGCGCCTGGCTCCCGCCGGGCGAACGACATCAGCATTCCGAGCGCGATCATCGTCGTCACCAGCGACGACAGGCCAGCGGAGACCAGCGGCAGCGGCACGCCCGTGATCGGGATCAGCCCGATCACCGCGCCGATGTTCACGATCGCCTGGCCGACGATCCAGATGGTGGCGCCGGCCGCCGCCAGGCGGACGAAGGTGTCCTCCACCCGCCGGGCGACCCGCAGGCCCGCGAAGGCGAGCCCGCCGTACAGCAGCGCCACGCACAGCGTCCCGACCAGCCCGAGTTCCTCGCCGATGATCGCGAAGATGAAGTCGGTGGTGTCGTCGGGCACCCACCCCCACTTCTGCGTGCTGGCACCGAGCCCGACGCCGAACCAGCCGCCGGAGCCCACCGCCCACTTGCCCTGGATGGGCTGCTGGTTCCGGCCGACCGGGCTGCCTTGCGGGCCGAAGAACTGGGTGAGCCGGTCCGACCGGTACTTGGCGACCACTACCAGCATCAGCAGTGCCAGCAGGATCAGCCCGAGTATCCCCACGTACAGGCGCAGCGGGGTGCCGACCACCCAGAGCAGCGCAAGGAAGATCAGCAGCAGGACGAACGTGGTGCCAAGGTCGTCGCCGAGCATCACCAGCATGGCCAGGATGCCCGCGCCGGGCAGCAGCGGGATCAGCAGGTGCCGCCAGTCATCCAGGTGCGAGAGCCGGTCCTTGCGGGCCAGCAGGTCCGCTCCCCACAGCAGGAAGGCCAGCTTGGCCAGTTCCGACGCCTGGAACACCAGCGGGCCGAAGACCAGCTCTCGGGTGGCGCCCTGGTATTCGACGCCGATCACCGGGGTGAGCAGCAGCCCGAGTACGGCGACGAACATGAGCGGGTAGGCCAGCGCGCGGAAGACCGTCGGCGACGACCTGGCCGCCAGCCACATGCACGGCAGGCCGAGCAGGACGCCGAGCAACTGGTGCTGGAACCCCGAGTACGGCGACCCGCCCTGGCCCAGGTTCTGCACCGAAGAGGTGGACAGCACCATAATCAGGCCAAGGGCCAGCAGCAGCGTGGTGATGCCGAGAATCAGGTAGTACGAGGTGAGCGGCCGGTCGAGCAGCGCAAGCAGCATGACGCGCCGCGAAGAAGAGGCCGGTGCATCAGGCACGAGACCGGGCGGGCCGGCCGCAGCCATCCCGCCCGGTTCGCGCGCACCCGGCCTGGAAGCAACCTGGACTCGCTCCATCATCCCAGTCTCGGCGGTAAACGGGAGTATCAGCGGGAAATCCGCCCGCGTGTCGCGCACCGGCGTGCCGGAAGCGACCGGCCTACCTGGGCATCCACGCCACCGGGCGGCAACGGCCCGATCACCTATCTGGGCATCCACTCCACGTAGAAGATGCCCAGGCCCAGGGCCACAAACAGGCCGCTGATCAGCCAGAACCTGATCACAATGGTGGTCTCTGCCCAGCCGCGCAGCTCAAAGTGGTGCTGCAGCGGCGCCATCCGGAAAACCCGGCGCCCGGTCATCTTGAACGAGCCCACCTGGATGATCACCGACATCGCGATCACCACGAACAGGCCGCCAAGGATCGCCAGCAGCAGCTGGGTCTTCGTGCACACCGCCAGCCCGGCCAGCACCCCGCCGAGGGCGAGCGACCCGGTGTCCCCCATGAAGATGCGGGCCGGCGGGGCGTTCCACCACAGGAACCCGAAACAGGCGGCAAGCACGGCCGCGGCCACCACCGCCAGGTCCAGCGGGTCCCGGACCGGGTAGCAGCGCGGGGCGAGGAAGCTGGTGCAGTCGTTACGTAGCTGCCAGTTGCCGATCAGCACGTAGGCGGCCAGTACCAGGCACGCGGCCCCGGTCGCCAGGCCGTCGAGCCCGTCGGTGAGGTTGACCGCGTTGGACGTGCCGGCGATCAGGAAGACGATCCACAGCACGAACGGTGCCAGCCCCAGGGCGGGGCCGAAGTCGCGCAGGAACGACAGGTGCGCGTCGGCCGGGGTGATGTCGTAGCCGTCGGCGAACCGCTGCTGCAGCACCAGCAGGGCGAACACCGCGCCGACCACGGCCTGCCCGGCCAGCTTGGCGCTGCTGCGCAGGCCCAGGCTCCGCTGCTTGTAGATCTTGATGAAGTCGTCGATGAAGCCGACGAAGCCGAGCCCGGTCATCAGCATCATGACCAGCAGCCCGGACACCGAAGGGACCTGGCCGGTCACCACGTTCCCGACGAAGTACCCGACCACCGCCGCAATGACGATGACGGTCCCGCCCATGGTGGGCGTACCGCGCTTGGTCACGTGCGCCGCCGGGCCCTCTTCCCTGATCAGCTGCCCGTAGCCGCGCCGGGAGAACACCCTGATCGCAATGGGCGTGCCGAGCAGCGCGATCAGCAGCGAGACCCCGCCAGCCACCAGGATGGTCTTCACTGTGCCGCCTCCCCGGTCAGCGCAAGCGCCACGCGTTCCAGCCCGGCCGCGCGCGAGGCTTTGACCAGTACCACGTCTCCAGGGGCCAGGAGGTTCCCGAGCGCGGCGACCGCGCTGTCAGCGTCCGGCACGCCGATCAGCTCGCCGTGCCAGAATCGCTCGGCCTTCGCGCCGGACAGCATCGGGGCGGCGTCCTCGCCCACCACGATGAGGCCCGCGACCCCGGCCCGCGCGGCGAGGCCACCGGCCTGCTCGTGCCACTGCGGGGACTCCTCGCCCAGTTCGTTCATGGGACCGAGCACGGCGAAGGCACGCCGCCCCCTGGCCACGGTGGCCAGGGTGTCCAGCGCGGCCGCCACCGCCTCGGGGTTGGCGTTGTAGGCGTCGTTGATGACCGTGACGCCATCCGGGCGCTCGGTGACTTCCATCCGCCACTTGCTGCGGTTGGTGGCCGCGCAAAGGCCGTCGGCGACGTCGGCGACGCCCATCCCGAGCTCGCCGGCGAGCGCCGCGGCGGCCAGCGCGTTCACGATGTTGTGCGCACCCAGAAGCCGCAGCTTTACGACGGCCGTCCCCGCCGGGGTTACCAGGGTGAAGCTGGCCCGGCCATCGCCGCCCAGGGTGACGCCTTCCGCGCGCACCATGGCCCGCGGGCCCGTGCCGAACGTCACCACCCGGGCCGCCGTCCGCTCCGCCATCGCCAGCACCAGCGGGTCGTCGGCGTTCAGCAGCGCGACCCCGTCGGGCGGCAGGGCGGCGGGCAGTTCCCCCTTGGCACGGGCCACCTCCGCCAGCCCGCCGAACTCGCCGGTGTGCGCGTGCCCCACGCACAGCACCGCCCCGATCCTGGGTGGCGCGATCTGGCACAGCTGGGCGATGTGCCCGGCCCCGCGCGCCGACAGCTCCAGCACCAGGTAACGGGTCTCCTCGGTGACCCGCAGCACCGTCAGCGGATGGCCGATCTCGTTGTTGTAGGACCCGTACGGCGCGACCGTCGGCCCCAGCCGCTCGACGAGCTGGGCGGCCAGGTCCTTGGTGGTGGTCTTGCCCACAGAACCGGTGATTCCCGCGATGGTCAGGCCGGGCAGGGCGTCGGTGACCGCCCGGGCCAGGGCGGCCAGCGCGGCGGGCACGTCCGGGGTGATCAGCGCGGGCACGCCGACCGGCCGGCTGGCGAGCACGGCCACCGCGCCCTTCTCGATCGCGGCGGCGGCGAAGGCGTGCCCGTCCACCCGGTCGCCGGGCAGGGCGGCGAACAGGGCGCCGGGGGCGGCCTGCCGCGAGTCGATGACGACCGAGCGGACCAGGGCGGCCGGGCCGGTCGAGGGGCCCAGACTCGCGCCGGTGATCTCCGCGATCGCGGCCAGCGTCAGCGGGATCATGCCGCTCCCTGGCCGCGCGCGCCGGGCCGCCGCCGGCGGGCCAGCGCGGCCGCGGCGACCTCGCGGTCGTCGAACGGGATCACCTTCTGCCCGACGTACTGCCCGGTCTCATGACCCTTGCCTGCCACCACTATGACGTCTCCCTTGTCGGCCATGGCGATGGCCATGCCGATCGCGGCGGCCCGGTCGGGCTCCACGATGATCCGCGCACGTTCCGGCTCGCCGACGGTAATCACCCCGTCCAGCATTTCCGAGAGTATTGCCAGGGGGTCCTCCGAGCGGGGGTTGTCACTGGTCAGGATGGCCAGGTCGGCAAGGCGGGCAGCGGCGGCGCCCATCAGCGGGCGCTTGGCGCTGTCCCGGTCACCGCCACAGCCCAGCACGATGGCCAGGCGGCCGCCGGTTACCGGGCGTAGCCCACGCAGCACGGCTTCCACGGCTCCCGGCTTGTGAGAATAGTCAACGAGGACGGTGAAATCCTGGCCAACGTCGACTCGCTCCAGCCGGCCTGGAACTCCCGGGCATGCGGCGACCCCCGCCACCGCCGTGCTCAGGTGCACTCCGGCCTCGACGAGCGCGACCACCGCACCCAGCGCGTTGGCGACGTTGTAGGGGCCGGGAAGAGCGACGCTGGCGTCGGCGTCGACCCCGCCGGGGCCGACGATGCGGAACGTGCTCCCGTCCGCCCCGCCGCGCACGTCGGTGGCCCGCCAGTCCGCGTCCGGGTCACCATCGGCGGAGAACGTGACCACGGGGATGCGCGCGCCGTCGGCCAGGCGCCGGCCGTAGGCGTCGTCGATGTTCACCACCCCGACCCGGGCATAGCCGGGCGAGAACAGCAGGGACTTGGCGGCGAAGTACTTCTCCAGGGTGTCGTGGAAGTCCAGGTGGTCCTGGGACAGGTTGGTGAAGACGGCCACCTCGTAGGAGGTGCCCGCCACCCGGCCGAGCGCCAGGGCATGGCTGGACACCTCCATCGCCGCCGCGGTGACGCCGCGCTCGGCCATCGTGGCGAACAGCGCCTGCAGGTCGGTCGCCTCCGGGGTGGTGAGCTGGCTCCGCGCGGTCTCCCCCGCGATCCTGGTCTCCACCCCGCCGATCAGGCCGGTCAGGTGCCCGGCCCGGCGCAGCGCGGACTCCAGCAGATACGTGGAGGTGGTCTTGCCGCTGGTGCCGGTCACGCCGATGAGCAGCAGCCGGGCCGAAGGGTGCCGGTAGACCCAGGACGCCACCTCGCCAAGCCGGGCCCTGGGATCGGCGACGACGAACACGGGCACACCGCACTCCCGCGCGGACTCCCGGCCCGCCGGGTCGGTGAGCACGGCGACCGCCCCGGCCGACACCGCGTCCTGGCAGAACTGGGCACCGTGATGCTGGCCGCCGGGCAGCGCGGCGTACAGGTCGCCGGGGCGGACCCGGCGCGAGTCGTGGGTCACACCGCAGACGAGCAGCGGGCCGCCGGGCCCGGTGAAGGGGTCCGGGCCGGGCCCGGCCATGACGACCCCCAGCAGCGCGGCGAGGCCGGACAGGGGCCGCCCCTGCGCGCTGAGGGGACGCAGATCCGCAGGCACGCGCAGAGGTTACCGCTGTTCACCGTGCGGTGAGCGGCACGTTCGGGCGCTTGCCGTGATCCGGTGGAATCTTCAGCGACGCCAATGCGAATTTCATTACCTGGTAAAAGGCCGGGCCGGACACGTAGTTGCCGTAGTAGTCGGCCCCCTTCGGGTTCTGGATATTCACCGCCACCACGAGCTTCGGGTTGCTGGCCGGTGCCATGCCGATGTAGCTCGAGCCGTACTGGCACAGGCAGTTCTTCTTGGGATCCCAGACCTGCGCCGTGCCGGTTTTGGATGCGACCGAGTACCCCGGAATCTCGCCCCATGGCTGGTAGGCGATGGTGGCGTCGAGATACGGAACCTGCTGCAGGATGCCGATGAGCTCGGATGCGGTCGAGGGCTTGAGCACCCGCTGGCGGTGCGGCGGCGGCACCGGGGTGTACCGCCCGTCCGGGCCGGTGGTGCCTGCCACGATGCTCGGCGACACCCGGACCCCGTGGTTGGCGATGGTCGCGTACACACCGGCCATCTGCACGGCGGTGGCCGCGACGCCCTGGCCGAATGCCAGGGTGTACCGCTCGTTCCCCCACCACTTCGACGGTGGCGGGAGCTGGCCCTGGCTGGTGTTGGGCAGTGGCAGGCCGGTCGGCACCCCGACGCCGAACTTCCGGTAGTAGTCGTACTGGATCTGCGGGCGGACGTGCTGGGCGACCTGCACCATGCCGACGTTGCTCGAGTGCGCCACGACCCCGGCCAGGGTGAGCCGTTCGGTCGGGTGCGGTTCCGCGTCGTGGAAGGTGAACCCGCCGACGGTGATCTGCTCGGGCACGTTGTAGCGCGTGGCCGGGGTTTCGCCGTGCTCGAGCGCCGCGGCCGCGGTGATCACCTTGGCGGTGCTGCCTGGCGGGAAGATCCCGGCGACCGGCAGGTCCACGGTGGCGGCCAGGCTGGTCACATGGCTTGGCTGGAACGTCGGGTACTGGGCCATGGCCAGGATCCGCCCGGTCGAGGGCTGCTCGACCACGATCGTGCAGGAGTCCGCGTGGGTCTTCCGCACGCGTTCCTGGCACGCCTGCTGTGCCTCGTATTGCAGCGTGGACAGGATGGTCAGGCGCACGTCGCCGCCGGGCACCAGCGGCCGGTCCTTCTGATAGGCGAACGGGATCGGCTGCCCGGTGATGCCGGTTCCCACCTCCTCCTGCCCGTCGCGGCCGGCCAGCAGGGAGTTGAAGGACTGCTCGATGCCTGCCTGCCCGGCCAGGTCGTTCGTCTGGGGGTTGGTCGTGGTGAAGCCGACCAGGCCGGCCGCCAGGTCGTTGCCGGGGTAGGAGCGGACGTAGACGGGCTGGAGGCTGATGCCCGCCAGGTCGCGCGCGGTCAGCATGGCCTGGATTTGGTTGCCGACCGTAGCGGGCACGCCCTGCGCGAGCACGACGTAATACTTGGAGTAATGGTGGTAGAGCTTGCCGAGGATGGCGGCCTGGGTCATATGCAGCGGGCCGGCCAGAAGCCCGGCCATCTGCTGCCTGGCTGCCATCGTGGCCTGCGGGGTCCGCCCGGCGATCTGCGGCGGATCCGCGATCACCTTGTCCTCCTGCACGCTCATCGCCAGGATCTGGCCGTCCGCCGTGGTGATGGAGCCCCGTTCGGCCGGGATCGTGATGTTCGCCAACTTGTATTTGGTGGCCTGCTTGCTGAACGCGGCGCCCTCCAGGCCCTGCAGCTGAACGAGCCTGCCCGCTATCAGGGAGAGCGCGAAACCCACGCACAGCAGGCCGGCGTGCAGCCGCCGTGCCGGGCTGGCCCGGCGCAGCGTTCTTGGCCGCCGCTGGGCGGCGCGCCGCACCGGTCCGCGGCCACCCTGGCCACGCCCGCCTGGCCCACGCCCGCCCGGTCCGCGCCCGCCCGCACTACGGCGGTTCTCGCCCCTGACGTGTTCGCCGGCCCTGCCCGGGCGCGCGGCAGACCGGGACGGCCGTGGCGGGCCGGGCGCCGGCCCATCCGGTGGTGACCCGGGCGCCCGGGCGCCGCCACCGGGGCCGGCGCGCCGGTTCCCATCGGCCTCACCAGGACTGGGCCCGCCTGCCTCGCGAGCACGGCCCGTCCCGGGGCGCCGCCGGCCAGATGTCCCGGGCGGCCGGCCGGGCCCGCGCGGGCGGTTCCGGCCGTCCTTGCCACCGGGTGCGGTCACGGCGTGTAGCCGGGGACGGTGGGTATCCCGGGCATACGGTTGGGCTCGCTTTCCAGCCGCCCCTTCTTGAGGTTCAGGAAGTGCAGCCGCGGCTGGACCTGCATGCCCAGGCTGGCGGCGCGCTGCGCCAGCGAGGCGGGTGACTCCTGGGCCGCGACCTGAGCCTGGAGCGTCTGTTCCCGCTGGGCGAGAGTGACGTTGCCCTGCTGGAGCGCGGTGATCTGGAAGGCGCCGGTAGCCAGGATCGTGTTGATCATCAGCAGGCTCAGCAGGCCACCACCGAGCAGGCCCACCACGAGGAACACGAACCGGGTGCGCGTCTGCGGCGCGTGCCGCTGGCCGGGCAGCGGCGGGCGGGCGGTGCGCGCGGTACCTGACGGCGCTCCCTGGCGGCCGCGGCGCGGAACCGGCGGCGCCGCGGCTGGCCGGGCGCCCCCCGGGCGCGTGCCCGGGCGCACCTGCGGCGGCCGGCCGGTGGCGGGCGCCCCCGTACGCCGCGGCCCAGCGGCCGCCGTCCGGCGCGGAGCGCGCGGCGGCGGACTTCCTGCGGCCTGCCTTCTCTCCGTCACTTCCGTGCGCCCGTTCACGGCATTACCCCTGCTCTCATCGGTCGTTGCCCCCCGTCCCCCCTCATGCGGCTTCCTTGATCCGGACCGCTGCCCGCAGCCGGGCAGAGGCAGCACGTGGATTGGCTGCCACCTCGGCAGCGGAGGGGCGCTCGGCCCCCCTGGTGAGCAGCCGGAGTTGCGGCCCGGCGGCCGCGAGCGTCACCGGCAGGCCCCGCGGCGTGGTGTCCGTCGCGCGCCCGGCCAGGGCCCGCTTGACTAGCCGGTCCTCCAGCGAGTGGTAGGCCAGCACGACGATGCGGCCGCCCAATGCCAGGGCATCGAGCGCCGCGGGCAGGGCCCGCTCCAGCGCGTCGAGTTCCCCGTTCACCTCGATCCGCAGCGCCTGGAAGGTGCGCTTGGCGGGGTTGCCGCCGGTGCGGCGGGCGGGCGCGGGAATCGAGGCGCGAATGATGTCGGTCAGTTCCGTTGTGGACGTGAGCGGTGCCCGGGACCGCGCCCGCACCACGGCGTCGGCGATCTGGCGGGCGAACTTCTCCTCGCCGTAGTCACGCAGCACCTGGCGCAGCCGGGCGGCCGGGTAGGTGTTCAGCACCTCGGCGGCGGTCAGCGACTGGCTCTGGTTCATCCGCATGTCCAGCGGGGCGTCATAGGAGTAGGCGAAGCCCCGCGCCCGCTCGTCGAGTTGCGGCGAGGACACCCCCAGGTCGAAAAGGAAACCGTCCGCCGTGCGGCGGCCTTGGCTGCTCAGCACGGCGGCCACCTGGTCGTAGACGGCCCGGGTGACGGTGACCCGGTCCCCGTACCGGGCAAGCAGGCGCCCCGACTCCGCGACCGCGGCCGCGTCGGTGTCCAGCCCGATCAGCATCAGCCCCGGGTGGGCGTCAAGCAGGGCCTGCGCATGCCCGGCCCGGCCGAGGGTGGCATCCACCAGGACCGCGCCGGCCCGGTCCAGGGCGGGCCCGAGGAGCGCGAGCACGCGGTCAAGGAGGACCGGCCGGTGGCCGCCTCCCGGTGCGCTCATGCCAAGCCCCTCTCCGGTCCTGCGCGCGGCCGCCGGCTCGGCGGCCGTGCCTGTCCCGCGCCACCGGCGGGGCGGCGCGCCGTGCGATCCGGCCTGCCGCCTGGCGCGCGGCAGGCCTCCTGCGTGCGTGCCCGGCCAGGTCTCCATCCGCGCGAGCCGGCGGGCCCTCTGCCGCCTGGCGCCGGGGAAGTGACGTCAGCCGACAGTCCGCCTGCCGCGGGTGGAGACCTCGCCGTGCACGGCTATTGCCGCCATCGGCGCCAGTCACAAGACGCCGGGCAGCACCTCCTGTGAAGCAGTCGAGAAGGGCTCCTCCTGGCTGGCCAGGTACGCCGTCCACGCTGCGTTGCCCCAGATCTCCAGCCTCGTGTTGGCACCGATCACGACGCATTCGCGCTGCAGCCCCGCGTAATCGCGCAGCGCCTGCGGGATCGTCACCCTGCCTTGCTTGTCGGGAACCTCATCCGAGGCGCTGGCAAAGAACACCCGGCTGTAGTCGCGCACCGCCTTGGCCGTGACCGGAGCGGTGCTCAGGCCCTCGGTGATCCGGGCGAACTCCGCAACGGGGAACACATAGAGGCAGCGCTCCTGCCCCTTGGTGATCACGACTCCGGCCGCCAGTTCTTCGCGGTATTTGGCAGGGAGGAACATCCGTCCCTTTTCGTCCAGGCGCGGCGAGTGAGTGCCGAGGAACATCAGCCCTCACCTCCACTCCCTGCACCGCACTCAGGGGCCCATCTGAGTGGCTGCATTCCCCACTGCGCTCCACTGTACTCCACAATCCCCCTCGGTCAATGCCGTTTGCTCCCCACAGCCCCCCACCCGCCCCCCGCTGGCTCCACCGCGAGGCCGTCGGCGGGCGCCGGAAAGGCTGCCGGCGGGCCGGTTCGGCCGCGCCAAGCCGGCGCCAAGCCCACGCCAAGTGCCGCCAGGCCAACTGGGGCAGGCGCATGCGGCAGCCAAGAGGCTTAGCAGCGGGGACGGAGGGCAGGCGGCAGGGCACTGCCTGAACCTGACCGCCGCATCGCGCGTATTCCCTGCAGGACGTACTGTCTGTAAGCACGGCCAGTCGGGCACCACGGGGCGGTGAGCCAGCGGCCCGGCGCTCAGGATGAGCAGCTGAGGAGAGGGACAAGTGGTTCTTGATACCGGGCAAGGCAGCAGCCGGACCCTTGACGAACTGGTCCGGGTGGCGCACCGCGTCGGCGAGGCCGTGGAGTCCGTCATCGAGGGCAAGTCCGATGCCGTCCGCCTCGCCTTGACCGTCCTGCTCGCCGAGGGACACGTGCTGATCGAAGACGTGCCGGGGGTAGGCAAGACGATGCTGGCCAAGGCGCTGGCGCGGTCCACCGGCTGTTCGGTACGCCGCATCCAGTTCACCCCTGACCTGCTGCCCAGCGACATCACCGGGGTGAGCGCCTACAACCAGGAGCGACGCGAGTTCGAGTTCAAGCCGGGGCCGGTCTTCGCGAACATCGTGGTGGGCGACGAGATCAACCGCGCCTCACCGAAGACCCAGTCCGCGCTGCTTGAGTGCATGGAGGAGCGGCAGGTAACGGTGGACGGCCGGACCTACCCGCTGACCCCGCCCTTCATGGTGATCGCCACCCAGAACCCGATCGAGATGGAAGGCACTTATCCGCTGCCGGAAGCGCAGCGGGACCGCTTCACGGCCAGGATTTCGATGGGCTACCCCAACGCCGAGTCCGAGCTGGCAATGCTCGACGCGCACGGGTCGTCGTCGCCGCTGGAAACGCTGGAGCCGGTGGCCCAGGCCGAGGACATCAGGGAGCTGATCGCCGCGGTGCGGACGGTCCATGTGGCCGAACCGCTGAAGCAGTACGTCATCAGGCTGGTCGCCGCGACCCGCGCCTCACCGGAGCTGCGGCTTGGCGCATCGCCACGGGCCACGCTGCACCTGTTGCGGGCGGGCCGGGCCAGGGCCGCACTGGACGGCCGCGACTTCGTCATCCCCGATGACATGCAGGCGCTGGCCCTGCCGGTGCTGGCGCACCGGCTGCTGCCGAGTGCCGAGGCGGTGGTCACCCAGCAGCCGCCGGAGCGGGTGCTCGCGGCGATCGTCGAACATTTGCCACT
>Ga0306920_100007896_pt1 | contig 14069 bp, 13 predicted proteins | sample flu12Cox44000170_FD_204666 | JGI IMG/M metagenome (GOLD analysis project Ga0306920, IMG submission 204666) | Lab enrichment of tropical soil microbial communities from Luquillo Experimental Forest, Puerto Rico - flux4day.12C.oxic.44.000.170 (v2)... | ecosystem: Environmental > Terrestrial >...
GCACGATCAAGGACTGGATGGGGCGGGACCACTTCCGAACACGAAGGCTAGCCAACGTCGCAACCGAAATGAGCCTCCACATCCTCGCCTACAACCTGAAACGGGCAGTGGCTGTCATTGGCACCCCCTTGTTGATCGCGGCGATGCGGGGATGAGAACAGATCAGGCTTCTCGATGCCTCAGAACCCGGTGGCATCCGGGCCCGCCCAAACGCGCGTTCTCACACAGCCTCGGTGGATTGCCGACCTTCGCCGAAACCATGATGAACGGAGAGGTAGCGCCGGAAGCGGTCCTTCGTCGAAAACCCAAAGGGGATTTGGGCGCGGGTGATCGCTAGGCCGAATCCTCTATGGTCCGCCGCGTTCAGCTCGTCGAGATATCCCTAGCCCGATCGCGGCGGAGCGACGCTGCGCTCACGCCCGTTCTGGGAGGCACCAACGCAAAGTGCGATGAACTGCGTTTTGTGACGATGACATCTAACCTGCCCGACGCTCACGTTCGGTCTGTCTGAAACGGATTGACGCTGAGGCCCCGCTGATAGAACATTTACCAAGAGAGCTGACGCTGGGGTTGGGCGACGATGAGACGCAGCGAGATCCCCGAACAGCTGATAAACGCGAAGCATGCTGCGGTTGAGCAGTTTTTGGCGGGCGCACGCCTGCCACGCCGTCATGCGAGCTGGATTGTCCGGAGCCATCCCGACCAGAACGTTGTCGGCATCGGGGTGGGACGAAAAATCAAACGCGGCAAGTTGACCCGGACCCGTTGCGTTCGGATCTATGTCGAGCGCAAGATCCCACGTCACCTGATCCAGCCGGATCATCTGATTCCTGAAAATGTCAAGGGCGTCGACACCGACGTGATCGAGGCCGGGCGATTTCGTGCGTACTTGCCACGACCACCGGCAACTCAAAGGCGACTGCGCCCGGCAAGACCCGGCTGCTCCATAGGGTTCCAGTTCCCTGAAGCGCAGGCGGGCGAGCTCATGGCGGGTACGTTGGGCGCTGTCGTCACTGGCGACGGCGTCTCTTACATCCTGAGCAATAATCACGTGCTCGCGAATGAAAATAGGCTACCTTCTGGCACCCCCATTTTTCAGCCAGGACTTCTCGACAGTGGCAATGCGGCGAGCGACCGGATTGCGACGCTTGCGAGGTTCGTCGCGCTCGAGACGGACAAACCGAACCGGGTCGACTGTGCCTTGGCCACCATCCTCGATGCGACCGCGGTCATTCCCGCCATCCTCCCAAAGATCGGCCGGCTGGCAAGCGCTGAACCGGTCCAGGCGGTTGAGGGGGTACAAGTAGAGAAGACCGGGCGTGCCACCGGTTATACGGTGGGGACCGTGTTTGACGTGAGCGCCACCGTCCCCATCGAGTTTGAGATTGGGAGGCTGATCTTTGAGGACCAAGTATTGATCCGCAGCGATGCCGGGGCCTTTTCGGACGGCGGCGACTCGGGATCGCTGATTGTCGAGTGCGGCTCCGGTCAAGCCACCGGACTTCTAATCGGCGGTTCGCCGCAGTTCGCGATTGCGAACCATATTGGCGACGTCTTGCAGGCCCTAAACGTGAAGCTCGTCTGTTGATGTAGCAACCGGACCACCGTGGAGGTTACACTATGAGGAATATCGAACGGGTCATCGCAGCCGCACTCACCTTCGGTTCTGCACTTGGCCTCGCCCCATCTGCGTTTGGCCAAGCCGTCGAGAATGCAACAAAATTCGACGTTTCGCCGCCATTGGGCAGCATTCGCCCGCCGGCCAGACCGCAGGGCGCTTTTTTGCGAGAGCATATTGTCAAGAAAATCCCGCTCCCGCCCCAGAAGCTGGCCGCCCTGGCTGACACTGTGTTGCAGAAAAGGGCGACGACGACACTGCCGGTGGTCATCGGACGATCCTTTCCAGGCGTCGGCCGGGAGAATTACAGCGTCATGAGTGATCCGCCAGATACCAATGGCTCGGTGAGCAAGACTCATTACATACAATGGGTGAACACTGGCCTTGCTATATTCGACAAAGCGACTGGTAACCGCGTCCTCGGGCCGATCGACGGTAATTTACTATGGAGCGGTTTCGGCGGAAATTGCGAGCGCTTTAACGACGGCGACCCTATCGTTCTCTACGACAAGGCGGCTGATCGTTGGCTATTGACACAGTTTGCGGTGACACAAGCACCATTTTCGCAGTGCATCGCTGTCTCAACGACGCCTGATCCTGCAGGAACCTATGCACGGTTCGAGTACCAGTTCCAGGACTTCAACGACTATCCGAAGTTCGGCGTTTGGCCCGATGCATATTACGGCACGTTCAACATGTTCCAGGGGAACAATTTTGTGGGTGCCAAAGCCTGCGCCTTTGAGCGCGACAAGATGCTCGCGGCCCAAGCCGCCCGCATGGTGTGCTTCGATTTAGCGAACCAGGGGGGCGTGCTACCCGCCGACCTTGACGGTTCGACAGCGCCTCCGGCTGCCGCGCCAAACTACCTTCTGAACTTCGGCAGCAGTCAGCTCAATCTATGGAAGTTTCACGTGGATTGGACAAATCCCGCGAGTTCTACGCTGACCGGGCCGACCGTGATCAAAACCGCTGCTTTCGAAATTGCATGCCGGAACGCGCCTGTCGTTGGGCAATGTGTGAAACAGCCTCGGACCTCGGAGACACTCGACACGCTCAGCGATCGCCTGATGTTTCGGCTCGCCTATCGCAGGTTTAATGATCACGAAGCTTTGGCCGTCAACCACGCCGTCCAAGCCGGCAATTCGTCCGGCCTCCGCTGGTACGAGCTGCGTAACCCCGGCGGGACACCAACGATCATTCAGCAAGGCACCTACGCTCCTGACGCCGCGTTCCGCTGGATGGGTAGCATCGCCTTGGACAAGGTCGGAAATATGCTGATTGGGTACAGCGTATCGAGCCCCCAAATCTCCCCGGGGATCCGTTTTACAGGCCGCAGCGCCAGCGATCCGCTCAACCAGATGGGGATCGAGCAGCAGGCCGTGCCGGGCAAAGGTTCTCAGCAGAGCCCAGAACGTTGGGGGGATTACGCGAGCATGAGCATCGACCCGACTGACGATTGTACCTTCTGGTTCTCTACCCAGTACGTCTCGCAGACCGGTAAGTTCAACTGGAGCACGTCGATCGTCCCGGTTAAGTTTTCGAGCTGTCGATAAGCGGTTCTCCTCCAGAAGTCCATCCCGGGCTCTCTTGGCTCAGCGGATCCCGCTGTCGTAGACGATCTCGACCTGCGCAAAGCTCTTGGGACGGACGACGACCGTCTGCTCTGAGGCCCGTGGATAGGCGCCGGAGGTCTGGGGACGCAGTATATATTGGCCAGGCGGCAAAGAGATTCGGAAGTTTCCGTTTGGGTCAGTCTCGAAGCTGGTAACCGGTTTCCCGCTAGCGTTCAATACGTCGAACTTTGCTTGATATGGTGCCAGGTTTGGCACTCCGATTGTTGCATGCGGCCGTACCGGTCGGATGCGTACCTGGCCTGTGATTCCACTCTCGGTTGACGCGGGGCTGGGATTGGCCGCAAGTTGCGTGTTCATCTGATCGGTGGCCATGTGCGCCGCGGCCGTTATGCCCGAATAGCCGCACACGGCGGTCAGGCTCATCAGTGCAATCATCGCCCCTCTTAAGGTTGTTCGCGGCATGGTCGACCAGCTTCTTTGATCATCTCGATAACTATGAGCGCCGAGGCCGAAGCTACAAGCATAGATAAATCGCCGCGCCCGAATGGCCAAGGAGCGCGGCTCCCTAAACTCCCCTACTTCGTGTGCCCACAGGGCATTCAACGACAAAACCATGGCACCCCGGGGGGGATTTCCGGTTGCCTCTCGGGGGGCATCGGTGGACCGGAGCTCTGCCCCGGATCTCGGGGCGCCGCTCCCCACCCATTGTAGAAGCTTGGTCCGTCAGCACGGAATGACAACTCTGGGGCATGGGCCGGCATTGATATCGATGGAAGCGAACGACGGCTTTGGGTCGAACCTCCCCGTTCCGAAGCGAGAACGGGAAGGTGCGGTTACGGCGTATTCCGTTGTTTTTCGCTCCCTGAGGACTGTGCAAATTCCGCTGATACCGGGGAGCCGAATTCGTTGTTCTTTGCGCCCCGAATTTTGTGCCTAACCCGCTGATTGAACGCGTGATTTTCGTCGTGGCAAAGTGTGACGCCGGCTCTGCATCGCAAAATTCGTTGTTTTTATGCGCTGACGCCGCCGCTTTGCACGGTGTCCGTGACCACCTTGCGCGCAATCTCGCGCAACAGCCGCTTGTCTTCCTCCGGTGTTGCTGCGGGTGGGATTCCCGGTACGACGCGATCATGAGAGAACGTCGCGACCGTCTGGCCGTTGGCCGGGCGGCTGTTGCGTCCGTTGCCGATGCCCTGCCCGACCGCACGGATCCCCTGCCGGATCAGGTTGCGCATCATGATGACACCGCGGTCCGTCGAGGCGAGGTGCTCGAGCCCGTGGCGGGCGATACCGTCATGGATGCTGATCTGCGCGTCGTAGTCGCCGGGGACCCGCTGGCGCGCCTCGTAAGACCGCTCGCCGTCCTGCCCGAAACCGCCATCGCGGCGTAGCTCGCGACCCTCGGGCGCCCGGCGGAAGCCGATCTGCATCGTGTGCGTGTCGTCGAGCGGCACCGCCCAGGTCGTCGCCGCTGGCCGATTGATCGTCGTGCGCAATGCCATCGGGTCGGCGTTCGGCGGGAACTGGTGGATGTTGGGGAGGATGAAGTCGGCGACGCGCACCCAGACCCGGTCGCCCTGCCGGCGCGTGTCGATATAGACCATGCCGACCGGCGTCTCCATCCAATCCCACTCGCCGAGCGCGCCCAAATCGTCGGTAAAGCCCTGGCTGCCGGGCAGGGTGTGGAGAAAGGCGAGATGGGCGGGGTCCATGCTGTTGTCCTTGACCTGCAGCCAGTTGCACGGCCAGACCGCACCTTGGCGAGCGGCGAGCTGGTATCCCGGCAAGTCATACGTGTCGAGGATCGGGAACTCGGGCTGCGCGTCCGGCGGCCCCATATAGGCGAATACCAACCCGCCGTATTCGTGCACCGCGTAGGCGCCGTGAAAGAGGCGATCCTTCAAGGTGCTGTCCGCCGGCTCGCCGGGTGTCTCGAGGATCGTGCCGTCGACGTCGAAGAGCCAGCCGTGGTAGCAGCAGCGGATCCCCTTCTGGCCGACCAGGCCAAACTCGAGCGAGGTGCCGCGATGCGGGCAATGCAGCTCGAGAAGGCCCACTGCACCGCGCTTGTCGCGGAAGGCCACTAGATCCTCGCCCAAGATCCGCAGGCGCATCGGCAGGTCGCGCAGCTCCTCGGAAAGGACGACCGGCTCCCAGAAGCGCCTCAAGTACTCGCCGCAAGGTGTGCCCGGTCCGACCCGGCTGAGCTCCTCGTCTTCGGCCGGCCGCTCGCGATGGTGGTAGGCGCTGAAGGCGGTGGTCAGAAACGACGCTCGTGATGCCATTGCCATCGTGTCTCTCCTTAGCCGACCGTTAGAATCCCTGGGCAAGGAAGCGGTGCGCGACCGAGGCGTGCATCGCGATCCCGACCGCCATGCTATCCTCTTTCAGCATCATGCGGTTGGAATGGCACGGGGCGACATGGTCGTGGCCGTCGTGGCCGTCCGGCATTACCCCCAGGAACATCATGCAGCCTGGGATGCGCTGCAGAACATACGAGAAATCCTCGGCGCCCATGATCGGTGACGGCCGGTCGACGTAATTCTCGGCGCCGAGAAGCTCGCTCGCTACGCCGCGGGCGAAATCGACAAAGCCGTCGTCGTTGACCGTAACCGGATAGCCGCGGCGGATTATGACATTGGCCTCGCACAAATGCGCCGCGGCGACATTCGCGGCGACCCGATGTATCCCCTGATGCGCCTGCTCTCGCGCCGCCTCGGAGGTCGCTCGCAACGTGCCGACCATTTCGGCTGTCTCGGGGATGACGTTGTTGGTGGTGCCGGCGGTCACCTTGGCGCAAGTCAGCACTACCGGGTCGAAAATGTCGATCCGCCGAGTGACCATGGTTTGCAGCGCCATTCCGATCTCGAAAGCGACCGGGATCGGATCCACCGCGTTGTGCGGCATCGAGGCGTGACCGCCGCGGCCCTTGATCGTGATCGTCCAGGTATCGGCCGATGCTAGTATCGGACCCGGCTTGCCGGTAATGGAGCCGGCCTTGGCGTTGGGCCAGATGTGCAACGCGAAGGCGGCATCGGGCTTGGGGTCCGCGTCGAGCAGCCCGTCCCGGATCATCAGCCGCGCTCCGCCATGGCCCTCCTCACCGGGCTGGAACATGAACTTGACGGTACCGGCGAGCTCGTCCCTGTGCCGATGCAGCAGGTGCACCGCCTGCACCAGCATCGCGGTGTGGGAATCGTGCCCGCAGGCATGCATGCGGCCGGGGAATTCGCTCGCAAAGTCGAGCCCGGTCTCCTCCGGCATCGCCAGCGCGTCCATGTCGCCGCGTAAGAGGACCGTGCGGCCGGGCGTGGTGCCGTTCAAGGTCACGATCAGGCCGGAGGTCGAAGGCCCGCGGGCAATCCCGACATCGAGGCCTTGCAGCCCATCGAGGACCGCTGCGGTGGTCAGCGGCAGGTCGAGACCGAGCTCGGGCTTCTGATGAATACGGCGGCGCAGTGCCACGGCGGCCGGCAACAGCCCGCGCGCCTCGTCGAGAAACCGGTGCAAATCGGACATGCTGGCCATCCTCCCTCTCGTCGGCTGCAACTGTGTACCAGCTTGCTGCCTTTGTTGCCTACAGCATCCGGACCGTCCGCCAGCTCCTGATGTTCGTCCACTCTCCATCGGGGGAGACGATGACCGGATGGTCGAACACAAATTCCGTCGCGTCGACTTGCCGCGCGCATTCCTCGGCGATGCTCTTGAGGCGGGTCTCGTTGGACGACCAGCCCGGCTGCCGACCGGTTTCGTCCACCGTATAGAGCAGACTGATGTGCGGGGGTGGGGGCTCGGGAGCGCTGGTGATCCGCCGCAGGTCTTCGCGAAAGGTCCGCAGGTCGGGCGAGTCCTCGACGTAGATCACGACAGCCATCATCGGCGCGGTCGTCGAGAACGAGATGCGCATTCTTCCAACGCAAAGGGGCAGCGCCTTGCTGGTTCGGACATATTCTGCCGCGGCTTCCCAGGAAGCCTCCGATTGCGGGCTGCAAACCGTCAGATGGGGCTGAAACGGCACCGTCCCATGCGTATTCGCCAATCGCTCGATCAGCTCCGTGAGAGAGCTTTCCTGTTCATCGCTCAAACGCAGCCAAATCGATGCGGACATCGCACAACTCCCGTCAAGGTGGGCAAGTTCGACGGCTGCGTTGGACCGTTGACATGGCCCTGTTATCGTGTCGCGGTTTGGCAAACGTCGAGAACAGGCAAATGGCGGCGCCGGGGCGAAACGTCGTGGTCTTCGATGTTGGTGGTGTGCTGATCGATTGGGACCCGCGGCATCTCTACCGCAAGCTCTTTCCCGGGAACGAGCCGGCGATGGAGGATTTTCTGGCGAATGTCTGCACCCACGAATGGAACCGCTCCCAGGACGCCGGGCGCAGCTTTGCCGAAGGCACGCGCTTGCTCAAGCTCCAGCATCCCGACAAGGCCGAGCTTATCGACGCCTACAGCGCCCGCTTTGACGAAATGATGGCCGGGCCGATCGTCGGCACGGTCGAGATCCTCGCCGAGCTGTGCGAGCGCGAGACGCCGCTCTACGTACTCAGCAATTTTTCGGCCGAGACCTTTCCACCGGCGCTCGAGCGGTTCGATTTCCTGCGCTGGTTCCGCGGCATGGTGATTTCGGGCGAGGTCGGGGTCATCAAGCCGGATCCGCGCATCTTCCAGATCATGCTGGCGCGCTTTGCAATCGATCCGCACCGGACGGTTTATATCGACGACGTCGCGGCCAATGCCGAGGCCGCGCGGCCGTTCGGCATCTACGGCATTCATTTCACGACGCCGGGCGCCTTGCGAGAAGAACTGGTTCGACTGGCGCTGCTCTGAAATCATGGACCCATCGGCGACCTCGCTTCAGGTGCACGAGGCTCGCGTGTACTACGGCACGCATTGCGTGCTCGATCGGGTCTCATTGAGTGCCGAGGGCGGCGAGTTTGTGGCGCTTCTCGGCTCCTCGGGGTGCGGCAAGACGACGTTGCTGAGGGCGATCTGCGGCTTTGTCGCGGTAGCGAGCGGCGCGATATCGGTCGGCGGCCGAGACATCACCCGGCTTCCGCCTGACAAACGCAACATTGCGTTGGTGTTCCAGTCCTATGCGCTGTGGCCGCACATGACGGTGGCGCAGAATATGGCGTACGGGTTGAAGCTTCGGCGGGTGCGCCGGGCCGAGATCGCCGAGCGGATCGGGGCTCTGCTGGCCATGCTGCGCCTCGAGGGACTGGGCGAGCGCAAGGTGACGGCGCTCTCCGGCGGGCAGCGCCAGCGCGTCGCGCTCGGCCGGGCGCTCGCGATAAACCCGCAGATCCTGCTGCTCGACGAGCCGCTCTCCAACCTCGACGCACGCATCCGCGAGGAAGTGCGGCACGAGATCAAGACGCTGCAACAGGATCTCCGCATCACCACGGTGCACGTCACGCATGACCGCCAGGAGGCGATGGTGATGGCCGACCGCATCGCCATCCTCGATGCCGGGCGTGTCGCGCAGATCGGCACGCCGGAGGAGATCTACACCCGCCCAAACTCGCCTTTTGTCGCGGGCTTCATGGGTGCTACCAATGTCGTGCCGCTGAGGGTGAGTTGTGACGAGAGGCGGATCGTCATCGCCGAAGGCCCGTTCAATTGCGCCCTCGCTATCGAGCAGTCGGGCTTCGTCACCAACGGCATTGGGCAGATGCCTTCCGGCACCTCCGCGCTGGCTCACTTCCGCAGCGAGCAGGTGCGGCTCTGCCCGCCGGGTCAGCCCCCGGAAGACTGCCTGGTGTTGCGCGGCCAGATCGCCCAAGCTTCGTATCCCGGCGGCTTCTACCGTTATACGGTGCGCGTGGGGTCTGACCAATACCTGGTGGACGACCAGCGTCGACTGACGATCGGCGAAGCGATCGGTATCGCCTTGCCGGCGACAGCACTACATCTCTATCCGGCTCAATAAACGCAGTAAATCGGCGGGAGGCGGTCATGCAACGAACAGCCGTTTTATTTGCCGCGCTGGCAGCGCTCGCTCTGAGTCTGCCGGCGACAGCACAGAAAGCAGTGACACTCAACGTTGTCACTGCCGGCGACCAAAACATGGTGGATTACCTCAAGGACTATCTGGGACCAATGTTTGAGAAGGAGCACCCGGGTGTCACCGTCAAGGCGGTCGGCACCGGGCCGGGTGATGCCGGCTCGCAAAAGATCTACGAGAAGCTCGAAGCCGAAAAAGCCAATCCCGCCTGGGACATCGATGTTGCCGTCATCCATCAGAAGGCAGCCGGCGAGATGGTCGGCAAAGGCCTGCTGGCGCGCTATTCGGCAGAGATCCCGACCGGCAAGCTCGTCACTTCCGAGGCGGCGAAGAACGCGCTCGGGTCCGATGTTGGCGGCTACGTGATGCCGATGTTCAACAGCCAGACCGCGATAGCCTACAACACGGCGATGGTCAGCGACCCGCCGGCGACGTACGACGCGCTCGAAAAATGGGTCCGGGTGAACCCGAAGAAGTTCGGCTACAACGGCATCAAGGGAGGGATGTCGGGGGTGAGCTTTGTCGTCGGCTGGATCTATGCGCATTCCCCCGACACGGACCGGCTGATCAAAGGCCCGTACGATCCCGACACCAAGAAGAGCTGGGTTCCGATCCTAGCCGAGCTCGCGGCGTTCAACAAGAATGTGGTGCTGACGCCGGGGAATGCCGGGACGCTCGACATGCTCAATCGTGGCGAGATCGCAATGGGCCCAGTGTGGGTCGACATGTTCTACACCTGGCAAAGCGACGGCAAGATCCCGCCCGGCGTCAAGCTGAAGCTGATCGGGCCCGGCATGCCGGGTCAGCCGATGTATTACGTCGTACCGACCAAGGCGGCCAATGCCAAACTCGCCGAGGACTTTATAGCGCTGGCGACGAGCCCCAAGGTCCAAGCCGACGGCATCGTCAAGCGCTTCAACTGGTACCCCGGCATCGACACCGCGGCCGTCAAGCCGCAGCTCGACGAGGCGAGCTGGAGCAAGCTGTTTGTCGACGTGACCCCCGAGGACCTCGCGACAAAGGGCAAGCCCTTCCCGCTCGCGCCCTACTTCAATGATATACTCGAGAGCTACGAGCGCAAGGTTCAGTAGCCAAATACCCGCGGGACTGCTTCGTTGCTCCGCTCCTCGCAATGACGGCATTTGAGGTGTCATTGCGAGCCGAGCGAAGCAATCTTGGCGATTGCAGGTTGGGTATTCTCCTGCTGGTCGCACCGGCATTGGCAATGGTGCTCGCGCTTTTCGTTTATCCCCTCGGCATGTCACTCGTATCCGCCTTCACCGCAAAGGACGGAAAGCCGACTCTGGAGAATTTCGCCAAGGCGTTCGCACTCTACGGTCTCGATATCGTCTTCACCTTAGTCATTGTCACTGTTTCGACCGTGCTGATCGGCCTGTTGACGGCGGCGATCGGCGGTTACCTTGTGCTCGGTGCCCACCCCGTCGCGGTAGCGGTCCTGAAAAGCCTTTATCGCTGGCCGCTTTTCATACCATTCATTGTCGCGGCCCAGTGTATGCGCACTTTTCTGGCCAAAAACGGCATCATGAATAACACGCTCGCCGCACTCGGGCTAGTCGATGTCGGCAGTCTGTCGGGACTCCTCGACTGGCGCGGCATCATCGTCACCTTTGTGTGGAAGGAGACGCCGTTTGTGGCGCTGCTTGTTTCGGGAGCGATGGCCGCACTCGACCGGGCGACGATTGAAGCCGCCGCCAACCTCGGCGCCGGCGGGCTGCGCATCCTCGTCGAAATCATTCTGCCGCAAGTAGCCGGGGTGATGCTGGTCGGACTGGTATTAGCGTTTGTCACGATGCTATCTGTATTGTCAGTGCCGATCATGATCAGCGGCGGGTCCCCGACGATGATCACGGTCGACATGGCGTTCCGCGTCAATTCCTACAGCGACTATGGTGTGGCCAACGCGCTCGGTTTTGTCTCCTACGCGATGGCCGGGCTGGCGGCCTGGGTGTATCTCCGGCGCAGCGTGGCGCACGGGAGCCCGCTTTGAGAGCGTGTCTCGGCTGGGCATTGCGCGGCGGTCTGCTCGGCGGGCTCGCCTTCATGATTTTCGGGCCGCTCGCAAATCTCGTACTGTGGGCAGTGGCGATCCAATGGTATTTCCCCTATAGGCTGCCGCTGACCTGGGGCTTTAAATATTGGGGTGAGGTGTTCAAGCCGACCAGCGACACCGTCGCTGCGCTCGGCACGAGCGTATTGATCGCCTCAATTACCGTCGTCATCTGTCTTATGCTCGCCATCCCGGCGGGGTATGCGTTGGGCCGCGGGCGGTTGCCGGGGCGCCGGTTGATTCTGTTGATCCTGTTGCTCCCACAAGCTTTTCCGAACATTGCCATCTATTTCAATATCGCTCGCCTGTTCTACGCGGTCGGGCTCAATGGTACGATTGCCGGCGTTGTCCTCGTCCATGCGGTTCATGGCTTGGTAATCGCTGTGTGGATTGCCGCGGCGGCCTTTGCGGCGATCGATCTGGAGCTCGAGCTCGCGGCCCGCAACATCGGCGCCTCGAGTCTGCGCGCCGCGCTGACCGTGACCCTGCCGCTGGCGATGCCCGGGTTGATCGCAAGCGCGATCTTTGTTTTTCTGGAGTCGCTCGACGAGTTCACCGGCACCTTTTTCGTCGGGGTGCCCGACATCACCACACTGCCACTGGTCATGTTCACAGCCAGTCTCGCCGGAAATTATCAGATCGCCGCAATCACGGCGTTGGTGCTGCTGGTTCCCTCGGTCGGCTTTATGCTGCTGATCGAGCGGTTTCTCAAAGCCGAAGCGCTCGCCAAAATCGGCTGATCGGTTTGGTCGGCGTCTGGTCATGGGAACGCGCTAAGGCTACCGGAACTGCCAGCCTTCGGTGCGCATCATCTGTTGGAAGGTGAGACAGCGGACATTCTCGGCGTTACAGACGAAAGGGATCTTGCGGTTCTCACGGGAGCCTGGGTGCTCGTCTGCGACTACCACCCAATGCGTACCGCCGTCTTAGGCCATCGCAATCACAAACGGGTCGGCTCCGTTAATTCCTTTGGTCGGCCTAGCGGGATCATGGTGAATCGCCATGAGGCGGCGGACGATGCGCTGCACGGGGACGGTCTCCTCGAGGAAGAGCTCGGTCTGCGCCCTGGCCCATGCGTGGCAGTCATCGCCGGACCGGATCTCATCGAAGACGGCTTTGGGGGCGCGCAGCCTTCCGGCAGCTATCAGGTCTTCGACACGCATGACCAATCCGGGAAAAATCGCGGGCGGATAGGTTTCAACAAACCACAGAAGGATGGAGCTGGTGTCGATGCAATAAATAGCGGGAGCGCCGCTCACTATTCCCCCGCCAGCAACTCACGCACCTTGGCGACCTTATCCGCGCGCAGGCCAAGGTAGCGGGAGACGTCGCTGAGCGAGGTGTAGGAGTTAAGGTAGCTGTCGACAACAAGGCGCGTGAAGGGCCGTCCGAGGTCGCTGATGACCTCCTGCGGCATATTGCGCTTGAAATCGCTGTCGGGGTCGGATGGCGTTTCCAGGGTCTCGAAGAGGCGGCCCCAGGCTGCGTGCCTCTGGGCGTAGAAGGCTTGTGTGGTGCGGTCTGCCGTCAGCAACCGTCGCAGGATGACCTCGTTGCTGACGCCAAATTCGCGTCCGAGTGAGGCGAGTTCGTCCTCGCTCCATTCGCGCGGACGGGTCGAGGCCCTGACGAGGCCGTGGGCGAGCAGTGCATCGCGAGGAACGAGCGCTGCCGCTGCTACGGCATTGCAGAAAATTTCTGGGCGTTGCTCCTCTGGCGGGCGCTGGGCACTCTCGTCGATGTCGCAGATGCCGCTGCGCTCAAGCAGGACGTGGGCGCACTCGTGCAGCAGCGTGAATGTGCGGCCATTGGGGGGTAGCTTGCGGTTCACCCCAATCACAGGGAGCGGACGGTCACTCAGAGAGAAGCCAAGCATCTCTGCGAGGCTGACCCCAGTTACCTGAAATACGAGAATGCCAGCCCTTTCGAGGGAGGCCCTCCAAGCATTGTAGCTGGCGCGCGGGTTACGCCACATCCGTTGCACGTCGAGCGTCAGTTTCAGGATGGCGCGAAGCTCGGCGCCTGCACGCTCGGTGTCAGCGGTCAGTTCGAGACGCACAGCAGGGAAGTTCGGCAGCTCGGCGTCGAGATCTGCGGCGAGGTCAAGAGCAAGTTCGCGCCGCTGGCGGGCGAGCCGAAGCTGGTAGCGCAGGGCGCGGGAATATCGGTTGGCGATTTCGCCGGGCAGCCGCCGAAAATCATGCGGTATGGGGTCTTCCTTAGGGGGAGACGGCAGGAAAAAGTCGCTAAGCAGCCGCTTGTACGTTGCTGCCATCTTGCGAAGCTGCGCCATGCTGGGTTGGCGCTCACCCTCTTCCCACTCGGCCACCCTTTCGGGGCTGGTTTGCAGGCTGTGTGCGGCTTCCTCGATCGAGAGGCCCGCAGAGGAACGCGCCCACGTCAGGATGGCGGGCTCTACCTCGGCTTGTGTGCTCCTTCCTGGCATCACCGCACCCCCGATGCGGAGGCTAACATATCCTCTGTGTTGGGGGCGTATATATAGGCGAGTCTTGCAGCACCAGCATCAGCTTTGGCGCCTTGTGCAACATCGACTGGTAATGTGCGGAGATCCACCTATATCTGATCGTGTGGGTTTAGCCTGGCAGGTACAGGGCTGGTGGGTGGCGGTTCAATTCCCCCGAACATCACCTGTCTCGTTGGCCTTCTTGCCTTCCTGGTGTTGTTAGCCCTTAGTTTTCTGACTGAGCGGCCTCATAAGCAGAGGAGAGAGGAGGTGGCCATGACACTGAGCAGCCTTCCCAACGTTTTGTAGGCTTAGCCTGACAGGGCCAACGCAGACCACAT
>Ga0306920_100007900_pt1 | contig 14063 bp, 13 predicted proteins | sample flu12Cox44000170_FD_204666 | JGI IMG/M metagenome (GOLD analysis project Ga0306920, IMG submission 204666) | Lab enrichment of tropical soil microbial communities from Luquillo Experimental Forest, Puerto Rico - flux4day.12C.oxic.44.000.170 (v2)... | ecosystem: Environmental > Terrestrial >...
CGCGGCACCCGATAACGGCGCGTGCGCTGCGGGTGATCTGTGGGTGCGTGCGGTTCACCGAAGGGACAGAGTAGGCTGATCATTCCCGCTAGTGATTCCCGCGCGACCGCCCAGGCGTGTGCCTGCCGGCGGCCGAGTGTTTTTTCCTCTATCTTGCAAGCAAAGGTGTACGGTATTGAAGACCGAGATTTTGATCTCATGCGACGAATGGGAGAACCGCGTCGCCGTCCTTGAAGAAGGCTCTCTTGCGGAGATTTATTTCGAGCGCGAAGAAAAAGTAATCGGTTCCATCTACAAAGGCCGGGTTGAGAATGTCCTCCCCGGCATGGGCGCGTGCTTCGTGAACATCGGACTGGGTCGCAACGCATTCCTCTACGTCGACGACATCATGCGCGACCCCATCAACATCGGTGAAACCGAGATCACGGATCGGCGACGCGGCCACACGGTCAGCGAGCTGCTCAAAGTGGGCTCCGAAGTGCTCGTCCAGATCGTCAAAGAACCGCGCGGCCTCAAAGGCGCCCGCGTGTCCACCAATGTCTCCCTGCCTGGGCGTTACCTTGTTCTGATGCCGACCGGACGCTATTCAGGCGTTTCGTCACGGATCGAAGATCCCCAAGAGCGCGAACGGCTCAAGCAGATCATGCGGCGCGTGCGCCCCGAGGGTATGGCGACGATCGTGCGCACGGCTGCTGCCGGCGTAAGCGAGGCTGAGCTCATCGCCGACCTCGGCGTGCAACTGCGTCTGTGGCATGGGATACTCGACAGCTACAAGCGTGCGACAGCGCCGGCGCTGCTGCACAAGGATCTCAACCTTGTGTTCAAAGCCGTCCGCGATTTCTTGACGAGCGACGTGAGCGCGGTCTACATCGACTCGAAAGAGCAGTACGACGAGATCCGCTCGACCATGTCACTGCTGGGGCCGCAGTACATCGACCGTCTCAAGCTGGTCGACGGTCCAGGGACGCTCTTCGCACAGCGCGGCATCGACGAAGAGCTGCAGAAGCTGCTCAAGCCCAAGATCCCGTTACCTTCGGGCGGGCACCTCGTGCTCGAACACACGGAAGCCCTCACCGTCATCGACGTCAACACCGGCAAGTTCACCGGTGGGAAGAATCTCGAAGACACGATCGTCCGCACGAACATCGAAGCTGCGGCTGAGATCGCCCGCCAAGTGCGTTTACGTGATATCGTCGGCATCATCGTGGTCGACTTCATCGACATGACGCACGAGCGCAGCCGCCAGCAGGTCATCCAAACGCTCACCGAGGCGCTGCATCGGGACCGCACCCGCAGCACGATCCAAGAGTTTTCCAATCTCGGGCTGCTCGAATTCACGCGCAAGCGGGTCGGCAAAGACCTTGCGGGGCAGCTGCGATCCGACTGCCCGTATTGCACGGGGCTCGGCACCGTCATGTCCAGCGAGACGGTCGCCATCGGCGTGCTGCGCCAAATCCGCAATCGCATCGCCCGCAATAGCACGAGGAAGCTCGATGTCGTCACGGATCCCGGCGTGGCCACGCAATTGCTTGGCTGGTATAAAGATGAATTCGAGAAGCTAGGCCACGATCACGACGTCGACATCGCCCTGTACGTCGAACCCGGACGCCACCGCGAGCAGGTGATCGTCGAAGAGTCGCGGCGCATGCGCATGGCACCGCTGGCTGGCAGCACGGTGGAGACCGATTTGCTTGCGGTGCGCCTGCCGAATCCCGCCTCTGGCGTTGCCGAGGTCAACGGGTATCTCATCGAAGTCAAGGATGCGGCGAACGCGACAGGACAAACTGTCAAGCTGCGTATCGACGCGGTCGAGGGTAACCGTGTGCTCGCTGAGCTTGCCGAACCGCTGCCGAGTGCTGGGCGTCGTCGGCGCGGCCGTGGCCGCGGCAAAGAAGCTGTGGCCAGCGAAGCGCCGATCGCGCCGCCTGCGCCGAGTCTGCGGGATATACCGGCAGCCGCTGAACGACGGAGCACCGTTGAGCGCCACGATCGCACCGTTCGTCTGCGCCGGCCAGAAGCGGTCGCGTTTTCCGTTGCGGACGACGAGGAAGAAGCCCCTCGCGTCGCCGTTACACCGTCACGTGCTAAGGAGTCAACGCGCCCGACGCGCGGTCGCGGCGGCCGAGCAGGCGAAGGAGCGGGCCGCGACCAGCGCAGGCGCACGCGCAGCGGGAGAGGCGCATCAACAGCTCGCTCGCAGGCGCTAATCGTCGGAGGCGAAGGTGAGGTCGACTATGACGATGGTGATGAAGATACCGTCGTAGCTAGACCCGCAAGCGGGCTGAAGCGTGCGCTGCGCTCGCCCGAATCTGGGACTCCCAGCGTTGAAGAAGGGGCAACCCGCAAACGGCGACGGCGACGCGGTCGCGGTGGCCGGGGCCGGGGCGCAGATCGTCAACTCGGCGAGACCGTTCGCGTTGATGGCAATGGCCAAGCGGGCTATGACGAGGAAGAGACAAGCCCAACAATCGCGCCACGGGCCTCGCGGCCGGGCGAAGCGCCACGCCGGCGTCGCGAATCACCGCCGAGCTCGTACGACGAAGACGAAGAAGATCTGAGCCCGGTCGCGGACTCACATGAGCCCAGTGGTCATCGCGCACCACGCCGATATGGGCCCGTGCGCCAGCTCTATGGGCGACCGATGGATTTCGACGAGTCTCGCTTGCGCAGTGGGCGCACTAGTCGCGAGGAAACACGAGAGCGGCGCGATCGCGGCGAGCCAGCGCGCGGCGCGCAGCGCCGGGAGGCGCCACATAGAGAGCGCGACGAGTATGACGAAGAGCTCGACGTGGTGGTCAAGCCCAAGGGGCCGGCTGCGATCCCTGTCGAGTACCGGGGCGACACACCTCCTCGGCGCAGGCCGTCGAGGGAGGAAGAAGCACCCGCGGAGACGCCGCCGCGCAGGCATGATAGAGGTAGCCGTGGTCAAGAGCGCGACGGCGGCCCACGAACCGAGCGCGAGAGGCGACCAGTGCATGGTCGCGAGCGCGGAGGACGTGGTGGCCGCTTCGGCGGGCGCTCACGCGATACCGCGCGCGCGCCAAAAGCACAGGGACCTGCGATCAAACAGCTCTACCCGCCGCCGGATCAAGAAGGCGACGTCGAGGAGCGCGCCGATAATGGCGACACCAAAGTCCGCAACCCCGGCTTTGGACGCCAGCCGCGCGGTCCATTGATGCGTCCGTCGGATGCACCACCCGTGCCAAAAGGGAAGGTGCGGCAGCTCTATCCGCCACCACCGGAGCCGGGTGAGGTGACCATGACGATGGGGAGTGCATCGATCGAAGATGGGCGCTCACTTGAGGATGTCGGATTCGCGCCGGCGCAAGAAGAACCGGCAGATTCGGTCTTCGTGAGCGACGCGGAAGAGCTCGACGAACGCCGTCGTCGTGCACGCGAACGCGCTGAGATTCGCCGGCGTGGCGAAGAGCGTGCTAGCGGCGACGAGTCGCGAGCGGAGCAGACAGACGCGCAGCCAGGCGAAGATGAATGGCCTGCATTCTAAGCTATAACGGCAAAAGTCCGAAGATAGGCAACGGAGTCTTCATCGCCCCAACCGCTTCCATCATTGGTGACGTCGAGCTCGCAGACGGTGTCAGTGTCTGGTTTGGAGCTGTGTTGCGCGGCGACGAAGCCGGTATCCGCATCGGCGCCCACACATCAGTGCAGGACAATGCGGTGATCCATGTCTATGAAGGGCACGACACGGTTATCGAAGAGCGCGTGACGATCGGACACGGTGCGATCTTGGAGGCGTGTCGCGTGAAGAGCGGAGCGCTCATCGGCATGAATGCCGTCGTCTTGAACGAGGCCGTTGTCGGCCGCAACGCACTCGTCGCTGCCGGTTCGGTCGTGCTCGAGGGTCAGGAGATTCCCGACGGCGTCCTTGCGGCGGGTGCTCCCGCCAAGGTGAAGCGTCCTCTCGAGGGGAGCTCAAAGACGTGGCTGGATGTCGGAGCCGATGCCTACGTGCGCCTCACCCAGGAATACCTCGAACAGGGCATCGGACGCACGGACGAAATCGATGTTGAGGTATAGTGTAAGACTCTAGCCCTTGAGAATGGCTTCCGCGGTCTTGAGATCTTGGAGGCGGTCGACGTTGACGGCGACTTCTGGGTCAGGGCAGGTGACTCCACGGCACACGAGGCCGGTCAATTCGCTCGCTCTATGTTGGAGCTCCGCGACACCGACCCGCCCGACAAGGATCTTCACCGCAAGCATCGGTGAGAACAGTGACGCCATCTTCGCCGGAGACTTACGCGCCGCCACAAAATCGCGAAGCACCGCCTCGACACGCCGTGCCGCTCCGGCTCTGATCATGCTGATGCCGGCGCCGCAAAAAGTGCCGTCGCGCAGCCGGACCCATGTGTGCCGCACGTCCGGATACCGGCTCTCATGCAGCCTGCGTTCCACGAAGCCGTAACCCAGGTCCATCGGCGCCGCCTGCTCGATGCGCTCGGCAAAATGATCGATCGCGCTCGCGGTCAACAGCGGTAGGTCGGTTGCGACGACAAGCACGCGGTCACCGTCGCGTAGACCCTCAAAACCCGCGATGACGCTGCTGATGAGATCGTGGCCCGGCTCAATAACAGCGTCGCACAGCGCAGCCACCTCCGGTTGCGTCGCAGCTGCCGACGCTTGCGTTACGCATCGCACCTGTCCGACCGATCGCGCTCCCCGCAGCGCGCGCAAGACGCGCAGTAACATGACCTCACCGTCGACCGGCAGGTAGGCCTTATTCGGCACGTCATAGCCGGCACGCCGGAAATCTGGTTCGAGCGAGCCGCCTGCGAGCGCTACCACTGCGAAACTGCGCTTAGTCACGAGCAAATGTCGTGGCGCGAATCCACTCTCCATGGTCCAAGCTGATGCGCCCAATAGCCGCCTGCGCCGCGATGATGTCAGCAAAAAAGCCCGCAACGCACGATCCGCTTCCGCAGAGGATGGTGGCCCGGGCGCCCACCCGTCGCAGACGCTCATGGGCTTGCGCTACCGCAGGCAACGCCGCCTCTATGACCGGCGTGAAGTCATTGTGCAACAATGCAGCTGTCAACTCGAAGTCTCCATGACAAAACGCGTCGCAGATAGCATTTGCATCTGCGTTCGCGCGTCTACCGAGCTCATGCGGCACCCGCGCCTGATCCAAAAGCGCGTACGCCTCCGCAGTCGAGCTCGCGACGGCAGGTCGCAAGAGCACGATGCCCCAGGCGGGGGCTTTGCAAGGGTGTGCCGTGACGACGTCGCCCACCCCGGCGATGACTCGCGTTCCCACGGTAAAGAAACTTGGCACATCCGATCCAGCGTGCAATGCAGCCGCAGCGATACGCTCGGGTTCGAGCACGATGCCGTCCGAGGCCAGAATTGCAGCGAGCCCTTGAAGCGCTGCAGCAGCATCCGAGCTGCCGCCACCGAGGCCCGCTTGCGCCGGAATACGTTTGTGGATGCCGACTCTCACCGAAGGAAGGCGCACGTCGAGTGCTTGGGCCGCCCGCCACGCGGTGTTGTCCTTTTCTGCCACATCGACCAGATCGCAGGCCACCCGAAAGCCGTGCGGGGACCACTCAAAGCGCACGCTGTCGGCCAGATCTAGCGCCGCAAGCGCCGAGATGACCGTATGTAATCCGCCAGCCAGGGGGCCGACTTCGAGCCGGAGATTGAGCTTGGCATGCGCCGCCAGAGTAAGAGGAAGCGCGGCGTTGGTCACGGCGTTTGGCTGGACCCATACGTCGGTTGTATGTCCCGCGGCGCGCGGCTCCAGGCGTTGGTCCAAATGCCGATAATTCTAAGGAAAGTCCTGGGCATGGACGACGTTTAGGTCTGCGCTGCGACGGACCTCCAGGCCGCACAAGACGCCGGCCGAAGCAACCATCTTTCAAGGAGCCATTTACGCGTGGACAGCATGGTCGCTCGCGACGTTCAAAAGCCCCCCGAACTCGACAGTTTGTTACGCCAGATGCTCGCGCTCGGCGCATCGGACTTGCACCTCAAAGCCGCCGCTCCACCAATGGCGCGCGCGCATGGCGTGCTGAAGCCGCTATCCGAGCGTCCGCTCTCGCTGCCCGAGTGCGAGAACCTCATCTTCTCATCGATGACCCACGCGCAGCAGCAAGAGTTCATGGAGAGCAAGGAACTCGATTACGCCTACGGGCTCCATGGCCACGGGCGATTCCGCGTCAACGCATATTTTCAGCGGGGAACGGTCAGCGCCGCATTTCGATCCGTCCGCCTGGACATCCCGAGTTTTGAAGAGCTGCGGCTGCCCACGAGCTTGCGTACGTTGTGCGAGCATCGCGACGGCATTGTCCTTTTGACCGGTGCCACTGGTACCGGTAAGTCGACCACGCTGGCGGCGATGATCGATCACATCAACGCGACGCAGCGCCGGCATATCGTGACCATCGAGGATCCGATCGAGTACATCCACGTCGATAAGATGTCGATCATCTCGCAGCGCGAGGTCGGTATCGACACCGAATCGTTCACCGTCGCACTGCGGCAAGCGCTGCGCCAGGACCCGGATGTCATTCTCATCGGTGAGATGCGCGATCCCGAGACCATCATCACGGCGCTCACCGCTGCCGAGACAGGTCACTTGGTGCTCTCAACGCTCCACACGCAGAACACGACGCAGGCGGTGGAACGCATCATGGACGCGCTGCCCGAGGCAAACCGCAAGATGTTCATGGTGCAGCTGGCGACCAGCTTGCGCGGCATCGTCTCTCAGCGTTTGCTGACGCGCTTGGACGGCTCCGGTGTCGTCCCAGCCGTTGAAGTCTTGATCGCGACGCCGACGATCAAGAGCCTCGTGATGGAAGGCAAGTTCAGCGAAATGTACCAGTACATTTCGGGTGGCCGCTTCGACGGGATGCAGACCTTCACGCAATCGCTCATCGATCTGTATCAAAGCGGTCTGGTGACGGAGAAGGAGGCGTACTCGAAGGCCGATCGTCCGACCGAGTTCCGCCTCGCCATCGAGGGGCACATCACAAGCGGAGCTGACATGCAGGAGATGGGCTCGTATCAGTGAGCGGCAGCAAGCGCCCGTCGCAGGGGGACTGGTACTCCCCGTATTTCGCTCCCACAACTGTGCTGGTCGCGATCAGCGTGCTCATCCTCTCAATCGAGGCGGGCAAATATACGGGCGCCTACCTCATCCAGCGTGACAAGGCAGCGCAGGCTGCACTGACGACGTCAGCCGCCGTACAGCACGCGCCGACCAAAGCCACAGCTCACCGCACGCCATCGCGGTCACAAACGGCGACGGGCAGCAAGACACACCACTAACGCTCGCCAACCTAAGAGAACGCGGTAAACGCACGGGCCTGCGGCCATGCAGCCGAACGTTTCACCTGCAAATGCCCCCGAAGGCCTACGAGCGGGGGTACCCATCACGGACTGATTTTGGTAGCATAAGAGAGAGGCATGAATGCGACAGCTGCTCATGCTCAAAGCGTCGTCGAGGTTATCGTGAAGCAAAAAGGCACAGAAAAAGTCAAGCGCGGACTCGCCCAAATGCTCAAAGCGGGCGTCATAATGGACGTCACCACGCCGGAGCAGGCGATTATCGCTCAAGAAGCGGGCGCAGTGGCGGTCATGGCGCTCGAGCGCGTTCCGGCGGACATCCGGAAAGAGGGCGGCGTGGCACGCATGGCCGCGATCGAAGTCGTCCAGCGTATCATGGACGCAGTGACGATCCCGGTCATGGCAAAAGCCCGCATCGGCCACTTCGTCGAGGCGCAGGTGCTCGAAGCGCTCGGGATCGACTTCATCGATGAGAGCGAAGTGCTCACGCCTGCAGACGAGTCGTACCACATCGACAAGCGGCCCTTCACCGTCCCCTTCGTGTGTGGCGCTCGCAACCTGGGTGAGGCGCTGCGGCGTATCGCCGAAGGTGCCGCGATGATCCGCACCAAGGGCGAGGCTGGGTCCGGCAACATCGTCGAAGCGATCCGTCATCTGCGCCAAGTCACGGACGACATCCGTCGTCTCTCGGTATTGCCAGAGGAAGAACTCGTCAGCGTCGCGCGCGATCTCGGCAGTCCTGTCGAGTTGGTTCGAGAAGTTGCGCAAGCCGGACGCCTTCCGGTGGTCATGTTCGTCGCGGGCGGTATTGCAACGCCAGCGGACGCGGCACTATGCATGCAACTGGGCAGTGAAGGTGTCTTCGTCGGCTCCGGCATCTTCAAAAGCGCCAACCCAGCCAAGACGGCAAAGGCCATTGTGGAAGCGACGCACTACTTCGACGATCCGAAGATCGTGCTTGAGGTCAGCAAAGAGTTGGGCGCGCCGATGCCAGGCCTGGAGATCAGCCAGATACCCAAAGAGCAGCTGTTGGCCGGACGCGGCTGGTAGCGGATATGCCGGCGACCAAGAAAAGCGAGGCGGCGAAAGAGCCGTCCAAGGGGCGCCTGCGCGTCGGTGTCCTCGCGCTGCAAGGTGATATCGACGAGCACGTGGCCGCGCTGCGTGCCTGCAAAGTCGAGCCCGTGCGCGTCAAGACGCCCGAGGATCTCAAGTCGGTTGATGGTCTCATCATTCCCGGCGGGGAATCGACTACGGTCGCCAATCTGCTCGAGCGTTTTCAACTCGCAAAGCCCTTGCATGACCGCGCACGCACCGGCATGCCCGTCTGGGGCACGTGCATGGGCATGATCGTGATGGCGGAAAAAGTTGTCGGCTCTAAGCAGCCGACGCTCGGCCTGTTGCACATCGAAGTGAAGCGCAATGCGTTCGGCCGGCAAACGGAGAGCGCAGAAGAGCCACTCGAGATCGAAGGGCTCGACGGCAAGCCTTTTCCCGGCGTCTTCATCCGCGCGCCGTGGATTGAGTCTGCGTGGGGCGGAGCGCACATCTTGTCCTACGTGGACGGCAAAGGCGTCATGGTCTGGCAGAAAAACCTGCTCGGCACGTCGTTTCACCCCGAGTTGACGGACGACACGCGCATCCACGCATACTTCGTAAAGATGGTCGAGGCCGCTAAAGGCTAACGCCGTTGTGCCGCGCACGCGGCGCGGAGCTGCCTGCTGCAGGGACCGCTACCCCTGCGCGCTTAAGATGAAGCGTGGAGAAACACCACGCGATGAGCGGCACAGAGAACGTCAGCCACCCAGGGGACATCGCCATGCACGACGTCCCGCCGGTGCGTGATCTTGCCTTCAGCATGCTTTCCTTGCTCATCGAAACCGCAGCCACCCAGTTGCGCGTCGACGTCCCTGTCGCCGCAGAAGTGGTGCGCGCACGTGCCGATACGCCGCCAAACATGACCGAGGCGCGCGCTGCGATCGATGCCGCCAATGCGCTGCTCGGGGCTGTGCGCGCGATCATGGAGATGGACGCATTGCGTGCCATCGAAGGCATGCTCACGCAACTGCAGATCGAGTACGTCCGCAAGGTGGGCACGAACTCGTGACCGACGTGCTCGTGCTCAACGCGACGTACGAAGCGCTCAACGTGACGTCGCTCCAGCGCGCGGTGAAGCTCGTGTTCTCGGGCAAGGCCGAGATCCTACATCACCACGAGCGCCTGTTGCGGTCGGCGACGATCGAGATGCGCATGCCGTCCATCATCCGGATGCTCTACTACATCCGTCGTCCCCGTCAGAAGGTAGCACTCACCAAGAAGAATGTACTGCTGCGCGACGATTACATGTGCCAATACTGCGGGCGCAAGGGCGAGGGGCAGATGACGGTCGACCACGTCGTGCCGCGCAGCTCGGGCGGTCCATCCACCTGGGAGAATCTCGTCTGCGCGTGTCTCATCTGCAACAACCGCAAGAACAATCGCACGCCGCACGATGCCAACATGGGACTCTTGCGCAGACCGCGCACGCCGAAGTACATCCCGTGGATCCAAATCAAGCGGCACACCGTGCCCGGTGAGTGGTACAAATTCCTGTTCCTCTATGACGTCTCTATCGAGGAGCGCATCGAAGCCTAGATCTCTCAACGTTTGGCTTCTCGACGACAATCCGGTCGAACCCGCACGTGCAACAGACGCAGTTCATTAGCGAGCGCATCGCCGCCGAATCGGGCGCTTTCGACCTGGGCGCAATGTCGCGCGGGGAGCCGGCGCTGCCGCGAGCCTTTGTGTGGCGCGGCCAACGGTTCGAGGTGGCCCGCGTGCTGCATAGCGGGCGACGGATGGGCCAGGACCGAGGCGACAGCTATGTCCGCCGGCACTATCATGATGTCGAGACGACCGACGCCGTTCGAATGAGCTTATATTTCGACCGCAATCCCCGGGACCGCAGCGCGCGCAAACAGTGGTGGCTCTACACGCTGACGCTTCCTGCCCCAGTGATCATCACCGATCGGTTGCAACTTCGGCGTTGGACCCTTGCCGATCGTGACGCCTTCTTCCGCATGGTGCAGGATCCCGAGCTGATGCTGCACCTCCATGACTTCGTCCCGATGTCCGATGCGCAGGCCCAGGTTGCGCTCGAAGAAACCATTACGCACTACAGCGTCGGCTATGGTGATTGGGCGATCGTCGATCCACAAAACGGTGACATCCTGGGCGAGAGTGGGCTCACGCCCGTGCCACCCGATGTCGAGGTGACGTGGATGTTGCTTCCGCGTTTCCAAGGCCACGGCTACGCTTTTGAAGCCGCTCATGCCGTCCAGGGCTACGCGTTCGAAACGCTGCAGCTGCCGAAGCTCGTCGCGCATGTCCGGCCGGCCAACGACCGCTCGGCACGAGTCGCCGAAAAGCTGGGCATGCGGTGCGTGAGAACCTTCGTCAACCCCAGCGGCCAGGAAATGCTGGAGTATGAAAGCGTTAACGACGCTCGTTAACGCATCGTCAACACGATCTTCCCGACATTGCGGTTTTCTGCCATATAGCCGTAGGCATCTGCGGCGTGTTCGAGCGCAAATGTACGGTCGATGACTGGTCCGATGCGGCCGCTTGCGACGTGCGGCAGGACTTCACGCTCGAAGGCTGCTGTGGCGGCCACCTTCTCTTCGAGCGTGCGGCTTCGCAGCACCGTGCCGTACACACGCAGCCTCTTATGCAGAAGCAAGCCAAGATCCAACGATGCAGTTGTGCCGCTCATCGTTCCAACGCAGACCATTCGTCCGAGCTTGGCGAGCATTTTGCAGTTGCGTTGGAAGTATGCGGCTCCGACCAGATCGAGGATGATGTCAACGCCTGCGCCCTTTGTGCCGGCCAGCACCTCCTCGTCGAAAGTATCTGCGCTGCAAATGCGTGGCGTAGGACGGAGTGCTAACTTCTTGATGAGGTCGTCGACGATGCTGATCTTCTGGGGCGTGCGCACGGTGCCAAACGCCCGGCATCCTGCGAGGGTCGCAAGTTGGATCGCTGCCAATCCGAGACCTGAAGCAGCCGCGTGCACAAGCACGCTATGGCCGCTTCGCATCCCGGCCTGAGTCACGAGCGCGTCATGAGCCGTGATGAAGACCTCGGGGGTCGCGCCGGCTTCCACGTCACCCATTGATGCAGGTACGTCGACGAGCAGCTCTTCCGGAATCACGACATACTCGGCGTGTGCTCCACCGCTGGCCAGACCGCACACGCGCCGGCCCACGGTTGCTCGCGCACAGTTCGACCCGAGCTGCTCCACCACGCCGGCGAACTCTATGCCTAAGATAGCGGAAGGCGCGCCCGCTGGTGGGGCGTAGCGCCCGAATAACTGCAAGAGGTCGGCACGGTTGAGGCCTGCTGCGTTGACACGGATGAGCACTTCACGCGGTCCCGGCGCCGGCGCCGGCACGTCTGCCAACTCCAGCTGCTCTCCTCGGACGACTCGCAGAGCCTTCATTTGATTGCCGAAAGCCAGAGGGATGTCATGTGGCGCGTGCAACTGACGCTCGGCATGCTGTCCGGACGTTTGGTGATGCAGTGGTAATGACCTCGCTCGATCAGACGGCGACGCCGTATCTCGACGCACTCCTGGCGTATACACGCGCGGGCACGATCTCATTTCACACCCCTGGCCACAAACACGGCGCTGGCATGCACGACCGCCTGCGCAGCATCATCGGTGATGACGTCCTCAAACTTGACCTCACGCAAGTTCCCGGCTTGGACGACCTCAATGCTCCGCGCGGGCCGATCCGCGATGCTCAGGAGCTTGCCGCAGCCGCCTATGGAGCGGACGACACGTACTTTTTGATCAACGGGTCGACCGCCGGGAATCAGGCGATGTTCCTGGCGACGATGCAACCAGGCGAGACCGTGCTGGTTCCGCGCAATAGTCACAGGTCCGTGGTTGGCGCCTTGGTTCTCAGCGGCGCACGCCCCGTATACATGCAGCCTGAAGTCGACCCTGTGCTGCAGATCGACCACTGCGTGACACCGGCAACGGTCGAGCGGTCCCTCACGGCGAACCCAGGCGCCAAAGCAGTGTTTGTCACGAGCCCCACTTACTACGGGGCGGCTGCCGATCTGGCGGCTATGGAGCGCATCGCGCACGCGCGTGGCACACCATTGCTCGTCGACGAGGCCTGGGGCCCGCACCTTCGGTTCCATCCCGAATTGCCCGCCTGCGCGACGACCGCGGGCGCTGATGCCTGCGTCAATTCCACCCATAAGCTGATCGCCGGGATGAGCCAGGCGGCAATGCTGCACGTCCGCGGGGCTCGTATCGACCGCGAGCGACTGTCCAGCGCGCTCCGAGTGTTGCAGAGCACGAGCCCGCTGCTCGTCATGATCGCTTCGCTGGACGTCGCGCGCATGCAGATGGCAACCCAAGGCCCTGCCCTGCTTGGGCAGGCCCTCGCCCTGGCCCGGCAGGCACGCGTGCGCCTGCGCGCTGTTTCGGGGATCCACTGCATCGGCGCGGAGGAGATCGGCAGACCCGGCGTCGCCGGGTACGATGAAACACGCCTCGTCATTACGGTCGCCGGTCTCGCGGCGACGGGCTACGACTTGGCGGTGTTCTTGCGTACGCAACACGACGTTCAGCTCGAGATGGCGGACCTGCACAACGCCGTCGCCCTCGTGACGATCGGTGATCGGCAAGCAGACATCGACCGGCTCGTGGATGGTGTCGAGCGTTTTGCCGCACACGCAGGCCATGCTGGCGGGCGCCATGACAGTGGCCGACCGCATCTTGACGCAATACCGGAGCAGGTAGCCACGCCAAGGGAGGCCTTCCTCGCCGACCACGTCGAAATTCCATTTCAAACAAGCGCAGGCCATGTGTGCGCGGAGGTGGTGACACCCTACCCGCCGGGAATACCGGTTGTATGCCCGGGGGAACGCATAACACAGGAGACGATCGATTATCTGCTGCTCGAACTCGCGGCGGGTGCGCATATCCAAGGACCTGCCGACGAGAAGCTGCGAACGATTCGCGTGCTCGAGTCCATGAGGTGACGTTTTTTTGAAAGAGGACCTTGCCCAGAGTCCATCTAGCGACTGGGAACTGACTGCCCTCCTCGACATCTTCCCCCCGAACATCCGCCAAGCGCTCATCCGGCTTCCCCATCTCGACCAGCTCATCGAGGTGATTCTCGACCTGGGGCGGTTGCCGGAGGCTCGCTATCCGAACGACTACTGCAACCTTTCGGATCAACCGGTCACACCGGATGACATCGCAGCGGTCACGGGGCGCATCGGCGAGTTCGGCAAAGACAACCGCGCGGGAATCGAGCAGACGCTGCACCGCATCTCCTGCCTGCGCAACCGCAGCGGCAAGATCATCGGCCTAACCTGCCGGGTCGGCCGCGCGGTCTACGGCACGATCGACATCATTTTGGATGTCGTCCGTTCCGGACGTTCTTTGCTCTTGCTCGGCAAGCCGGGCGTCGGTAAGACGACCATGTTGCGCGAAGTGGCTCGCGTACTGTCCGGCGACTTGCGCAAACGCGTCGTCGTTGTGGACACGAGCAACGAGATCGCAGGTGATGGCGACGTGCCGCATGCCGGCATCGGGCACGCCAGGCGCATGCAGGTCGACGTGCCGCAGAATCAACATGCCGTCATGATCGAGGCGGTGGAGAACCACATGCCGGAGGTCGTGGTCATCGACGAGATCGGCACGGAAGCCGAAGCACTTGCTGCTCGCACGATCGCTGAGCGCGGGGTGCAGCTCATCGGCA
>Ga0306920_100007903_pt1 | contig 14062 bp, 15 predicted proteins | sample flu12Cox44000170_FD_204666 | JGI IMG/M metagenome (GOLD analysis project Ga0306920, IMG submission 204666) | Lab enrichment of tropical soil microbial communities from Luquillo Experimental Forest, Puerto Rico - flux4day.12C.oxic.44.000.170 (v2)... | ecosystem: Environmental > Terrestrial >...
GCCGAAGGCGTCCTCGAGGTCGTCGGCGGCGTGAACGAGCCGCATCCCCTTGCCGCCGCCGCCTGCACTCGCCTTCAGGAGCACCGGGTAGCCGATCGCGTCGGCGGCGCTTCGCGCGGCCGAGATGGACGTCGCGCCCTCGGTGCCCGGAACGGTGGGCACGCCCGCGTCGCGCATCGCCTGCTTGGCGGCGATCTTGTCGCCCATCGTCGCCATCACGTCCGCCGGCGGGCCGACGAAGACGAGGTCGTTCTCGATACAGGCGGTCACGAACGCGGGGTTCTCCGCCAGGAAGCCGTAGCCGGGATGCACGGCCTGGCAGCCGGTGGTGACCGCTGCCGCGACGACGCTCGGGATGTTCAGGTAGCTCTCGGCCGCTGCCGGAGGGCCGACGCGGACCGCCTGGTCGGCCATGCGGACGTGCAGCGAGTCGCTGTCGGCAGTCGAGTAGATCGCGACCGCCTCGATCCCGAGCTCGTGGAGCGAGCGGATCACACGGACGGCGATCTCGCCGCGGTTCGCCACCAGGACGCGTGAGAACATCAGTGGGACACTCCCTAGAGCGCGTCGAGCGGCCGGCCGTTGACGGGCTCGAGCTCGAACAGCAGCTGCCCATACTCGACGGGCTCGGCGTTCTGCGCATGGATGGCGCGCACGATCCCCTCCGTGTCGGCTTTCACCTCGTTCATCAGCTTCATCGCCTCCAGGATGCAGAGCGTCTGCCCCGCCTCGACGGGATCGCCCTCGGAGACGTACGGCGGTGCACCCGGCGTCGGCGCGCGGTAGAAGGTGCCGACCATCGGGCTCTCGACACGGACGAGGTCGTCCGGGGGAGGCAGCAGGGGAGGCTCGTCCGACTCGGCACCCGGGCCTGGTTCAGAGCCGACGGGCGGCGGCGCATCGACCGTCCGGCGGACGCTCACGCGCATCCCGTCCTCTTCGATCGTGATCTCCCCCACCCCGGTCTCCTGGACGATGCGCACGACCTCGCGGATCCGCTCCGCGCGTGCGCGATCGACGCCGCCTGCGCCGAGCGACTCGTCGCCGCTCGAGCGCTGGCGAATCGCGCGCAGGAGCGGCTCGGCCTCCTCACCGAACAGCGCGAGCAGCAGCAGCTCCTCCTCGCTCGAAGCGAGGCCGTCGGCCTCCTCCCGCAACGCATCGAGGTCGACCGGCTCCACCTGCGCAACGCCGTCGAAGAGCTCCGCCGCGCGGACGAGCGCCGGGTCGACGGGCCCTGGGGTCCGCCCGAAGCGGCCGAGGACGAGGTCGCGCAGCTCGTCGACGGTCGTCGAGTAGCGGTTCGCGCTCAGCACGTTGAGCAGGGCTTGCGAGGCGACGATCTGCCCGATCGGCGCGGCGAGCGGCGGCGATCCGATCTCGCGCCGCACGCGGTCGACCTCGGCCAGAACCTCGTCCAGCCGGTCCCCCGCAGCCTGGCCGCGGAGCTGGACCTCCAGCGCGGCGACGAGGCCGACGGGCAACTTGTTCTGGGCCGCCCGGACGGCGATCCGCGGAGCGAGCGGCGCGACGGGCTCGTCCCCGATGTGCTCGTCGACGAGGTCGGCCGCCTCCCACAAGCGCGCGAGGTCGACGCCGGTGTCGAGCCCGAGCCCGGCGAAGGCGAGCGCGGCCGCCTCGGCGGATACCCGGTGGAGCGAGAGCGCGACCGGGTACACAGCGGTCCCGATCAGGTCGGCTCCGGCGCGCGCGGCTTCGAGCGCAGCGGCGAGCGCGTTGCCGGCGGCACCCTGTGCGTACAGGCCGACCGGTAGCCCGGAGACCTCGCGCAGCTCGGCGGTCAGCTCGCTCGCGCGGTGCGGTTGCAGGAGCGCCGCGGGATCGTGCAGCAGGATGCGCGCCGCCCCGAGCTCCGGCAGCTTCTCCGCCGCAGCGACCAGCGCCTCGTGCCGGCCGCTGCCGTAGAGCAGCCCTGCGTCGAACTCGCGGCCGGCGGCGACGATCGCCCCCGCCGCCTCGCGCAGGTTGTCGACGTCGTTCAGCGGATCGTGGAGACGAAAGACGTCGATCCCGCTCTCGGCGGCACAGGCCACGAAGCGCCGCGCGAAGTCCCCGCCGACCGGGCGTGAGCCGACGAGGAAGCGCCCGCGGAGCGCGAGCGCGAGCGGCGTCGAGACCCGCGCCTTCAGCGCGCGGATCCGCGCCCAGGGGCTCTCCACGCCGCGATGGACGGCGCTGTCGAAGACGCCGCCCCCCGAAACCTCCAGGTACACGAAGCCGGCAGCGTCGAGCACCTCGGCGAGTCGGAGGACGTCGGCGGTCGGGACGAGCCCGGCGAGGGGCTCCTGCCCCAGGACGCGGATCGTCGTGTCGACCAGACGCGGCACCGCGGGCACCTTATCGCGGCCCGTTCATACCGTCCCGCTACTCAAGCCGAAACGTGCCGCAGCCGAAACATCTGGTCCTGATGTCTGCGGTTCAGATCACCTGGGACGAGTTCGAGGCGTGGGAGCCCGAACGGCGTTGGACCCGTGACGAGTTCGAGCTGCTGTCGATCGACGCGGCCGAGCAGGTGCTGGCGACGCGCCTGCGGAAGCTGATCGACCGCGGCTACGAGCCCACCACGGCGCTCCGACTCGCGGCTCGCTTCGACTCGCCCCTGTAGGTCCCTCCCGGTTTCACCGGGAGCGCGCCAAATCTGGCCGGAGCGGCACCGGCCGATTTGGCGCTGGTCCGAACCGTTCGCTCCCTGCGGGCGAAGGTACGGTGGCAGGCACCTCGAACCGAAAGGACGCCAATGCCTGGATTCATCGGTGTGCCGGAGCTGCTCCTGCTCGGACTCGTCGCCCTGCTCCTGTTCGGGCCGAAGCGGCTGCCCGAGATGGGGCGCGGCCTCGGCAAGGGCATGCGCGAGTTCAAGGACTCGGTGACCGGCCTCACGGACGTCTCGCCGGAGCCGGTCGAGCAGTCGAAGCCCGACGGCGGGACCCCCGCGCAGCCAGATCGCTAGCTGTCCTAGCTAGCGGACGAGGACCGTCTTCGCGGCTTGTCGTGGAGACACTGGTTTCGCCCGTCGTCGAGCCCGAGATCGCCATGAGCGCCCGCTCCGGCGACGGGGCGCCCCCTTGCCACGACGCTTCGGTTGTCGCCTCTGTCACCTGGTCTGATCCGCAGGAGGAGGACCGGCCGGGCTACATGCCCTGGGCGAGGTCGCGAAGCGTCGCGATCGCCGCGGCATGGTGGCGGCCGCCGAGGGCGGCGAGGCAGGTCGTCACGAGCGCCGCGTCGTCGATCGTCGCCTGCTCGTTCCGCTCGAGCCATTTGAGCAACCAGCGTGCGGCGACACGCGAATGGCGCTGCGGCTGCTTGAAGGCGATCAGCGCAGTCAGCTCGAGCAGGTCTGCGAGCGTAGGCCTCGGGATCTCGGTGCGGAGCGTCGCCTCGGCGACGACGAGGTTGCCGCGCTCGATCGCCCGCTCGAAGATCGCTCTCGGATGGCCCTGCGCGGTGATCCGACCTCCAGTCCGGGGCCGGACGGCACGCCGACCCTACCGGTTCGCGTCGAACACGGCCCGGCCCGGAGCCCCGGCGCTTACGATTCGTCAGTGTCCGCGCAGGGAGATCGAGGGCTGGAGGAAAACCGGGGCCGCTCGTTCGTCGGGAACGTCCAAGGGAGCGCACGGGACCGCGGCTGGTTCTTCGGGCACTTCATGGACGATTCTCTGCTCCAGTCCGACCTCGTCGAGGTCTGTTGGCAGAAGGTCCCCAACAAGACACCAGCTCCCGAGCAGCGGCATCTTCACCGGCGCACCGTCGAGATCAACATCGTCATCGGCGGCACCGTTCGCCTCAAGATCGACGACGAGCAGCATGACCTCGGCAAGGGTGACTTCTTCGTCGTCTGGCCGGAGTGCGTCGTCAGCGACGTCGAGACCGACGGCGAGGCCCAGGTCATCGTCGTCCGGGCGCCGAGCGTCGCGAACGACAAGTTCGCCGTCGAAGCTTTCTAGACTCGTACGGTCACCTTCAGGGCTGCGTGACGGCGACGTATGCACCGCCGAGCCATCCCACCACTCCGACGCCGAAGGCCTGAACCACCTCGGGCGACGTGTCGCTGGTCGCGAGCCAGACGATGAGAAGGAGGATGCCGACGCCCGCGTACGTGATCACCCCGGCGGCGACGAGCGGCGACAGCGCATTCTTGGCGAGGGTGCCTCCGGTGACGCCGGCCTGCTGTGCATTGACGACATTGATGCCGAGCGCCGTTGCAGTCGCCGCCGCGACGGTCCCCGTCAAGACGCCCGAGATCGTCACGAAGGCTCCGCTGAGGACGAGTTTTGGTTGAGCCGGTGTCGGGTTGAAGGACAGAAGCTTGACGGCAATCCAGATCCAGACGACGGCGAACAACACCAGGAAGACCCCCGCGAGGAGTTGACGCAACCGGTCGAGCGTCAACCATGTCGTGAGCCGATTCATCGCTTTCGCGAGGACACCACCTTCGGGGCGACCTCCCCGGGCCGCAGTGTCGTCTAGCGGTCCGGTGAGACCTTCCAGTACGGCTTCTTGGCGAGCGTCACCAGATAGAGGTGAAACTCGCGGCCGCGGGTGTAGAGCGTGCAGGTGAACGAGCGGAACGTGGGCTTGCCCTGCGGATTGATCCCGGGCTTCCCGCCGTTGAAGTGCTTGCCGGTGCCCCGCTCGGTGGCGGAGTAGTAGCCGTTGATGCACGACGCCGTGGTGTGGCTCCTGGTGGCGATCAGGTTGATCCCGGCCCAGTGGCCCAGCCCGTGAAGGACGTAGCGTGCGGCTTGTGCATCCGTCCGGTACGGGCCCGGAGCGGGTGCAGCGCCGGCGGGCGTGGCGAGCAGCGCGAGAACTGCGAGAGCTGCGAGGACCGTCCCCCTCATGCTTCTCACTTTGGCCGCAGGCGCACCATGATTCAAGGGCAGGTCCGTGCTCGCCGATCCGCTACGCGCGCTGGATGTAGCGCTTCTCACGAGGGTCGACCTTGATCCGGTCGCCCACGTTCACGAACAGCGGCACCTGGACGACCGCGCCGGTCTCGAGTGTGGCCGGCTTGGTGACGTTCGACACGGTGTCGCCCTTGGTGCCGGGCTCGGTCTCGGTCACCTCGAGCACGACCGACGCGGGCAGATCGACGCCCGTCGCGCTTCCGTCGACGAACAGCACCTGCACCGAGGACGACGGCTGCATGAACGGCAGCTCGTCCTCGAGCTCGGCGTGCGGCAGCGAGAGCTGCTCGAACGTCTCCTCGTCCATGAAGACGACGTCGTCGCCCGAGTCGTAGAGGTATTGCATGTTCTTCGTCTCGGTGCGGATCCGGTTGAACTTCTCACCTGCCCGGAAGGTCTTGTCGACCACGGAGCCGCTCTGGAGCGACTTCAGCTTCGTCCGGACGAACGCTCCGCCCTTGCCCGGCTTCACGTGCTGGAACTCGACGATGCGCCAGGTTTGGCCGTCGAGCTCGATGTGCATGCCGTTGCGGAACTGGTTGGTGGAGACGACCTCGGCCATCGGCGCGGCAGCGTAGCGAATGGCTACCGGTCGGCGATCGGGACGTACGGTCGCTCGTCCGCTCCGACGTACAGCTGGCGCGGCCGGGCGATCTTCTGCTCGGGGTCGGTGAGCATCTCCTCCCACTGCGCGATCCAGCCGGGCAGCCGCCCGAGCGCGAACAGCACCGTGAAGTAGTCGGTTGAGTAGCCCATCGCCTGATAGATCAGCCCCGAGTAGAAGTCGACGTTCGGGTACAGGCGGCGCGAGACGAAGTAGTCGTCCTCGAGCGCGATTCGCTCCAGCTCGAGGGCGATCTCCAACTTCGGGCTGAGGCCGGTCTCCTCGAACACGGAGTCCGCGACCCTCTTGATCAGCTTCGCGCGCGGGTCGTAGCTCTTGTACACGCGGTGCCCGAAACCCATGAGCCGTCCGTGCCCGGCCTTCACCTGTTCGATGAACGCGGGGACGTTCTTCTTGTCGCCGATCTCGTCGAGCATCAGCAGTACCGCCTCGTTCGCGCCGCCGTGCAGCGGGCCGTACAGCGCCGCGATACCCGCGGACACGGCCGAGAACGGATCGACCTGCGACGAGCCGACGCCGCGCACGGCGTTCGTCGAGCAGTTCTGCTCGTGGTCGGCGTGCAGGATGAGCAGGATCTCGAGCGCGCGCTGGAGCACCGGGTTCGCCTCGTGGCGCCCGCCGATCTCGAAAGTCATGTTCACGAAGTTCCCGATGTAGCCCAGGTCGTTGCGCGGGAGGACGTACGGCAGGCCGCGCGAGTGCCGGAAGATGTAGGCGGCGATCGTCGGGAGCTTGGCCATCAGGCGGACGCGCTGCAGGTACCGGTTCTCGGGGTCGGAGACGTGCTTGGCATCCGGGTAGAACGTAGAGAGCGCTCCGACCGCTCCGAGCAGCATCCCCATCGGATGCGCGTCGTAGCGAAAGCCCTCGAGGAACTTCGTGACGTTCGTGTGCACGTACGTGTGTGACCGCACCTCGTCTTCCCATCGACGCAGCTGCTCGGCGGTCGGCAGCTCGCCCTCGAACAGGAGGTAGGCGGTCTCGAGGAAGCCCGCCTCCTCGGCGAGCTGGTCGATCGGGTAGCCGCGGTACCGGAGGATGCCCGCATCGCCGTCGATGTAGGTGATTGCGCTACGGCAGGCGGCGGTGTTCAAAAAGGCGGGGTCGAACGAGAGCAGCCCCAGCTGCCCAAGGGCGGTGGCGCGGATCGCACCGTCCTCGATCGCAATCGTGTACTCGCCGCCTGTGCGGTTGTCGACGACGGTCAGCGTTTCCGACGTGGACGCCATCTCAGGGACGAGGGTACCCCGGTATTCGCTCATGAGACCTCGATCAGCTCCTTCGGGAACGACGTCAGCAGGTCGACGCCCTCGTCGCGGACGACGGCCAGATCCTCGATTCGGATCCCGCCCAGACCATCGAGATAGATCCCCGGCTCGATCGTGACGACGTTGCCTGTCGCCAGCACGTCGTCCGACTCCGTCGACAGACGCGGCGCCTCGTGAACCTCGAGCCCCACCCCGTGACCGAGGCCGTGCCCGAATTCGGCGCCGAAGCCCGCATCCATGATCGGGTCGCGCGCGAGCAGATCGGCCTCGATGCCGGTCATCCCGGCCTTGATCCCGTTGCATGCCCGCTGCTGGGCGAGCCGGCACACCTCGTACGCCTCGCGCAGCCGCTCGGGCGGGCTGCCGGTCGACACCGTCCGCGTGCAGTCGCTCGAGTAGCCGTCGATCTTCGCGCCCCAGTCGACCACCACCAGCGACCGGACCTCGAGGATCGTGTCGCGGGGCGTTGCATGCGGCTGCGCACCGTTCGGGCCCCAGGCGACGATCGCGTCGAAGCTGGCGTCTTCGGCGCCGTGTGCATGGAGCAGCTCGCGCAGCCGCCACGACACCTCCTTCTCGCTCCGGCCCACCCACGTCTCGGCCGTCAGCGCCTCGAACGCGCGGTCGGCGACGCGGGCGGCGCGCGCGAGCGAGGCAAGCTCCTCGGCGTCCTTGACCGCGCGGAGCGACTCGACCAGCCCTACGGTCGGCACGGGTGTCACCCTCCCGGCGCCGAGCCGCTCCCACTGGAGGTGCGGCATCACCTCGGCCTCGAACTGGATCCGCCCCGAGAGCTTGCTCGCGAGCTCCGGGATCAGCGATCGCTTGGTGAGCTGCACGTCGACGCCTTCGAGCTGCCGCGCCACCTCGATGTAGCGAAAGTCCGTGTAGAGCGTCGCTCCTCCCTTCGGGCGGACGAGCAACGCTGCATTCGAGCTGTCGAAGCCGGTGAGGTAGCGGATGTTGATCAGGTTGGTGACGAGAAGGGGCAGCTTCAGCAGCCCGGTCAGCACCTCGAGCCGATTCGTCATTGCCGCGCCTTCCCTGCAAGGAACTCGAGCGCCTCGCGATAGCCGTCGGGCCCCTTGCCGATGACGCGGAGGGCGGCCAGGTCTGCGACGACGCTCCTCCGCCGCCATTCCTCACGCTGCTCGATGTCCGACAGGTGCACCTCGACGATCGGCACGTCGACCAGCTCGAGCGCATCCCGGATCGCGTAGCTGTAGTGGCTCCAAGCGCCGGGGTTGACGATCACGCCGTCGACGTTGTCATAGGCGTCGTGCACCCAGTCGATGAACTCGCCCTCGCTGTTCGTCTGACGGCAGCGGGCGTTCAGGTCGAGCTCGTGCGCCCATGCGTAGATTCGGCTCTCGAGCTCGTTCAGGCTCAGACCCCCGTAGACCGTCGGGTCGCGCCGGCTCAGGGCGTCGAGATTCACACCGTTGAGGACCAGGACCTGCATCAGTCGGCGATGAGGCTATCGAGTGCGGTCCGAACTTCGTGCGGCGGTCGCGGTTCGACGATCGGGCCGTCCGAGCCGAGCAGCACGAGGTTGATCTCGCCGCCGGCGCGCTTCTTGTCGCGCTGGAGGGCGCTCCAGGCTCGCTCGCGGTCGACCCGTATCGGCTGCGGGTCGAGCGCCGATTCGACCGGCGCCGTGTCGCGACCGCTCAGCCGCAGTGCGGCCAACAGCCCGAGCGCGACCGCCTCGCCGTGGGCGAGCTCGAACCCCGAGGCGGCCTCGAGCGCATGGCCGAACGTGTGGCCGAGGTTGAGCCAGCGGCGCACTCCGCGGTCGTGCGGGTCGCGCAGGCAGATCGCGCACTTGTAGGCCGCGGCACCGCGCGCGTCGAGCGGGTGGCCGGCGAGCAGCTCGGTCTTCAGTCGCTCGGCCTCGCCGTTTCGGCGCTCCTGCTCCGGCAGGGTGGTCAGCAGGGTGTCGTCGATGATCACCCGCGCGGGCCAGTGGAACACGCCTGCGAGGTTCTTGCCGTCGGGGGTGTCGACGCCGGTCTTGCCGCCGATCGCCGCGTCGACCTGGCCGACCAGCGTGGTCGGGACCGCGACCCACGAGATGCCGCGGAGATACGTGGCGGCGGCAAACCCGGCGACGTCGGTCGTCGTGCCACCCCCGAGTGCGACCACCGTCCCGTCCCGGTCGAGCGTCAGCTCGCGCCAGAGCCGCTCGACCTCGCAGAGCCGCTTGGCTGCCTCGCCGGACGGCAACCCGTGGCTGGACGCCAGGCGATCACCCAGGGCGATCCGCGCCCGGTCGCCGTACAGGTCGAGGACGTGCTCGTCGGCGACGAGTGCGACCGCGCCGTCCCCGGGGACGAGCTCTCCGAGGCGGTCGAGCGCGCCGGGCTCGTGATGGACGCCGGCCGCCGCCAGCAGCACGCCGTCGACGTCGCCGCTCGAGACGACGGCGTCCGCAGCTTCGACGTAGACGGGCGCGCGTTCGTCGTAGAGCCGCCGAAACTCCGCCTCATCGGCCGCTAGCGGCCGATCGGTCCCCTCCACCCGCCGCCAGGCGGTGTCGGCGTCGACGGCGAGCGCGACCGTGAACGCACGCCGCGCGAGCGCCGCGCGGGTGGTCGACGTCTTGAGCACGCCGCCGCCGAGATCGAGCACTGCCGGCTCACCGGAATCGAGCAGGTCGCGCAGCAGCGCGGCCTCGACGACCCGGAACTCGGTCTCCCCACGCCTGGCGAAGAACTCGCCGATCTTCAGCTGGATGCGGCCCTCGACCGTGCGGTCGGCCTCGACCGACCGGCGTCCGAGCCGCGCCGCGACCTCGGGCGCGATCGTCGTCTTCCCCGCCCCCATGAACCCGATCAGCGCGAGGTGACGATCGAGCGCATTCAGGGCCATTGCCCGCTCCGGCGCCGGCCAAGCCGGCACCTCCGCTCCTGGATGGGCTCCGTCGAGCCTACGCCCATAGAGCTAGGCCCATTGGATGCGCTCGACGTACGCGTGGTACGCGGCGACGAAGTCGACGAGGGCATCGCCGCCGAACTTGTCGTGCGCCGCGACCGCGAGTTCCCACGCGACGGCCGCCTCGGCCACGACGGCGAGCGCCTCGACCGCCGCCACGTCCGACCGCTCGACAAGCGCCTGTCCCGGCTCTCCGGTCACGAGATCGACGGAGGTGAGGGGCTTCATCAGCGTCGGCAGCGGCTTCATGGCTGCGCGCACGACCACCTCCTCACCGTTCGACGTCCCCGCCTCGAGCCCGCCGGCGCGATTCGTCGTCCGTCGCCGGTCGCGGCCGATCTCGTCGTGCGCCTGCGAGCCGCGTAGGCCCGCCAGCGCGAAGCCGTCACCGATCTCCACGCCCTTCACCGCCTGGATGCCCATCACGGCCGCGGCGAGCCGGCTGTCCAGCCGGTCCTCCTTCGCGGCGTAGCTGCCGAGCCCCGGCGGGACGCCGGTCGCTCGAATCTCGACGATGCCGCCCACGGTGTCGCGATCCGCGCGGGCCTCGTCGATGCGCGCCTGGAGGCCCTGCTCGTCGACGGCAACGCCTCTGACCTCGATCCCGATCGTCGCCACGAGCGCCTTCGCGACCGAGCCGGCGGCGACGTGGACGGCCGTGTGCCGCGCCGAGGCCCGCTCGAGCGCGTCGCGCACGTCGGAATGGCCGTACTTGAGGACGCCGGGCAGATCGGCGTGACCCGGTCGCGGGAGCGTCACCGGCTTCGTGCCCTTGCCCGCCGGCTCGCCCTCGGGCGGCCACGGGGCCATCCCCCACGTCCAGTTCACGTGGTCACGGTTCCAGACGACCAGCGCGAGCGGCGTCCCGAGCGTGCGGCCGTGGCGCAGCCCGGCGAGCACCTCGACTCGGTCCTGCTCGATGCGCTGTCTCGGCGACCGGCCGTAGCCCTCCTGCCGCCGGCGCAGGTCAGCGTCGATTGCGTCGCGATCGAGTGTCAGGCCCGCCGGGAGCCCGGTGAGGATCGCGACCAGGCCCGGCCCGTGCGACTCGCCGGCGCTCGAGAGTCGAAGCGTCATGCGCGAGAGCCTAGTGGCGTAACCGGGACGGTCACACCACTGAAACCGCGCGGCGCATCACGTCGACCGGCGGCTCGAGGCCGGTCCAGAGCCGGAGCGAGGCCGCGCCCTGGCGGACCAGCGCCTCGCGCCCGTCGACCACCTCGCAGCCGGCGAGCCTCGCCGCGGCGACGAGCGCCGTCTCGAGGGGCCCGTACGCGAGATCGACGACGACCTGTCCAGCGGACGGCACGACGAGCAGCTCGTCTCGCACGGGCGTCGCGTTGACGATCAGGTCGCAGCCCGTCGCGTCCGGCGGCCAGACTCCCGACCGCGAGAAGACACGCGTGTCCGCCGGGAGCGCGCCGAGCAACGCCTCGGCCGCACCCCCTGCGCCGAGCAGGCAAGCGCGGGTGGCGACGATCCCGGCGAGAATCTCTTTGTCCGTGTTGAAGCCGAGCACGCGCCCGTCGCGGAACACCAGCGTGTTGACCGCGTCGCCCTCCGCCTCGTCGCAGGCGGCGACGACGGCGCGCTTGTACGGGATGGTCACGTTGGCACCGGCGAAGCCGAGCGTCTGCAGGGCCCGGACGGCCGCGACTGGCTCGGAGACGTCGAACGCGAGGTAGGCCCAGTCGAGCCCGAGGGCGGCGAACGCGGCGTTCTGCATGCGGGGCGACAGCGACTCGGCGACCGGCCGGCCGATCAGGGCGACCTTCGTCAGCATCCGTACCCGTGCGCGCACTCGTACTGCTGGAACTCCGAGGCGCTGGCGGTGAAGAAGTGGTGCACCTTGTCCGGCTTGCGCACGAAATAGAGGTAGTCGACCTTGGCCGGGTGCGCGGCTGCACGCATCGACGCGAGACCAGGGTTGGCGATCGGTGTCGGCGGAAGGCCCAGCCGGTTGCGTGTGTTGTACGGGCTCTGGCTCTGCAGCTGCGACTGGGTGATCGACTCGTCCGGTGAGATGTTCAGTCCGTAGCGAAGCGTGGAGTCGATCCCGAGCGGCATGCGCTCATGGAGCCGGTTGTAGATCACGGCGGCGATCAGCGGTCGTTCCTCGGGCGCTTCCGCTTCCTTCTCCACCATCGAGGCGATCGTGAGCACGTCGTACGGCGTCAGGTTCTTCGATCGGGCGTACCGCAGGTCGAGCGTGCGCCAGTTGCGGCAGAACGCCTGCACCTGGTCGCGGGCCAGCTGCGACGAGGTGGTCTTCGCGAGGAAGTCGTACGTCGCCGGGAAGAGGAAGCCCTCGGTCTTCGTGCGCAGCCGTGGCGAGAAGCACGGTACGGCGACTCGCCGCGTCGCCTGCTCGTAGCTCGTCCTCGAGAGCCGCACCGCGGCGCCGCGCTTGCGCTCGGCGATCCCGGCGACGACACCGACCCGCTCGGCCATCTGGGCCGTGGTGAAGCCCTCGGGAAAGACGACGCGGAACGGTTTCGGAGGCGCCGGCGGGGGCGGCGGCGGGGCGTGGTGCCGGTGGAGGTGCGGCAACGCCGCTCCGACTCCGACCGCGATCGCGGTGGCGACGAGAACGAGGATGACCGCCGCCACAGCCCGCCTGCGGCGGATCTGGCCGCGCGACGGCCGGTCCGCTCTCAGCGTTCCGTGCTCTGCCACTCGAGGTAGCTCGACAGCAGGTGCGCGGCGGCCCGCGCATCGTCGCCGTCGGCGAGGACGGAGGTGAAGCGCTCGTCGTACGTCTCGACCGGGATGTCGATCGCCGCCCGTAGCCGCTCGATGAACCCCGCCGTCTCGCGCGCCTGCTCCCCGTGCTCGCCGCGCAGGGTCAACGGCATCCCCACGACCACGAGCTCGGGCTGCTCGGAGTCGATGACGGCGACGAGGCGCTTGAAACCGGCATCCGACGCCGCCCGCTCGACCGTCCCTGCCGGCCGAGCGACCGTGCCGGTCGGGTCCGAGACGGCGATGCCGGTCCTCGCCGATCCGAAGTCGAGCGCGAGCACCTTCACCGGAGCGCAGCGGCGAGCGCATCCCGCCCGGCGACGAGCGCCTCGCGCACGGCGCCGACGTTCTTGCCACCGGCCTCGGCGAGTGTCGGACGGCCGCCTCCGCCGCCGCCGATGATCGGGCCGAGCTGCCGCACGACCTGGACTGCGTCGACCTGCTCCACCGACCGGTCGAGGTTGACCACGAGCGCGACCTTGCCCTCGTCCGCCGACGCGAGCACGACCGCCATGGCCGCCTCGCGCTGGCGCAGCTGGTCCGAGAGATCGCGGAGGGCTCCGCCGCGCGCACCCTTCACCTCCGCAACGAACACGCCATCGACGCGGTCCTGCCAGACGATGTCGGGGCCCGGTGCCGCGGCCTTCGGCTTCTTCGCTTCCCGCCGCGCCTGGTCGAGCTCCGCGCGGACGGCCTCGAGCTCGCGCGAGCGGCCGTGTAGCACCGACCAGGCCTCACCCGCCGTGACGGCCTCGATCCGCCGGGCGCCCGACCCGACCGAGCCCTCCGAGAGGATCACGAACGGTCCGATCTCGGCGGTCGAGCGCACGTGCGTGCCGCCACAGAGCTCGCGCGAGAAGCCGTCGATCTCGACCACCCTCACCTCGTCGCCGTACTTCTCGCCGAACAGCATCATCGCGCCGAGCGAGCGCGCCTCGTCGATCGACGTGACGAACGTGCGCACCGGGATCGCCTCGAACACCTTCTCGTTCACGAGACGCTCGACCCGCTCGAGCTCGTCCGGCGTGAGCGCGTGCTGATGTGTGAAGTCGAACCGCAGCTTGTCCGGTCGCACTGCGGATCCAGCCTGGTGCACGTGGTCGCCGAGCACATCCCGAAGCGCTGCGTGCAGCAGGTGCGTCGCGGTGTGGTTGGTCATCGTCGGGAAGCGCACCGACCACGGCACCATCGCCCGCACCCGGTCCCCGGCGGCGAACCCGCCCCCCTCGAAGACGAGCGCCTGGTCGTCGCCGATCCTGAACGCGGCGCGCAGGGTGGCTGTCGCGCCGGTCTCCTCGTGGATCAGCTGACCGGCGTCCGTGACCTGACCGCCGCTCTCGGCGTAGAACGGAGACTCGCGGAGCTTGCAGAGGAAAACGCCGTCATCGAGCTGCTCGAGCGCGCCGATCTGTGTGAGCACGTCAGTCTTCGAGTAGCCGACGAACTCACTCTCGAAGCCGGCATTCGCGGCAAACTCGGCGGCCCGCTGCACCTCGGTCTTCTCGCCGCCCGCGCGGGAGACCTCGCGGTGCTCCTCCATCAGCTCACGGAAGCCGTCG
>Ga0306920_100007904_pt1 | contig 14060 bp, 14 predicted proteins | sample flu12Cox44000170_FD_204666 | JGI IMG/M metagenome (GOLD analysis project Ga0306920, IMG submission 204666) | Lab enrichment of tropical soil microbial communities from Luquillo Experimental Forest, Puerto Rico - flux4day.12C.oxic.44.000.170 (v2)... | ecosystem: Environmental > Terrestrial >...
GGATGACCTGGTGGCATTTCTGCTCAAGTACTTTTTCACCCACCATCGGATGGAAAAGCTGAGCGCCGCCCAGCAGGAGACACCCAGCCAGGCGAGCGCAGAGGAAACTCGCCCCCACGCCCGGAGCCGTCGGAATCATCGGACAGCGGACCGCCCCAAGCGCGATAGCCGCCAAGAACTTCGGCGCAGTAAGCCCGCCGCCGAGGGCGAAGCGGCGAGCCCGAGCGAGGGCGGCAGCGGGCCGCGCGAGCCGCTGCTGTGGATCAACCTCGGCAAATCGGACGGCCTGGATGCAGCTGGGCTGACTGCCGCAGTGGAATCAGCCGGCGCGCCCTTGGGAAAAGTGCGACGCGTTTCGCTTCGCGCCACCTACAGCTATCTCGCCGTCCCCGAGGAGGACGCGGCCGGCTTTGAGGCTTTGACCGGCCGCATGCACGGGGAAAAGGCGCTGCGCATCGAGCGCGCGAAGAAGCGCCGGTGAGCTGGCTTCGACTCGCTTCAGGAGCTGGCCTCTTCCGTCGGCCGCTTCCGAGCGCGGTGATAGTGTCGGCGCGCCTTGGCTCGGTTGCCGCACGAGGCCATGCTGCACCAGCGCCGCGAGCGGTTGCGGGTCTCATCGATGAAGAGCCAGGCGCAGTCGCTGGTGGCGAAGGCCTCGCACTGGCGAACCAGCTTCGCCTCCTCCGAGGTGATTAGTTCGGCGGCGGACTTCACCACCCGCCAGAGGATGGATTCGAGCGCATCGTCATCGCGCCAGTTGAGCGCGTACCGGTCCCCTTCTCGGTCCAATCGTTGGTGACTTAGGGCCCTGGCCAACACCGAGTTGAGCAACTCGACGTCTTCGACGGGTGGCAGCTCTTGATGAGCTTCCGCCACCCAGATCCGGTAGATCGCCTCCCGTAGCTCGCGCGCCTGCTCGAGCACAGCCGCTGCCCTCCTCGGATGTCTCGACGCCTCCTCGAGCAGACGCCGTGCGGCGGAAGGGCTGACGGTTCCTGCCTGACGACCCCACGAGACGAGATCCGCATAGCTATTCAGTCGCTCGCGCGCCACCGACGCCCGGCCGTCCAGCGTGTTGGCGAAGTCGAGGCACAGCCTGCCACCGCTGAGGTCGAAAACGTATTCCATCTAACCGCCTAGTAGCACTTGACAGGTTATAGAGCTAGCCATTAGTTATGTAACCTTCAAAAGTCATTTTAACAGTTACAAGGAGGCGGCAATGCCGAGGCAGGCTGATGAAGGGGCGAAGGGGGCGTTGTTGTCCGCGGCGCGAGGTAGTCCGCTCGGCGATCTCGTCTGGGGACTGCTTCCGCTGGGTCTGTGGGCCTATTTGGCGCTCTGCCTTCTCAGAGCGGTCACCGTGCACGCTCCGATGGCGATCGCACCCGACGCGGGCGAACTCAGCGCTCCCGCGCCAGCGCAGGCCAGCGCCCTTACCAATCGCTGACTAGAGCTTGGCGCGCCGGGCCTGGTGGTAATGCGAAGCGCACAAACCCTTCGCGAGGACGGCACGCCCGCAGGACGGCATGGAGCACTCGGTGGGCTTGTCTACCCTGCGCAGCGAAGGGCGCAGCGGTGGCGGCTCGAACTTCTCATCGAAGACGAGCTGCCCGACGGCAACGAGTCGATCTACCTGGGAGCGCGATAGCCTTCGGCGGCGGGCGAAGTCCAGGAGCCTGGAATAGTACGGATCGTCGTAGCTCGGTCCGCTCGGGGTGCGGAAGAGCTCGGCGAGGGGAATTTCGAGGGCTTCGGCGATTTGCAAAAGCGTCTCGTAACTTGGGCTTCGCTCGCCTCGTTCGAGCAGCGAGGCAAAGCTCACCGAAATACCGCATCGAGAGGCAAGTTCTTCCTGGGTGATGCCCAGCCGCTCTCTGAGCGCGCGGATGCGGCGAGCCAAAAAATCGAGCGCCTTTGCCCGCTCGGCCGGCGCGGCCAGTTTCGTGTCCGGCGGTAGCTTGGACATCGCGGCAGTGGGGGGTGGATGTTAACGCATTTGATTGGCTCAAACAGTCCGTAGCGCGCTGGTGAACTCACGTTTCCGGACAGGCTGATGAACTCTAAGTGATTTATAGTAGCTGCAGCGGTTGAACCGCAGTCGCGCTGGTTCGCCTGCTGATCGATGTCGGACATCCGCTTATCGATGAGGGAGTTCCGCTTCCTCGAAGAGAAGCGCAAGCTCGCCCCGCTCACGCAGGCCGAAGAGCAGCGCTGGATCGAGCTTGGGCGCACCCTCGGTATCTTCGACCTCGCCGAGGCGAATCCGGACGATGTCGCCGAAGTGGATCCGAACGATGTCGTCCTCGTCGAACCGGCACCGCACCAAGCCGACAGTGCCCGGGCGAGTGTGCCAGCTGACAGCGAAGAGCCGGTGCCGCTGGCGCAAAACTTCGAATGGGTTCTGCCCGTCGCCCCATCGGTCGACTCGACTCAACCGGAGTCCGCTGCGCCACCGGCGCAGGCCACCACTGCCTCGCCGGATCCGCCAGCGTCCGGCAGCGTTGCAGCGCAGAGCGAATCAGCGCCAGTTGATCAGGCAACCTCGCCGGCGGCGGATACCACTGCTGAAGAGGGCGACACCTGGAACGGCAATGAGGCCGCGCAAGATGAACAATCGCCGGTCATCGATCTCTCGGCCTCGGATGCCACACCCGGGGTCGGGGTCCCGATTATCGCTGACCCAACGCAACCGCCGTCGAACGATGCTCCCGGCGCGATGGGGGTGGGCGAAGTTTCGGCGGCGAACGGCGCGCCACCCGAACCACCGCCAGGGCCAGCCAACGACATGCCTGAGCTCTGGAGTGGTTCAGCGGAGGCGCAGGCGTTCCCCAAGACCAACCCGCAATTTCAAAACCCTATCAAGGTGCCGAGCGCGTCCGTGCTCGAGGGCGAGCGCCGCGTTGTCATTCACCTCTTGGACGGTCAGGTGAAGCGGGGATCGGTGCGAGACCTGGACTTGTCGGCCGCCATCGTCCCGGTCGAGTCCGCAAGTGGCGCCGAGAACATTCCGGTGGACCGCCTCAAAGCGATCTTCTTCATGCTCGCACCTGGCTCTGGGAGACCTTCGGAGCTCGGACAGAAGATTCGCCTTACTTTCCAAGACGGCCGTCAGGTAGTTGGCTTTTCCACCGATTACCAGACGGGGGATCCGGGCTTCCTTCTCATCCCCGCCGATCTGAAGACCAATACCGAGTGCATCTTCGTATACCGCTGGAGCGTCTACTCCATCGCCGAAGAGTGAGCTTCGCCTTCGCGCCCGGGCAGCCTTCAGTGCAGATAGCGATCCGAGTCGCGGCTGGTGTTGCGATCCTTGCCGATCACCCGAAGGTGCTTCGAGCGGATGCGGAATTGGCGCTGGAATCGCCAGGACTGCAAGCGGAGCAGCCATGCCCTCGGACTTCCCAGCTTGAGATATGCGGCGACCAGAGCGATGCCGTAAAGCTCAGGAAGCAGCGGCCGGACGTCATGAATGTAGAGCACTTGCAGAAGGACGAACCCGACGCCGATCAACGCAAGGACGTTGCCGCTCACCGGGATTCCCCAGAAGTTCGTCTGCGCACGGCCGAAGGAAAGTCCGTATCCAACCCAGATGACGGAGCCCATCACCCACGCGCCATAGAACTTAAAGGGCTGGATACTCGCCAAGGGGATCGCCGTCAGCACGGTGAGCACTGCGGCTGGCACCGAGCAGCCCAGGACCACCCAAAGCAGCCGGCGAGCCCCCCAGGTGGCCTCCAGCGCAGATCCGATGGACCAAACCACCAGCGCGCCGAAGATGACTCCCAGCGGATCTCCGGCGACGAACAAATAGCTGACCAGCTGCCAGATGGTGCCGCGGGTGAGCACGAGCTCGGGAATCAGCACCAAAAGGCTCGGGCCCGCCAAGAAGGTCACCACCGAGCCCGCGATCAGTGCGATCGCCAACTTGGCGGAAAGCGATCGGATCCGAAACCATTCAGGCCCAATAGGGCGGCGGGATCGTCGCATCAAGCCACCCCGCCGCGCGCAGCTCCCGCGTGCTGCATCGCTCCGGCGCCGATTTGGTTCATGATGAGCACAGATGCAGTCTCACAGCGCTGAGTTCTTCTGCCGATAGAACAGCGTGATCGTCAGGCAATGAAACTCCTTGTCCGATGATTGAGTGACGACCTTGTCGACGATCTCAGCGTTGGGGTTTTCCTTGAGCCATTTGGTAATCGTCTCCCCCATCATTTCCCGATCCCGGGCGAGGGTGGTGGAGAAGACCTTGATACCGGTGAACTGGTTGCCGACCATGACTTCCTCGTTGGACCCGCACGGTTTAACGCCATTTGGCGAGGGCGGCAACCACCCAAGTCAGGCGCGCGCGGATCGGCGCGAGGGCTTGGTCCCTTTATCCACCCGGCCGCCGTGGCGCTCGACCACCGAGATGATTTGCTCCTCGCTCAAGGTGGTGGGGCACGATTTGGCGAGCGAGAGTATCTCCCGGCAGATCTCCTCGGTTGCTGCAACGCCGCGGCATTCGAGCCAGTATCTGACGTTGCTCATCCCGCTCATATGCCCGATCTCGATTTCCTGCTCTCTCCCGAACTCACCCGCGGGCACCCCCGAGTACACGCGATCAGCCAGCCAATCGTCTCCCCGAGCCTTGGCCTTGACGATCGCCGCCGCATGAACGCCCGTGGCGGTGCGAAAGGCGTCCGCACCGGAGAGCGGGTAGTTGCGCGGGATGGGAAATTGACAAGCCTCGGAGATCTTTCGGACGTAACTCACCAGATTGCGCAGATCGTGGTCGATCCATCCGAGCAGCTTGAGGTTCAGCAGGAGCAGATCCATCGAGGTGTTGCCGACGCGCTCGCCGATGCCAAGCCCGCAGGCGTGCACCCGGTGCACCCCGCCCTGCAACGCGGCGATTGCATTGGCCACCGCCAGCCCTCGGTCGTTGTGGCCGTGCCAGTCGATTTTCACCCCTGCGCCGGTCGAGCCAATCAACTCGCGGGTCCACTCCACCAACGCACGCGTGCCGTCAGGAGTGACGTGGCCGACAGTGTCGCAGAGGACCAACCGGCTGGCGCCGTGGGCGATGGCATTGCGAAAGAGCCGATCGAGATTTTGCGGCGACGCGCGGGTGGTGTCCTCCGTCACGTAAGCCACCTCAAGCCCTTCCTTCACGCCAAAGTCGATCGCCTCGGTAGAGGCGCGCAGGATGAAGTCGAGATCCCAGGACTCCGCATATTGGCGGATGGGCGAAGAGCCGATGAACGTGTACAGCACAATGGGCTGCCCGCTCTTTTGCACCGCCTCCGCCACCGGCTTGATGTCCGAAAGCACCGTGCGCGCGGCGCAGTTCGGCTCCAGGCGAAGACGGTGGGCTTGAATGTGCCGAGCCTGAGCCACGACGTCGTCAAAGGCTCGGTTGCTTGCGCCCGGCAACCCGATGTCCACCGAGCGCACCCCGATGCTCTCCATCAGCTCGAGTAGCTCAAGCTTGTCGGAGAGCGGTGGATCAGTGACGGATGGGGATTGAACTCCGTCCCGGAGGGATTCGTCGTCGAAATCGAAGGCCTGAGTCGGCTTGGGCGCCGGGCGGATCCCGTTCCAATCGAAGATGATTTCCCCTTCCGCTGCCTTAGCGAGGCTCATCCGCGCGATGCCCGGCGGGACTGACAGCCGGCTTCATCCCGGCAGGAGGGACCGATTCCGTCCGGATGCGCTCCGAGCGGATTCTTGTCCGACTCTTCCGCCCCACACAGTACGCATTTTCGCTTGCGCTGGCGTCTTTCGGCTCGCCGCTCCTCGGCAATCGCCTTAGCCTTTTCGCGCGCGCTCTTGCCGTCATCCTCGTTCGTCATCTGGCCTTTGGTCTCCCTCGACTCACTTTTTCTAGAGTGCCTCGATGAGCAGCGCGATTCCTTGACCCCCTCCGATGCAGGCGGCGCCGACGCCATAGCGACCCCCGCGGCGCTTGAGCTCGTAGAGCAGATGCATGGTGATCCGCGCTCCTGAAGCGCCCAGTGGATGACCGACCGCGATCGCTCCGCCGTCCACGTTCGTCTTCTCCCGCGGCAGGCCGAGCTCCTTTTCAACCGCAAGGTACTGCGGCGCGAACGCCTCGTTAACCTCGATGAGATCTACCTCGCCAAAGCCGGTCCCGGCGCGCTCCATCAGTTTGCGAATGGCCGGCGCCGGTCCGATCCCCATGATGCTCGGTTCGACGCCAGCGGTTGCCCAGTTGATCAACCGCCCGATCGGGGCGATTCCCTTTTTCTCCGCCCAGCTGCGAGTGGCCATCACCGCGCTGCCTGCCCCGTCGCAGATGCCGGAGGCCGCGCCAGCGTGAACGACGCCGTCCTTCTTGAAAACCTTGGGAAGCTTCTTCAAGCCTTCCGGGGTGGTGTCAGGCCGATTGTGCTCGTCTCGCTCGAAGAGGACGGTGCCCTTCTTGGTCTTAAGCTCGACTGGGGCGATCTCCGCCTTGAGCCGCCCGGCTTCTTGTGCTGCGGCGAAGCGGCGCTGTGACAGCACCGAGTACTCATCCACCTGCTCCTGCGAGATCTTGTATTGGACGGCGAGATTCTCGGCGGTGATCGCCATCGGCGTCCCGCTGTAGCTGTCGGTGAGCGCGTTCCAGAGCGAGTCCTCGAGCTGCCCTTTGCCCAAAGGAATCCCCCAGCGGGCGCCGCGAATCACGTGCGGGGCCTGGCTCATCGACTCGGTGCCGCCGGCGAGAACCACTTGCGCCTGCTCGGTGAGCATCAGCTCAGCAGCACTGACGAAGGCCTGGAAACCCGATCCGCAGAGGCGGTTCACCCCAAGCGCTGGCACCGGCACCGGCACCCCGGTTCGAAGGCCGACATGGCGCGGCAGGTAAATCGCATCCGCGGAGCTTTGAATGACGTTGCCGTAGACGACGTGCTGAACGTCCTCCGGCGCCACCCGGGCCTGTTGCAGGGTTGCTTTGGCGGAGTGCACCGCGAGATCGGTCGCGCTCCAATCCTTGAGAGAGCCGCCGAACGTCCCGAAGGGCGTCCGCTTTGCTCCAAGGAACCAAATCTCCTCGTTTCTGGATATCGATTTCATCTCTCCTCCTTAACGGCGGCCTACGTAGGGGGCAGCTCCAAAGAGCGCCACAGCAAGGAAAACCAGGATAGCAGCCGTCCACATCAAACCCTGGAAATTCTGCTGCCGAATCTCGCTGCGGCCGGGGCCGCTGGCCCAGGCTTTGGCCACCTCCAGCCTGCTCTGCTGTGTATATTCGCCCACCGAGCCGATCTGCTCAATCCTCCGCAAATGGGCGCGGTAGATCCGCTCGGGAGGAAACCCCTCGAGGGCCCCAGCCAGGTAGACTCCCGGGACCTCTTTGGAGGGACGGCGGTAGCTTGCGGTGATGACGAAGCCGCCGCCCGGCGTCGTCGACAGGTAATACAAGTGCGGCCGTCCGCTCCTCGATGAGAAGAGGGTGGCGAACACCCTCTGCGGCGCGTTGGCGTAGTCGTAGTAGGTGGTCGCCCGTGCGAAAAGCGGCTTTTCGCGCCTGCTGCCAATCGGCGAAAAGCCCAGCCGCTCCAGCTCCCGAGCCAGCGTAGCCAGCTCGGTTGGAACCTGCATCCGATCGGGCGGATCTTCCGAGTCGACCAAGAGGGTTCCCGGAGCGATGAAGAGCACCGCGCGCGAAAGGTTTCGGCGGAGCCCCCACACCACGAAGATCAAGGCTCCGAGGAGAACCCACAAGTCGATCGGACTTGCCACAGGCGAGCTTGTCTCAAGCGGTGCCGAGTGACTCGAAGACACGGGTACCCAGCGATTTGATCGCCGGCACCAACCCGCCTTGCTGTTGAAGAGCCTGGACGATCGCGCTGGGCTTCTCGGCAGAGAAGGTGCGTCCGCTCTTGACGTGGGTGACGGCGCCTGCTCCCAGATCGATCGATACCTCGTCGCTCTCCTGGGCGAGCTCGTAAAACGATTCGTCGCGGATGACGAGGTACGGCAGCGCCTCGTTGACGAGGTTTCGCTTGTGAATAAAGGCGTAGCTCTTGGCAATGACCGCCTTGATTCCCGCGCCGATCAGAGCCCACACCGCCTGCTCGCGGGAGCTACCCGAGCCCCATCCGTGGCCGGCGACCACGACCGTCCGTCCTCCCTGCGCGCGTTGGAAGAACTCGGGGCGAACGTGCTCAAAGGCGTGCGAGCCCAGCTCCACCAGCTTGGTGAGGTGGCAGAACTCTCCGGGGATGATCGCATCGGTGTCGACGTGGTCCCCAAACCGCTGGACCTGTCCGGAGATGATGCGGCGGCGCGACAGGTCCGCGCGCGCAACCTGCGAGCCCGCCGCCGGTGCCAGCGAAATCTGCGGCTCGGCGAAGCGAATCGGCGGCAACGGCGCGAGGCGGTCCCTAAACAGCAGCCGCTCGTAACGCTGACGGTCGATCCGTTCCAGCAGCGGACGCGGATCTGCCACCTTCATCTCCACCGAAGAAGCGGCAACGGTTGCCGCCGAAGCCAACCAGGCCAGAGAGCCCGCGCCCATGCGGTTCTCGTAGTTGCGATTCTGAGAGGTGATCCACACCTCCCCAGGCAGCGCCTTCTCCGAGGCAACGCCCAAGCACATCGAGCAGCCCGGGGCTCCAATGCGAAAGCCAGCCTTCTCGTAGATCTGCCACAACCCGCCGCGCTGCATTCGAGCTTGAATTCCCAGATCGCCGGGCACGACGAGGCGATTACGGGCCAAGGAGATCGGCGCCCGACCCTTCATCGCCTCTTCGAGCAAAAGCGCGGCGAGGACCAGCTCCTCCTCGGTCGTGGTGCAAGCGCCGATGAAGCAGCCATCGAGGGGCATCCCCTCCACCTGCTCCACCGGCATCACGTTGTCCGGTGAAAACGGCTTTGCGACCAAGGGACCCAGTCGCGAAAGGTCGATTCGGTGGCGCTCGAGGTACGCTGCGTCCTCGTCGCCTCGGAAAAAGAGCGACGCGGTGTTGTCACTCGCCCGCTGCGCAAGCCAAGCAGCAGTCACGGCGTCCGCCTCGAAAATGCCGTTGAGGCCTCCGAACTCGGCGGTCATGTTGGCGATGGTGAAGCGCACGTCGGTGGAGAAGCGTTGCACCGACTCCCCCCGGTACTCCACCGAACGCTCCATCGCTACGGTGTTTCGTCCCAGTGCACCGAGCGTCTTGAGGATGATGTCCTTACCGCCGATCCCAAACGGCGGCTCGCCCTGATATTCGATGGCGATCGCCTCGGGGACCTCGATCCACGATTGTCCGAGGACCATTGCGGCGGTCACGTCCGCACCCCCCAACCCGATGGCGAACGCCCCCAGGCCGCCGTGCGAGGTGGTATGGGAGTCCGCGCCGAGCACGACCTGCCCCGGCTGCACCAGGTCTCGATAAAACTTGGTGTGCAGGATGGTCTCGTTGGCGTCGTAGAAATGTCGGATCTTGCTCTGTTGCGCGAAGTCGCGGGACAGCTTCGCCAGGCGCTGCGCGCGGGGGTCGGTGGCGAGCGTCACCGGGTCCACGGTGTGGTCGACCGCGAGAAAGAATCGCTCCGGATCGTGGATCCGCGGCCGGCCGAGCGCCTGATAGGTGCGCTCCATTCCATTCCAGGCCAACTCGCTGGCGATCGTCCAATCCACGGCGATCTGCAGGATGTCCCCCGCCTGCACGTAGGGCCTGACCAGACCTTGCGCGTGATGGGCGAGGATTTTCTGGGTCAGCGTCATCGGGTGTCGGGTGGCCGTGGACCGCATCGCGAGGCCGCCCTAGCCGGCGGTGGTGGTCAGCGCCGTGGTCGCCGCTTGCCGTGCCCGTCGCTTTTCGATGATCCACACGGCGACGACCCCGAGCTCGTAACAGAGGACCATCGGCCCGGTCATCAAAGCGAGGTTCACCGCGTCCCCGGTGGGAGTGATGATTGCCGCCAGGACCAAGCAAACGATGAAGGCGTGGCGCTGGTATTTCATCAGGAAGCGCGACTTCACCAGGCCAACCAATGACAGCAGCGCGAGCACCAGGGGAAGCTCAAAGATGATCCCGAAGGCTAACAGAAGAAGCAACACCAGCGAGAGCTGCTCGCGCATGGTGAGCATTGGCCGGGTCCAGTTCTTCGCGTCGTAAACGGCCTTTCCACGCGCAAGCTGTTTTTCCAACCCCCACAAATCCGACATCGCCGTCGATACGCCTGCGCCCCCGAGCAACACGGCGGCCTCATCCATCGACTTGGATGCACCGGTTAGGTCGCCCTTGTTGTACAGCTCGACCGCTTTTTGTCGCTCATCGAGAACACGCCGCAGCCCAATGCGTGACGAGGAGGCCCCGCCGATTTGGACGGCGTCGATCATCCGCCCCAGGCCTTCCAGCCGCCCCGAGAACTCCACAGCATCTTGGGGAGCCAGGCCCTTCAGGCTCACCTGGGCGACGGCATCGCTCAGCTCGTTGCCCGCCGATTTGACCAACTCGTCGGCCCGTGCGCTCTCGCCGATTCGCAGGAAGCGAAGCGCGTCTTGTTCCCGCATCCGAGCCCTGTCCAACTTCTGGCTGAGCTCGCTGGACTCCTCGTCGTTTAAGAGGAACTGGAACATCGTGGGAAGCATTACGAAGTAGCAAAAGAGGGCGCCCGTCATGAAGGCGAGCGAGCCGAGCAGGACAAAGGGGGCAGCCAGTTTGCGTTCCTTCTCGTAGAGGCCAGGCGCGACGAAGGCCCAGATTTGCCAGAGGATGACCGGCGTGGTGAGGAAAATGCCGACGTAGAGCCCCACCTTCATCAGCACGTTTATCTCTTCGATTCCGGAGGTGTAGATCAGGGATTGACCGCCCGCCGGCAGCGCTCTGAGCACTGGCGCCATCAACAGCCGAAAAATGGGCTTGGCGAAGACGAGCGAGGCAAGCCCGAGGACGAGGACGGCGATCGTGCACTTGAGGAGCCGCGATCGCAGCTCCGCAAGGTGCTCGAACAAGCTCATCCGTAGCTCATTTTGCACGCGGCGCGGGCTCCTGGTGCTCCGACGAGCTGGGCTGCTGCGCAGACGCCGGACCCTCGAGGGCCGCTACTCGAGGGGTGGTGGGGCTGCCCTCCCCCGATGCCGGATCTGCCTCCTCCGAAGGGGGAAGCAGGCCGTTCGCCTCGGCGGCATGGTATTCGGCGTCGTACAGCTCTCCAGTTCCGCCCGGGTCGGAGCTCGACAATGCCTCTCCGCCAGGTGCGGCGCTTTGAGCAGCGGCCGGCGGCTCGACGGCCGACGAGCTGCCCGAAGCGGACGAATCCGGAGTCTTGAGGGCGCTGGCTTCCGCGGATTCGCGCACTGCGCTCACCGCCGGCTCAACGGCCTTCTGGATGTCCTGGTCCATCTGGTAGAACTCGCGCTCCACCATCGTCCGGACGTCGTCCGTCTGGCGGCGAAATTCCCGCAAAAATTTTCCCAGACCGCGGGCTACCTCTGGCAGCCGCTGCGGGCCGAGCAGAAGAAGTGCCACGAGGAGGATGATCCCAAGCTCGACACCGCTGATGTTGAACATGTTCTGCTCACCGCCTAAAGCGCCCGGCAAGCGCTCAAACGCCTGTACCGCGCCGGTCTATTCCGTTTCCCGGTGCGATCCAACCCACCGACAGTCCATTTATCGCGCCCTCCCTGACGCGCCGCAACTCCGACCGCTCTTCGCGGGCTCTTTTAGACGCGGTAGCGAGAGACTTCCGCTCGAAGCACTTCGGCCTGGCGCCTAAGCGAGACGATCGCTTCCTCGAGCTGCCGTACCGAGCGAGTCTGCTGCTCGGAAACCAGCTTGATCGCCTCCACCGCTTTGAGCACCTGCTCTGACCCCAGGGTTTGGTCCTTCTGGGCTTGGTTGAGGTGGGTGACCATCTCGCTGATGCTCTGGATTGCCTTGGTGATCTGCTTGGAAGCCTGCGCCTGTTCCTGACTGGATCGCTGGACGTGGTTGGTGATCACCTTCATCCGTTCCGCGCTCTTCATGATTTGCTCGGTTCCCTTCGCCTGCTCGTTCGAGGCACGGCTGATCTGCTGCACGGTTTCGGAAATCCGCTGAATGGCGCCGGTCACCTGTTTGGAGCCTCGCGCTTGCTCGACCGTGGCGCGAGCGATCGCCTGGGTCATCGTGGTGGTTTTGTCGGCTGAGCCATGGATCTTCTTTAAGGCGTCCTGCGCTTCTCGACCGAGCTGGACGGCTTCCTCGACGTTGCGCACCCCTTGATTCATTACCGAGGCTGCGTTGTGCGATTCGTCTTGAATGCTCCGGATCACCTCAGCGATCTCCTTGGTTGACGCCCCGGTCCGCTCGGCCAAATCCTTAATCTCCTCGGCGACCACGGCAAAGCCCTTGCCGTGCTCCCCTGCCTGAGCGGCGATGATCGCCGCATTGAGCGCCAAGAGATTCGTCTGGTCTGCCACGTCGTCAATCACGCCCAGGATGTTTCCTATCTCCGAGATGCGCCTGCCCAGGCTTTCGATCACGCTCGAGGTCGTTCGCGAAGAGTCCTTGATCTTGTCGATCCCAGCCAGCGTCTTGCGCAGCGACTCCACCCCGCTCTCGGCGTCGAGGGAAACCTGTTCGGATAGCCGCGCTGCCTCGTTGGCATTCATCTCCACTTGGCTGATCGACACGTCCATCTGGCTCATCGAGGTGGAGGTTTCCTCGGTGGACGCGTACAGCTCCTGGATGTTCTTCGCCACCGCCTTGATCGAAAAGGTCATCTCCTCGATCGCCGCCGTTGTCTCCTCGACGGAGGCGGCCATCGCCTGGACGTTTTCCGCAACCTCTTCGTTGGTCGCGGCTACTTCGGCGATCGACGAGCGGCTCTCTTCGGCGCTTTGGTAGAGCACCTCGACGTTCTGGGCAATTCCGCGCAGCGACGCCAACACCTGGACCATCGAGGAGGAGGTCTCCTCTACGCGGGAGAGAATGGTCGAGGCGCCCGAGGAGACCGTGGTGCCCGTCAAGGAGATCTGCTCGATCACCTGGGCCACCGCCTCCGACACGCCCCGGATGCGGCTCAACGTATCTCGCAGTCCGGCGCCGATTTGGTTGAGCGCCTCGGCCATGCTGCCGAGTTCGTCCGAGCTGGCGTGCTCGACCCGTCCGGTGAGGTCCGCCTCGGACAGCTTCGAGGCCATCGACATCATCCCGGTCAGCGGCCGCAAGATGAAAACTCGGGAAATGGCCCAGACGAGCGCGACGAAGACGGCGCAGCCAATCAGCAGGGCAACGAGGACAGTCCGGCGAAGGCCGCGCAGCACCTCATCCACGCTCTGCTGGTCGACGTCCACCAAGACGTACCCCATGGACGAGCCGGGGAAGGACAGCGGGTCGGCGACGACGAGGTGGCCATTTGGCAGCTGCATCCTCACCGGGTGGTTTTTCCGGTTGAAGGCATCGACGATCTGCTGGCTCTCTTTGACGTCGGCGCCGAGCGACTGGGCGATCGGCCGCCCCTCGGGCCCAAGGACGATAATCGCCCGCACGTCGCGCTCAGATTGCCCTACCTCGGTCAACCTTCGAGACTCCTCCTCGCTGTACTCGGTGCTCGTAAATGTACTGCGGCGCTTGACCTCCCGAGCAGTACCGTTCGCTCGTTCAGCGAGCCTGTCCGTCAGGTAGGCCTCAACCTGCTGGGGCACCACGTAATACAGCGTGCCCAAAATGATCAGCAGTGCCAGGGTGAAGGAGCCGAAAATCGCCCACTTCAAGCCCAGCCTGTGAATGTGAAAGGGCAATGCTGACCGAGGGGGCAACGCCGACTTATGAATGTGAGTATAAACCGGGATCGCCGACGATGAACTCTCCGAGCACCGCTCTCTACTTCGACCAGATCTTCCTTCATCACGATCCGGGAAGGGGGCATCCGGAATCGCCTAAGCGGCTGGAAGCCATCGTAGATCTCCTCGAGCGCGTGCCCATCCCGGCGCTTGCAAAGCGACAGCCGCGACCCGCCACGGCCGAAGAGATCGCATACGCCCATACCGATGCCTACCGACAGTCGCTGGAAGCTCTGGCCGGTCAATCGGCCCACCTCGACGCCGATACCGCTATTTCTCCCGACAGCTATGCTGCCGCGCTACGCGCCGCCGG
>Ga0306920_100007905_pt1 | contig 14060 bp, 18 predicted proteins | sample flu12Cox44000170_FD_204666 | JGI IMG/M metagenome (GOLD analysis project Ga0306920, IMG submission 204666) | Lab enrichment of tropical soil microbial communities from Luquillo Experimental Forest, Puerto Rico - flux4day.12C.oxic.44.000.170 (v2)... | ecosystem: Environmental > Terrestrial >...
GGCAGCACCTGCACCTGGGCGCTCAAGGGGCGAATCTCGGTTGAACTGCGGTCATCAATACGCCGGTCTTGTTCGAGGATGACCCGCCGGACACGGTCGCGCAGCACCTTTTCAGTGGCTTCCGCAAGCTCGTTGGTCCGTTCGGGGAAGCGCGGCGCCAATTCGTCGACCACGCGGTCGGAGAGCGCGTAAATTGCATGGTTGCGGTCTTTTTTCCCCGCAATTTTCAGAATTTCCTCGAGTTCCCCAGCCATCCGCTCGCTAACCGCCAAGAGCAAGCCTTGATCATACTGCTTGAGCTTGAATTGACGCTTTGGTTTACCGGCCAGGCGCCGCAGTTCCCCTTGCAATTCGAACACCGGGCGCATTTCCTCGTGCGCACTGAACAGTGCCTCAAGCACCGATTCCTCGTCGACGATTTCCGCCCCGCCTTCAAGCATCACGATAGAGTCCGCATTCGCCGCGACTACCATCGAGAGGTCGCTCGCTTCCATCTCGGCCAAGCGCGGATTGACGATCAGCTTGCCGCCGACTCGTCCCATCCGCACTGCCGCTACCGGTCCATTATGGGGAATATCGGAGACCTCGAGCGCTGCCGAGGTGGCAATAAGCGCTAGCATGTCCGGGTCGTTATCACGATCGGCAGACAGCACCGTCACGATGATTTGGGTTTCCTGGTCGAAGCCCTTGGGGAACAGGGGCCGCATCGCCCGGTCAATCAGGCGCGAGGTGAGGATTTCCTTCTCCGAGGGCCGACCTTCACGTTTGAAAAAACCGCCGGGGATTTTTCCGGCGGCGAAGGTGCGTTCCTGGTAATCTACGGTCAGTGGCAGGAAGTCGACTTTCTCGCGGCTTTGATAAGCCGCAACCACAGTTGCCAGTACTATAGTCTCGCCGTATTGGGCGAGAACGGCGCCATGCGACTGCTTGGCAAGGCGTCCGGTTTCGAGCGACAGCGGCCTACCGGCGAATTCAATCTCCAACTTGCGATACATCGTATGCACCTAGGGAAAACAGAAACTCGAGCGAGTCCCCTCAACCCGCCCTCGATAGCCACTGCTTATGGCTGGCTTCAAGGAGCAAACCATCGCCGAATCTCTTGCCTGACGCGCCTTAGCAGGGCTGATTTGCGTCTCCGCACCCCACAGGCGGCGCAGACGAGCTAGCGCCGGATGCCCAACTTGTCGATTAGACCCTTGTAGCGATCGAAGTCTCGTGCGTGAAGATAGTCGAGCAGGCGCCGGCGTTTACCGACCAATCGTAGGAGTCCGCGGCGCGAATGATGATCCTTCGCGTGCGACTTGAGATGCTCGGTGAGTTGTTCGATACGCGCGGTAAACAGCGCAACCTGGACTTCAGGCGAGCCGCTATCGTTTCCGGCTCTTGCGTTGTCGGTGATAATTGTTCGTCGGCGAGCGGCCTCAAGGGGCATCAGGTCTTTTGTTCTTTCCCTTTTCCTTTATTTGGCCCCAAGCATAACAGGCCGCAATTACCGAGTAAAGCGGATGGCTCGGGCGGTCCCGTTCAGTCGCCGCCCAGAAATGTTGGTGTACTAACCTTAGCGCGCGCCGTGCCCAGGCTCAGCCGAGGCAGACTCGGTGCCGCCGACTTCGACTCCTTTACGCACTCGTACCCTATCGTCTGGATGGCTTGGCACGTCTACCCGAACATTGCGGTAGCCGCCGCGTCCGGGGTCCGAGGCAAGGAAGCCAACAGTGTATTGTTCACGCAATTCGCGGCTTATTGCGGCGCAATCTTCGCGCATCGCAGCCCCGTCGCCAATCGTGCGCAAGAGGAAGGTCTTGGCGCCGGTCTCGCTGGAAAGCATCTCCAGGGTTCGCGCATCAACTGCATCTTGGGCAATCAGTCCAAGGCCCAACGGCCCAAAACTGAACGAAGAGGCATCAACATTGGAATTGCCGATCCCGATTGAATAGATCAGTACTCCCATCTGGCGGGCGTATGTGATCACCTGTTGCAGACTCTGTTCACTAGCGTTGTCCTGGCCATCAGTTACGACCAGCAAAGCCTTTTTATCCCACCGCCCATGTCGAACCATCAGCAACCCGTCGATAATCGTATCGAAAATCGCGGTTTCTCCCTGGGCATAGAGCAAACTGAGGCGCCCAATTACCGCCTGATGGTCAGTAGTAAAAGGCTGGAGCAGGAAAGGTTGGCTGGAAAAAGCAAACAGGAAGACATCATCGCGCGGGTTCAGGTCGTCTACGAATTCAGTTATCGCACTCCGCGCCTGTCTGAGCTTTGGCTCCATACTGCCCGAGGTGTCTACCAGTATCCCGACCGAAACCGGCGTATTCAGATCCTGCCGGAAAAACTCGATGGGGCGCTGCTGACCATCGATATAGAGTTTAAAATCATCCTTTTGGAGTCCGGTGACATAGCGCCCCTGCTGATCGATGATGGTCACGGTCAATTGGTTGTAACCTGGTTGTCGGCTCAATTGGCGCGTAGGCAGGGTTAGCTCCTGGCCTTGTTGGGGGGCAATGCGCGGTATATTTTCCGTTCCTCCGGCTTGCCGGCCAGGTATCGTTGGTACTTCCAGTACCGAGCCGCCTTGTCTTTGATTGCGTGGCACTGCGGGCGGCAAATTGAGCTCACCTTGCTGGGCGAATGCGGAAGTTGCGAAGCGCGCCGAAATTGGCATGCAGGTGACCAAGGCGAAGGCGACGATGGCAACCGCGCGGCATCTTTTGCTTAATTTCATGTTAGATAGCCTCGGCGCTGACGTTAAAGCAGCCTCGACCTGGACCACTCTGATCTCGCCTACCGCTGCGAACGACGCAAGAGTCCACCCCCGATCTTCCTATTTGGCCGAAACGCGAGCAAGTACGATTTCAACAACGATTTAATCTAAGCACACCAAATGAAGACGCCCGCGCCGGAACGGCGTTTCGCAACGGATGCTCATCCTCCAGCTGAGGTTCTTGGCGGGTTCGCGGCTTTTGGTTCGGCCTGGTTCCGCGCAGCGCCGCATTGCGCATAAAATGCAAGAATGTCGTGGTGCGACAATAACCAACCGCTCGCAAACATGTTATCCCTGTTGCAAGAGGTTCGTCTCGCATGACTATGCGACTGGTAAGTGAATTTGCCGCGGTCGAGATAGCTCGCGACGACCGCGGCAACGGACCGCGCCTGCTGATCCGCGACCTGCAGACCGGTCAGGAAATCTCCCTCGACCCCCTGGAACTTGCGGCGTTGGCCTGGACGCGCCATGAGGAACTACTATCGTTGCTCGATCCCGGGCGCTTGGAGAGAGAAGATCGAACATAACATAAGAACAAAGAAGAGGAGCGAAGGAGCAAGCTAGGGAGGAAGAGCGAAAACGGCTCTCCAGTCTCTGGTCTCGTATCTGCCAGGATTTATTACCTCCACACTTTTGCTCACCATTGCTCGTAGCGGACGGCACGCCTTTCGTATCCTGCCTGCCGCAACACATCCCGAAGCTTCAACACGCCGGGTCCTATGCCGCATACAAAGAAATGCCGGCTGCGGTCTTTGTCCCTCGCAACCCATCGGCGTTCCACCTCCTCGAGCAGCCGTTGGTAGAGGGAATCATGCTCGATAACAAGCAGCTCGAACCCAAAACGTGGATGAGCTTTGGATAGTGACTCCAGCTCGTTGCGGTAAAGCAAATGCTCAGGGCGTTGCGCGGCGTAGAGCAAATGAACCGGATGCACGACCGGCTGCGAAAGTGCCCGGCGGATCATCGGGCGAATCGGCGCGATCGCGGTCTCCTCGGCGATAAAAACCATCTCGCGCTCGGGTGGATGTTCGATGGTAAACGCGCCGAACGGCCCAGTGAAATCGAGCAGGTCACCCACCCTGCGCTCAAACATCCAGGCCGCTCCGGGACCGTTTGGGACAAGGTTGAAACACAGCTCGAACGGCTCGCCATCTTCCGGGCTGGTCGCAATCGTGTACGGACGTACACGAACCTCTTGGGCCAGTGGAATAGTGATGGAGACAAACATGCCGGGCGAATATGGGGGCAACCGGCCGGAGATCGTACGCAGAAACAAGGAGCGCGTATCGGCGCAGTGATCAAAGATTCGCTCGACCCGCGCCCGGTAAATTGGTCTTTCCATCGGCCTCTAACAGGATGATGAGCAAGGGTGGCAAAGCCCGGCTCTCAAGCTTCTCCTGATGCTAGCCTTCGCGGCTTTCGCTTATCTGGTTAATCGTATAACGGGGCACTAGCACGACGATGTCGGCATCGGGATCTTCAATAACCGCCTGACAGCCGAGTCGAGACGTCGGTGTCAAGCCAGGCGCTCGATCCAACATGTCCTCTTCCTGCTCGGAGGCCTCCGAAAGCTTGTTCAAGCCCTGCTTGACGATTACGTGACAGGTAGTGCAGGCGCAGTTGCCGCCGCACGCGTGTTCCAGATGAATGCCGTGACCCAGAAGCACGTCGAGCACCGAGCCTGGCTGGCCGTCGTGCTGAAACGGCGCCTCGGCGGGATCAAACTCGATCACGCGTTCAGGGCTGCCGTTTTCGTAAATGACGCGGATTGTAGCCATCCGAATTAGTCAACGAAACGAACTCTCATAATTTAGAGTATGCGTGGCGGCGCGGAGACGAAACAGGCTCCGGACGCGCACCGCAATCTTGCGTCGCAGACACGCAAGATTAACCGTAAACTTTTGTCACCGGGGTGACTGAATCGATGCTGGCCGGCAGTGTTTCGACCCGTTGAGCGTGCTATAAGGAGTCCGCAATCAGCGCTACTGCGACTTGAACCCCTGCTCCACTGCCGCGCTCGACGCTCAAGCCGACAGAGCAACTTATCCGCTCGGAGGTTTCAAGATCGGCTCTGAGCATCGTGGCAATTTCCGCACATCCGCGACGCAATGCACGTTCGGCGTAAGCAAGAATCAAAAGCGCGGAGCCGTTTTCGCGAAATAGCCAAGGAGAGCAAACAAGACCAAGCATATGTGGTATCTCAAAAAAACCTGGCTCGATGAGGTTCCAGGGATCAACGAAGTCGTCATTCACTATACCTTCACTCCGTTGTTTCAAGCGCCCGATTGGCGTTTGCCGCACGAAGTTCGGCGAATGGAAAAGAACGCCATGGTCAAGCAGGGGCTGGGAGGCGTGACGCTCAGTGGCGAAGAATCCGTTGCGACCGCCCAGGTCAGCGAACGGCCGGTGTCGGCACCGCCTAACGCGCGCGTGAAGGTCATCAAAATGCCGTCCTCTATCCTGAATCAGGCCACCGGGAGATTCGATGAAGACTATCTGTTCCATTTTTTCTACGATGTGTGGAGCAACGGCACCGTAATTCCAACGCCCGTGTCTACTGAGCAGATCGTCTGCCAGGAAATCGAGCTCACCGATTGGCATGGCAATGTCTCCGGGGTATGCGCGCACTGGAGCGTGTATGACGGCGATGCGTTCGTTTACTCGCCAACGGAAACCGCCGATTTTATCGCCCGCTATGGTGAGGACGCCCCTCTTCGCTCTCACAAATTTTACGGTCACAACGACCGCAACTGGTTCACGCGAGCCAAATGGGCCGTCGTGCAGCAACTGCCGCTGCCGCGCCGCTGGCGCACCAAGGTTTGGGGTCCGAAGGGTGCACCACTCATCCAGGGCTGGCACGTTGGGTTCGTGGATCAGCCCAGCGCGCCAGGGGAATTTCCACGCGGCCACGAGGAGTGGACGGGATATGCGGTACGAACGTTGTAGCAGCGCGCACAGCTTGAGCGCGGGCGGCAAAGACTCGCCCGCGCCATGCGCATTATCTCACCGCCATCGAGCGCGCTAAATTAAATAAGCAGTTTTTGCGTTACAGGTCGGCTCGCGCCGGTGCTGAAGCGAACTTACGGTCACGGAGGCGCTCAGCGGCCGGCGTGAGAGAGCTTCGATGACACTCATAGACGCACATGTGCACCTGCGCTCGGGGAAGCTTGCACGAGTCAGGCCCCGAATCTCGGCTGAAGCTGCACTACAGCTTTTGTTGGAAGATATGGCTACAGCCGGAGTCGACACTTCCCTCCTGGTGACGTGGGCAGAAGATGTGCCGGTTGTGGCAAGAGAGGCGGCCGCACAGCCGGGCAAGCTCTATAGCCTGGTCTGGTTCGACTCGCGCAATCCCTCGGAAAGCCTGTCGCAGCTGGTAACGTTGGCCGACCAATTCCCCTCGGTCGTAATCGGCGCCAAGACGGTCTTCCCCTATCTTCGCCAGCATCCCCTGCAGCCGGAGTTCATGCCGTTCTACGCCTTCTGCCAGGATCGCAGGCTCCCAATTCAGTTTCACTTCGGGGGCAGTCCCGTGATGGAAGCGCTCTGTCACCCCAACCTGTTCGCGGTGCTGGCGCGGGCGTTTCCGCACTTGACCATCGTATGCCTGCACACCGGCGGCGGCTGGTCGCGGGAATTGCCGCATCTCCTGCGTCATCACCCGAATGTTTATGTGGAGACCGAGTACCTCCAACTTCACGAGGCTGAACTGAACATGCCTCCGCAGTTAGTTCCACATTTCCTGCAAAACTGGGGTTTGACGCGAGTCATGTTCGGCAGTGACCGGGTCAGGCCGGAGGCAAAGTACTTCCGCCGTGTCGAACTGGTGAAGGCTTTGCCGCAGATTGTCCGCGATGACCTCTGTTATCGCAACGCCCGCGCCGCTTATCGCTTGAACGGCTACCGTTGAAACCTTTTCGGTGGACAAAGCTTCAAGGCGTGTCGTTGTAGCTGTTGTCAGCCGCTAATAATGCAGCGCCGCGTGCGATTTCCATTGCCTGCGCGGCCAGCACTGTCTCTAATGCGTTAAGCGCGAGCATCACGTTCTCGCGCCGCGACGACTCGCCCATCAGGCCGATGCGCCAGACCTTGCCCTTGAAGACGCCGAGCCCAGCGCCAATTTCCAGGTTGAACAGCCGTAGCAGCTCCGTGCGGACCCTGGCCTCGTCGATTCCGCCGGGCACTCGCACGGCGGTAAGCTGCGGCAGCCGAAAGCCGGGTTGTGCGGCCAGTTCGAGTCCCATCGCCTCAAGCCCGGCCTGCAGAGCGGCCGAATTGGCGCGATGGCGTTTGAAGCGCTCTTCGAGGCCCTCCTCGACCACGATTCGGAGGGCCTCATAGATCGCATAATTCATCGAAATCGGCGCGGTATGATGGTAGAGGCGGTCTGGACCCCAATACCGCTCGATCATGGCGACATCGAAGTACCATGAGCGGCACTTCTGCTTGCGCCCCCGAACGGCCTGCACCGCGCGTTCACTGAACGTGATTGGCGCAAGTCCCGGCGGGGCGCCGATCCCTTTCTGGGTGCAGCTATAGCAGACGTCGATTTGCCAGTGGTCGATCTCGACCGGCACGCATCCCAATGAGGTAACCGCGTCCATCACCATCAGCGCGCCGTAACGATGAGCTAGTGCGCCAAGCTCCTCGACAGGCTGATAAACGCCGGTTGAGGTCTCCGCATGCACGATTGCGAGCAGCTTGGGTTGGCGGGCAGCCTTGAGCGCCGCTTCGAGCCGCTCCACTTCGACTATACGGCCCCATTCGGCTTCCACCCGATGGACGTGCGCGCCAAGACGGCCGGCCGCGTCGGCAATGCGCTCGCCAAATGCGCCGTTGACCGCCACCACTACCTCATCAGCATCTTCGATGAGATTGGCCAGCGCCGTCTCCATTCCGGCAGAGCCGGTACCAGAGACCGGGAAGGTGATTTCATTGCCGGTTTGGAAGACGATGCGCAGCAGCTGCTTTATATCTTCCATCACGCGGACAAAGTCGGGATCGAGATGGCCGACTACCGGCGAAAGCATCGCCTTCATTACGCGCGGATGAACGTTGGATGGCCCTGGGCCGAGCAGCACGCGCGCAGACGGTTGCAACTCAGGGAACGAAGCCACGTAATTTCCTTTCTTCGAGCGTTCAACGCACATCCGGGGCATCAAGGATTCCAGCGGTGGTGCGCTGGCTATTATTAGCCCGCGGGCGCGCGAGGGGAAAGCAGTCGTCCGGCACTTCTTGGTTTGCTAGTCCGCAAATACGTCGAGCAGACACTCGAGAGTGGCACGCAGAGTTTTTGGGGTTTCAAGGCACCCAAGCGCCGCAAGAGGCGTTGCTTTGTCCATTGTCGGCAGCTGATTCCGGCGCCATTCGACGGCGCATTCGTCACAACCTCTGAGCTTGACAAGGGCGCGGGTTCAAAAGATAGGCTAGTATTCGATAGAGTAAATGTTATCTCAATAATCGAAGTGCCCGCTGAAAGCGGCCATCGCGATTATGGGCAGACTTGATACTCCACACTCGCAGAGTCTCTACCCAGGCGGCATATAAGACTAAGCCTTCGGCTGCTGCCGCCATTCTTAACGTAAGCTTCCGCGCGGCTGCGCTATCACCGTGCGCAGGCAGCGTGCTAACCATCGATTTCGTCGTGATTATTATACATGGCGAGTGAAGGCCGGACGGTGCTGGTCACGCCAAAGCGGTCCATCGTCGGCTGCGCGCAATGGTGTCCTGCACGCACGGCAATACCCTCAAGATCGAGCATTCTTCCTATCTCCTCTGGTTCGATCCCATTAACGATAAAAGACAATACCGCCGCTTTGTTGGGAGCAGTTCCGATCAAACGCAGTCCGGGAATCTGGCCAAGCGCCGACATCGCATGGGTCAGCCGTTCATGTTCATGCCGCGCGACGTTCTCCATCCCAATGCTTTGCAGGTAATCAACTGCCGCGCCCAGACCAACCGCGGGGCCCAGTGTTGCCGTACCGGCCTCGAACCGTCCCGGTGGATCAGCATAGGCTCCGGCAGCAACAGCTCTGCGACCCGGTAAGCTTCCCCAAGATGCGGATATCCTGAGAAGATGAAAGTGTCGATGCCAAGGTCCTCGTATTCCCGGATTCGGGCCGCTACGACTTTCGGGTCGCCGACCAGCGCGGTGCCCGCGCCGCCGCGAACGAGTCCGATGCCGGCCCACAAATTCGGGCTTACTTCGATCTCGCCGCGCCGACCCTTATGGAGTTGAACCATTCTGCGTTGTCCCTCGGAATCGTGGCGGCCGAACAGGCTCTGCGCTATTTCGACGGCGTGGTCGGTCACGTATCTCATCAAATCATTGGCCTCTTCCCAAGCTTTTCGCGTGGTCTCTCGGACGACCAAGTGGAGCCGCAGACCAAACCGAATCCTTCGTCCTGCGCGAGCAGCCACTTCGCGAACCTGCCGAATCTTTTGGGCAACTTGTCGTGGAGTCTCACCCCAGGTGAGGTAAACATCCGCAGTCCGGGCGGCTACTAACTGGCCGGCTTCCGATGAGCCGCCAAAATAAATATCGATTTGCGGACACCGGCCATCAATGAGTAACTGCGCGGCTTCGATATGGAAGTGTTAACCTATGAAGTCGACACGCTCTCTTTCAAAAAGGCGCCGCCAAATTATGAGAAATTCATCCGCGAGCTTGTAGCGCGTGTCGTGGTCCAGGAACAGTCCGTCAGCTCCGAGCTCGACAGGATCGCCTCCGGCGACGATATTCACCAGACATCGTCCGCCCGAAATCTGATCGAGTGTCGCAGCCATTCTGGCAGAGACGGTCGGTGACATCAGTCCCGGCCTGACCGCAACCAGGAACTTCAGACCGCGTGTGGCGTCAATTAGTGAGGAAGCAATAATCCACGGGTCGTGGCAGTAATGACCAGTCGGCAGCAGAGCACCAGCGTAGCCGAGATTGTCCGCCGCTTGAGCTACTTGCTTCAAATACGCGTGGCTTGCTTCTCGGCCGCCAATGCCAGTGGCGAGATGACGGCCATCACCATGTGTGGGCAGCTACCAGAAGATCTGCATCCAATTTTACTCCAGGCGCTCGCTAACCAGGGGGGCGAGTTCAAGAAAGACCGACGAGAATGCCCCTGGATTCATGCTTTCCAGGTGCTTGGGGCAGCTACACCGACGCGGTGAATCCATCCGACTACCGCGACTACGAAGTAACGGATGCAGGTACCCAGACGATCAAAAAGCCACGATGCAAAGACTGGCTTCTTGGACGCCGGCGTTTCGGAAATCTCGAATGGCGTCGAGCGAATCAGCTGATTAACGGCATAGAAAAACGCAGTGGCGTTATCCAGGCTGTCCGGCAGGATCAGCCCTTGATCGCTCAACTGCTCGCGGAACTCCCTTTGCTCGAAATTCATCGAAGCCGGCCCCATTCTCAATTTGTACGATTGAATTAGTCGATTATTACGCGCGTCAAGGCGCGAGCGTGCTGCGCTCAACTTCACCAGCAGATTGTGGCTGATGAACGTCAGTGCGTGAGCACTGCCACCCGATGGCTTTTGCCGGGCCTGGCGGCTCGGGAGAGCTTCAGCATATCGGCGAAACTGGCAGAATCGAGAATTGCCGCGGTCTGATCCCGAACTTGCTTCATCAAAAGGCGGACGCCACAGGTTTTTTCGTCGGGACAATCCTCGCATTTCTCGTATGCGGTTTTGCTCGCACAGGGTAGCGGCGCCAATGGCCCTTCGAGCATCCTGATTACATGGCCCACCGAGATCTCATCTGGTGATTTGCTCAGCACATAGCCACCGCCCTTGCCTTTCTTGCTTCGCAGAATCCCGTGGTTCTTTAGTTCCAGCAGTATCAGTTCAAGGAAACGTTTGGGGATGTTGCCGCGCTCGGCAATTTCCGAGATCAGCAGCGGACCGCGCCCGTAATCTTCGCTCATAACGAACAGCGCCTTGAGCGCATATTTGGTCTTGTGTGACAGCATTCTTCCCGAGCACACACATTACCTTGCTTTGCCCGTTTCTCCAAGGCGCCGGCAAACAAAATCCGGACAGTTTCGCCTGCTGCCAGGCCCTCTTCAAGTCACCCGCATAGGTCATCATCAGGTAAATGACTGTTTCAGCCGCGACGGCGTTGCGATACTCGTGGCGCACGTCGGCCTCGAATTCCATGGCATCGCCAGCCATCAGCGTGTGATGGATATCGCCGAGAACCATTTCGAGCGAGCCGCTGGTCACAACCAAATTTTCGACGGTGCCCACCTCATGGGGTTCCGCGCACTCGCTCGATAGCGGCGCGAGCCGCAACTCGTAAAACTCCACCTGCCGGGAACGGCCAGGCGGAAAAAGCGCCCGCGACGAAACCTTTCCGTCTTTCGAAGTGAGCACCTTCGCGTTAACGGCCCGCAACACCTTGGTTTCCCCGCTGGGCTGATTGGTAATCAGCACCGAGAATTGACAGTTCAACGCCCGCGCGATTTTCCAAATGGTATTGATCGTCGGCGTGCTCTGCCCCAATTCAATCTGGCCGAGCATCGCCCGGCTCACGCCGGAGGCGCGGGCCAAGCGCTCAAGCGAGAGCCCGCGCGTCGTCCGGAGACGCCGAAGATTTGGACCGACCACCGGTTCGAGAGAACGAGCCTGCGGCGATTCTTTCCCCCTGGAAATGCCTTGCGCCTCCGGAGAACGGGGCGGCCCGTCGCGCCTGCGAGCGGGGCGAGCCGGCTTGTTCACTTGAAAGCTCGACCCGAACAGCATTATGAGTTCCGCGACTGCCTTACAAAATTCACCGCGGTGCTTTTCAAGGCGGCGCTACCGTTGAAGTTCGTAGCCAAGTCGCGCAACAAACCATGAACTGGCTGAGTACCCGAGCCAACTCTCCGAGCGTAACCAACTTTAGTCGATGGAGTTGACGACTGGGCTGTCGCAGAACAGATCCTCCGCTGGAACTTTATCATTGCTCGAATCGCTCGATGTGGTAGCATTCGAAATAGCCGAACCGGCCGGCTTCCGACGCTGGGCCGCGGCTGGTCGCCGCACGCAAACTTTGGCCGAGTGTTCCTGCGTAACCCGCCACAGATCAATTGACTCCAGGTCAAACCGCCAGTCGTGCCATACCTTGAACGCCGGCAACTCTTTACGGTTGACCAGCCGATAAACGGTGTTCTTATGCACCTTCAAATACTCGGCGACCTGTCTCAATGTCAGAATTTTGTGTGTCATTGCCATAGGCACATGGTGGTGAATCGGTCGTTGACCAGAAAACGGTGAGACGAGTGGGTTCTTTCCGCCGCTCGTCCCACCGCAAGCGAATTTCCCGGGACGCGCCCCGTGCAGAAAGGCGGACCCGCGTCTGAATTCTCCAAGCTCAGTTCCGATCCTGCTCGGGCCAGAAAATCAAGGCTCGAACCTCGATGCTCTCGCGCGCAGCCGCATCCGGCGCGCTGGTCGGATCTTCGAACGCGGTGTGAGCAGTAAAGCGAGCGCGGCCATCCTCTTTCGAGTCGTAACACTTGAGCAGGATTGCCTCGTTTCGCTCCATGTGTGGAAAATAAAACCAGCGATGATTGCGATTGTGTTTGAAACGATAGGTTTCACCGACCTTGTCCGGATAAATCAGATCAGAAGGCACAAAATCTTCAGCAGCAATCGACCGCGCATCGCATACCGCCAGCGGCGACGACTCGATTGGTCCTCGAATCGGCCGCCATACATTGACCTCGGCAAACCGGTGATTCAGCGCTTCTTCTGCTTCGGCCGGCGGCAGATGGTCGCGCACGCGCCGCGGGCCGGATTTGGCCGTGTAATCGTTATGCACCACCTTGCCGTACTCCCTGGCACCTTTTTCACCGCGCTGAGCCAGCGGCAAACAGCGGACTTGATGGTCAAAAATGACTGCTCTGGAGGCCCCAGTTGAGTGTTTCAGCAGACGTTCGATCTCAGGATAGTAGACCCGCTGCACTTCATCGCGATCGTAGAAGTCGCTGACAGAGGTCTCGTGCTTCACGAGCTCGAAACCCTGCTTATCCAGGGTTAGTTCGCGGCCGAGCGCGCGTCCGTTTTGAATCGAGACCGACTGCGGCGCGAACCGGCCGGTCTGGCGAGGTATCCCCGCCGGGGGCTCATACGCATAATACACGGGTTTCTCGCCTGAGTCGGCGATGTAGTTGAGGACGGCCTCGACGCTAGCCTCAGGTCGATTGCCTCTACCTGAGAAGCGGTCTTCGCTGGTTTCCATTTGCACTTCCTCCGTTAGCCGTGTGCCGACGCGGCTCCGCCGGGCTCGAGCACGATCTCATATTTATCGATTGATTTACTTGATTAACTGCCACGTGTCAAACGCTTGGTGGGTGCCGGTGCTTGACAACATCGTGGCTCCAGAATAAAACCTAGTATCTCGATTGATTAAATGCTATCCAACAAAGCCAAGTACGCGTTGAAGGCAGCCATCGTACTCGCCCGTGAGTTCGGGCAGGGGCCGGTGCTCTTCTCGGATATTGCTCAGCGCGAGCGCATCCCGCGCAAGTTCCTGGAGTTGATCCTGCTCGAACCCCGCCACGGTGGAATTTTGCAGAGCCGCAAAGGCAAGGGTGGCGGTTACTTCTTGGCGCGGGAACCGGGTAGTGTTTCGCTTGGTCAGATTCTCCGGGTAGTGGAGGGGACTTTGGCGCCAATACCCTGTGTTAGTGAGACGGGTTACATTCGCTGCCGCGAATGCCGCGACGAGAACGGTTGCGCGATCCACATTGTGATGGAAGGAGTTCGTGACGCTACCACCACAATTTTGGATTCTGCCAGTCTGGCCCGCATTGCGAGCAGCGTCGGCGGCAAAGAGGGATTCGGAGATACGCACACTAAAAAATTTTGGCCATATAACCGACTTAACCAATGGAATAAGCCGAATGAAAGGACGGAATTCGGGGCTGAATGGGACGGCAAAGTCTTCGACGAATATCCACCAGAACTGATGCGGACCACCGGGGGGTTTTGAACGAGGAGGACTATGAGGCACTTCAGTTGGTGTGCATCTGCGCTGCTCAGGCTCCTCCGCGAAGGACGCTTCGCATTCGGCAATCCACGGCTCACTTCCGCTTCAGGGTGCTCATCCGCGCTAAAACCGATTTTTCGTCGGCGAGGAAAGGACGAGGATCTATGCGAGATACTTTAAAGAGATTGGCACGCTTGTCCGCGGTGTTCTGTACTCTCACCATGGTGGCAGGCTGCTCGCTGAGTTATCCCACAGACAATCCTTTCACGGTGACTGCGAATGCCAACGGCAAGCCCAATGTCTGGGAGTGCGCCGTAGTTCA
>Ga0306920_100007906_pt1 | contig 14059 bp, 8 predicted proteins | sample flu12Cox44000170_FD_204666 | JGI IMG/M metagenome (GOLD analysis project Ga0306920, IMG submission 204666) | Lab enrichment of tropical soil microbial communities from Luquillo Experimental Forest, Puerto Rico - flux4day.12C.oxic.44.000.170 (v2)... | ecosystem: Environmental > Terrestrial >...
GCCAAAAGCGCGAGGACCGATCCCGTGACCGATCTACCGCACCGCACTTGCCGCCAGTTTGGGATCGAGTCTGGGATCCAGTCTGCGAGCAAGCGTTGGTGCCAACCGAATTTTGCGCGGCGCGAGGCGCTCAAACTCGGGTTGGGTCTTGCTGCCCTCTCCATGCTTGCGGCTTGGGGGCTTGCGCGTCCGGCGCTGGCGCAGCGCAAAAAGCCAGCTCCAAGCGATGTCCCGATGGACGAGCTCATGAAGCCTGGCCCGCTGCCCGAGCTGGTGCTCGGCAGCGCCGATGCGCCCATCACCGTGGTTGAATACGCGTCCATGACCTGCGGCCACTGCGCCCACTTCCACACCACGGTGTTCCCGATCCTGAAAGAGAAATACATGGATACCGGCAAGGTCCGCTTCATCATGCGGGAGTTTCCCCTCGACAACCTGGCAGCCGCCGCCTCCATGCTGGCCCGCTGCGCCGGAGACGGCAAAACCTTCCCGCTCATCTCGGTGCTGTTTGCCAAGCAGGACGACTGGGCATTCGTCAAGGGCGATCCGCGGCCGGAGCTGCTGAAGTTTGCCAAGCAGGCGGGCTTCACCCAGGAAAGCTTCGAGAAATGCCTCACCGATCAGAAGCTGCTCGATGACATCGCCGCCGTCCGTTCGCGCGCCGCCGAGACGTTCGGCGTCAATGCGACGCCGACGTTCTTCGTCAACGGCAAGAAGCTTAACGGGGTAGGTCTCGCCGACTTTGAGAAGGCGTTCGAGCCCATCCTGAAAAGCTGACAAACGAGGGGTTGATTGCCGGGCCGCCCGACGCTATCGGCATGGATCGTCGCTGCCGCGCTTGCCGGGTGCAGCGGCGAAGCGCCGACGCTTGGCGGCCTCGCGGTCGGCGGCGAGAGGATGGCGACGCTGCAGCAGCCGGGAGCGACCGCGGATGTGGCAGGCTACAACCCCTTCAGCGAGACCCCGGCCACCGCTTCGGTCCGCCGCCGCGAGGTCATCGAGAACCCCTCGATAGCCGAGATCATGCAGCCGGGGCCGCTACCCGAGATGTGGCTCGGGCGCAAGGATGCACCCCTCACCATCGTGCAATACGCGTCGATGACCTGCCCCTACTGCCGCCAGTTCCAGCTCGAAACCTTGCCGGTGCTCAAGCGCGAGTACATCGACACCGGCAACGTGCGCTACGTGCTGCGCGCCGAGTTTCCGATCGGGAAGCAGTCGGGCCTCGCCACCATTGCGCTCCGGTGCGCCCCGCCCGACAAGTACTTCGTGCTCTACGACAAGCTCATGCGCCAGCAGGCGGCGTGGGTGAGCCAGGAGGTACGCCCCGATCCCATCTTCAAGGTCGCCCACGAGGTGGGGATGACGCGCGCGCAGTTTGACAGCTGCCGCGAGAATCGCGGCATGATCGATGCGCTCAACGGGATCAAGGAGCGCGGGCGCACGCTCGGCATCGTCGGCACGCCCAACTTTTTTGTGGAGGGCAAGCTGGTGAAGTCGGTGATCGGGATCAAAGAGATCCGCGAGATGGTGGACCCGCTTCTGGCCGGCCGCGTCGTCGCATCGGATGCCGCTGCCAAGGCCCGTTAACCCCGTCTGTTCTGCGTACCAGAGGTCGTCGGATCGATCGGCAGACCGAGACGCCTCGTCCGGGCGGGTGACCGCGATCGCGTGAGTCGCAGGCTCCAGGGCTGCCGGAGCATGTGGATCACTGGATAGCGGGAGGAAGCCCCGCTATGACGAGGATGGTGGCTGAGGAACACGCAACCCATGCACATCTATCGGCTGCGGCTGTTGGGCTTCAAGTCCTTCGTGGAGCCGACCGAGCTTCTGATCGAGCCGGGATTGACCGGCGTGGTCGGCCCCAACGGCTGCGGCAAATCGAACCTGCTCGAGGCGCTGCGCTGGGTGATGGGCGAGACCTCGCACAAGAGCATGCGCGCAGCCGCCATGGACGATGTGATCTTCTCCGGCACCGCCACGCGTCCTGCCCGCAACACCGCCGAGGTAACGATCTTCATCGACAACGCCGACCGCCAGGCGCCCGCCGAATTCAACGCTCACGACACGCTGGAGGTGACACGCCGCATCGAGCGCGAAGCGGGCTCGGCTTTCCGCATCAACGGCCAGGAGGTGCGCGCCCGGGACGTGCGCATCCTGTTTGAGGACGCCGCCACCGGCGCCCGCTCGCCTGCGCTGGTGCGGCAGGGGCAGATCGGCGAGCTCGTCAACGCCAAGCCCGAGCAGCGCCGCCGGATCCTGGAGGATGCCGCCGGCATCGCCGGCCTGCACAGCCGCCGCCATGAGGCCGAGCTGCGCCTCAAGGCCGCCGAGGGCAACCTCGCCCGCATCGACGACATCCTGGGCCAGCTCACGTCGCAGATCGAGAGCCTGAAACGGCAGGCCCGGCAGGCGCGGCGCTACAAGGAGATGTCCGGCGAAATCCGCAAGCTCGATGCCGTTGTCCTGCACCTCAAATGGGCCGAGGCGCAGGCTCAGGTCGAGGCAGCGGAAGCCGCCCTCACCGACGCGCTGCAGAAGGTCGGCCACGCCACCGAGGCCGAGGCCAAAGCGCTGCGCGCAGAAGCCGGCACGGCTGCGCGGCTGCAGCCGTTGCGCGATCAGGAGGCGGTCAAGGGCGCCGTTCTCGCCCGCTTTAAGATCGAGCAGGATAACCTCGAGCGCGAGGGTGAGCGCACGAGGGACCGGCGGCAGGAGCTCGAGGCGCGCGTGGAGCAGCTCAATCGCGACATGGGGCGCGAGGAAACGCTGATCGCCGAGGCCAAGGAGACGCTGGAGCGCCTGGAAGCGGAGATCGCTTCCCTCGCCAACACTGCGCGCCTGGCGGCCGACTTCGAGCAGAAGGCCCTGGCGGCACACGATCAGGCGGAGGCCGCGCTCGCGGGTGCCGAGGCGCGCCTCAGCGCGCTGACCACCGCGGCGGCGGATGCGCGCGCGCGTCGCCAGAGCCTGCAGGCGCAAACGCACGAGCGCCGCGACCAGGTGGCCAAGCTCGAACGCCAGCTCATTGCCTTGGAAGCGCAAACCCGCGAGATCGTCGGCCGCGCGCCCGATGCCTCCAAGCTCAAGGTCGCCACCGAGCTCGGACAGCAGCTGATGGCCGAGATTGCCACGATCGAGGCCAACATGCTGGCTGCCGAGGATGCGGTGCAGGCGGCCGCGATCGAGGCGAGGACAAGGAGCGAGCGAGCGGTTGAGGCCGGGCTCGCCGCCGGCCAGCTCAAGACCGAGGTCGAGACGTTGGGGAAGCTGCTGACGCCGGCTGGCGACATCGATCTGCCCCCGGTGCTCGACGCCATCAAGGTCGAAGGGGGCTATGAGATGGCGCTGGCCGCGGCGCTGGGCGACGACCTTGATGCCCCGCTCGCGCCGGAGGCACCCCTCCATTGGCGGCTCAACGCGGGAGACGGGGCCGATGCCGCCCTCCCCGGCGCGGCCCGGCCGTTGCTCGCCCACGTTGCGGGCCCCCCCGAATTGACGCGCAGGCTGCGCCAGATCGGCATCGTCGATGCCGCCGAGGGAGCGCGCCTGCAGCACTTGCTGCGCCCGGGCCAACGGCTCGTTTCTTGCGAAGGCCACCTGTGGCGCTGGGACGGCTTCGTGGCGGCCGCCGAGGTGTCCGCCGCCGCCGCCTCGCGGCTAGCCGAGCGCAGCCGGTTGGGCGCGCTGGCGCGCGAGGAGGCCGAGGCGGGCCGCACGGCCGATGCCGCGCGCGAGGAGGCCGAGGAGGCGCTGGAACGCTTGAGCGCCGCGCAGGGCGAGGAGCGCCGGCTGCGCCAGCTTTGGCGCGAGGCACAGGGCAAGCTGGCGCAGACGCGCGACCTCCTCACGGCCATGGAGCGCCAGGCGCGCGAAACGGAGGCCAGGATCGCGGCGGTCGCGGACGCCCGCAGCCGCGCCCAAGAGGCGCTTGCCGATACCCACACGCACCTCTGCGAGACCGAGGCAGCGCTCAAGACGCTGGCCGGCACGGCACGGCTCGAGGCCGAGCTGGCGGCGGCGCAGAAGGAGACGGCGGCCCTGCGCCTGCGTGTCAGCGAAGGCCGCACGGAGCTCATCACGCTCGAGCGCGAGCACCGGGCGCGCACGGAACGGCAGGCGGCAATCGGCCTGGAGCAGGAACGCTGGGGCACGCGCCGCGCCGGTGCCGAACAGCAGATCGCCACGCTGCGGGAGCGCATCGCCGCCACCGGGGCCGAGATGACCAAGCTTGCCGAAGTCCCCGTCCTGATCGAAGCCCAGCGCCAAAAGCTCATGGGCGAGATCGCCAAGGCGGAAGCAGACCGGCGCGAGGCGGCCGATGCGCTGGCGGCCGCCGACACCGCCCATCGGCAAGCGGCCCAAGAGCTGCGCGCCCTGCAGGCGGCCGTGGCCGATGAGCGCGAGGCGCGTGCGCGCGTGGAGGCGCGGCTGGAGAACACGCGCGCGCGCCGCGCCGAGGAGGGACGGCGCATTCGCGAGCAACTCGGTTGCGCGCCCGACGGCTGTCTCGCCGCGGCCGGACTTGGGCCGCAGGCCGAGCTGCCCACGTTGGAGCAGGCGGACAGCCAGCTTGCGCGCCTCAAGTCCGATCGCGAGCGGCTCGGCGGCGTCAACCTGCAGGCCGACGAGGACCTCACCACCCTCACCCAGCAATTCGACCGCCTCGATAAGGAGAAGAACGACGTCGAGGCGGCCATTGCCAAGCTGCGCTCGGGCATCGGCCAGATCAACCACGAGGCCCGCAGCCGCCTGCAGAGCGCCTTCGACACCGTCAACGACCACTTCCGGCGCCTGTTCACGGTGCTGTTCGGCGGCGGGGAGGCGCGGCTGGAGATGATCGAGACCGAGGATCCGCTCGAGGGCGGCCTCGAGATCGTCGCCAAGCCGCCCGGCAAGAAGCCGGCCACGCTTTCCCTGTTGTCCGGCGGCGAGCAATCGCTCACCGCGCAGGCGCTCATCTTCGCCGTGTTCCTGACCAACCCTTCGCCCATCTGCGTGCTCGACGAGGTGGACGCGCCGCTCGATGATGCCAACGTCGATCGCTTCTGTACGCTGATGGAGAAGATGGCGGCCGAGACGTCAACGCGCTTCCTGGTCATCACCCACCACCCGATGACCATGGCGCGCATGAACCGGTTGTTCGGCGTTACCATGGGCGAGAAGGGCGTGAGCCAGCTCGTCTCGGTGGACCTCGAGACCGCGCAGAAGTTCACCGTGGCGGCATGAGCGCTGGGCGGCCGGCTGGATGGCGGGCGCAAGCCCCGCTATGAGAGAGGCCTTGTAGCTCTGAGCCCAGGCGCAGCACGCATGCCCTCGACCGTGTTCGATTCCGCCATCTTCCGCGATGCCTTCGGCAACCCGGCGGTGCGCGCCATCTTCTCAGACGCGGCGCTGATCGGCCGCTACGTGGAGGTGGAGGTGGCGCTGGCGGCCGCCGAGGCGAGCGTCGGCGTCATCCCAAAGGACGCCGCCCGCACCATCAAGAAGCTGGCGCGGGCTGATGCCATCGACCTGCAAAAGCTCAAGGCCGAGACCGATCTCGTCGGCTATCCGATCGTCGGCGTTGTGCATGAGCTCGCCAAACAGTGCGGCGAGGCGGGCCGCTACCTCCACTGGGGCGCGACCACCCAGGACATCATGGATACCGCCACCGTGCTGCAGTTGCGCGAGGCGCTGGCGCTCCTGGACGCCGACCTGGCGGCCCTGGAGGCCGCGCTCGCCACCCTCTCCGCCAAGTACCGCGACACCGTGATGGCGGGCCGCACCCACCTGCAACACGCCCTGCCGGTGACCTTCGGCTTCAAGGCGGCCGTCTGGCTCAGCATGGTCGGCAGGCATCGCGAGCGCCTGAGCCAGCTTAAGCCGCGGGTGTTGGTCGGCCAGTTCGGCGGCGCCGCAGGCACGCTGGCCTCGCTCGGCGACAAGGGTCTCGCCGTGCACGATGCCCTGATGGCGCAACTCGGCCTTGCCCGTGCGCCGACGCCCTGGCACGTGGCGCGCGACAGCTTCGCGGAAACCGTATCGCTGCTGGGGCTTGTCACCGGCACGCTCGCCAAGATCGCCACCGACGTCATGCTGCTGATGCAAACGGAGGTGGGCGAAGCCTTCGAGCCGTTCGTCGCGGGACGCGGGTCCTCCTCCACCATGCCGCAGAAGCGCAACCCGATTGCGTGCGAGCTGATCCTGGCTGCCGCCAAGGTTGTGCGCCAGCACGTCGGCCTGATGCTCGATGCCATGGCCGCAGATCACGAGCGCGCCACCGGCCCCTGGCACCTCGAATGGGTGGCCATTCCGCAGGCCTTCATCGCTGCGTCGGGAGCGCTGCAGAATGGGCGCTTCATGCTGGAGGGCCTCATCGTCGAGCCCGAGCGCATGCGGCGCAACCTGGGGATTACGGGTGGTCTCATCGTCGCCGAAGCGGTGATGATGGCGCTCGCCAAGCACACCGGCCGCCAGCATGCACATGATCTCGTCTATGGCGCCTGTCGCTGCGCGCTGGAAATGGGCTCGACGCTGCTGGCCGAGCTGGAGCGCCTCCCCGAGGTGACGAAGCACCTGAAAGGCGCGCGCCTCAAAGAGCTGACCAACCCCGTGAACTACCTGGGCTCGGCGCCAGCCATCATCGACCGCGCGCTGGCATCGCGCACCGTGCGTGAGCGCGGTTTGGCCTCTCGCCGCCGCCGGACATGAGGCAAGCGCGGCTGGCGTGCGCCGGCTCAGGCGTCCGGAAGAGGCCGCTGCACGGCTTCGATCACGACGGCCACCTGCTGACCCGCATAGCCGATGAAGCGGTAGGCAAGGTCGAAGCGCTGGGCGAGCTCGAAGAATGCCTTGTACTCGTGCAGTTCGTAACCCTTGTAGTTGAAGAACTCGTCGAACACGATGACGGCGCCTGGCGTCAGGCGCGGGATGGTCAGCTCGAGCGCCGTCATGGTCGAGGCGTAGATGTCGCAATCGATGTGAATGAACCCGATGCTTCCTGTCTCCCGTGCCAGAAAGGCCGGCAGCGTCGCATCGAACCAACCTTTGATCAGCGAGACGTTGGCGGAGACCTTGGGTTTCTTGCCCCGGCGATTGAAATTGACGGGGGAGTAGCGCGCGCCCGTCCAATGCTCCGGCAGACCCTCGAAGCTGTCGAAGCCGTAGAAGTGCCGCTCCGGGACCTGCCGCGCCAGATGGTTGATGGTGGTGCCCTTGAAGACGCCAAACTCGAGCGCCAACCCGGGCGGCGCCTGCTGCACGGCGTAGGTGAGCAGGTCGAACTTGCCGCCGCAGTAAAGTGCATCCGGCATGTGCGTCGTAACGAAGTCGGCGGCCGCCATAGTGGCGCGCCGCTGCAGCTCGTTGCGCAAGGAGGCGCCGGGATCGCGCCACGGCCACTCGTGCCAGTGGGTGGTGATGCGGCGCATGATCGAGCCGAGCATCCGGTCGATGGCTTGCTTGAGCCAAAGCACGTCAGCGCTCCGTCGGCAGCACTCTGATGTGCAACTCGCGCAGCTGCTTGGGTAAGACCTCGCTCGGCGCCCCCATCAGCAGGTCGCTGGCCTGCTGATTCATCGGGAACAGCGCCACTTCGCGTAAATTCTTGGCGCCGACCAGCAGCATCACCATGCGGTCGATGCCGGCCGCCATGCCCCCGTGCGGCGGTGCGCCGTACTGGAAGGCACGGTACATGCCGCCAAAGCGCTCTTCCACCACGTCGGGCCCAAGCCCGGCGATGCCGAAGGCCTTGATCATGGTCGCGGGCTTGTGGTTGCGGATGCCGCCCGAGGCGATCTCAAAGCCGTTGCAAACGACGTCGTACTGATAGGCCTTAATGGCCAGCAGCTCCTCGGTGGTTTTGGCCGCCTCCAGCGCCGCGAGCTCGCCCTGCGGCATGGAGAAGGGGTTGTGGGAAAAGTCGATCCTCTTCTCCTCCTCGTTCCACTCATACATCGGGAAGTCGACAATCCAGGCCAGCGCGAACTGATCCTCGTCGATCAGGTTCAGTTCCGTGGCGAGCTTGCTGCGCGCCTCGCCGGCGAACTTGTAGAACTTCTGCGGGTTGCCGGCGGCGAAGAACACGGCATCGCCATCCCCCAGGGTCAGCTGGAGGCGCAACTTCTCGGTGCGCTCGGGGCCGATGTTCTTGGCAATGGGACCCGCAGCCTCAAGGACCTGCAGCGCGGGCGCGTACTCGCGCGGCGTCTTGCCGATCTTTCTGGCGTCTCTTGCCGCAGGTTGCTGCCCGGCAGGGGTATTGCGCCAGAAGATGTAGCCCAAGCCGGGCTGGCCCTCGGCAATGGCCCAGGCGTTCATCCGGTCGCACAGGGCGCGAGAGCCGCCGCCCTTCGCAGGGATCGCCCACACCCGCGCGTTGGCGTCCTTCTCGATCATCCCTGCGAACACCTTGAAGCCCGAGCCGCGGAAGTGCTCGGTCACATCTTCAATGACGATGGGGTTGCGCAGGTCTGGCTTGTCGGTGCCGTATTTTTTGAGCGCCTCCTCGTAAGGGATGCGCGGCCAACCCTTGGTCACCCGCTTGCCGCCCGAGAATTCCTCAAACACGCCGGCGATGACCGGTTCCATGGCGGCGAACACGTCGGCCTGCTCGACGAAGCTCATCTCCACATCCAGCTGGTAGAACTCCCCAGGCAGTCGGTCGGCGCGCGGATCCTCGTCGCGAAAGCAGGGGGCGATCTGGAAGTAGCGGTCGAACCCGGAGATCATGATGAGCTGCTTGTACTGTTGCGGCGCCTGCGGCAGGGCGTAGAACTTGCCGGCGTGGATTCGCGACGGGACAAGAAAGTCGCGCGCCCCCTCGGGGCTCGAGGCCGTGAGGATCGGCGTGGCAAACTCGAAGAATCCGGCCGCCATCATGCGCCGCCGGATCGAGCCGATGATGGCCAGCCGCTTCATGATGTTGCCGTGCAGTGTCTCGCGCCGCAGATCCAGGAACCGATAGGTGAGGCGCAAGTCTTCCGGGTACTCGGGTTCCCCGAAGACGGGGACCGGCAGCTCCTTGGCCGCCGAGAGCACCTCGATTTCGGTGGCAAACAGCTCTATTTCGCCGGTGGCAAGCTCCGTGTTGACGGTGCCAGCGGGCCGGTCGCGCACGCGGCCGTCGACCCGGATCACCCACTCGGAGCGGACCGTCTCGGCAATCTTGAAGGCGGGACTGTCGGGGTCGGCCACCACCTGCGTCACGCCGTAGTGATCGCGCAGATCGATGAACAGCAGGCCACCGTGGTCGCGCACCCGGTGCACCCAGCCCGAGAGGCGCGCGCTGGTGCCCCCGTCGTGGCGACGAAGCGCCCCGCAGGTGTGCGATCGGTAGCGATGGATCCGGCGCCTCGAGGGCGCCTTTGCCTCCGCGCTTCCCGTCTCCTGATTCGTGTCGGCCATGCTGCGCCGCCCCTGCAATACGTCTTTGGTTCAAATAGCGGAAAAGCACATGGGGTGCATTGAAAGTCAAGGTTGCAAGTCGGCCCGAGGGTACTACGGCTACGCTTAAGTTCGCGTCTTATGCTTGCGAGCTAAACCAACTGTGGCGGAAGGGTAACGTCGGCACGCTGAGCATCGCCCTATCGCCGGGAGCCGGCGCGCACGCCTTCGATAGGCCGTGAGCCGGAGTTGAGACGGCGCGCCGGCCCTTCGCGAGCCATTGCGTAACATGGGCCACTGGAGATCTGCCGGCGGCGGGTCGCATGGCGGACCTACGGCGCCCACATCCGTCAAGCCTTAATGCAGGTCGAGCTTTCAATAATTTTTGATTTGCCACTTGCCCATGCACGGGGCCGCCGCCATGGCCCCGATCGAGGACGGCAAGGCCATTGGCGAGATCTCCCGCTCGCTCTCCCGCGGTCGCCAGCGACGGGGCGACACAGGGGTGCGCGGGTCGACGCCGCAGCGATCATCGAGGGGCTCAGCCGGACGGCGGCTTGCCGCATCTGCGCAAGGCTGCCGCCGGCGCACGCGAATGCTTTTGAATTCTCCGCGCCGACCCAGGCCTCGATCTTTGACAGGCTGTGGGCTGACGCCTCGACACATCTGCAATCAGCCTCAGCAGCAACAGGCCATTGCAGGCCAGAGTCGGGCCAGAGTCAGGCCAGAGTCAGACCAGAGTCAGGCCCGAGCCAGGTCAGGCCAGGCCACAAGCGGGCCAGGCCCAGCAGCGCAGCAGCGGCCGGCCAGCAACAGATCCACAAGCAAGCCAGGACCACAAGTAAGCACGCGGATCGTTGCGCTGCGCCGAGCTGCCGCTCCCCTTGCCGCGGCCGCAAGCGGACGATGGGCGCCCCGCCGCTGCCGTGGGCCCACGGCCGCTGACACGGGCCGCGGTATTCGAGCGCAATCTTGATGCTCTTCCTCCATTCCTCTCCTTGCAGCGGCTCAAATTGGCGCTCGATGCACGGACGCCAGCGCCGGGGGGCGCTGCCCGCAAGGCCGCCGGCTGATATTCAGTCCCGCGAGGCTGCCCGGCCCGATCCCCGGCCCGATCCCCGGCCCGATCCCTTGAATCCTGGGCCCGATCCCTGGCCCAAACCTGGGCCCGATCCTTGGCCCGATCCAGCAGGCTTCGGGCGCCGCACTGTGCTATGCTGCTTTGACAATAGGCTTCACCGGACCCCGCATGCCGCCCGTGGCTCCGCCTTTCATCCTCGGCTGGGAAGAGTGGGTCGCGCTGCCCCTGCTCGGCCTGCCGGCGATCAAGGCCAAGGTCGATACGGGCGCGCGCACCTCGGCTCTCCACGCGCATTTCGTCGAGCCCTATTCGGTGCGCCGCAGGCGGCGGGTGCGTTTCGGCGTGCATCCCATCCCGCGGCGGGCGGACATCGAGGTCGTGTGCACTGCCCCGGTGGTGGACGAGCGCACGGTCACGAGCTCCAACGGCGATCGAGAGAAGCGCTACGTCATCTCCACGCCCATCCGCATCGGCGACCGCGAATGGGAGATTGAGGTGACGCTCACCAACCGCGATGCCATGTCTTACCGCATGCTGCTCGGTCGACAGGCCATCGGTGGCGGTGTGCTCGTCGATCCGGCAACCTCGTTCCGGCAACCGCGCCTGCGCTACAAGCTCTACGAGCCGCCGACGCGTGGGTGAAGCACGGTCGATTGGCCTGCTCCCGGGCGAACTCCCAACTCACGCTCCAGTTGTGCAATCAGGCTGCGGACGACCAGGACTGCGGCAAGGCCGAAGGCAATTCCTCCGGCCATGTGGCCCGCCAGCGCGCCTTCGGCGCCCCAATGGGCGCCGACCGTTACAAATGGCACGGTGCCAAGCGTGGCGCGTCCCCAGCCCAGCGCCGTGGCATAGTGCGGGCGGCCCAGCGTATTGCAGGCGGCGTTGCACACGAACAAGGTGCCGAAGAACGCGAACAGCGGCGCCAACCAGCGGCAGAAGAAGACGATCAGTCTGGCCGCGTCGCCGCTGGCGCGGAACAGGTGGACAAGCATCGGCGCGGCGAGCGCGAGCACCAGCCAGGCGAAGAGGGAGAACGCGCCGGCAAACAGCAGCCCGCCGTTGAGCGTGGCGCGCACGCGGTCGAATTTTCGCGCCCCGAGATTCTGGCCGATGATGGCGCCGATGGAGCCCGACAGGGAGAAGATCGTGCCGAAGGCCACCGGGATGATGCGCCCGAGCACGGCCCAGCCGGCGACCGCGCTGTCGCTCAACTGCGCCATCGCCACGGTGACGTAGGCCCCGCCCGCCGGCGTGGCGAGGTTGGCGAGCACGGCCGGAACGGCAAAGCGCGCAATCAGGCGCGCATCGTACTTGAAGGCTCGCCAATCCGGCTTGGCGATCAGGTCGTGCACCCGAACGACGCCCCACCAGCCGATGCCGAGGATGCTGACATTGGAGGCGAAGGCGGCGAGCGCGGCGCCGTAAATGCCAAGGCCGAGCCCGAGAATGAGGACGGCGTCGAGGAGCGTGCCAACCGCGGCCCCGGTGAGCGTAATGTACATGGCGCGTTGCGGGTCGCCGGCTGAGCGCAGCACGGCCGAGGCGCACATGCCGAGCGCCAAGGGCGGCAGCGAGGGCAGAACGATGCGCAGGAAATCGTGCGCGAGCGCCAGCGTGCGGCCGCTGCTGCCCAGTGCGCGCAAGAGCAGCGGCAGCGCGAGCCAGGCCGCCGCCACCGTCAGCGCCGATGCGCCGCCGGCGCATGCCATGGCGTGGGTCGCAAGGCGGCGCGCGCGGGAAAGATCGCGGGCCCCGAGCGCCGGCGCGACCAGGGCCGTCACAGCCATCGCCATGCCGATGCTGCCGGAGATCAGGAAAAACAGGATGCTGCTGGCATAGCCCACGGCGGCCAGCAGCTGCAGGTCACCGACCAGCCCCAAGAAGAAGATGTTGGCGAAGTCGCTGAAGAAGATCGACATCAGGCCGACCGAGCTGGTGCCGGTCATCACCAGGATGTGGCGCGCAATCGAGCCGATGACGAAGCGCGGGGCGGCCACGGGCTCGGCGAGCAACGCGGGCGATGGTGCGGCAGCGGGCATGGGCGGTCTTTCGGCGCTTCGCCATCCCTTGGCAACAGCAAATTGTCTGCCTGCCGGCGAGCGCGTGCGTGGACAATGGGCGCGCCTCAGCTAAGGTCGAACCCTACTCGGAAAGGAGCAATGCATGCTGACACTCTACTATGCACCCGCAGCCTGTTCGCTGGCGGCGCACATTGTGCTCGAGGAGAGCGGCGAGGAATACGCGGCCCGGCGCGTCGATTTCTCGAAGGCCGAGCAGCGGTCGGAGGCCTATCTCAAGATCAACCCGCAGGGGCGCGTGCCGGCCTTGCTGCTCGACAACGGTGAGCCGCTGACCGAGAACACGGCCATCCTGCCCTACCTCGGCAAGCGCTTCGGGCTGTGGCCGAAGGATGCGGTCGGCGAAGCGCGCGCGCTCTCGCTCATCGGCTTGTTTGCGGCCAGCGTGCACCCGGCGCATGCCCACATCTCAAGGCCCGAGCGCTACGCCACAGACACCGCCTACTTCCCCAATATTCAGGAGCAGGGCCGCAAGACCTTCCACCTCTACCTCAAGCAGATCGACGAGCGCCTGGCCGGACGCCAGTGGCTGTCGGATGCTTACTCCGTGCTCGATCCTTACGCTTTCGTTTTCTACACCTGGGGCGTGCGGCGCGAGCTGCCGATGGCGGAGCTGAAGAACTACACGGTCCACAAGGAGCGCATGCTCGCGCGAGGAGCCGTGCGCCGCATCGTCGAGGACGAGAAGGTCAAGGCGTGAGCGCCAGCCCATTTCAGCCCACACCGGGCAGGCCACGCCTTGGGACACCTTGCGTCTATCCCCCGTCGCGGCGATGGCATCGCCGGTGGTGGGCGCCTGCCACGGTCGCCTCCTCGCAAGGCTGGCGCCTCGCCCCGGGGGGTGTCGGCGGCAGCGTTCGAGCTTGCGCTTAGCCTGCAAGCTCGGCTGCCGGGCCCATGCTTCACCGCTTGCCGGCCCGGGCCGCCAAGGCGTGCATGGCGCCGATGTAGCCGCGGTTGTGGGTGGGGCTGATCAACACCTCGTTGATGCACACGTGCGGGGGCTGGCGGGGCGATGAAGACGATGAGTGCGCCCATGTCCTGCGGCTGCAGCATGCGTGCCAAAGTCTCGGGCGTCTCCGGGATCGGTCGATTGAGCAGGATCGGCGTCGCCACCTCGCCAGGGCAAAGCACCGATGAGCGAATGCCGTTCTGGCATTCCTCGAGGTTGATGGTGTGGCTCATGGCCACCATGCCGTGCTTGGCGGCAACGTAGCCCGGCCCCGACACCGGCCCGATGTGGCGGCCGGCCCAGGAGGCGGTGTGGATGAGCACGCCGTCCTTCTGCGCCCGCATGATCGGCAGGACCGCGGCAACGACATAGCAGGCGCTCGTCAGTTGCCGGCGATGAGGGTGTCGATGCCGCCGGGGCTGAGTTGGGCCCAGGTGCGGTTGGGGATGTTGATGCCGGCGTTGTTGACGAGGATGTCGAGCCGGCCGTGCTTGCTGCGGATGGCCTCGGCCACCTTGGTCACCGCCGCCGCTCGCGTGAGATCGGCCGCCGCAACGTGCGCCGTGCCGCCGCCGGAGG
>Ga0306920_100007907_pt1 | contig 14057 bp, 14 predicted proteins | sample flu12Cox44000170_FD_204666 | JGI IMG/M metagenome (GOLD analysis project Ga0306920, IMG submission 204666) | Lab enrichment of tropical soil microbial communities from Luquillo Experimental Forest, Puerto Rico - flux4day.12C.oxic.44.000.170 (v2)... | ecosystem: Environmental > Terrestrial >...
AAATCGAAGCTCTCGTGAAATATCGAGATCGTGTGGAGCGGAAATGAAGCGCGCATCGATGGATCGTTTCATCGACACGATCGAATGGATCGCCGCCGGCTTCGTCGGCATCGTCGCCGCCAACATTTTCATCGCCGTACTGCTGCGCAACCTCTTCAACTATTCGATCCCGGATTCGTTCGACATCGGGCGGCTCTTGCTCGGCATCCTGATCTTCTGGGGCATCGCCGCCACCAGCTATCGCGGCACCCATATCACTGTGGACCTGGTCTGGGGCAATGTCGGCCCGAAATACCAGCGCATGATCGACGTGTTCGCGACGCTGGTTTTGCTGTTCGTCGTGACGGTGCAAACCTGGACGCTGTTCGACAAGGTGCGCGGCACCTATAACGACCACGTCACGACTTTCGACCTGCACATGCCGACCTGGCCGTTCTTCGCGGTCGCCTGGGCCGGGGACGTTTCGGCCGTACTTCTCATTGCGATCCGCACTTACCGCCTGATCTTCCATCCGGAAGAGATGCACGACCCCAGGATCAAGGCCACGGAATGAGCGCGGCATGAGCACCGATGCCGTAGCCATCCTTGGTTTTGTCGCGCTGTTTGCGCTGATGTTGCTGCGCGTGCCCGTCGGCATGGCGATGGGCCTCGTCGGCGTTTCCGGTTTCAGCTATCTGGTCGGTGGTACGCCGGCGCTGAAACTGGTCGGCCAGACCTCGATGCGCACGGTGACCGACTACACCTTCGGCGTGATCCCGATGTTCCTGCTGATGGGCACCTTCGTCAGCAATTCCGGGATGAGCCGCGACCTGTTTCGCACGGCCAACGGCTTTGTCGGCCATTTGCGCGGCGGCCTCGGCTTCGCCACCGTTGCGGCCTGCGGCGGCTTTGCCGCGATCTGCGGTTCCTCGGTGGCGACGGCTGCGACCTTTTCGGCGGTGGCGTACCCGGAAATGCGCCGCTTCGGCTATCCGCAATCCTTCGCCACCGGCGTGATCGCGGCCGGCGGCACGCTTGGCGCAATGCTGCCGCCTTCGACGGTGCTCGCGGTCTACGGCATCATCACCGAGCAGGACATTGGCAAGCTGTTCATCGCCGGCATCGTCCCCGGCTTGCTCGCGATGAGCATGTACATGCTCACGATCGCGCTGATCGGCTTTTTCCGTCCGGGTTTCTTGCCCAAGGGCGAATATACGACCTGGCGCGAGCGCTTTGCCGGGCTGAAGGATATCTGGGCGCCGGTGCTGTTGTTCGTCTTTGTCATCGGCGGCCTTTACGGTTTGCCGTTTCTGCCGCGCTTCACGCCGACCGAGGCCGGCGGGGTCGGCGCCACGGGCGCGTTCCTGATCGGCGTGTTGACGCGGCGCCTGGACAAGGAAAAGATCCTCACCGCGCTGTTGCAGGCGACCCGCACGGCGGCAGCGGTGTTCACGGTGCTGATCGGCGCGCTGATCTTCGGCTATTTCCTCACGGTGACGCAGACCCCGCAAAAGGTCACCGAATTCCTCACCGGTCTTGGCCTCGGCAGCTATGGCGTGCTCGCCTTGATCATGGTGATGTATCTCGTGCTCGGCTGTTTGATGGATGCGATGGCGATGATCATCCTCACGGTGCCGATCATATTTCCGGTCATCTCGCAGCTCGGATTTGATCCGATCTGGTTCGGCGTCATTATTGTCATGACGGTGGAACTCGGCCTCATTCATCCGCCGGTCGGCATGAACGTGTTCGTCATCAAGAGCGTCGTAAAGGACGTGTCCTTCACCACCATCTTCAAGGGCGTGATCCCGTTCGTTATGACGGATATCGTCCGGCTGGTTATTCTGATCGCCTTTCCGCTGCTGGCGACCTGGTTGCCGCAGCAGATGGCGCGCTAGCCTCATGGTTCGGGACGCGCGGCGCTGCCGCGCTCCTCAGCATGAGGGCCACACCTCGTCCTGAGAAGCATCGCGAACGCGATGCGTCTCGAAGGATGAAGCCGCCTTGATTGTACTTAAGCGACTTCGGGTGATCCATGAAACCTGCGCTTCAAACCAGATACGTCTTCACCATCGCGGCTTTCGTCGGCAGCCCGACTTCGGCCGGCGATATCGGCACTGGCGTTCGCCGCATCATTCCGGTCACCGGCGGCGAGGTGAAGGGTAGAGACGTCAACGGCAGGGTTCTCGCCGGCGGCGCCGATTTTCAGATCATCCGGCCGAACCAGTTGATCGAGCTGGAGGCGAAATACGCCTTTGAGACCGACGATGGCGCCGTGGTCTACGTCGAAAACAGGGGCATCCGCTTCGGCCCCATCGAACTCATGGAGCGGCTTAATCGGGGCGAAGCGGTCGATCCGAACCTGATCTATTTCCGCACCGTGCCGAAATTCGAAACGGGATGCGAAATACCGCTGGCTGATGCAGAGGCTCTTTATTGGATCGGCGGCGCGTCATGTCGATCGCGTGGTGATCGATGTGCACGAGGTGCTGTGAGCCCCTCGCCCTCTCCCCTTGCGGGAGAGGGTAAACACGCGACGCGAATTGTTGACTCCATGCCAATTAGTTATAGAACATAACTATCTTAAGGACCGTGGCAAATCCCCGGGAGGACCGGCAAAGGTGGGACGCTGCTGACATGAGCGCGAGAGCCGGCCTTTCCCAGCCGACGAGCGGCGGGTTGCCTTCGCAAGGCGGCAGCTCCCGACCGCTGCGCCGGATTTCCTTCGGTGACCCCGCCGTCTCGATCGAGCGCTGCGCCGACGGCACGATTTATCTCAAGCCGAGACAGTCGCTCGGCGACTATCCGGCCCGGTTGACCGACCGGCTGCATCATTGGGCTGAAGCAGCGCCCCACCGTATCTTTATGGCGGAACGCGACGCGGGCGGCGGCTGGCGCAAGATCACCTATTCCGAATTGCTCACCGTGAGCCGGCGCATCGCGTCCAGCTTCTTGGCGCGAGATCTTTCGGCCGAGAAACCGATCCTTATTCTCTCCGGCAATTCGATCGACCACGCGCTGGTCGCGTTCGGCGCCTTGTATGCGGGCATTCCGTTCTGCCCGGTGTCGCCGGCCTATTCGCTGGTATCGAAGGATTTTGGCAAGCTTTCCTTTCTGGTGAAGCTTTTGACCCCGGGGCTCGTCTTCGCCGACGATGCGGACAAATTCGCTGCCGCGCTCCAATCCACCGTCGCCAGTGAGGTCGAGATCGCTGCCTCCTACGGCAGCCTGCATGGCCGCGACGTGACCTTGCTCGCCGATTTGATGGCGAGCCCGCTGCATCCGCGTCTCGATGCGGCGCATGAGAAGATCGGCCCCGACAGTGTCGCCAAATTCCTGCTGACTTCAGGCTCTACGGGAAATCCGAAGGCCGTCATCAACACCCAGCGCATGCTCTGCGCCAATCAGGTGATGATCCGCGAGACCATGGCTTTTCTGAAAGACGAACCGCCGGTGATCGTCGACTGGTTGCCGTGGAATCACACCTTTGGCGGCAACCACAATATCGGGCTGACGCTGTACAACGGTGGTTCGATGTATCTCGACGCCGGCAAGCCGATCCCCGGCGGCATCGAGCAAACGGTACGCAATCTCAGCGAGATTTCGCCGACGGTCTATTTCAACGTCCCGAAGGGATACGAATCGCTTTTGCCGTACTTGCGGGATGATGCCGGCTTGCGCGCCAGGTTCTTTCGAAAACTGCAGGCGATGTTCTTTTCGGGTGCCGCGCTGTCGCCGTTCGTGTGGCAAAGCCTCGACGAACTCGCCATCCAGCAGACGGGCTTTCGCGTGCCTGTCCTCACCGGGCTTGGCGCCACCGAGACCGCGCCGTTCTTCATGTCGGCCAATCCCCTCACCAGCCGCTCCGGCCATGTCGGACTTCCGGTGCCGGGCAACGAGGCCAAGCTTGTTCCGAACAACGGCAAGCTGGAAGTGCGCGCGAAAGGACCGAACGTCACGCCGGGTTACTGGCGCCAGCCCGCCTTGAACGCCGCCGCCTTTGACGAGGAAGGTTTTTACAAATTTGGCGATGCGATCAAGCCGGCCGACGCCAACGATCTTGCCGCCGGCTTCGACTTCGATGGCCGGATCGCCGAGGATTTCAAGCTCGTGAGCGGAACCTGGGTCAGCGTCGGCCCGCTTCGCGCCCGATTCATCGCGGCCTGCGCGCCGCTGGTGCGCGATGTCGTGATCGCCGGCATCAACCGCGACGAGATCTCGGCCGTGGTCGTTCTCGATCTCGACGGATGTCGTCTCATCAACCCGACGCTTCCTTTCGATGATCTCGCGGCCACCGTGCGCGATCCCCTGATCCGCGACGCCTTTCGTCAGCGCTTTGCAGGATTTTTCGCTTCCTCGACGGGTTCCTCGACGCGGATTGTGCGCGCGCTTCTGCTTGATGAACCGCTCTCGATCGATCATGGCGAAGTCACCGACAAGGGCTCGATCAACCAGCGCGCTGTGCTCGATAACCGCAAGCACCTGATCGAGACGCTTTATTCGCCCACGCTGCCCGCAGACGTGATATTGCCCTAGAGCATGATCCGGAAAAGTGGAAGCCGGTTTTCCGAAGAGATCATGCTCAAATGAACAACAAGATGATGGTTCGGTTTAATCAAATCGGACTAAGAGCTCATCAATAACGGACGTTCGATTTTCAGGAGAGAGCCATGCAGTTGAAAGACCAGGCCGCGCTTGTCACCGGCGGAGCATCGGGACTGGGCGCCGCCACCGCGCGCGGGCTCGCCAGGGGAGGCGCGAAGGTCGCTGTCTGCGACATCAACGCCAAACTGGCCGAGACGGTCGCGGCCGAGATCGGCGGCGTTGCTGTTGCCTGCGACGTCGCCGATGCAGCCTCGGCGGAAGCCGCCATAGCCGCGGCCGCCAAGGCGCATGGTCCGGCGCGGATCCTCGTCAATTGCGCCGGCATCGGAGCCGCCAAGCGGGTGATCGGCCGCGAAGGACCGATGCCGCTTGCCGAATTCGATCGCGTGATCAAGGTAAACCTGGTCGGCTCGTTCAACATGCTGCGGCTTGCGACCGCGGACATGTCGAAACTGGAGCCGCTTTCCACCGGCGAGCGCGGCGTCGTGATTTCCACCGCCTCGATCGCAGCCTTTGACGGGCAGATCGGGCAGGCGGCCTATTCGGCCTCCAAGGGCGGTATCGTCGCGATGACGTTGCCGATCGCGCGCGAACTCGCGCAATTCGGCATTCGCGTGCTGGCGATCGCACCGGGACTGTTTTTGACTCCGCTTCTGGCGGGTCTGCCGCAGGAGGCCCAGGATTCGCTTGCTGCCGCTATTCCCTTTCCGCGCCGCCTCGGCAGCGCCGACGAATTCGCTTCGCTGGTGCTGCATATGGTCGACAACGCCTATCTCAATGGCGAAGTCGTGCGGCTCGATGCGTCGCTGCGCATGGCGCCGCGCTAGAGCCGAGCGCATGTTCATTAACCGCAGGGACGTGCAGATTCAGTGGGGCGATTGCGACCCCGCCAACATCGTTTACTACCCGCGTTACTTCGAGATGTTCGACGATTCGACGTCGATCCTGTTCGAGGTAGCCGGCTTCTCAAAGCAGGACATCATAAAAAAATACGGCCTGGTCGGCATCCCCATGGTCGATACGCGGGCGAAATTCTACATCGCCTCGACCCACGGCGACTGGATCACGATCGAAAGCCGGGTCGAGAGCATCAAGCGTTCGAGCTTCGAGGTGGCGCACAAGGTGTACAAGGAAAAAGCGTTGGCGATCGAGGCGTTCGAGACGCGCGTGCTGGTCGGACGCGATCCGGACGATGCGGCCCGGTTGAAATCGGCGCCGATCCCGCAGGAGATGATTGCGAAGTTCATGCACGGCTGATCTGCTGCCTCGTTTCGTTCCGGCGAAACGATGAGGGCGGCCGATCTGACCGGCAGTTGCCAAAATGCCAAGGGAGGAATGAATGAGAAAGTTTCAACTGTGCGCAGCCCTCGCCCTGTCGCTGGCCGCGCTGCTGGCAATGCCTGCGGCCGCGCAGACCAGCGAAATCACCATCGGCATTTCGATTTCCACCACGGGCCCGGCAGCGGCGCTTGGCGTTCCTGAGCGCAACGCGCTTGATTTCGTGCCCAAGGAAATCGGCGGCGTACCGCTCAAGGTCATCGTGCTCGACGATGGCGGCGACCCGACCAACGCCACCACCAACGCGCGGCGCTTCGTCACGGAATCCAGAGCCGACATCATCATAGGCTCGTCGACGACGCCGCCGACGATTGCGATGTCGAATGTCGCCAACGAAGCGGGCATTCCTCATCTCAGTCTTGCCCCGTTTCCGGTCACGCCGGAACGCGCCAAATGGTCGGTCGTGCTGCCGCAGCCGGTTCCGATCATGGGCAAGATTCTCTACGAGCACATGAAGGCGCATAACGTCAAAACCGTCGGCTATATCGGTTACTCGGATTCCTATGGCGATCTCTGGTTCAACGATTTCAAGACCCAGGGCGTGCCGATGGGATTGACGCTGGCGGATGAAGAGCGATTTGCGCGGCCGGACACGTCGGTCACGGGGCAGGTGCTCAAACTCGTCGCCGCCAATCCCGATGCGATTCTGGTCGGCGCCTCCGGGACCGCGGCGGGCCTGCCGCAGACCGAACTGCGCGCGCGCGGTTATCAGGGCCTGATCTATCAGACCCACGGTGCCGCCACGATGGACTTCATCCGCATTGCGGGGCCCGCCGCCGAAGCCGTGATCATGGCCTCCGGTCCGGTGATGAATCCGGAAGGCCAGGCGGACAATGCGCTCACCAAGAAGCCGGGCCTTGCGCTCGACACCGCCTACGAAGCCAAATATGGCGCCAATACCCGCAGCCAGTTCGCCGGCCATGCCTATGACGCCTTTGAGATCCTCAAGCGCGTCGTGCCGGCTGCGCTGAAGACCGCAAAGCCCGGCACTGGCGAATTCCGCGAAGCGATCCGTCAGGCGTTCATCAGCGAGCGTGAAATTGCCGCGAGCCAGGGCGTGTACAACTGGACCGAAAAGGATCGTTCGGGCCTCGATGATCGGTCCCGCATCCTGCTGACGGTCAAGAACGGCAAGTACGTGCCGGCGATGTGAAGGGCTATCACCCTCCCGGAGGGGAGGGTCGACCGCGTAGCGGGGCGGAGTGGGGTGACACTCCTTCTCCGGCATCCACGCTTTGTTGCGACGACGCGCTGGCGCTCTTCTCGCAGGCGAGAGAGGGAAAAGCGAACCATAGAGCTTCGATAAGAACTGGATTGCTTCGTCGCTTACGCTCCTCGCAATGACAAGGTGCACGATGATCGTCATGCGTCTCCCTCATTGCGAGCGTTAGCGAAGCAATCCAGGCAAGAAGACCTCGAAGCTATGGCCGCACTGCACCTTCTTCTGCAAACCCCAGATAGCTCGCGGCGACGCGCTCGTTGCGGGCAACGTCCTTCGCGTCTCCGTGCAGGACGAATTCGCCGAGTCCCATCACATAGGCGCGGTCGGCGATTTGCAGTGCGGCTTTCGCATTCTGCTCGACCAGCAGCACCGAGACGCCGCTTTCGCGCAACTCACCGATGGTGCGGAAGATATCCGCAACAATAAGCGGCGCCAGCCCCAGGCTCGGCTCGTCCAGCATCAACAGTTTCGGCGCGCCCATCAGGGCGCGGCCCATCGCCAGCATTTGCTGCTCGCCGCCGGACAGCGTTCCCGAAAGCTGCCTGCGCCGTTCCTTCAGCCGCGGAAACAGCGCATAGACGCGCTCGATCGATCGCGCTGCCAGAGCCTGCGTCACCCGGAACGCGCCCAGCCTCAGATTGTCCTCGACGCTCATCGCGGCAAACAGCTCGCGATGCTCCGGCACGAGGCTCAACCCCGCCGCCACCCGGTCTTCGATCTCCAGCCGCGCCAGATCCTTGCCCGCAAAGCTCACGCGGCCCTTGAGCGGCAGGATTCCCATCACGGCGTTCAAAAGCGTGGTCTTGCCGGCGCCGTTGGCGCCGATGATGGCGACGATCTCGTTCCTGCAGACCTCGAGCGACACAGCGCGCACGGCCTCGACCTTGCCATAGGCGACATGCGCATCGGCGATTTGCAAGAGCTGCGGCGCACCGGTCATGCCGTGGCTCCGAGATAGGCCCTGATCACCGCGGGATTGGTCCTGATCGCTTCGGGCGTCCCTTCGGCAATCCTGGTGCCGAAGTCGAGCACCACGACGCGGTCGGCGAGATCCATCACGAACCCCATGTCGTGCTCGACCAGCAGCACCGACATGCCGCCGGAGCGCAAATCGCGGAGCAGGCTCGCGAGCCGCTGCTTTTCCATATGGCGCAGGCCCGCGGCCGGCTCGTCGAGCAAAAGCAGCATCGGATCGGCGCAGAGCGCACGCGCAATCTCGACGATGCGCTGCTGGCCCAGCGGCAGGCTGCCGGCGGTGGCATTCATATGTGCGGTGAGACCGACGCGCTCGATCTGGCGCGCGGCCTCTGCCAGCAATCCAGCTTCGTCGGCACGGTCGAGACGGAACATGCTGGCGAGTGCGCCGGCGGTTCCGCGCAGATGCGCACCCAGTGTAACGTTCTCCAGCACGCTCATGTCCGGAACGAGTTTGACATGCTGGAAGGTTCGGGAGATCCCGAGCTTCGTCACTTCTTGCGGTGGTGCATTATCGATCCTTCTGCCGTAGAGGGAAATCGTGCCGTCGCTGGCGGCGAGCACGCCCGTGATCAGGTTGAAGGTCGTGCTCTTGCCGGCGCCGTTGGGCCCGATCAGGGCAACGATCTCGCGCGGCTTGACGTCGAACGAGACGTCGTTGACCGCGATCACGCCGCCGAACTGCTTGCGCGCATGATCGATGCTCAGCAGCGCGTTGCCGCGCGTGGCCACGTTCGCCCGCCGCGGCAAGGCAAGCGAGAGGTCGGGCCGCCGCTTTCGGCTGGGCTTGAGCGGCAGGCGCGCCATCAGCCAAGGCCAGGCCCCGCTCGGAGCCAGTTGCAACAACGCCACCAGCAGAATGCCGAACACGATGATCTCGAGCTGGCCTTCGCCGTGAAACAGATAGGGCAGGTAGCCCTGGAGGATCTCCTTGAGCGCGACCACGATCGCAGCACCGAGCACGCCGCCCCAGACATAGCCGGCGCCGCCGACCACCGCGAGGAACAGATACTCGATGCCGGCCTGCGCGCCGAACGGCGTCGGGTTGGCGGCGCGCTGGAAATGCGCGTAGAGCCAGCCGGACAATCCGGCTAGCACGGCCGCGTAGATGAAGACCAGAAGCTTGGCGCGCGGGGTCTGCACGCCGAACGCTTCGGCCGCGACATGGCCGCGCCTGAGCGCCCGGATCGCGCGTCCGGTGCGGGAGTCCAGCAGGTTCATGGTGAGTACGGCGCAAAGGATGACCGCGATCCAGATCGCGAAATAGATTGCGGCAGGATCGATCAATTTGAACGAGCCGATCGCGAGCGGCGGGATTCCGGAGATGCCGTCGTTGCGGCCGAGAAATTCAAGCTTGCTGAACAGGTAGAACAGTCCCAGGCCCCAGGCGATGGTGCCGAGAGGCAGATAGTGGCCGGACAGCCGCACGGTAATGAGGCCGAGCGCCACCGCCGCGATTCCGCTCACGATCAGCGAGAGCGGCAGCGTGAGCCATGGCGAGAACCCGTAAGCGGTGGTCAGCACGGCGGTGGTGTAGGCGCCGAAGCCGCAAAACGCCGCCTGCCCGAACGAGGTGAGGCCGCCGACGCCGGTAAGCAGCACAAGCCCCATCGCCACCAGCGCGGCAAGACCGATATTGTCCAACAGCACGATCCAGAATGGCGGTATGCCGGGAATGAACGGGATGGCCGCCATGACGAGCGTAAACACCACGACCGGGAGGCGCTCTGCCATCGCGGTCAATCCTTCTCTTCCTCGACCGCAGGCGCAGCGAGCGATCGCAGCAGCAGGACCGGAATGATCAGCGTGAAGACGATAACCTCCTTGAAGTTGCTCGCATAGAACGAGGAAAAGGCTTCGACGCCCCCGACGAGGAGGGCGGCAACCGCGGTCAGGGGATAGCTGACGAGCCCGCCGATGATCGCAGCGACAAACCCTTTCAGGCCGATCAGGAAGCCGGTGTCGTAGTAGAGCGTCGTGATCGGAACGATCAGGATTCCGGAAATCGCGCCGATCACGGCGGCCAATAGAAATGCGATCTGTCCCGAAAGCGTAGTTCTGATGCCGACGAGGCGCGCGCCGAGGCGATTGACGGCAGTCGCCCGCAGTGCCTTGCCATAGAGCGTGAAGCCGAAAAACAGCCAGAGAAGTACGATCAACACGACCGTGACGGCATAGACGGCGACGCTCTGGCCGCTGAAGTGCAGCGGAGGAATTGTGAAAGCAGCATTCCAAAGTGGCGGACCGCGCTGACCTTCAGCACCGAAGAAAAGCAGTCCAAATCCCTGCAATGCAAGATGACTGCCGACGGCCGCGATCAGAAGCACCAGCACGGAAGCGTTGGCGATCGGCTGGAACGCGAGCCGATAGAGAAACAGGCCGATCGCCGCGACGATCAACAGCGACAAGCCAATATTGAGGAAAGCCGGGTTTTGCGGTCCGACGAACCAATAGGTCGAGGCGAGGATCGCCACCGGCATGAGGATGTTGACCGCAAGCGCCCGCGCGACCAGTGCGGCGTGCAGCGATCTGCGACGCATGAACAGATCCAGACAGAATGCGGCGATCCCCATTGCGACCGCCAGCCGCGCGGTGCCGGGCACGTGACCCGACGACAGCGTGGCATAGGTCAGGGCGCCATACGTGACGAACTCGCCTTGCGGGATCAGGATCACGCGGGTAACGGCGAAGACGAGCACCAGGGCGAGCCCAAGCAGGGCATAGATCGCGCCGTTGGTGATGCCGTCCTGCAGCAGGAACAGCATGATCGTCGTGTTCAAGACGGGGGCTCCCTCCTTGGGCCGGGCTACACTGCGTGAAGCGAGTGCCCGCTTTCCAGCAACAGCGGTTGAATCCTGTCGCCGGTATTTGATATGATCGATAACAATTATCGATTATAATCTCAAGGCCGCAGCTCCGCGCGCCAGGTTGCGATTACCGAGCGATGACTGTTTCCAAAGCTGCCGCCGTCGATTCCACGAAGGCTTCCCGTCCAGGTCGGAAGGATGCAGCCGACGAAATTGGCGAGGCGAAAATCGAACTGGGCGAACTGTCGGAGCTGCTCGGCTATTCGCTCAAACGTGCGCAGTTAAAAATCTTCGAGGATTTTCTGCGCTGCGTCGCGCCGCTGCAATTGACGCCCGCTCAGTTCTCGGTGCTGCTGCTGCTCGACAGGAATCCGGGCCGCAACCAGACGGAAATAGCCAGCACGCTTGGAATCCTCCGGCCGAATTTCGTGGCGATGCTCGACGGCCTGGAAAGCCGCGATCTGTGCGCACGGGTACGCTCGACGAACGATCGCCGCTCGCACATCCTCGTTCTCACCGACAAGGGTCGCGCCGTGCTGGCGCGGGCGAAGAAGCTGGTCGCAGCCAAGCATGAAGCGCGTCTCAACGAACTGCTCGGCGCCGCCAACCGTGCCGCGCTGCTCGCGATGCTGAGCAGGATCGCCGAGGAGTTTTGAGGGGCAGCACCTCTCTCATCGTCATTCCACCAAAATCGCCCTGACGTCGTTGACATTGGTCAGCGTCGGGCCGGTGTTGAGGAGATCACCCGTCGCGGCAAAGAAGGCGGTCGCGTCGTTGTTGTCGAGATGGGCTTTGGCATCGAGCCCGAGCGTTTTCATTCTCGCAAACGTGCTCTGGTCGATGATCGCGCCCGCGGGATCGCTGGCGCTGCCGCCGCCGCCGTCCGCGCCATCGGTATCGGCGGCGAGCGCCGAAATATGGGGGGTGTCCTTGAGCAGATCGGCGAGCGCCAGCGCATATTCCTGGTTGGGGCCGCCGCGCCCGTTGCCGCGAACGGTCACCGTGAGTTCGCCGCCCGACAGGATCGCGACGCGCCGGCTTTGGCTGCGGGCCTGCAGCGCCAGGCGCGCATGATCGGCGGCGACCTCGCGCGCCTCGCCTTCGAGGTCGGCGCCAAGATCGATGATACCGTATCCGGCGTCCGCCGCCACCCTGACCGCGGCGTCAAGCGAGGCCTTCGGCCGCGCGATCAGTTCGAACGTCGCGCGCGCGAAGGCGGGATCGCCTGGCTTGCAGCTCTCGTTCTTGGGATCGTCAAGTGCTTTGGCGACGGCGGCGGCAACCTCGAGGCCGTATTTTGCGACAATGGCGCGCGCATCCGACAGCGTCGTCGGATCGGGTACGGTCGGTCCCGAGGCTATCGCGGAAGGATCGTCATGGGGCACGTCGGAGATCGCGAGCGTCACGATTTCGGCGCGTTGGCCTGCGCGCGCCAGCCGGCCGCCCTTGATCCGCGACAGGTGCTTGCGGACCGTATTGATCTCGCCAATCGGCGCGCCCGAGCGCAACAGCGCGCGCGTCACCTGCTGCTTCTGCGCAAACGAGACGCCGTCGGCCGGCGCGATCCAGTTCGCCGAGCCGCCGCCCGACAACAGCACCAGGAGCAGATCGTCGGCGCCCGCGGCCTGGGCGAGATGCAGCGTCTCCTCCGCGGCCTTCAGTCCGGCTTCGTCGGGGACGGGATGGCCGGCTTCGACCACTTTGATCCGCCGCGTCGGCACGCCGTGACCATGGCGCGTGGTGGCGAGCCCCGACAGCCGCGCCGGGTCGAGCCCGAGGTGGTCCAGGTAGTGCCGTTCGGCGGCAGCGGCCATCGCGGCGGCGCCCTTGCCCGCGGCAAGGCAGATCACCTTGCCGCTCGGAACGGGACGCAGATGTGCCGACAGCACCACGTCGGGGTGTGCAGCGGCAACCGCTGCATCGAAAATCGCGCGCAGGAGAGGGCGTCTGTCGATCATTGCTTCCCGTTGACGGGATGGAAATTACGATGAGCCGTTATCCTCCGCCTTGCGGCAAAAGAAAACCCCCGTGCTTCGGGCTCGAGAGCCCGACTTCGGGGGGAATTCGACGGAATGCGCGAAGACTTGCGTCAATCGACTATTCGACCATGTCTTTTGCGCGCAAAAGCAAGGTCAGCGAAACGGCAAGCGCCGCCGTTTCTCTTCAACCCTTGTAACCTCGCGCCACCCGGTGCTGCCAATACACGAAGAGCGGCGCGCCGACGATTTCGAGCGCCGTAAACGCAACAAAGGGAACGGGTGGCGGTCCTGCAAACAGCATCGAGAGAAGCCGGCCCACTCCGCCAAGAAAAATGGCACCCCAGATTGTCCGGAACAGAACGGTCTGGCTTTCGATGCGTGGGACCAGCCACAGGATGGCGATGCCGAGCCCGAGCCAGACACCGGCGAAGAACCTGAGATTGCTGTCCAGGACGGGGACGATGGGAATTCCCGCCGAAGCATAGAGGGGATCGGCAAGTCCGAATAGGCCAATGATTCCGGTAAAGACTGGAATGAGTCCGAGGATTGCGGTCACAATTTGCAGGCTCGTCTTGCTCATGAACGCCTCAAAACGCAGCTCTTGTCTTCCAGGCATCTTCCAGGACAACCAGCGTCGACTGCCGACGCGTTCGCACAGCGGCCTGTCAGGACGTTACCCGCCAGCCGCCTGCGTCACGCTGCAGTCTCGTGGTGTGCATTCCAAACGGTTCCGGTGTAAAGCCGCGGATCCAAAGCTCGATGCTGTCGATGCCGATCTCGATGAAGATGGCATTTTCCTTGTCCAATTCCGTCGGGAAATAGGTGTTATAGGCGCTCTTCCATCGCTCGCGCACCTCGGATGGGTTTTCGCGCAACCGCGCCGTGCCGATCAACGCGATGTAGGCATCGTCGGCTTCGCGCCCGCACACAACCGATACATTGTGGGTGCGCCGCAGGTCCGAAGCCTTCCGTGAACGTCCGTCGGTGATGAAGTGGATCGTCCAGGCATCCGTGTTGAACGAAATTTTTCCCATCGGGCGGACCCTGACGCCTCCAGCTTCCGGGGACGTCGCGAGCCAGCAGTAAGGCTGATTTCTCACTATCCTCGCGGCTTCCGCCAATAGCCGGCCAGCATCCACTGAATCGCGCAGT
>Ga0306920_100007909_pt1 | contig 14054 bp, 16 predicted proteins | sample flu12Cox44000170_FD_204666 | JGI IMG/M metagenome (GOLD analysis project Ga0306920, IMG submission 204666) | Lab enrichment of tropical soil microbial communities from Luquillo Experimental Forest, Puerto Rico - flux4day.12C.oxic.44.000.170 (v2)... | ecosystem: Environmental > Terrestrial >...
ATGTTTCCTAGCGTTGCACAGCGTGTTCCTCAGAGCTGACCACAGGCAACCTGATTGGCAAAGGGTTGCCGCGAATTGCGCGGTTTTGCAGCAGAATTTTCTCAGACCGTAGAAGTGACCGTGAAAAGCGCGTCCCTTGCGCACGCGCGTATCAGGTACGACAAAACTGCTTCGAAAAAAAGATAAGGGTCCCGCTGGCAGACACGTGCGACAACTCCCGGTTAACTGCTTGTGTCTTGCTCGGTTCGACGCATAATATCCGAGTCTACCAAGCCGCAGGAAAAGGAGATATTGCTATGCCTAATGTATTCGTCGAACCGGAACCGAAAGGTCATCCAGAAGGAAGTCATATCACGCACTACGTCTTAGAACACGCGCACGGAGCGCGGGTCACAGATACGAACTACAAAACACAAGCTGATGCTATCCAAGACGCTAAAAAACTCGGCCATAGGCCACTCGTCGCGCGAGTGAGAAATACGGATAAGGGCAACCAAGGTCATTGGCGGGAAGCTTAAAAGTCGTTGCTCGCGGCTGCGATCTCGATAGAATTTCATCGACATCAGGAACGACTCCGATACGAGTCTGGCAACCGAGCAGTGGAGAGCCACGGTGCCTTGAGCGGGAACGAAAGTTCCCGACGATGTGTGGTGAGGAAACTTGTCGCTATTTTTTCGCTATTTTCGGCGGCCCGCTCCGGCCTCACAGGATCGCGCCCCCGATACGCTCAGTTCGCCGCCCAAATCCGAAACACGCTTGAAGAAAAATTGGAGCTTCCCGCTGGACTCCTTCAAGTCTCTGGGCTCGGAGTCCGGCGGTTCTTTTCTTCAAATCCCTGCACGCTTTAAAGCGCACAACGCGGTGTGATTGATCAGGCCGAATGAAACGCATGCTTTCAGTAGTTACCGCTGCGGTACTCGTGTCGATGATGGCACTGATGTTCCTTGGCGGTCTCTTAAAGAAAGCGGCACGTATTGTTGATGGTCTTCGCAATGGAAGCGGTTAGGCACGTTTACGAAGTGCGCCCGCGCAAGGATCATCGTGGCGTCGATTTGATTTCCGATGTCCTCCCATTCGGTCGGCTGTGGTACACCAAGCCGGATGACGCAATCGGCTACGCTATGCACAGCAGCGGTTCACACGATGCCCCGCGTATGATGGGGCTGGCAACGTGATCGGCACGCACGAGCGCAAGGGTGATTTCAAAAAGTGGTCTCGGTTCTACGGACAGCCTTCAGGAGCAGAAATTGCGCCCCAAAACATAGTGCGAGGAAGATCCACAACAAAAATGAAGTTCTAGAAAAAGAAGAGGCCGCCAATGCGACGGCCTCTTCGAATTCTGCTAAATGCCGGACGATCGTCTGCCTAGAAGCCGAATCCTACGATGCGGGTTCCCCAGAGGAGACCGCCGGCGTTGATCTTCTCGTTCACCAACCAGAAATTATCTTCATCTAAGGGATCCGTCGTCACTGCAGAGTAATCACCCCAGGCCTCGAGATTGCTTGCACTAGGGTGGTAAAACGTAGGGCTACTGAGAGCAGACAGCCCTGCCGAGATTCCCGCGTCGGCACTCCTCTTGCCCGACAACCGCACCTGTGCGTTCGTTCCGCCGTTTGCATCGGTTGAAGTCCAGGTCACAAAGCAATCGCCTGCGTCATTTGCGGCGATAGATGCGTTGAAGTCATCCGACGTCGAGCTTGCGAAATAAAGACCGCTCTGACTAACTGTGTTGGTGGACGTATTCAGCCGATAAAACTTCGGTGCGGCAAAACCTACGAAATTGATTGTATGGGTCTGCCAAAGATCGTTACCGCTTTGGGTGCTGGCATTCACAAATCTAGAGTCGCTTGTGTCCAACAGCTTGGTCGTTCCAGGTTGATGCGCACTCGGCGGAATCGAGTAGGATGGCACAGTAATACTGACCGGTCCCGTGAGGGCTACACCAGCTCTACTCGTGTTCGTTACGGTGTATTTGCTAAAGGTTGTCCCCGATGGCGGCGCCGCGATCAGAAATGTCGAGGCGTTTTGGTCGCGGACGATTGGCGGTGCCAGAGTGCCGACTAAGCCTGTGAAGACGGGCACTGTAAAGCCCAGACCATTGTAAAGCCGGGCTTTGGCGACGGCGAAGAAATCAGCTCCCAAAAATGTATTTCCGTTGTAGATATTCGCGGTGATGAGCACTGCGTCCTGTTCAATACCGAGTTGCGGGAAATACCAGAAATTACTATTACCGAAAAAGTTTACATTGAGATTGTAAGTGAAAAATGTCGATGTGGGGTCAGCGCTGGTCGATATCGCGATGAAAAAACGCTGGACGGTGGCGGAGTCGGGTAAGGCATCAGCGGTCACGATCCACCGGTTCCAGGTGGAATCATAGACCACACGTGGCTGGAAAAGAATTTGTGCAGTGTTACCGAAGAAGGTCGCGAGCGTCACGCTTTTCACCAAAGGCAAGCTCACGGTGTTCGTTCTTAGAAACATATCGATGTGGCTATTGGTTACTTGGACAAAATGAGTGGTACCCGCCGCCCCATGTGTGGCGGACGGGCGGATACCTTGTGTCTGGCTATGCCCATCAAAATTAGCGGGAGTTACCATGGGGACCTCTGCGGCCTTTGTGAGCGGCTTCACTGCTCCGGGAAGGTATGAGTTCGCCGCCTGCGCCTTCGCAGCGTCGTAAGCGTTGCGGTCCATGGTCGGCCGGAACGGAATCTCGCGGGGAGGGAGTGGTTGCTCCATCACGTAATTAGGCTGCGCATTCACGATCGTGGCGTCAGGCACCTCAAGAACCGCGGTAGGCGCAACGGTTTCTTCCGCCGATGTTTGTCGTGCCGATGTGGCCAGTGAAAGCGCAAAGCATGTGATTGTGAACGCAACGAAGAATCTGATGATTTTCATGATTTAAATCCTTGTTGTTGATTGATGGTTGTTTGCGAGTGAACCCTTCGCAGTTTCTCCCAACGGGAAGAATGTCAGGGGGGCGGGTTATCGCTGTTGGCAGACTTGACGCGCCGCGATCGTGTCAGGCTATGCCCGACAGTGTCAATACGTATTTTGCGAGTCTCCGATTCAAGCTCCACAGACGCAGTCAGCTTTTCATCCGCACGCACAACGTAACGCTTCCCGTCGCGATGCGTGTCCCAATTGGCAGTTGTCTTCCTATGGTCCCTTCGGCGCGGGTTTGTATCCCACTTGGATTGCGTCCTGCTCGGTCATGTATTTGCCCTTTCTCGTCGTGCCGTAAAAACGCGAGCCTTCCCTGTGATAAACTCCTGTTTCGGTATTAACCCACACCTGGCCATGGCCTCCGCCCGGCGCGGGTGGATTAGCCGCTTCCTCGGCTTGGCGCCCTGCGGGCACTGGGCGTGCAGCCCGACGCTGTTTCCTCTCAGCCTTCGCTTTCTTGGGAGTGGGGTGTGCTTCGGGCGAAGCCCTTGGCGCGCCGGAAGGTGAGGACGTCGCAGCTTTCTCGGCTGGCGGGGGTGTTTCCGGGGGCGATTTGCTTGGGGTGGGTGATTGAGCTTGCACAACGCAGACCGTGGCAAGTCCGACTAGGGAAAGGAGAGCAAGAAATTTGATAGCCATAAGATCAGTACAACGAAGCGGTAGAATTGTTGTTTTACGCTGAATCGGTGCATTCATGTGGTTCTTCCTTTCTTTCCCCCGCCGTGTTAACCCTGCGATGGCGGGTCCGGAAGAGGCGAAGAACCTGTCGGGGGAACGGCCTCCGCCTGATTCAAGATCCGTTAAGCGACGCCGAGTCTGGCGAAAATTACGTCGGATGGTCAAGACAATTCGGCCGCAAGCACGAATCGCCGCTTCCAGTTCCACAAACGCAGCCAGCTTTTCATCCGCACGCACAACATAACGCTTGCCGTCGTCGCGATGTGCGTCAGCAATCCAGATTGTTCGGCCATTCGCGTCGATGGCTGAGACGCAAAGGTGTCGCAGACGTAGCCGAAGCAATCGGCGGGCTGCTCTTACTCTATATCTTAGACGACATTGAACGGGCTTGTCCTTTTCTTGACCGCCCCCAACTGGCGGAAGATCCGTTTAACGAATAAAGGTGTACGGAAGCGAACGCCAAGGTCTCGCCCCACGTCAGCACCTCGCCCGACACCTTAAAGATTATCGCGGTGCTAATCAGTTAGCGACTCTAGTACCTATTGCCTTCAGCGCGGGCCGCGAAGCGGGCTTCGGGCGCAATCGTGGAGCCTCAGTCTCAGTCGGTGTTGGAGTGGGTGTTGGTGGGGGCGTGCAGGAGGTGCCTCGGAACAGATCATACAGCACAGGACTCTGGTCCTCGCCCGTCACACGCTCATTCTCCTGACCCGCCACTACAACGATGTCCGCGTCGCCGGGCAGATCCTCATCCGAGGCTTGACTGGCAAAGTTGCCCGTAATCGGACTGGGCACACCGGCCACCATCGGGTTGGACGGATCGACAATGGGATCGCTCGTACTCAGGTCGAAACTCGACTGGCCGCCAAATGGCAAGGGATAACTGTTGTCCTCACCCTCGCCACCTTGAATGGCACCTTGTACCCACACCACACCGCCGCCAGAAATGTAGCCTTCCAACGCCGGGATGGCTGCCGTGTAGTCCGCAAGGAAGTCGCTGAGGAAGTGGTCGTCCCAGTTAAGGATGATCACCCGATACTGAGTGAAGTCGAACCCAGCCAGGTCTCCTGGCGTAAACACAGTAAAGGTATGCCCGGCGGCAGTGATGGCATCCTCAACAACGGTGGAGCCAAACGGATCGTGCGTCTGGAAGATGGCGAAGTCGTTCGGTGCACTCTGGCTATTGGAGAAGGTAAAGTTGACGATGTTACTGGCGATAAGCGTGAAGTTATTTGGCGCAAAACCGATCGCTAAGCCGTCACCCACCAGTAACCCGCAACCCGGCCCTGGCGTGACGGTGGGCGTCGGGCTAGCAGTAGGTGTTGGAGTAGGCGACTTCTCTCCGGCGGGTACGGCGGGCGCGTTCCCACGCTCGCGCAAGCTGGAGTACGGGAATTTACCACGCTCCCGAACGCTTGAGTACGGAAACTTAGGAAGCTGCGACCGGTGGAATGGCGCACGCATTACTGTTTGTTTGCTGGCGTAGCGTTGCGCCAGCGCGAATGGGATCGCGCAGACAGCGATAAGCAGAAGCAGATAAAACGCGCCTCGGATAAGATGCGCTTTGATGTTGGGGTTAATTTGCTTTTTCATTTGCTGAGTCCTTGTTAGCGTTCCGAGGCTGTTACCTATTAGAGGCAAATTCTTGCAGCAGGGACAGTCTTTGTCTTATACGGGGGTTACCCGCATTTTGTAAAGTCGGGCGTTGCCTAATTTTTACGTGAGGCCTCGCCTGACACGCGGTCGTTTATGTGTATCTATGCTAGTTGTATCGGCGCTTGCCGCGGCAAACTCCAAAATCAGCGAAAGGTGCTTGCTTGGCACAAGCATCTGCATACAAATCTGTAACCGCGACACGCTACTCCTGGTCATTCTTAGTCGTGAGGCGCGATTGAAGTGCGAATGGCAAAATCCAAAAAGAACAACACCAAACGGAAGATCAACCTGACGGTGCGTGAAGAGCAACTAAGCAAACTGGAACAAATGGCAGCTTTAGAGAAGCGTTCCGTCTCCAATCTTATCGAGGTTATGGCAGATGAACGTTGGGAGCGATTGGCCGAGCAGCAGGGCATTGCTTACGCCAAAACCGTTGCGGAGACCATGAACCTTGAACTAGACATGGACAATCCAAAAGACCGCGAGAAATTGCGCCGAGCAGTTCTTGAACTTGTTGCCGAGAGTAAAGGGCGAAAACAAAAACGCCGGAGTTGAAACTCTATCGTTGTGTGTTGTAGCCGACCGAGCGTTAGTACGATTTACGCAAAAACGCTTTTTCTCTCGCTGCGGTGCGCGTCAGCAGCGAAAAATCTCGACATATTCGACGCCTTGAAGTAAACGGTATTTAGTCACCGGAGGTTCGGCGAAGTGAAAAAGCCAGCACATCTTCTTCGTGGCGCGTTTTACCTCTCCCTGATAGTGGCCCTATGCCTGATCCCATTCGCGCTGGGGCAGCAAGTTACTATCATGCCAAATGCAGCTCCTTTAGCTACACCTACCCCCACGCCCACCCCTTGCACTTCGGTCGGCACCTGGACCGAGCAGGCTCCTTATCCCATCGAGGTCTCAGGACACGCCGTGGCCTCCGTAGGTGGCAACGTTTATAGTTTCGGCGGTATCGTTAACAACATAGCGATCACAAACGCTTATAAGTACTCCCCCGCCACCAATACCTGGACACCAATCGCCTCCCTTCCGGCAGCGCGTGGTTGGTTCAGCGCCACAAGCGACGGCACCTATATCTACCTGCTAGGCGGGGTGGACCAAATCTTCAACACGACGGCAACGCTTTGGCGCTACGACCCCGTAAGCAATACCTATGACACAAGCCTGCCGTCTTATACCATCCCGACTTACTTCCATGCCTCTGCATACCTGAACGGCAAAATCTACCGCATTGCAGGCGCCGCCATCGGCAGCGATTATCACGTGGAGGTTTACGATATTGCTACAAACAGCTGGTCCATGGCCGCAAACTACCCATTTGCCAATCATAATCTTATGGCAGTGGCTCTGGGCAGCTACATTTACGCGGGCGGTGGCAACGCCTCCCCTAATAAAACCTATCGCTACGATCCAAGCACTGACACCTGGGACGACGCTGCAATCGCCGATCTGCCTGCGGGTCGCTCATCCGCTGCCTCTGGGGCCTACAATGGCAGGTGGATACTCGCCGGAGGCGACGTCAACTTTGCCATCAGCAACAGCGTGATCGCCTGGGATCAGGCTACCAACACCTGGGATACCCTGCCAAATATGGTACAGGCCCGCGATTTGCTCGCAGGCGCGACTGCGGGCATGGGCTTCCCGGGCGCCTTCTACGCCGTCGCCGGCAGCTCTAGCCCCGGCACTAATACAGATGACAACCAGCAGTACACCGAACCCCCCTGTGGCACACCGACGCCGACTCCAACAGCGACACCTACCGCCACAGCTACACCGACTCCAAGACAAACGCCTACTCCAAGACCGATTCCCACACCCAGGCCGCGTCCGACTCCGCCGCCCCGCCCGTAACTTTTCTCTATGAATAGGATTGTCTAAGACCTATGCGCCGAAAGATCACCAACGAAATTTGGGAGTAGGTTGAAACCGCTTACGCATCCGGCGTCGGACTGCCTGAGATCGCACGCAGCAGCCGTTCACATGATGCTGTGATCCGCGTTTGCGATGACGCTGGCAGCGTAATCGAGACGCACGAGCACAAGGGCGATTTCAAGGAGTCGTAGCCTGCCAACCCTTATGGTCTCGGTACCTGAGTCGGGCGCGGACGCGGCGTTGGCGTAGGTCTTGCCGTAGGCGCGCAGTACCTTCCTCCAGTATTGAAACTGGTCGTGTGAGGGGACGAAGTGGCGAGCGTATGTCGTGGAACGGCTTCCGGCACAATGAGGCCGCCTCGAAAATGAGTTCAGTGCGTTTGCCACGACACCCTGCCGTGGCTTATCTCTTTCTCGTTAGATGGACGTTGCTCTGGGAACCAACGCAAATCGTTCGAGGAACTAGACGATGATCTTTCAACTCTTGCGTGTACTCGTTGCTTTCGCTTGTTTGGCCGTGGCACCAACTCTGGTGCGAGCGCAGCAAAAATCGGACACGAGCTTTCGCGTCGGCATGGCGTTTCGCAGCTATACACCGAAGGAGCCGTACAATTGGCGCGGCGCAAAGACGCATGCGCTGCCCACCACGATCTGGTATCCAGCGGCGGATTCAGCGGTGGAGCAGCCACTACAAGTCCCGGGTCTCAACATCTTCGTTCTCGGAAGTGTGGCGCGAAACGCCGACCTCGCGGTAGCTCCGCCGAAATTCCCGCTCATCCTGCTGTCACACGGCACCGGCGGTACGGCGCTATCGCTTGCCTGGTTCGGTACCGCATTGGCAGCGCATGGCTACATAGTCGCAGGCGTCAATCATCCTGGTAACAATGCGGCGGAGCCGTACACGGTCGAGGGATTTTCGACATGGTGGGAACGAGCTCGCGATTTACGTGAAGTGATTGATGCTCTACTGAACGATTCCACATTCGGCCGCCGAATCGATACGAGTCGCGTTGGTGCCGCCGGCTTTTCTCTAGGCGGTTATACGATGATTGAAATTGCCGGTGCGATCACCGACCCCGCGGCGTTTCTAGACTTCTGCGCGTCACCAAAAGCTGATGGGATTTGCACCAGCCCGCCCGAGTTCCCGACGCTAATAGAGGACTTTAAAAAACTGGCGAAGGAACATCCGGAATTCTTGCGCCATGCAACCGATTCCTACCACGATTCCCGCGTGCGGTCGGTGTTTGCTATGGCGCCCGCACTAGGTCCCGCGTTTCGGCCCGTAAGCTTAGCAAAGATTATCGTCCGCGCGGATGAAAAGCTCAACGCCTTTGTTGAACTTGAATGTCAGGTATTAACTGTGACGTTTCATCCAAATCAATTCAATGACGGTAATTGAAATCAGGCGCATCGCTGGGGCTGGATGGCTTTTTAGTTCGATGACGCGGTGGTGCAATAACCGGAATGTCTTGCATTTGTGTGTCGCGCACTTCCAGCGGGTAATTGATTCCGCCAATTCGCAGAACGTATTGGCCGGGATGAACTTTATTAAAGTGATACTTCCCATCGGGAGCCGTCACTGTCTGGTGAACTAGGCGGAACGTCTTATTCGGCTTCACCTCGAAAAGCGCAACCCCGACTCCGACAAGAGGGCCCGCAAGACCGACGACACCTCCTGTCAGGTCAGTAGCACGCAGTATCGGGGCGGACAATACGAGTGACGCGAAAAACACGGTCAAGACGAAAGCGAAAAAACGCAGGCTCATGTTGAAGGCTTTTTACCGGCCAGGTCCGACAAACGCCAATGTATCTTGCTCATTCGTAACGTTTTTAGTGAATTCCGTGCGAATTCGGCTAGTCAGGTATCGCCTAATTTTCGTGTAAAGCTGCGCCTGACACGCCGCTAATCCGCCGGATTGCTCTGACGATTCAGGCCCGTGCCTTTACGACGCTGCGAATTGTGCGGATTCTCGCCGATTGCGATAACCGGACGAATTTCACCCCCTGCGCCATCTAAATTTTCACTTTCGATTATCGATTTTCGGGAACACGAAGTGCACTACGACAAGCGCGCATAACATTCCCAGAACCGCTGCGCAAACAACGTCGGAGAGATAATGCGCGCCGATACACATCCTTGAGAATCCGATCAGAATGGGGATCGGGAGACAGGCGAGGCCGATGCGCCGGCGCGCGATAAGTAGAACTCCAAAGAACGCGGTCGAGGCGCCCACATGTCCAGATGGGAAGGAATGATATTTCGAGCTGAAATGCGGTCCGCCCCAGCGTGCGTCAGTGTGCACTGACGGACGCGGCCGGGGAATAGTCCGTTTGATCACGTGTCCCGTCACACCTGCGAGCGACATGGCAATCAGCATGGCCAAGAAGATGCGAGTCCATTCTTTATTCCCCCGGCGCCAGGCGATTCCCAAAAGAACCAATCCAACGAGCGCATGCAACGGCCAATCGCCTAACAAACTAACGTAGCGCATGAAATTGCGCATGGCAGCGTTTTGATGCTGCACCATGAAGTCGCGCACGCTGTCGTCGAAATGAAATGACACTGCGATCGCAGTCGCCGCGATGGCGAGCCCAATGAGCCAATACAAAGCAGCGCCGCGCTTCACAAATAAGTTCCCGTTAACGGACAGTTTGTCATGTCGAGCGCAGTCGAGACATCCCGTGATGTGATCCTGTAGTTTAGCTACGGGATTCCTCGACTTCGCTCGGAATGACCATTATGAGATGCTGCGACCACATTGAAATCGGCACCGGCAAAATACGCGATACTATTTTTCGCCTGCGTACTTTTTCACATCCTTGGGACGTGGACCCTGCCGCTGATCGATCGGGATGAGCCGCGCTTTGCCGAAGCTTCGCGTGAAATGATCGAACGCGGGAATTACATCGTTCCCTACTTCAATAATCAACTTCGACTCGATAAGCCACCTCTCGCCTACTGGGCGCAGGTAGCGAGCTATCATGTTTTTGGCGAAAACGACTTCGCTGCTCGCTTTCCTTCGGCCATTGCAGCGGCGCTCACCGCCGTACTAATCTTGATCTGGGGTCGCCGAATGGGAGGAGAAAAACTCGGTTGGTTGGCTGCAATCATCTTTACGCTCTCGCTGCAGACATTCGTCCACGCGAAAGCCGCCGTCGCTGATATGTGGCTCGTGTTGTTCGTGACACTAGCGCATTGGGCGGGATACCAATTGCTTCAAAGTTCAACGCTCAACGCCGAAAGCCCAACGCCCAATTCAGAGCGAACAAACCAAACATCAAACATCAAACATCAGACATCTCTGTGGTGGGGGACTTTCTACCTTTCGCTCGCGCTCGGTTTTCTTGCCAAAGGGCCGATTGCTTGGACACCGCTGCTGACCGTCGGTGTTGTAATTATCTACACGCGAAATTGGGAGGTGACCCGGCGCTTTAAGTTTGTCGGGGGAATCTTACTCATGCTTGCGGTGATCGCGCTCTGGGGAATCCCGGCGCTGATTCTAACACGCGGCGAATTTTTCACAGTTGGAATCGGACAACACGTCGTTAATCGTTCGTTTACAACACTGGAAGGCCACGGCGCGAGTTCTCTCGGCATGTACGTGCTTCTATTGCCGTTTTATTTTGTCACTGTTTTCATCAGTTTCTTTCCGTGGTCGATCAAGTTGCCTTGGCTAGTGCAACGATTATGGCAGAACGGGAAGACCGGGGTCGACGCCCCCGGCTACAGCAGGAACCCGATCGACGTTTATCTGATCTCGGGGATCGCGATCATCTTCGTCATCTTTACTTTGGTCAGCACGAAGTTACCGCACTACACGCTGCCGGCCTTTCCGTTGCTTGCGCTTTTGCTTGCACGGCATTGGCATCAGCAAGCGGCAGATGAAGGCCGCCGTTCCCCGTTCGTGAGGATCGCGGGCGCAACTGGATGTGTCTGGATCGCAGTTGCCCTTGTGGTTCCGTCGATGGTGGCGCGGTTTTTCCCCGCGTATGAGCTCTTTCAAGTATCTCGCGCGTCTTTGCAGCCGAACATGCAATTTGCTGCGGTCGAGTTCCAGGAGCCAAGTTTGGTCTGGTATTTTCGCTCCCGCATCCAAGGTTTTCTCACACTGCTGAACAAGCGTCGCGCTGCTGAGTTCATGAGCGCAACTGGTCCACGTTTTATCGTTCTGCCGACGCCCGTCGCGGGCAAAATTTTCGCAAGTCCACCGACAAGCTGGCGTTTCTTTACAGTCAGTGGTGTCAACATCGCCAAAGGCAAACGTGTTGATCTCACGCTGGTGCTGAAACCAGAGTAATTCGTTAAAGTGTTAAAGCGTTGGAGCCTTACAATCTTGAATTGCAAAACAAGCAGACCGCTTTAACGCTTCAACGGTTCAACGCTTCAACGTTATGAGGGACGCATGATCACCTTTCTCGATGGCAAATTGGTAAGCGCCTTGCCCACGCAGGCAACAATCGATGTAGGCGGCGTCGGCTACGAAGTGTTCATTCCGCTGTCGAGCTACGACAAGCTGCCCGCTGTGGGGCAACCGATCCGCATTCTCACGCATTTGGCCGTGCGCGAGGATGCGCATGTGCTCTATGGATTCATGACGCCAGCCGAGCGTGATCTTTTTCGATTGCTGGTGAACAACGTCTCCGGCATCGGGCCGAAGCTGGCGCTCGCAGTCTTGAGCGGGATGAGCGTGACCAGTTTCAAAGCGGCGGTGGTGAATTCTGATGTCACAGCGATTTCGAAAATCAGCGGCCTCGGGAAAAAGACAGCGGAGCGAATTGTTCTCGAATTAAAGGATAAGGTTGGCGTGGCTGCAGCATGGGAAGCAGCCAGCGCCGCGCACGCGCCGACGCCCGAACAGGAGCAAGAAAACGAAGCAGTGCTCGCGTTGATCGCGCTCGGCTACAAGCAAGTCGATGCACATAAGGCAGTGCACGATTTGCAGCAGAAAGCCGAAGCAAAATCAGCAGAAGAACTGGTGAAGCTGGCGCTGAAGAAAATGGCTGCTGGAAGATGAGCAGCAAACGCCGAACGCTCAACGCCCAACGCTCAATGTTGAATTCAGATTTGTGCATTCGACGTTGGACGTTCGGTGTTGGGCGTTGGACGTTGTTATAATCATGCAAGTGCAGGTGCAAGACGAGAGGCTCGCTGCCATTCGCGCAGCGTTTCCAAAAGAGGGTCTCTTCGCTGAAAAAGAGTGGCTGCTTTCGCCGGACGCATTTCCGATCGACAGGAAATTTCTCGCCGACCTCGAGCAGCTCGGGCATCGCCTCTTTGTCTTTCAGCGGGCTTGCAATCAGCTGTATCAGCTCAGCGTTAGAGGCAAGCAGCCCGAATGGGTAGCGCGGTATCTCGACGCCGGTAAACCGAAAGAGCTGATTGAATTTTCGCGGCGGAAGGAAATCCGCGATGATTTACCGCGAGTAATCCGGCCAGACCTCATCCTGACTGAGAAAGGCTACATCGTTGCTGAGATTGATTCGGTCCCCGGCGGGATTGGTCTAACGGGTTGGCTAAACCAGACGTATTCCTCATTCGACAACGACGTCATTGGCGGCGCGAGCGGAATGTTGGATGGATTTCGCGCAGTTGTGCCAAACGGGGCTGATATCGTCCTTTCGGAGGAATCGGCAACCTATCGGCCGGAGATGGAGTGGCTCGCCACACAATTGAATCAACGAATTCCTGTAGCCGGAGTCGGGGACTCCAGTTCTTTTCGCAACGATATTCCGGCCGGGATCAGCGATCCTAGCTACAGGTGGCGCGTCGTTCCCGCAGAAAATTACGAACCGCACGACGGACGCGCTCTGTACCGGTTCTTCGAATTGTTTGATCTGCCAAATATTCCGGGAATCGAAAACGTGCTCCGGGCAAACGCGAAAGGGAAAATTACGATTATGCCGCCGATCAAGCCGTATCTCGAAGAGAAAATGTGGTTTGCGCTATTCTGGCTTCACCCGCTGCGCGAATTTTGGCGACGCGAATTGGGCGAGAAATATTTCATCAAACTACAGGAAGTGATTCCCTATTCCTGGTTGCTCGATCCAACTCCCCTGCCCCAGCACGTAGTTATTCCACGTCTGGAAATTCACGACTGGCGCGAGGCTGCGAAGTTCAGCCAGAAAGATCGCGATCTTCTTTTGAAAGTGAGCGGTTTCTCCCCGCTTGGCTGGGGCAGCCGGGGCATCGCGCTCGGGAGCGACCTGCCCCACGCCGATTGGGAGAAGCGAATCGAACACGCCTTGGCAACATTCGAATCGTCACCAACTATCCTGCAGCGTTTTCACAAAGGCCGTTTGTTTGAGCACAGCTATTGGGACCCAGATTCAGGCGAACTCAACGTAATGAAAGGCCGGGTGCGCTTGTGCCCGTATTATTTCGTCGAAACTGATCGTGTGAAGTTACGCGGTGCGCTGGCCACTATCGCTCCAGCAGATAAGAAGTTTTTACATGGGATGAGCGAAGCCATCCTGGTTCCATCGAAAACTCAATGAAACTTGAAGATCGCTGCGATCGGCAGCCTCCTTAATGCAACGGCGCGTGCTGCGGAACTGTGAAAACGCCAGTTCCATTCTCTACCATTCCATCCTGCGAAAAAAATATCATCCGCGCGTTGATTCTTAAGCCGCGTGCGTTTTAGGCGTGCAACCGCGTGCGCGTTGGGCCAGAAAGAGCGCTATGACAAAAAACATTGGAATGCTGCTGCTCGCCATCTATCTGATTCTCGTTGGGATCACTACGCTTTTTCATATTGCCATCGGTGCCATCGTGATGGGAGTTCTGGCGCTGGTGACAGGTATTTTGATTTTAGTCGGCAAGTAGTTAACGGCTCGAACCTGCGAAGGAGAAGATGACAGCACGCAGCGGTTCCTGCAGATTCGAACCGTCGACTTATAATG
>Ga0306920_100007910_pt1 | contig 14054 bp, 12 predicted proteins | sample flu12Cox44000170_FD_204666 | JGI IMG/M metagenome (GOLD analysis project Ga0306920, IMG submission 204666) | Lab enrichment of tropical soil microbial communities from Luquillo Experimental Forest, Puerto Rico - flux4day.12C.oxic.44.000.170 (v2)... | ecosystem: Environmental > Terrestrial >...
GTTCACCGCCGAGGACGTGAAGTACACCCTGCAGCAGTTGATGGATCCGGCGCTGCATAGTCCCACGGGCGATGCATTCCGCGCCGGTGACGGCACCGTGGTCGCGACCGTGCTATCTCCTTATCGCATTACGATCTCTTTTCCGCGACCGGTGGCGGGAGTCGATCGGCTGTTTGACCAGGTTGCCATCGTGTCGGCGCATTCGCCAAAGCGGGAGTTGGCGGCGCTGGGATCTTACTATGTCGCCGACTACAAGCCTGGCTCCTATGTTTTCCTGCGCAAAAACCCGAACTTCTGGAAGCATGATGCCGCGGGCCGGCAACTGCCGTATATCGAGTCGTTGAAATTGGAGATCCAGTCGAACCGCGATATCGAACTGATGAAGTTCATGCGGGGCGAAATTCAGCTCATCAACTCGCTCGACGCCGACTACTATGACCGGCTTTCGCAACTCGCGCCAGCCGAGGTGCGCGATGCCGGGCCTTCTCTCGACTCCGAACAAATGTGGTTCAACCAGGTACCGGCTGCGCCGGTGCCCGCGTACAAACTGAAATGGTTCCAGTCGCGCAACTTCCGGCTGGCAATTTCGTTGGCCATCAACCGTGCCGATCTTTGCCGGGTGGTGCATCACGGGCATGCCAGCCCGGCATTCGGCCCGGTATCGCCTGCAAACAAGTTCTGGTTCAACGCGCGACTGCAGCCACTACGCTTCGATCAGCAAGCCGCTTTGCGGCTGCTGCAGCAGGATGGGTTTCAGCTATCGGGCGGCAAGCTGCGGGACCGCGATGGCTATGCTGTGGAATTCTCGATCGCGACCAACGCCGGCAGCCGACCACGTGAGCAGATGGCCGCGATGATTCAGCAAGACCTGCGCGACATCGGCATTGCCGTCAATGTAGTCACACTCGATTTTCCCTCGCTAATTCAGCGCATCAGCCAAGACTTCAACTATGAAGCGGCGCTCCTGGGACTCGTGAATGTCGAGCTCGATCCCAACTCGCAGATGAACGTGTGGTTGAGTTCCTCCGAGGAGCACCAGTGGAACCCCAGACAGAAAACTCCAGCCACTCCATGGGAGGCTGAGATCGACCGCCTGATGAAAGCGCAAGCGTCGGCACTGGATGACAAAACGCGCAAGGGCTACTTTGACCGCGTGCAGGAGATTGTTGCCGACCAGGCGCCCTTCATTTACCTGCTGAACAAGGATTCGCTGGTCGCCATTTCTCCATTGCTGAGGGGGGCACAGCCGGTCGCGGTAAGGCCACAGACATACTGGAACATCGAACGGCTCAATTTTGAGGTAGAGAGCGCGCGTAATGGCCAATAGCGCCCCATTGTTGTCGGTCAGTCTGCGTGTGGACTATCCCAATCGGCCGTGCACACTCAAGGCGGTTTGCTTCGATCTCCAACCAGGCGAAATACTTGGTCTTGTCGGCGAAAGCGGCACCGGCAAGAGCACCATCGCTCTCGCCATCCTGCGGCTGCTGTCATTTAAGGGAGGTCGAGCGCACGGACAGGTGATCTTCCGCGGGCGCGACCTCATGGCAGTTCCTGAGCGCGAGATGAAGCAAATTCGCGGTCGCGAAATCGGTCTAATTCTGCAGAGTCCGGCGGCCAGTCTTAATCCGGCATTGCGCATCGGGGCACAGCTGGCAGAAGCATGGAGGAGCCACGGCGGAAACCGTCGCGAGCCACAATGCGCCGTGGAACATGCCTTGGCGAGTGTGGGGCTGCCCACGGATCGGGAGTTCCGCTCCCGATATGCGTCGCAGATCAGTGCCGGGCAGGCACAACGCGTGCTCATTGCCATGGCGATGATGCATTCGCCGTCCCTGCTCGTAGCCGACGAGCCTACCAGCTCTTTGGACGCCATCACCCAGTGGGAAATTCTGCGGCTGTTCTCCGCGCTCAATCGCAGGACCGGCTCCGCCCTGCTTTACATCTCGCACGACCTGATCTCTGTGGCTTCCATCCTCCACCGCATTGCGATTTTATCCGGCGGAGAAATCGTAGAGTGTGGCGAGACGGACTCGGTGCTCACCAACCCTCGGCATCCGTACACCGAACAGCTGCTGGGCTGTCTGCCCTGGCTCTCCACCATAGCCGGGCCTAGGCCTGCGAGATGACATCCGACACGGGGATGCGCTCAGCAGCACTGCGGGGCATCGGCATTCAGGAGTGGTTGAGTTTTTATTTCAAGTCACCGATGACGGTGCCCTGACTGTATGCCGAGCGGCGGAAAGCGCTCTTTCCTGCGAACTCTTCTAAGGTGCGGTTTCTCAGGCTTAGGACGTGGAAAGGTTCGTTGTTCATGGTTCCTCCGATTAACGCAGATGTGCGCCGGCCCACTGCCATGGCAAAATGCCTTGGATAGGGAAGGGATCTGAAACCGGTAGTTATGGATGTTTACCTGGTCGACGGCACCTACGAGCTCTTCCGTCACTTCTTCGCTTTGCCTCCGGCAAGTGATGGGGATGGGCAGGAGATCGCTGCGGTTCGTGGCGTGCTGGCGTCCGTGTTGTCCATGATCGAAGGCGGTGCGACCCACGTTGGGGTAGCAACCGATCACGTTGTGGAATCGTTCAGGAACGAACTTTATCCGGGCTACAAGACCAGCGAGGGCGTCGCCCCGGAGCTGCTCTCGCAGTTCCCAATCCTTGAGGACGCGTTACAAGCCATGGGTGTGCACGTGTGGCCAATGGTCGAGTACGAGGCAGACGATGCTCTTGCATCAGCAGCAAAGAAAGCGGCGCAAGACGAAACAGTTGAGAGGGTTTTCATCTGTACCCCGGATAAAGATCTCGGGCAATGCGTCACCGGAACGCGAGTGATTCAACTCGATCGTCGGCGAAACCTGATTCGGGATGAAGCAGGCGTTGTGGAGAAGTTCGGAGTGAATCCGGAGTCGATTCCCGACTACCTGGCAGTTGTCGGTGACAGTGCAGACGGTTATCCGGGTATTCCGGGCTGGGGTGTGAAAGCGGCGGCATCTGTTCTGTCCCAATACCACCACCTCGAATACGTACCCAAGGATTGGCAGCAATGGCATCCGTCCATCCGCAAAGCGCGCCCACTTTCGGAATCACTCTTCAGCGCATGGGAAGATGCGCTGCTCTTCCGCGATCTTGCAACCCTGCGCTGCGACGTGCCCGTATTCGAAACGGTGAATGAGCTGCGTTGGAAGGGACCTAGTGCGACATTCGAGGAATACTGCAGTCGGCTGAAAGCTTTCCAGCTATTCGAGCGAGTTGCGAAGCAAACAGACACCAAGGGTGTGCGATTGTAACACTATTGTCCTGTACCTCTAATGCTGTTGTGAAGCAGTTGCTGTTATTTGACGGTAACAAGCCGCATGCTGCTCACCTGGCGAATCCAGCGGGCAGGCCTTTTTGTCTCCAGGCACCACTACGCGGAACGGGCCTTCCTTGGCGTCGAGCGGTTTGCCATCCCTTGTGTCGGCCAGAATGATCTCCCGGGTAGCGAAGTCCGGGTCGAGTTCCGCCAGTGCGAACAGAACCTTGTAGCCGTCGGCGGCCTCGATCAAGAGCCTTGGGTCAGCCATGCGCCCTTCATCTTGCCGATACCCTGGATGCCCACGGAAGTGAGCAGAGCTGAGAGTGGCACGCCCTCGAACTTCGCCGGCGTGTCGTGGTCTTTAACTTCAACGGCAACCCGCGGCAGTTTGGCCAACTGCGTCGCTGTAACTGAGGTTGAGTGGCCCTCTGGGTCGATCACCTGCAGGCTTTGCGCATAACCACCAAGCCCGAGCAGTAAAAGACAACCGAAGACGCAGAATGAGCGCTGCTGAAGGTGTTTCATTGGTCGCGGTTCAGTCATTCTGGAGCATGACTCCGGTGGACTTGATTATTACCTTGACGGCATGGCCAACTTTGAACGCCATCCTACACTCCTGCTCGTGATCGACGAGGGTTTCTCGCCTACGCACTACAATGTGCACTATCACCGCCGAATTGTACCTCCTCGACGGTTCCCTTGAGCTGGTTTCTGGCGGACAAAGTCATGGCGAGAGCTTAGCAGTGCGAGGTCAAACATTGGCCCCTGCCGCCAGCCTCTGACTCCTGCTCAGAATAAGGTGCAAATTGAAAGCTAACTCAAGTTCGCGGAAAGGTTATAGACGGCTTCGTAGGCCTGGTGAGTTGCGCATCCTCATTCAAACTCATCCACTCTTGAAACCCCGAGCTTGCAATTCGGCCAGTTGAGGGTATGATTTGTCATCGTTGGGCCGCTACTTTCGTAGGTAAGTGTGCTCCATGAAACTATCCTTCCAGCGAGGCGGCAGCGCCGCAGTGGCCTTCTCTCCCACCTCCGCAGAATTTCCGCCTCTTGATGGCGCCGAGATCTCGGGCATGGTCCATGGAGTGCGTGTGGGCGGAGATTTTTACCATTTCATGCGTGCCACCCCCCGACGTGTGGTGTTCGGTCTGCTGGACGTCGCCGGCCAGCGCTCGGAAAATGCCACGATCATTGCTGCTACACGGGAAGCTTTTCAAAGCATTGCCTGCGAGAAGTTCTCCAATGAGGACATTAATGAAGCCGACGCGATGATGGAGTTTTGCATGGAATTGAACGCCGTCATCCGCCGCAGCACGTCGGCCATTTGCGTTTGTGCGGCGTTCGTCGGTTGTTACAACGAAGATCTGGGCACCATCTGTTATGTCAATGCCGGCCATACTCCGGGATTGCTTCGGCACGGCGATGGGGTGCAGGAATTGCGCGCCACGGGCCTTCCGCTGGGACTCTTTGCCGCATCGACCTATGAGGCTCCAACCGTGTTTGTGGCCCCGGGCAGCTCGTTGCTGCTGGTTTCCCGCGGAGTGGTCGAAGCGCGGCGCAAGCGGGAAGAATTCGGATTACAGCGAGTGAAACAGCACTTCGCCAATGTTCCGCTGGAGCACGCGAACGTTGTGGCGGCCAGCATGCTCGACGCTGTGCGCCAGCACCTTGGAGCGGCACACGCCGGCAACGACCTCACTACGCTGGCCCTGGTTCGTGCTGCGAAAAAATAAACAACCGCGACTGACCCAGGGAGTGAATCGCCCAGAAATTCGCCGCATGACAGGTACTGCACCCAATCCGGTAGATGGGCACTTCATTCTTTGACTGAGGCGTGGCCCCCGGGCTTGCCGTTGAAATCGAAGAAGCCATACGGCTGCGATGCTCAAGGAGAAGAAGCTTCAGGAAGCCTTGCAAACCTGCCGGGACGCCCGGCAGAAAGTGCTGCAATTGGGGGCACATGGTTCATCGCCGCAAGCGGCCACAAAGCGCTCAGAATTCCAATACAATTCATTCGCCGGGCGGCGAGCTGAATACGCGCGACGCTCGACTGAGCCTAGCGCATGCCTACGTTTGCCGCGGTTGACATCGGTTCGAACTCGGTGCGTTTGAAGATCGCACGCGCCATTCGCGGCCGTATGGAAACCTTGCACGAGGACCGTGAGGTCACCCGGCTGGGTGAGAGCGTCTTCGCCAACGGATCACTCGACCCGCAGGCGATGGCCCATACCATTCAAGTGTTGCAGCGCTTTTTCCGGGCAACACAGACCTACGCGGTCGATCGAACACGCGTAGTCGCGACCAGCGCCTTGCGTGACGCGCGCAACGGCCGCGCCTTCCTCGATTGGGTGCGGACGGCCACGGGCTGGCGCGTTGAGGTGATCTCGGGCCTGGAGGAAGGCCGCCTTATTCACCTCGGAATCCTCTCTAACGCACGGATTGGCAGCAGCCGCGTGGTGCTGATCGACCTTGGCGGTGGCAGTTGCGAGCTGACGCTCTCCGATAAGGGTCACATTGCTGAAATGATCAGCCTGCCTGTCGGAGCGGTTCGCCTGACGCAAACCTTCCTGCAACATGATCCGCCCCGAAAGAGCGAGCTCAACCAGATGCGTGGCCTCATCCAGCGCGAAATCTCACGCATACAGAAACGAATTCTGGATGCGAGGGTAACCGCAGCGCTGACTACGTCGGGAACTTCGGCAGCCCTGTCGGGGCTGTACGAAGCCAAAGCCGGGGGAATTGACGAGTCGAAGCCGCACACGGTTCCCCGACCGGCGGTCTCGAAACTGCTGCGCGAGTTGAGCCGGCGCGATCTGGCACAGCGACGGGCGCTACCCGGCATCGGTCCGAAGCGCGCCGAGATCATCATCGCCGGCGCGATGGTTTTTTCCGAACTGATGGAAATGTGCCGCTTGCGCAGCTTCCGCTATTTGCCCTTGGGATTGCGCGATGGCCTGCTGGCGCAGATGATGGCGGACTATCATGCCAGCTCGGCGATCCGCGAGCGGGTTGAATCGGAGCGGCACGATGCCTTAATCGCCGCCGCGAAGCACTATGGCGCCGACCTTACCTTTGCTCAACGGATTCGAGAGCTCGCTATGCACCTCTTTCGCCGGCTGCAACCCGTACACCAGTTGCCGCCACAATATGCCGACTGGCTGGAAGCCGCCGCCATTCTGCACGAGGTTGGCTCCTACATCAACCGCTCCGGCCGCCGCCGTCACACGTATTACGTCATTGCGCACTCCGAGATCTTTGGCTACACGCCGGTGCAACGCCTGATCATTGCTGCCATCGCACGTTACCTGGGCAAATCGCTTCCCGGTCCCAGTGACCGCAACATCCGCATACTTCCCTCCGCCGACCAAACCTACCTGCCTAAGGCGGTCGCCATCCTGCGCCTGGCACGCGCGCTCGACCAGGGGCGGCGCGGCGCAGTTCGCCAAGTGCAGGTAAAGATTGGAGAGGACGAACTGGTCAGAATCCAGCTTGTTCCAAGGATGCCGGAAGGTGTGGAGCTGGAGCTGTGGGCAGTCGAACGGGAAGAGATCTATTTCCGCGAAGTCTTTGGCCGCGAGCTTTTGGCCGAATTACTCTGAAGCGCTCGTGTCAGCTTGGGCGTCAATACCCAGTTCAGCTTCGCCTGCCCGTCGCTGCCGACTTTTGCCACCGCACCTTTTTTGAAGTCCACAAACTCTGGCGCATCCGTCCCAGCCAGAAGCTGAACCAGAAACTCGGTAATGCTGGGGTCATGTCCGACTACCAAAATTGCGTCTTTGTCTTTGTACTTTGTCACCAACTCATGAAACTGATCGTAAGTGGCTTCCGGGCGCATAGCGTCGTCAACCACAACCTTGCCCTTGTGCCCAAACTCTTTCGTGACTAGCTCTGCTGTTTGCATGGCCCGCGTCAGCGGACTCGAGATGACAACATCCACGTCAACTTTCATTGCGGCTAGTGCTCGCCCCACATCCCGGCACTGCTGTTTTCCTTTCTCGTCAATAGGACGCTTCTCGTCTTTTTGGGAATTCGGCTGGTATTGCCCGGCACTGGCATGGCGCAAGAAATAGATGATCATGCTCCTATTCTGCACTACTTCCAGCGTTCTAAACGTTCTCATCGGACGGCGTGCCGTCCTTGTAAACGGGGACCTGACAAAAGCACTTGGGGCCGCTCTGGATGTGGAGAGTCATCGTCATTGTTCCGGCTAACTCCTGTCTCCCCAATCAACCCGCGAAACCGTTTGCAAAAATTCTGTAAACCGTTGCGGAACACGTCTCTCTTTTAATCTTGCGTTGACTCCCGCTTAACCGAGTCCATCTATAAACGCCCTCGTCGTCACACGCCTGCTCGTTCACCAACTTTCGAATTAGCCATCAGCCTCAAGGAGCAGAATCGTATGCCCAATGCAGCCAAGCGCACGTTCTGGCGTTGCGCTCTACTCACAGCGGTAGGGATATGCAGCACGGCAATGCCGCTAACCCTGGTCGCGCAACCGCAGCAACTCATTACCGGAAAGCGAATTTCTCCGGTCGGCACCAACACCGAGGTAGGCAGCTTGCCGATGAACATCATCAAGTCGCCGGACGGCAAGTACGCCATCGTCAGCGACATGGGATTCAATCAGTGGCTGTCGTCGGTGGACACCAGTACGGGCACAGTCATTTCCCAGACGGACTTCGGCCAACAGCCCGTCACCACTAGCTACGGCCTCTACTACGGACTGGCATTCGCTCCCGGCAACGGACCGAATTACACGCTTTATGCTGCAATGGGTGATAACCAGACCATCGCAGTGCTCAACCTGGACCAGAACGGCAACCTGACGCTGGTCAACACCAATACCTTTGCTGTACATTCTCAGGATTTCCCCTCCGGACTCTCGGTTGACAGTAAGGGCAATCTTTACGTGGCGAACAACGATCCCGACGATTTCGCCCTACCCACCAGCGTTGCCATTTACAACCCAGCCGGCACCGAAATCGGTCGGTATAAATTCACCAGCTTTTTTGGACCCCAAACTTCCCGCTGGCTATTGCCGTCCTGGGGGATGGCAGCAAGACATATGTCGGCAGCCAGCGCGATGGAGCAGTGTACGTACTGAACACCAGCGATCCCGGCAACATAACGCTGCTCACGACCCTCAACACCGGTTCACATCCCGTAGGCCTGACTCTCAACCAGTCGCAGCCGTTACTTTATGTAGCCAACGCGCACAGCGACAGCATCTCCGTCGTTTCCACCAGCAGCGACACAGTCGTCAATACGCTCACGTTCAAGGTGCCGCGCCTGGAGAACTTTATCGGAGCCACTCCGCTACACACCAGCATCTCGTCGGACGGAACGACGCTCTACGCAGCTATGAGCGATCTGAATGCGGTTGCCGTGGTGAGCATCGACGGCAACAGCCTTACATTTCAGGGATATATCCCGGCGGGCTGGTATCCCAGCGCGGTCGTGGTCAGCAATGACGGCAAGCGGCTGCTGGTAAGCAATGCCAAGGGCGTCAATCCGCGGCATCCGAATCCTTGCTACACGCAGTACCAGTTCAATGACAACCCGTGCTACGACCTCAATCTGATTACCGGCACGGTGGCTTCCCTCGACGTTCCCAAGCCAACGGCTCTTGCACAAGACACGCAGCAGGTGCTTGCCAACAACGGCGCGATCATCAGCAACACGCAGTCGGGACCGACCGACAACCGTCTCGACGGCATTGGACTCAAGGCAGGCAAGATCAAGCACGTGATCTATATCGTCAAGGAAAACCGCACCTACGATCAGGTTCTCGGCGACATCCCGCAGGGCAACGGCGATCCGAACCTTGTGCTGTTCGGCCAGAGCATCACGCCCAGCCTGCACGCGCTCGCCATTCGCTTCGTGCTGCTCGACAACTTCTACGACAACGGTGAAGCCAGCGGCGACGGTTGGCCGTGGAGCACCGAGGCGATGGGCAGCGAGTATGTCATCAAGAACCTGCCGTACAACTACAGCAACCGCGGCCGGAACTATGACTTCGAGGGCCAGGACAACAACTATCCAGTGGGCGGCTTTCCTGCGACCGACCCGTACGGCCAGCAGCTTTCACAGCAATTCCCCAACGGGCTGCCGCCGATTCCAGACGTGAACGTGCCGCCCAGCGGACATATTTGGGACGCAGTGCAGAAGGCCGGACTGTCGTACCGAAACTACGGCTTCTTCTTCACCTTCGGGGTGACACAGAACGGCTTGGTGGTAATCCCAGACAACTTTCCGGCTGATGGAGGCATTCAGCCTGCCGGCCACGATCTAGGCGGCGTCAGCGACTATGATTTCCGTCGCTATGACGCTGCCTATGCCGATAGCGACGCTCCAACCACTTATGGTTGCCCCTACAGCAAAGCAACGTATGGTCACTACAACATGCCCAGCCGCGTCTCCGAGTTCATGCGCGAGTTCCAGGAGATGCTCGCTCAGGATCCAACCGGCAACTCCGTTCCTGCGTTCATCACGCTGCGCGTAATGCACGACCACACTCAGGGTCTGGGGGTAGGAAAGTTCACTCCTCAGGCTGAAGTTGCCGACAACGACTACAGTGTTGGGCAATTGGTGGATCTCATCAGCAAAAGCCCGATCTGGCAAAACACAGCGTTCTTCATCGTGGAGGACGATTCGCAGGACGGTCCTGACCATGTCGATTCCCACCGCTCAACCGCCTACGTCATCAGCCCGTACATCAAGCAGGGCTATATAGATCACACCTTCTACAACACCGACAGCATGCTGCGAACGATGGAAATGCTGCTCGGAGTTCCTCCGCTCAACCAGTACGACGCTATCGCTACTCCCATTGTGGCGCCATTCGACAAGGCCCCGAACAACAGCACTCCCTTTGACGCCATCGCCGCGTCGAAGGACATCATGTGCAGCAAGGGCACTGCGGCGCTTGCCAAGCGAAGCAATCCCATGCACAAGTGGGTAGCGGAATCGGCCAAGATGAATTTCGATGTCCCCGACAGCGCACCGTCGGCGAAGCTGAATGAAGTTCTCTGGCATGCGGCGAAGGGACCCAGCGTTCCTATGCCGGCTATACGTCACGACGTTATTCCTGCGACCCAGGATGCCGATGATCTTAAGGAAATCAAGAAAGCCCACCGCGACACAGACGATGAAGTTCGTACGGGCCGCGGCGGAAGCAAATAGATAGGTCATTGGGCCGCCTTAGTACGAGGCGGCCCCTTTTCTGCTGTCGAGCAGCGCACAAATTCTAAACAGAAAATTCAAGTCGCTTTAACGGAAGCTTCGTCGCGCTTTCATCTGGCCGCCATGTTTATGGCTTTTCATACGGGTGACGAAGAGTGTCTCAGTTTCGCCCAGCTGCAGTCTCTGCGGCCGCTGCGCGGGGTTCCTGGTTGTTGATTTTTACCTGCTAACCAAGGCTCGGGCCTGTGTAGTGCAGGGCCCGTCGTCCACAAGCTCGCTTGGTGCGTTTTCACTCGTTAACCGAGATGTGTTCCGGAGGAATGTGATGAATAGGCGGTTTTTCCTGAAACCCTCGATGCAGTGGTTTGCAACAACACTGCTTCTGATTGCTGCCGCGGCGATACCAGCCTTCTCCCAGTGGGACAACAGTAACTGGGGACTGGTGGTTGCGCCAGTCTACAACTCATCAGAGACCGGCTTTTATGCCGGAGCCGAACTCTTCGCCGGCCCGAATAAGTTCGGTAGCTACTTCGCAGGTGTTACCCCGAATGGCCGCAAACTGACCCCGGCCGGCACCGTGGTGCAGACCGGCATGAACCCGCTGGGCATGGTGCTGACGCCAGACGGTAAGTACCTCATCACCAGCAACGATGACGAACGCGAGGGCGGCTTCCCGTCTTTTCAGAATCCGCTCAACGTCGGCGGCTACTCACTGAACGTGATCGACACGGCGACCATGACCGTGAAGTCGCAAATCACTACCGGAAAATTCTTTATTGGTATTCAGGCGACCGGAAGCGGCCCATACACCATCTGGGCTTCCGGCGGTCCGGTGAATCAGATCCTCCTCTACACCGTCCAGACCGATGGCACGATCGCCGCAGGCCCGACTATCGCGATCAGCCCAATTGCGCCTTCCACCGCCGGCTTTGTCTCTAACTACGTGCCCGATGCACACTGGAACCAGGCGCAGGGAAACGGCTTCAAGCCTCCCGTACCGACCAACTTCGACCGGGTTAACGGCGCCCAGACGACCTTCCCTGCCGGGTCGGCGCTGAGTCCCGACGGCAAGTGGCTGTACGTTGCCTGCAACGGCGACAACAGCATCGCAGTCATCGACACGACGACCCAGAAAGTTGTTCAGCAGGTTCCGGTGGGTTATTTCCCGTATGCGGTATCGGTGAGCGCAGATGGAACCAGGGTAATGGTTTCGAATTGGGGTGTCACCGAGTACAAGTTCCAGAACCCGACTTATGATGGCACCGGCAAGCTGAGTTCTATTGGCACCACCGGCAACGAGCCGTTTGGCTTCTTCGTCCCCGTCACCGATGCGGCCGGCGACAATCCCAAGACCTCTTCGGTTTCGATTCTTTCGGCTCCGAACGGAGATGGTTCTCAGTTGACACTGCTTGGTTCGGTTTACCAGGGCCATGCCTTGGACGACCTGAACAACGTCGGCGATACCCATCCCTCCGCGGTCGGCATTGTCATTCCCTCGGATCGGCGCGGTGAAAAGAGCACTACTGGGCAAATTCTCTACGTCGCGCTCAGCAACAGCGACACGATTGGCCTGATTGATATCACCAGCAACCAGGCGATCGGATCGTTGGACCTGTCGCTCTTCCCCGGCAAGCCAACGCACGGTACGCAGCCCAACGCGATCGTGATCTCACCCGATAACACTCGCGTGTACGTTGCGGAAGCCGGCATCAACTCCGTAGCCGTACTGGACAGCAGTATCCCGAGCCAGCCGAAGCTTCTCGGTCGCATTCCGACGGATTGGTATCCGACGGCCGTGACGCTGAGCTCAGACGGGAGGGCCCTCTACGTCGCGAATGCCAAGGGCATTGGTGAAGATGTCAACCCCAGCACCAGGACCGATGTCATCTCCAGCACCTCGCCGCCTACGGGTTTGATCTCCACGCCGCAGACGGACAGCAACTACATTTTCGGTACCGTGCAAAAGGTTGATCTGAACAATATCGGCCTTGATGACACCACGGTTCGCGCTAACAACTACAAGACCATTCAGAGTGCTGATACGTCGGCGGTGCCGATCGGTGGCGGAGCGTCCGGGCGTGTGAAACACGTGGTTTTCATCCTGCAAGAGAACAAGACGTTCGACTCGATGCTGGGCAATCTTGGCCGCTTCGGCAGGTTTGCCAGCCTGAACTATAACGCCGCGAATGGCTCCTACTATTACAACGGCCAGTACACTGGTGTTGACCTTAACCTCCAGCAGCTTGCCGGCAAGTTTGCCGTGGGCGTCAATTTCTATTCCGATTCTGAAGAAAGCGATGCCGGACACCAGTTCTGCGCTTCCGGCATGGCCAGCGACTATACGGAAAAGACGCTTTTAGTCAAAAGCGGCCGGGGCTTGCTGGTAAACAAAAACTTCGATCCGGAAGATTATCCGGAGCACGGCTACATCTATAACAACGCAGCCCGCAACGGGGTCAGCTTCAAGCTGTACGGCCTTGAGGCGGCCCGCATCCTCGGCACCGACACGGGCACCAGCCAGCCGACCACCCTGAACGATCCTCCGAGCGGATTGACCGGCGCGCCGAAGCTGCAGGACGGCAACTTCCACATTACCCAGCCCCTGGTTAGTCTTGGGGATGTAACGACTCCGGTGAGCGGCGGAGTCGGCCATACCTTCTTCATGACCCTGCCCGGCCTGGCTATCGTTGGCGGAAAGAATGCCAACGGTGAGGACCGCCTTGACAAGAACTATCCCGGCTATAACTTCAACATTTCCGACCAGCGCCGTGCGCAGGAGTTTATCTCGGACTTCGACCGCATGATTGCGCAGAACACGGTCCCGCAGTTCATCTACCTGTACCTGCCGAACGATCACACCGGCAGCCGTCAGGCCCCGAACGACAAGCAGGTCTTCGGTTCCGCCAGCAACGTGCAGCAGGTAGCTGACGGAGACGTGGCGCTCGGCATGGTGATCAAGCACATCATGCAGAGCCCCATCTACTACGACAAGGACACCAACACCGGTTTTGCCATCATCCAGACCTTCGATGATGCGCAATCTACGCTGGACCACATTCACCCGCACCGAAACTCGGTTACCGTGGTCAGTCCGTTCGCGAAGCCGGGTTACTACTCAACTCGCCACTACAACTCAGCTTCTATCGTGAAGACGGAAGAACTGTTGTTGGGCCTGCCGCCGAACAACCTGGGCGACCTGATGGCGACCGACCTGCGCGACTTTTTCCAGCCAACTAACAACGGCATTACGGCCGACCAGATCAAGTGGGACTTCAACCCGACTTACACGCCTAGCCCTGAAGGCACTAAGATCTGGTCGCTCGTCAACCAGCTGGATACCTCGGCGCCGGATCGCGACAGTCACCGCCTGGGCCAACTCGGCCGGCTTTCGATGGCTGCCGATGATCTGCATAATCAGGCATCCAAGGACCACAAGCTGAACACCCCGCAATACAAAAGGGACCAGGCAAAGCTGTACCAGATGGCAGTCGAACTGGTCAGCGGCGAGGCTCCAAAGGACAACGACTAAGCGCTACAGACTCGCTCCGCCGGTCTATATGGCTGGCGGAGCGGATCTT
>Ga0306920_100007911_pt1 | contig 14053 bp, 9 predicted proteins | sample flu12Cox44000170_FD_204666 | JGI IMG/M metagenome (GOLD analysis project Ga0306920, IMG submission 204666) | Lab enrichment of tropical soil microbial communities from Luquillo Experimental Forest, Puerto Rico - flux4day.12C.oxic.44.000.170 (v2)... | ecosystem: Environmental > Terrestrial >...
CCCCGTGGCCGGGGCCGGGGCGCACGGTGTGGTCGGCCACGTCGAGCAACTCGCCCACCGGCACGGCGGGCGGGCGCACCCGGTTGGAGCGCTCGTCGCGGCCCGAGTAGGTGATGACGAGGTGCTCGCGCGCCGCCAACAGGGCGTCGAGCAGCAGCTGTCGGTCCTCGCTGCGCACGTCGCGATCGCCGACCATGGGGTCGCGGGCCGTGAGGTCGTCGCCGTCGCGCTCGATGTGCCGGGGGAAGCTGCCGTCGTCCAGCCCGAGCAGACAGACCACGCGGTGCGGGATGGAGCGCATGGGCACGAGCGTGCACACGGTGAGGTGCCCGGTGCAGAAGTTGGCGCGGGTGGGCCGGCCCTTCAGCCGGTCGGCCAGGATGGAGCGCACGTCGTCGCAGCCGAGCTGGACGGGGCTGACGCCCTCCGTGGCGGTGGCCTCGAGCACCAGCTCGTCGAGCAGTACCTTCAGCTGGGCCCGCTGCCAAGCCTCGCGCTCGGTCGTGTCCGTCAGCGCGTTGGACGCCCACGCCAGCGTGGCCGCCCACTCGTCGACCGTCTTCGTGCCGGCGAACGAGTCGAGCGCGCGGCGCAGGCGGTCGACGAATTCGGCCACCCGGCCCGCCAGGTCGATGTCCGCCGTGTCCACGTCGTCGAGCGGCAGCACGTCGTGGAAGAGGCGCTGGCGCTCCTCGGCCATGGCGACGCCGAGGAGGACGCGGTTCAGGCCGAACTCCCACGTGTTCGCCTCGATGCCCTGAATCTGGAACTCGCTGCGGTGCACGGCGTCGAAGCCCCAGCGCACGCCGGCCTCGTCGACCCACTCCTCCAGCCGCGACAGATCCTCGTCGGCGAAGCGGAAGCGGCGGCGCACCGGCTCGCGGCCGGCCAGGTCGAGCACCTCGGACGCGGTGACACGGGCGGTGGCCAGCTCCAGTACCTCGGACAGCACGCCCATCACGGGGTTGGTCTGGCGCAGCGAGCGGTCGGCCAGGCGGATCTCGAGCTGACGCGTCGGCGCGTCGGCGGCGTCGTCGTGCGCGCCGAACGTCGCCTGGATCAGCGGCGCGAAGGTCTCGATGTCGGGGCACATGACGATGACGTCGCGCGGCTGCAGCGTGGGGTCGTCTTCGAGCAGGTGCAAGATCGCGTCGCGCAGCACCTCGACCTGGCGGCCCCGTCCGTGGCAGGAGTGGACACGGATGCTGTCGTCGGAAGGATCGAGCAACGGGCGGGGGTCCTCGGCGCCGGCGGCACCCGCCGCGCCCGCCGGCGCGCGGTCGGCGCGGATGTCGTCCTGGATCTGCTGCAACAACGCCGGCTCCCCCGCCACGACGGAATGGGGTTCCGCCGGCGCACCGTGCGGCACCGCGGCGCCGAGGACGAGCTGCATCTCGCGGGCGTCGCGGCCCCACGAGGCCAGCAGCGGGTTGGCCGGGATCCCGGCCGTCGCGTCCTCGGCGCGCCGCACCTGGCGCGACGCCGGGCCGACCCGGTCTTCGAGCTCCTCCCACAGCGCGGGCGACGGATGCAGCAGAAAGAGATGGACGTCGCGCCCAACCGCCACCGCCTCGAGCACGTCGAGATAGCTGGCGGGGAGCCGGGTCAGGCCGAAGAGCGAGAGCCGGGGCGGCAGGGTCAGCAGGCCCGGCTCGCGGCGCAGTCGCCGGCAGGCGTCGCGCAGGCGCTCCGCCGGGCTGGGCTGCCCGATGCGGGCGCGCAGGCGGCTCCACAGCTCGACCTGCCACGAGTCCTCGTCGAGTTGGGGTCGTCCGTCCGCCCACCGCTGCACCATCTCGGGTCGGTGCACTGCGTAGCGGTCGAAGAGGTCCGCCACGTGCCGGATGATGGCGAAGCGCTTGGAGTCCTCGAGTGCGCGCTCGGCGCCGTCGCCCGCGTGCCCCTCGCCCTCGTCCGCACCCGACTTGCGGATGTGCTCGGCCAGCGGCTCGAGCCACGGCTCGTCGAAGTGAGCCTCGACCACCTCGAGCAGCGGCCACACGGCGCGCTCGGGCGCCCACGGGTCGCGGCCGGGCTCGGTGCCGGCGGCCCGCGCCAACGCGCCGGAGACCAGCGTGCCCGGAAAGGGGAAGTCGATGTTGGCGCAGACCCCGTCGCGCCGACCCTCCCGCGCGCCGAGGCGCCCGGAGAGTCGCTGCGTCAGCCACCGCTCGATGCCGCGCGTCGGCACCGACACCACCTCGGGTGTCATGGGGTCGTCGAGCGGCACCTCGACGAGGTCTGCGAGCAGCGACACCAGGGCGTCGGTTCGCTCGGAGCGGTGAACGTGCAGCACTCCCGCAGAGTACGCCGACGCTGTGCGGTTCCGGAGGGCCGCGACGGGGGCGCTACGCCGGTGTCCCGGTGCCGGCCGCTCCGCTGTCGGGCAGCGCCAGCAGCGTCGGCTGCTCCGGCGTCGGGGCCGCGCCGTCGTCGGCGTCGTCGGCGCCGTCCTCGTCCCCGACCATCTCGAGCGCCTGCAGATGGCGCGCCGACACCTCGATCGGCGCCAGCTCCGCGATCTCGGCCGACTCGGCCGTGACGACGCCGAGACCCGGGAACTTGCGCGCCGAGACCAGCACGCGCGACTCGAGCGAGCCGACGGCCTTGTTGTACGACTCGACGCTCGAGGTCAGGCTGCGCTGGAGCGACTGCAGGTGGCCGGTCATGGTGCGCAGGCGCTCGTAGAGCTCGGCCCCGAGCTGGCGCACCTCGCGTGCGCTCTCGGCCATGGTCTCCTGCCGCCACGACAGCGCGATGGTCCGGAGCGCCGCCACCAGCGTGTTGGGCGTGGCCAGGACGATGCGTCGGCTGAGCGCATGGTCTTGCAGCGTGGAGTCCGCCTCGCAGGCCGCGGCCAGGAGCGACTCGCCGGGGATGAAGCACACCACGAACTCGGGCGAGCGATCGTAATGGCGCCAGTACTCCTTTTTGGCCAGCTGTTCGACGTGGGTGCGCAGCTGGCGGGCGTGCTTCTCGAGGTGGGCGCGGCGGCCGGCTTCGTCGTCGGCCTCGGTGAAGGCCAAGAAGGCGTCGAGCGGGACCTTGGAGTCGACGACGACCTCGCCGCCGCCCGGCAGGTGCACCACCATGTCCGGACGGACCTGGCCGTCGGGCGTCGCGGTGGTCGCCTGCTCGTCGAAGTCGCAGTGCGGCGTCATCCCCGCCGCCTCGACGGCGCGGCGGAGCGTCATTTCGCCCCAGCGCCCGCGCGTGTGCGGCGAGCGCAGCGCAGTGACCAAATTGCGCGTCTCCTTGGCCAGCTGCTCGTGCCCGGCATGCAGTGCGGCCACTCGCTCGCTGAGCCCGGCGTAGGCGCCCTTGCGCTCGAGCTCCATGTCCTGCAGCGCGCGCTCGTAGCGCGACAGCGTCTCGCGCAGCGGAGTGAGCAGGGCGGCGAAGGCCTGCTCGCGCTGGGAGAGGTCGCCCTGCGCGGCGGTGCGGGCCTCGGCCAGCTTGGTGCCGGCCAGCGCCAGGAACTGCTCGTTGTTCTGCGCCAGCGCCTGCGCGGAGAGCTCGGCGAAGGTGCCGGTCAGCAGCGCCCGCTCCTCGTCGGCCCGCGCCCGGGTCTCGTCCTCGCTGCGCCGCCGTAGCTCGAGCTCCGAGACGGCCACGGCCCGCGCCGTCTCCGCAACGGCCGCGGCCTCGATTGCGTCGCGCAACTGCGCCTCGCGTGCGTCCGCAGCGCGTTGCGCGTCGGCGAGCCGTCCCTCGGCCAGTCGGAGCGCGCCGACGCCGCGCGCCCCGCGCGACAGGTGCCAGACGGCACCTGCGGCGAGGCCCACGCACAGCCCGATGAGCACGCCGAGAATCACCAGGCCAATGTAACGATGGGGTGTGTCAGGGTCGTGGACCGCTGCTGCGCTGGACCGCCGCCACGAAATGCACGAAAACCTGCACACGCGCCGCCGTTGGGACACAGCTCGTACCCAGGACACCGTGGCGTCACTCGCCGCCGCGGTCGTTGAGACGACCCGGTAGCGTTACCAGGATGCCCTTCAAGCTCGGTGGGTCCACCCGGCGCGGTGCCCCGCACGGACACGACGAGATGCTCGACGACGACGCCGCGGCGCCGCTGGTGATGGAGCAGCACCTGTGGCCGCGCACCGTCGAGGAGCCCGACGAGATCGACCGCCTCTTCGCCCAGGTGTTCGCACTGGTGGGCGAAGGCATCGCGGGCGCGACGCACGCGCTGCTGGCGGGCGACCGCGATGCGGCCAAGGAACTGGTCAAGCGCGACGAGGTGGTCGACAACATGATCGGGCAGATCTCGCGGACGGTGCAGTACCAGCTCGTGCACGCCGAGACGACGGTCGACGAGCGGCGCGAGTTGGTGGCGACGCTGCGCATGCTGCCCGACATGGAGCGCAACGGGGACCTGGCCGAGCACATCGCGCGGCGGGCCGCCCGCGGCCTCGGCGCCGAGATGTCGGCGCGCTCGCGGGGCCTGGTCGAGCGTATGGGCGAGGTAGCCGCGACGATCTGGCGCGAGACGGCCGACGCCTTCGCCGAGCGCGATGCCGCCGCTGCGACCTCGATCGACGACCTCGACGACGAGCTCGACGACCTCCACGTCACGCTCACTGCGGAGCTGGTCGCCGGCACGATGCCGCTGCCGGTGGCGATCGAGCTGGCGATGGTGGCCCGCTTCTACGAGCGCTTCGGCGACCACGCCGTCAACCTGGCGCGCCGCATGGCGACCCTCGTGGTCGGCGGCCCCGAGCCCGGGTCGGCCGGCCCCGATTGATCCATGCCGGCCCGGCGGCGGGGGCCGGGCCGGTGCAACCGGACCGGTTCAGCGGCGCTGGGCCAGTAGCTCCTCGGCGATCTGTACGACGTTGAGTGCGGCGCCCTTGCGCAGGTTGTCGCCCGCCACGAAGAAGGCCAGTGCATGGGGGGCACCCTGGGCCCGCCGGATGCGGCCCACATAGGAGACGTCGCGGCCGGCTGCCATCAGCGGCGTCGGGAGCTCGGCCAGCTCGACGCCGGGCGCGGTGCGCAGCACCTCGGCGGCACGCTCGGGGCTGATGGGACGCTCGAACTCGGCCACGATGGCGGCGGAGTGCCCGGTGAAGACCGGCACACGCACGCACGTGGTGGTGACGGCGAGTTCGGGGAGGCCCAGGATCTTGCGCGCCTCGTTGGTGTACTTGCGCTCCTCGTCGGTCTCGAGCGAGTCGTCGTCGACGAGCGCGAACTGCAGCGGGATCACGTTGTGCGCGATGGGGACCGGGTACACCGTGCGGTCCGGGTATTCGACCGACGAGCCGTCGAAGGTCAGGTCCGCCGCCCGGTCGACTGTCTTGACCAGTTGCTCGGCCAGCTCGCGCACGGCCTCGACGCCCCCGCCCGAGACCGCCTGGTAGGTCGAGACGACGAGTCGGGTCAGCCCGGCCTCGTCGTGCAGCGGCTTGAGGACGGGGATGGCCACCATGGTGGTGCAGTTCGGGTTGGCCACGATGCCCTTGGGGATCTCACGCAGCGCGTCGGCGTTGGCCTCGGGCACCACCAGCGGGACGTCGGGGTCCATTCGCCAGGCCGAGGAGTTGTCGATGACGACGGCGCCGGCCTCGGCCAGGCGCGGCGCGAGTTCGCGCGACACGGAGGCGGGCGCCGAGCACAGCGCCAGGTCGATGCCCGAGAGGTCGGCGGTCTCGGCGTCCTCGACGACGACGTCGGTCGTGCCCCACGGCAGCGTCGAGCCGGCGGAACGGGCGGAGGCGAGATACCGCATCGAGTCCACCGGGAAGCGCCGCTCGGCCAGGATGTCGCGCAGCACCACGCCCACTTGCCCGGTCGCACCGACGATGGCGATCCGCATCGGGCGATTCTACGGGACGGCGGTGGCCCGTCGGGACGGCGGCGCGGTGCTCGTGCCGGTGCCAGTGCCGGTGGCGGTGTCCGTGTTTGTGTCCGTGTCCGCGCGTGCGCCGAGGCCGGGGGCGTGGCGGTCGCCGGGTACGTGGGCATCCCAGTCTTGGGCCAGGACCGCCAGCACCTTGTCGGCGGCGGCGAACTCGCCCAGATGGCTCTCGTCGGGCCGGACGACGAACTCCACATCGGGGAGGAGCGCGGCGGCCCGGCGCGCCTCGGCCAACGGAACGAAGGGGTCCACGTCGCCGTGCCACCAGTGCACCGGCACGCGCACGTCGGCCAGCTCGAAGCCCCAGGGCCGGCCGAACAGGGCGAGGTCGTGCAGCACGGCGCGGCACTGGCGCGTGGTGCCGACGAAGAGGTCATCGAGGAACATCGACTGGACCTCGGGGTCGTGCAGCACCCGGCGGTCACCGTCGGGCACCACGTGCGCGAAGGCGAACAGCGCCGGGAGCCCGACCGGTTCCACCAGCCGAGCCAGGTTGGAGAGGCAGAAGCCGAGCGGGTGACGGACGGTGCGCAAGAGCCCGCCCCAGCGGCGGGTCAGGGCGACGGGTCCCTCAACCGCCACCTGGTCGTCGGCCGCGGGCGCCACCGATCCCAAGAGGGCCACGGCCACCACACGGGCCGGGAGGTCGTGGGCGCAGGCCAATGCGTAGGGACCGCCCCCGGAGAGCCCCACGATCATGAAGCGCTCGTGCCCGAGGTGGTCGGCCACCTCCGCCGCGTCGGCGGCCCAGTCGAGGATGCGAGCGTAGGCGTGGTCGGTCGAGTCGCCGACGCCGGGTCGCTCGACGCAGACGAGGCGCAGCCCGAGCTCCGACGCCGCCCGGCGTCCGACCAACGGGATCTGCCGGCGCCCGCCCGGCGTGCCGTGGAACCACAGCACGAGCGGCCCGTTGGGGTCCCCGTACTCCGCGTAGCCCAGACGACGGCCGTCCGGCAGTGGGACAGTGCCCTCGAGTCGGGGCGGTGGGCAGGGCGGGACGCCGATGGAATGGATCAAGGGCGCGAATCGTACCCAGCGCCGGCGGCGGCCCTGAGGCGGCGCGGCGCGCACCATTCACCATGCGCACACAGCTCTGAAGGCATCAAGGGGAAACGGCTTCGGAGGGTTGCGGCACCCGGTCGAACGCCGGCGTGGAGAAAGGCGGGAGCCGCGACCGGCTTCGACAGGCGCCTCGGCCTGATGACCGCACACGAGGACTTGCAAGACCGACGAGGACTTGCAGACCAACAGGGACTGTTAACACGGGGGTTTCAAGCGGCTAGAACAGTGGCAGCGCAATCTGAGGGGAGCGATCCGGGATGACTGCTTCGTCCCACTGTCTCGACTGGCGCGAGACCGGCCATCTTTCTCGTCTCGCCGGACTCCGGAGAGCCCCCAGCGCCTCGCCTCCAGGCTCGGAGAGGTGGTGCGTGCGATGAGCTCGAAGCCGCAAAGCCTGTCAGATCTCGACTCGCTGTTCTTCCTTTCGGAGACACCCTCACAGCCCCTTCACGTCCTTGCCACTCTCGTCATGGACCGCTCCGGCATGTCTGCGAAGAGCGCCTACGAGCTGTTCCAAGAACGCATCATCGAGCGCTACCGCCTCATCGAGCCATTGAGGCGGAGCCCGACAAGGAGCATGCTCGGACAACGTCTCTGGGTTGACGATCCGGAGATCCATATCCAGCGGCATCTCCATCACGTCCTGGTCGACAGCCGGGGTCTCGAAGCGCTCGCAGAAGTCGCCGGAGACATCGCCTCCCATCCACTCCCAAAGGATCGCCCGTTGTGGGAAGCGTGGTTGGTGGAGGGCTTCGACGAGAGGCAGTTTGCGGTCGTGGCCAAAATCCACCACAGTGCCGTCGACGGCGTCTCGGGCATCTTCGCCTTGTCCGGATTCTTCGACCTCGAGCCCTCGCCGGCACCCACCGTCTCCACCCCGCCGGCTCCCCAACCACCGGCGACGCCGGAGACATGGTCCACGGCCATCAACTCACTGGTTCATCGACCGCAGGCGGTGACGCGGGGCATTCAGCGTGTCACCACGTCGCTCCTGCAGTTCGTCTCATCCCGGAGCGAGACCGCTCCCCTCCCTTGCAGTGGGCCGCGCATGTCCTACAACCGGGCACTGACACCGCCTCGTGCTGTTGCATTCTCGACCCTGCCACTCGACGACGTGAAGCAGATCGCCCAGGCGACCGGCGGCTCGGTGAACGACGTCGTCGTTGCACTGTGTGCGGGCGTCCTTCGACGACATGCGCTGCAGTCCAAGGACGTGCCCGATCGACCGATCGTTGCCGCGATACCTGTGTCAGAAAGAAAGCCCGAGCATGGCCCGACGGGCAATCACCTGTCGTTCATGTTCTACTCGCTTCCGGTCCACCTTCCCTCGCCACGAGCGCGACTGGAGTTCGTGCAACGATCCGCTGCCGACGCCAAGGCGGTATATGGAAGGGCCGGAGACGGATTGCTCGACGCAGTGGCTGCGCTCTCTCCGAAGTTCGCCATCAAGCCCGCCATGAAGGCAATGTCCTCCGTCCGGGCCGCCAACGTCCTGCCGCCACCGGCGAATGTGCTCATTTCGAGCATCAGAGGACCTGACGTGCCGCTCTATGTGGGCGGGGCCAGGCTCTCCTCCATCTTTCCGATGGGTCCCGTGCTGGAGGGCATCGGGCTCGGGATCACCGCCGTCAGCTTTGCCGGTGAGCTTTCGTTCGGCTTCATTGCCTGCGCCGACTTGATCGAGGACATCGAGGAGTTGTCGCTCGGCCTGAGCCTCGAGATGGCTGCATTACAGGACAGCATCGAACACCGCACCGGGAAGGGCGAGAGCGAGAGCGAGGAAGTGGAGCCGCCGCCGAGCTGACGGGAGCTCAGCTGCTCACGAGGCCCGCGAGTCTCTCCTCCATTACCGCACGCGCCGCCGGTGCCGACCGCGCACCGGCTTCGCGTCCTCGGTCGATGATCTCCTGTGCCCGGTGAAAGTCGATCCACGTGAACTCCGCCATGTCGACACTGATCAGCACGTCCGCTGTCAGCGACTTGAAGTGTCCCAACTCGTATTCGGTCGTTTGCAGGGAGTTCATGAAGACGTCGACGATGTCCGGCGCGTCACGTATTCCTCCCGAGAAGTACGACAGCGGGTTCAAGCGGTTGACGCGTTTGAACGTACGCGAAATCGCGGTTGACACACCCCGTTTTAACTGCGGTACGACGTTCACCGCTATGACGATGTCAGCCCCCATCTCACGAGCGACGTCTGTCGGTACGGGGTCGATCATTCCGCCGTCCACGAGTGTGCGCCCCTCGACTCGCACGGGTTTGAAGATCACGGGAATCGAACAACTCGCTCGGAAGGCTTCGTCGAGCCTGCCGCTTCCGATGTCAACGCGTTCTCCGGTTTCGACGTCCATCGCAATGACCCGGCATGGGAGCACGAGATCCTCGAAAGATTGTTTGGGTAGCAATGGGGAGAAGATGGACACGAGCCTTCGTCCGTTGAGGAGTCCGGTTCCGCTCAACGAAGGATCAATGGCCGACAGTGCGGTCCGGACGTTCCCGATGCGACTGGCGATCGACTCCATGCGTGACGGTTCCAGACCGGCCGCGTAGCCGATCGCAATGATCGACCCCATACTCGTCCCGGCAACCAGATCGATTGGGACCCCCGCCTCCGTCAAGGCCGAGAGGACACCGACGTGTGCGATGCCGAAGGCTCCGCCGCCCCCAAGCGCAACGCCGACGGTCGCGCCGAGGACCTTGCGAGTGAGGCGCTCGAGAACCCTGGAGACGTGAGTGACACGATTCGTCAGGAACCGGGCGGCCGTGTCGGCGTCGGCGCCCGTCAGACCCGGATCGATCGGCAGGATGAACGGTTCGCAGTGGTTGGACGCCAGCGACAGGCCCGGTTGTCCGTAGGCATTGACGACCTGCAGGACGCGCGTGTGCAGCTCGCTCTGCGGGGAGGCACTGCGAACGAGGTGGATCCTTCGGTGGCACAACGTCTCGGCCGCCTCGCTGGCCTGACCCGACAGGTGCGGAAGATCGATGACGATCAGACCGTATTGACGCCCGTGCTCCTTTGTGACCCTCTCGATGGCGCTGATGGCCGCCCCGTCATCTGCCTCGACGCCAAGCGTGATGTCGATCGCCGGTGTGAGCTTGGGCCGGTCGCGAAATCGGATATCGACACCAGCCGGATCAACAGCCTGTGCTCCGGTGCCCGACTCTCTCGCGAGAGTGACCAACAAGGACCTTCCATTGAGAATGTGGCCGCCGAGGTGAGCCACCGCGCCCGCGACCAGGGTGGCGCCCCGGGCACCCGCGTCCGCGGTCACTCCCACCATCAAGGGGCCGCCTGAGACGGGCTGCCGCCTCGCAAGGGACATCGCCCTATGTGAAAGCAATTTCGTCAGGCTGGTCAGCAGCCTGGTGTCGTCTCGCATGAGGGCGGCGAAGTCGTCCTTGTGGAGCACGATCGTCTGCGCCTTGCGGCCGGTCACCACCGTGGCGGATCGCCCTTCATTGAGCACGAGGGCCATCTCACCCACACATTCGCCGGGCCCGATCCGTCCCAGGACGTCCTCCCGGCCGTGAGGTCCGGGGCCTCGGACCTCCAGTTCACCGCTGACGACCACCAGCAGCTCCTCGGCGGGATCTCCGGCGCGCCAGACCACCTCACCCCGCGCATAGTCCCGCGTCGTGCAGTCCTTGGCGAGCCCTCTGAGCTCCTCCTCGCTGAGTTCGGAGAACAGGACGACCCCGCCCAACAATTTCGGCCAATCGTCGGCCGTCCACGACTGTGCCGCAGGCGACGTGTGCACGGAATTCACGGAACGGCTCCGAACACGTCGTGCACGCTCGTCTCTCCGGCCATCCGCCCGGATGCCGTCAACTTGCGAAAGTCGTGGCTGTTGTAGCCGACGACCGTCGCGTCGGTACGGGCTCTGGCGGTTGCCGACCGGGGTATTCGGAACAGTGGTCCCATTTCACCGAAGTAGTGGCCGGCTGTGACCACCGAGACGACCTCTTCTGAACCGTCCGACTTCTGCGCGACGATCTCGACTTCACCGCTCTCGACGACGTAGATGGTCTCGCCCCACGACCCCTGTTCGAAGAGGACGTCACCGGCTGACAGCGCCACCTGCGACGGTGGTGCGGAGGTGTGTCCGACATCTGGGACGAGCTCCACCACCTGGTCCGCGAGCGGCAACAACCGGTTGTCGTGGGTCGCCACCACGACGACTCGGTCACCGCTCGCGAGCTCGCGCAACACCTTCAAGACCCCTTCCACCTGGAGATAGTCGAGGTGGGCGGTGGGCTCGTCCGCCAGGATCAACGTGGGCGAGAGCGCCAGGGCGCGCGCGATCGCCACCCGCTGTTGCTGGCCACCGGACATGTCTCCGGGTCGATGGTGCAGACGCTCCGCAAGCCCCACGGAATCGAGCAGCTCTTCCGCTCGTCGGCTTGCCGCAGACCACTTGCTCCCGGTCGCCGTCATCGGGACGGTGACGTTTTCGAGAGCAGTGAGGCTCGGGATCAGGTTGAAGCTCTGAAAGACGATTCCCACGGTGTGGCGGCGGTATTCCGTCAGCTCCTTTCCATTGAGGGACTCCACTTCGATCTCGCCGAAGCGGATCGAGCCCGCGCGGGGCTTGAGTATCCCGCCGAGACACGACAGCAGCGAGGTCTTTCCGCATCCGCTTGGGCCGAGCAGAAGAGTGAGGGCACCCGCACCGGCCTTCAGGTGCAGATGGTCGATCGGCCGCGCGGTATACCCGCCACTCGAGTACTCGATGGTGAGGTCGCTAATAACGAGATCGGGCATCAGGGACCTGCAAACGCGAGTGCGGGTTCGACGGACACTGCTCTCTGCAGGCCGAAGAAGCTGGCGAGCGATCCCACGATGACGGCAACCACGGGGAGCAGGAGAAAGGCATTGATCGTCAACGTGACGGGTAGCGGAAAGACCGGCTTGATCACAATGGCCACGACGATGCCGATGAGCGCTGCCACCAACGAGAGCACGACCGCCTGTGCACCGAGGCTCAGGAGAATGGACGGCGTGGACATGCCGGTCGCCTTGAAGACCGCGAAATCACGTTGACGCTCCAGCACGGACACGTAGATGACAGATCCCACGATCATGGCTGCAACAAGCCAAAGAAGGAGCGCCATGAGCGTGATGGAGGAGCGGGCGGAACCCAGTGCACGCAACAGGTCGTCACGTGCAGCGGCGTTCGAGACCACAGCGAGGCCAGGGGGCAGCTGGGCGGGTGCAGTGCCCTGTATGGCGACCGCCGAGGCCACAGGCAGTCCTGCGAAAGCCACCTTTTGCGCGCCTGCGAGCGTGAGGAAGACGTTCGGGGTTCCCGCCAGCGCGGTGGAATCGTCGACCAGACCCACGACGGTGAACGGGTGACCCGCAAGCAGCAGGTGCGAACCGATCGGGTAGCCCTTCAGCTTTGTGCTGATCATGATCTGATTCGCTTCGGATGGCTGCGCGCCGTCCGACGCTCTCGGCATCCCGAGGTCGCCCGTGGGAGCACCGAACACGTTCACCGAGACGACGCTGTCACCCTTGACCACGTCTCGGTGTGTGTACACAGTGTCGACGGCGTCCGTCACGCCACTTTGCCCGCGTACATCGTCGACGGTGTGATCCGAGAACGGCGACGACCCGAGGAACGGACCGTCGGCCCCCTGGCGGACGACCCACGCGGTCGCACCCATCTGGTTCACGGTGTTGTTTGCTTCGGTCAGGAAACCGGTGCTCACTCCGGTGATGACGAGCGTGAGTCCGAAGACGAGGGCGACGCCGAGCGTGGCCATCGCAAAGCGCCTCCGCCGCCACTGCAAGTCCCGCATCGCAATCCTCAGCACGGAACCACGATTCCGTGCTGTCTGCGGGATTCTCCCATGCGTCCTCCCCCTGGGTCCATCACCTCGCGCGGCAACTCCCCTTAGGCAACTCCCGTTCCAGCCTACTGAGCTTTCGTCCCGGAAGCTGAGGGCGTACTGGGCCCATTTGGGGTGTGCCCGGCGCGGACGCCGCCGCTTCCAGCGCTCTCGAGGGCGTCGCACTGCGGCATTGGGCCCGATGCGACCAAGTTCGGCGGGTAGTCAGTTCGCCGCTCGAAGGGGTCGGAGCGCCGACACCTCACACCTCGAGGGGGCGCCGCCCTTCGAGAGCGCGCCCGAGCGTGAGTTCGTCGGCGTACTCCAGATCACCGCCGACCGGGAGCCCGCTCGCCAGCCGGGAGACGACGACGCCGAGCGGCGTCAGCTCCTTCGCCACGAGCATTGCCGTCGCCTCACCCTCGAGGGTGGGGTTGGTGCAGACGATGGCTTCACGGATGGTGCCGTCGCGCACGCGGTCGAGCAGCTCGCGCAGCCGCAGCTGCTCGCGGCCGATGCCGTCGAGCGGGCTGAGCGCGCCGCCGAGCACGTGATAGCGACCCGTGAATCCGGTTCGCTCGACGGCGACGATGTCGCGGGGGTCCTCGACGACGCAGAGCACCTCGGGATCGCGCCGGGCGTCGCTGCAGACGGCACAGAGCGCGCCGCCCTCGGCGACGTTGAAACAGACTTCGCAGAGCGTCGTCCGCTCCTTGACCGCCACGATGGCATCGGCCAGCCGATGCGCGTCCTCGCCCGGCACCTTGAGGATGTGAAACGCGATGCGCTGCGCCGACTTGGGCCCGATGCCCGGCAGTCGCCCGAGTTCGTCGATCAGGGATCGCAGCGGTCCGGTGTACATCGCGCTAGCCGAGGACCTCGCTGGCACCCGGGAAGGCCTGGAGGAGGCGCGCCTCGGCGGCCGATGCCTGGTCCTCGTCGTCGGCGGCCTCGACGAACTCCGTCGGGTCGACGTCCATCACCTCGTCGGGCGCCGGCGGCGCCGGGACCGTGGCGCGGCGCCCGCTCGACGGGCGCTCGGGGCCGTCGGCCGGCGGTTCGGCGGTGTTCGCCGACGCGGGCGCGCGCTCGGGCGGTGGCGCCGAGTTGTCGATGACGAGCACGAGCTTGACGGCGGTGCCGAAGTGTGCGGCGAGCGCGGCCTCCACGAGGGGCTGCTGTTCGGCGCACTGGTCGCGGTGGGCGGCGTTGGGCAGCGCGAAGTGCGCGCCCTGCTCGTCGACGGCGACGAAGCGCCCGCTGGCATAGCGGGCCTTGGCACGCGCCGGCAGC
>Ga0306920_100007913_pt1 | contig 14052 bp, 14 predicted proteins | sample flu12Cox44000170_FD_204666 | JGI IMG/M metagenome (GOLD analysis project Ga0306920, IMG submission 204666) | Lab enrichment of tropical soil microbial communities from Luquillo Experimental Forest, Puerto Rico - flux4day.12C.oxic.44.000.170 (v2)... | ecosystem: Environmental > Terrestrial >...
GTGAGAGCTTCGGTACGGAATGGTTTTGCGGCAGTGTAAGACTCGCGGAAGGATTAAGAAGCGCTGAAGCCATACCTGCCTCCAGACTAACTTTTGACGTTGGTCTGATTTTTCAACAGACTCAAATGTTTGCTGAACTTTCGATGTAGGAAATGTCCAGATTCATCCGCACTACCAGTGAAGGCACAAAAAAAGTCTCCGCAGCACCCTGGAAAAGACTTGGGTCATAAGCGGGGAGAGTCTGATGGGCTCCCTGGAAGAAATAATCAACGGAAATATTAGTCGTAAATGCGGCTGGCCCGAGTCACCGGAACCAAGGAAGGTTCCGTAAAGATAAGCCTAAAGGTGGTATTCGGCGCGCTGAGAAAGGTTGTGGCAGTGGAAGCACCGAAGGTGCCGGTGACAGCATATTGTGGCGAGTCTGCGAGTGCGCCGGGCAATCCCAAAGCGAGAAGAAAATAGAGCTAAGGAAAGGTTCTTGATTAAACGGGGCATGGACATGCCCTCCGCTCAACTACGCGCCAAGGCAAGCAATATCCGCCTCGACTTGGTAACAGAGGCTTCGTTCCCCAATGGTATTTTCTTGCAAATCTCGATTTTTGCGTAGATGTTGATGGTAAGAGCCTTATCGTCGCGGCCGCTCGTGAGTGTCGAATCTAAGGAGTTGTAAGTCTTTTATTTTGTATATCTTGCGTAAGTGCTGATTCCAGGTCAGTTGCGAACGCGGCTGAGAAACATTCAGGAGCCGGCGCGGTCGCGGGCAAGTTTGCGCTGGTAGAGGAACGAGACGGCGAGCAATGCCGAGCCAAGGATGAAGAACGAGAGAATGCGGTAGGCGCGAGCAAGGAAAGAGAGATCGTAAAGGAATACCTTGGCAACGACCACGCCTAGAAGGGTGAGGGCCTGCCAGCGCAGGAGGGGTGAGTGCCGCTGCACGCCGAAAAAGAGGAGTATCCCCGCGTAGAAAGTCCAGAGAACGGACAGAGAAAGGTGCTGCGCGAGGGAGTTGTCGAGTCCGGACGTGCCGCGTGCAAAGAAATCCCAGAACTCCAGGGACAGGGCGATGAGCGCGAAGACGTTGATAGCCACGGCGAGGATGCCGAGTTCCGTTTGTTCCTGATCGTCCGCGGATCGAGCATGAAGCTGGCTGCCCCATAGAGCAAAACCCAAACCGGCGATAAAAATCACGTAAGAAACGGATCGTTCATTCCATAAAAATGTCCCGGCGGGCGGGGGCTGGTCGAAGAGGCGAAAAGCGGCGATGGCCAGCAAGAGATAACCGGAGGGCCTCAACAAAACTCGGAGATACTGGAAGCCGGCCCAAACGAGTGCCGCGCCTTCGACGGCGAAGATCAGCGTGATCCAGTTCCCTTCGAAGCGAACGGGGATAGCCAGCGTGAAAAAAGCGAGGGCCAGGCCGGTATAGAGTAATCGCGGCGGCGTAGATTCTTCCGCATCAAGCGAGAGGAGCGCGATGGTGAGGTGCCCGGCGGCAAGAGCCAGAAAGAAAACCGTCAGCAGCGAACGACCGAGCGGCCACAACAGGGTGTACAGCACAATCGAAAACGTCAACGCATTCGCAAAAACAAGGAGTAAATCCAGCGCGCGAAGAGGAAGCTGGGACACAACGCGCGCCACGGGAATAGCAGTATAGAGAAGAGAAATGAGGGTAGCGAAAATAAGGGTGCTCCCGAAGAACCCAGAACGGCTGTAAAAAGTGTCGTACCAATCCCAGAAATAAAGTTGCGTGCCGGTGAAGGCGAGCGGAAGAAGCGACTGCCAATTTTTCCGCCAACTGATCACCAACGCCGCGGCACCCAGGCAGAGAAGATAGCTGAAGAGCACGACCTGCTCGTTCTTGCCGCTGCTCATGAGGGCGGGCGTAAGGATGCCGCCGAGCAGCGAGAGAAAGGCGATACGCTCAGAGTCTCTCCACAAAGCGAGAACAGCCATGGTGATGGTAACAACGACCAGCATCGCGAAACCGAGTTCGCGGCTATACAGGGTGTAGTACTGGCACCCCGCCCAAACAGAAACGAAGAGTGTGGCTTCACCGAGTCCGGCAATTCCCTCCGAGAAGTAGCTGTACCCGCGGCCGAGGAGCCACTGACTCCACGGCAACATCAATGCACCAAGAAACATGCCGATGGCCACGCGGCCGCCGGGGCCAATCCAGTTGTTGTCGAAGGCCAGCTTCAAGAAATAAGAGACGGCGAAGAGCAGTGCGATGATGCCGATGCGGTTGAACCAGCGCCCGCCAATGAGGGCTTCGAGATCGGCGGAAGTGGGCTCCTTCGGGATTCTTGGTAAGGAGAGAGAAGGAGACGGAAGGGCAACTGTTGGTCCCTTTGTAGATGGTGGGGGCAAAGTTTGGGGAAGCGTGGGCGGCGGAGCTTTTGTTGGATCAGGAGGCGCCTCGTTGGCGAAAGGAGGCGGCGCGGGAGTGGGGGGAGGTGCGGCGGGCGAGACCAGTTTTCGAAGCTCGGCCAATTTTTGCTCGAGCTTGAAGATGCGGAAAGTCAGATCGTTCAGCGGAAACGATTTGAGCGTGGCCTCTATGCGCCGGGTGGCAGAAAGGGCGACGAAGGCAAGGATCGAGCCGGCGAGAAATACCGGTATTAAGAGCAGATAGAACGGTTCCATGGGCGGTTGGGCTCGGGCGGATTAGAGCACAGGTTTGCGAGCGGGACAATGGATTATGAGAAGGAGGTTTCGGGGTGTGGTGCCTCCGGCGCTGCTTTGTAGGTTTACCCAGCGCTTGCGCGCCGGGCTAACCTCTGACGGCGCTTCGGCGCTCAAGGATATTGTCCCCACTCTCTAGGAAACCGAGCACCGTGCCTCAGAGGCTAAAGCCAAGTTTCCCAGGCGCTCTCGGCATGGCTGAAGCCATGCCCTCCCCGCCTGCTTGTTTGCTTAAGGGGACCCGCCTATAATTGAATGTTCCCGAATGAGGAGGAAAGTGCCATGGCGACTGCGGAAGCGAAATTGACGGTGCCCGATTTCACCAACGAACCGTTTATCGATTTTTCGAATACAGAGAATCGAAAAAAAATGGAGGAGGCCCTGAAAAAGGTGGCCTCGGAGTTTGGGCACGAGTACCCGATGTGGATCGCGGGGAAGAAAGTCGTCACCACGGGAAAGAAAAAGTCCACGAACCCCTCGCGGCCGTCGGAAGTGATCGGCGTGTTTCAAGACGCGTCGAAAGAGCAAGCGGCCGAAGCTATCGAAGCGGCGCACAAATATTTTGATACATGGAAGCGAGTTCCTGCGCAGCAGCGGGCAAAGTGCTTGTTCCGGGCGGCGCAGATCGTGCGCGAGCGGAAGTTCGAGCTGGCGGCGCTGGTGTGCTACGAAGTAGGGAAGAGCTGGATCGAGGCGGACGCGGACGTCGCGGAGACCATCGATTTTTGCGAGTTTTATGGCCGTGAAATGCTGCGTCTTTCAGAGCCGCAAAAGCTGACGCCGATGCGTGGCGAGCGCAACTACCTGGTCTACATCCCGCTGGGCGTAGGCGCGGTCATTCCACCTTGGAATTTTCCAATGGCGATCATGGCGGGACTGGTGGTGGCTTCGCTCGTGACTGGGAACACCGTGGTGGTGAAGCCAGCGGCGGATTCGCCGACGATTGCGGCGAAGTTTATCGATATTCTGTTTGAAGCGGGCGTGCCGAAGGAAGCGTTGCAGTTCCTGACGGGTTCGGGCGCGGTCATCGGCGACGTGATCGTGCAGCACCCCAAAACGCGTTACATCGGGTTCACGGGCTCGAAGGAGGTGGGCCTGCGAATCTCCGAACTGGCCAGCAAGGCTGTGCCGGGGCAGATCTGGATCAAACGGACCGTACTGGAAATGGGTGGCAAGGACGGCATGATCGTGGATGAAGAGGCAGACATTGACGCGGCGGTGGAAGGAACAGTGCAGGCGGCATTCGGGTACCAGGGACAGAAATGCTCGGCGTGCTCGCGCGTGATTGTAGGCGAGAAGATCTACGACACGTTCCTGAACAAACTGGTGGAGCGGACGAAGAAGATCAAGGTTGGCCCGAGCGATGATCCGAGCAACTACATGGGGCCGGTCATCAGCGAATCCGCAATGAAGGGGATTTTGAACTACATCGAAGTCGGGAAGAAAGAAGGCCGGCTGGTAGCGGGCGGCGGACCCGCGGCGGGCGACGGCTATTTCGTCGAGCCGACAATTATTGCCGACGTGGATCCGAAAGCGCGGCTGGCGCAAGAGGAAGTCTTCGGGCCGGTGCTGGCGGTGATCAAGGCAAAGAATTTTGATCACGCAATGGAAATCGCGAATAACACCGAGTTTGGATTGACCGGCGCGGTGTACTCAAAGAATCCGGAGAAGATTCGCCGCGCGGAGGAAGAGTTCCATGTGGGGAATCTGTATCTGAATCGGAAGTGCACGGGAGCGATGGTGGGCGCGCATCCGTTCGGCGGATTCAACATGAGCGGAACGGATTCGAAGACGGGCGGCAAGGATTACTTACTGCTGTTCTTGCAAGCAAAGGCCGTGGCGGAGAAGGTGAGTTAGAGGCACAGAAGCAGAGAGGCAAAGAACTAACGCAGAGCACGCTGCGCGCGCAGAGATCACGGAGAGGTCGAATGGGCGGATGAAAATCCGCCCCGTTTTTATTCTACGGTGACCGGAGCGGTTTTTCGCGAGACCCACTTGAGTATCAGGAAAACGGGAAAACTGCAGGCGAGCGCTTTCAGCGTAAGAATGCTGTTGGCGCGGTCTTCGCGGACGGCTTCAATGAGGAAGCCGATGGAGCCGAGGAGGGCCAGAGCTGTGGTCCAGGGATAACCCCAGGCGCGGTAGGGGCGGGGCAGGTCCGGTTCGCGGGCGCGCAAAATGAAAAGAGAAATGAACGAGAGCAGGTAGTTGGTCACGAAGAAGAAAGCGAGCATCGCGATAACTCGCTGGAACTCGCCGATCGCAAAGATGACCCCGACGAGTGCACTAAGGAGAAGGGCAATCGTAGGCGTGCCACCTTTGTTCACACGGGAAACTTGGGAGAAGAACAGCGTGTCGCGGCTCATGGCATAAATGACACGCGCGCCCATAAGGTGGAGGGCATTAATAGAACTGAAGAGTGCGATGACCATGATGGAGCGGAAAATGAAGTCGCCGTGGTGGCCAAAGACGCGTTCGGCAGCGAGGCCGAGAGAGAAATTATTGCCAGCGATCTGGTTCATCGGCAGAACGTAAATGACGGCCGCGTTGATCAGAATGTAGATCACAAAGAGAGAGAGCAAGCTGGCGAAAATCGCTCGGGGAACGAGAAGGCCAGGATTTTTGATTTCGTCGCCAAAATAGATCACGCCGTCCCAGCCGTCATACGAATAGATCGTGGCTTGCATGCCGAGAAGCAACGCCGTAACCAGAGCTGCGCCTGCGGGTAGCGCAATAGGAACGGCAACCGCTGCAGCGGCATGAGCGGGGCCACCCATGGAGAAGCAGGCAATGACCATGATGAAGAAGACGAGGCCCTTCAGCAGGGTGGTGAAGTTCTGAACTCTGCTGCCCATGCTGACGCTTTTCCATTGAAGAAGCGAAAAGAGGATAATGATCGAAATGCCCGTGATTTTGATGATGGGAATCTCGTGGAATGACGGGAAGAGCTTCTGGATGAGATCAGGGAGAGAACTCTTGACCTGGACGGAGCCGTCGAACGCAGGAAAAAGTTTCGCGAGATACTCGCCAAGAACGATGCCGACTGCACCCGTTGTGCCGCAAGTGGAGATCCAGTCGCTCCAGCCCACGATAAAGCCGGCATATTCGCCGATGGCGCGGCGGGAGAAATTGTACTGGCCGCCGCTCTTGGGAATCATGGTGCCGAGTTCTGAAAGCTGAAAGGCGCTGACTAGGGCATACAACGCTCCGCCGATCCACACACCCAAAAAGAGCCAGCGGTTGGGGAGAATCGCGGCGATTTCGCCCGGCGTGCGAACAATGCCTACGGAAATGGAATTGCCGACAGCGACGGCGATGCCGAAGCCGACGCCAAGAACCTGGAGTAGTTTGCCCCGATCCTTGCGGGATGCTGGAGGGCGCAAAGGTTGACCGGGAGAGATGGATTCAGTGGGCGTCGGCAATGGGCAGTCTCAAGGTTGGGCCGGATTAGGAGACATCATACGTTTGTGGAAGAGAAAAGCAAGCGCACAGGTCTTGGTCGTCTTGGTCCTTCGGACGCAAATGACGCGCCCTTAGGAGTGACGAGCGCTCTTAGGTCGTAGCTGCAAAATTGTGAAGAAATCTCTTTAGCGCATCCTGGGGACACGACGGTCGGTGGGCGAGTCATCGAGTTCGAGGAGAAGTTTGGCGGGAGAGGAGCCGAGAACAAGATGGAGCGAAGAGCAATCGTTGGCGAGCCAATCAGCGCCGGCGCCAAGGAGTTCGTTGTCGGGAGTGGTGGTACGCACAGCCAGCACTCGTGAGCCGGCGGCTTTGCCGGAGCGGACGCCAGAGGAGGCGTCTTCAACGACGAGGCAATCCTGCGGAGAAAAACGTAGCGCGGCTGCGCCTTTTTGATAGGGCTCGGGATCGGGTTTGCTGTGCTGGATGTCGCTGGCAGTAACCATATGACGAATGAGATCGAGCAGGCCTGCCGCGCGGAGACGCACTTCGGCGAGCGCTCGTGTGGCAGAAGTAACGACGGCGAATTGATCCGGAAGGACAGCGGAGAGAAGTTCCTTAGCGCCGGGAAGGGCGACGACGTCGGCGACGTCTTCAATTTCGGCGCGCTCCATCCAGCGATCTTCTTCCTGATGAACGGCAGTGGAAGCGTGCAGCAGAAGGGCTTGAATGGAAGCAAGGCTGGTGCGGCCGTGAGCCTGCCGTGTAACCCATTCGGCGTCCATATTGTGTTTGGTTGCCCAGCGGGACCAGACGCGCGCGACCGCGGAAGTGGAGTCCACCAAAACGCCGTCCATATCCAATAACAAGCCACGACAGACAATTTGCGCCATGACTCTCCCAGAAAGAGTGTCGCGAATAGTTTGCCTCGAAAGCTGATGAAGGGAAAGAGAGCGCTGCAGTTGGCGTTAAGGGAACCCATTGCGGTCACGCTTCCTGGTTCTCCTTAGTGTTTTTGTATTATTGCGCCAGGCGGCGCAACCAGGGCGGGTAGTGCAATTGGCGCTGAAGTTTTCCTTCTGAGACGGGGCGAGGCAGAATGTTCTAGTAGACTTAGTCCGCAGACTTAGTCTACAATTAAAGGCATGAAAAAGGAAGTCAATACACACGAAGCGAAGACGCAGTTTTCCCGGCTGTTGCAGCGGGTGGCGGCTGGGGAAGAGATCACCATTGCCAATCGCGGGGTGCCAGTAGCGCGGCTGGTGCCCGTGCCCACGGGCAAGCCGAAGCGAAAACTCGGAGCCTATGGTGACACGATCAAAATTGCCGACGATTTCAACGCCCCACTTCCGAACGACCTTCTGGATCTCTTCGAGGGCCGGGTTCGCCGGAAGCGAAAGAAGTCATGAAGTACCTGCTGGATACCAGCGTACTGATCCACAGCCAGATCTCACAACCCAAATTAAATCGCTGGGCTCTTGACCTGTTCGCGGACAATTCCAGCGAGCTTTACCTCTCCGCGATGAGTTCCTGGGAAATTGCGATCAAATCGGGAATCGGAAAGCTGGAACTTCCGGAACGGCCCGTCGAGTTTGTAACCCGGGTGATGAGATTTATGTCCCTACGATCCCTGAATATTACCCATCTCCACGCGTTGGCCGTGGATGCGTTGCCGGATCATCATCGGGATCCGTTTGACCGCTTGTTAATCGCGCAAGCGCAGGCAGAAGGGATGACGATTCTGACGGATGACAAGGTCTTTCAGAAATACGAAGTGAAACAGATGTATTGCGGATTGTAAAAAACTTGCGGGATTTCGTTTTGAAGTGGGGTGGGAGACGGGGATCGAACCCGCGACATTCGGTGCCACAGACCGACGCTCTACCAGCTGAGCTACTCCCACCGCCGATTGATTCAACGAGACTTAGTTTACAAGAGCGCTTGGCTGCGTTGCAAGGTCGTTGCAAGTATCCTCACTCTGCATCTTCGCGCTTAACGCATCCATCGCACTCACCTGAGATTCGGCCACGGATTTTACATACACGTTCATCGTGACACCGATGTTGCTGTGGCGCAGTATCGCTTGAATGGTCTTATCGTCTATCCCGAGTTGGTGGAGCGTTGTGGCGAGTCCTCGACGCCAAGAGTGCCAGCCGTGCCATGCCACTCCCGTACCTTTAAGCGCGGGAGCAATTACGCGCCGGGCAAGATTGTCCAAATTGAGAGGTTTGCCGTTTCCGGCCTGAAAGATCGGCGACTCGGGTGTTGCTAGAATCCCCATTCCTTCCCGGATCTTGTTGATTGCATCTGCCAACATCTTCACGACTGGAACAGCTGCCTTGCTGCGAGCATTCTTGGTTTCGTTCTCTTCACCATTCACAAAGGAGCGCTTTACGCTGAGTTCTTTACCGCTAAAATCCTGCCAACGTAGACCGCGCAGTTCACTTTTCCGCAGTCCGCTTAATGCTGCTGTGAGCACCACAGTTCTTGAAGGTTCCTCTAGCAGTAGGAGCATTTTCTTCAATTCATCTAGCGAATAAGCGTATGTCTCCTCGGCTTCGGGCGTACGCGGGATGCTTGTATCCACCATCGGATTGAGGCCGTCCAGAATGCCTAACCGTTTTGCCTGTTTAAACACGCCTGACAGAAAAGCTTTGATGTGTTTCAGGCTATTTTTCCGCAGCTCGGTTTGTTGTGCGATGTCGACTAGGAGCTTTTCCCCATGGACGGTACGGAAATCGCGTAGTGCTACCTTGCCGATCCGCCCTTTCAAATGACGTTCCCACATGTGCCGATAACCTTTGACGGTACACTTTCGCAGATTCTCGATGGCATGTTGGAAATAGATCGTCTCTACAAAGGTCTCTAGTTTCACTGTGCTCTGCGGATTCAGCAAACCATTATTGACCGGTGCGAGCAGTTCTTGTACGAGCGGCTTTACGCTGGCCTTGGTGCGGTAGGCGCCACCATACTCCACGACCAGCCGCTTGCAGACCTGTTTCCTTTTGACTGTGCCGTCAGGCCGCATCACGTCGTCGCAATAGCGCACAAACCAGGACTTACCTTTGTGGAAAACGTATCCGCGCTGTTCTCTCATTGTCTTACCCTCCATCTATATAATGATATATACCTATAGCATATTGTCAAGAGCCATTTGAACGCAGCCAGGCGCAAACATCGGGCCAGCTAAACCGTAGGAATCCATCACAGCGAAGGACAGGCAGGGTACGCTTACGTGCTCCGCTGGAGTGTTTATACACCCAACTCAGCGGCACCTTGAGGCGCTTCGCAAGCTCTTTGGGCGTGAGTATGTCCCCTGGCTCTAGCCTGGGTTGGCCGACCGGCACGGTTGCGAGTTTTGGTGCGGTTGCCACGGCTAAGCTCTTGCGTCCCCCACTTTCGCGCTACGGGGCATTTCTAAGGAAGGAAGTACCGGGCTAAGGGGGTAGCGCGAGAGAGGCGATTCTTGCGCCTGCAAGTCTTTTGTTTCTGCCGCCATACAGACAGTTTTTTCCACACGAGGACCTGAGCGGTAATTCCTCTGTTGCTTCGTCTTGGCAGCGCGGCGGTCAGCCGCATTCTTGTACTTGCGCGGTCGCCCAGACTTGAGCATCGCCGGACGCTCGAACTCGCCCCGACATTCCCGCGAACACCATGCACTAAACTCTCCGTCCCGCGTGAAACGCACGGAGCCCAAGCCTCTTCCGCACTTGTCGCAAATTTCGCTGATGTAGCAGCCGTGCTTTGCGAGGAGTGCGTAGCTCTGTGCCTTGGCGAGCTTCATACGTTCATGCCCCATTTGCGAAACTGCTCGCGGTGCGGCTCGCCCTTGTCACACTGGCAGGGCCGGCCGCCCAGCAGCCAACCATCAAAGCAAGAGCACGCGCCTTCGGGAACGTCGCCCGGCTGCGGGATCGTGTACGCGCCGCGCTGAATCTCCTTCTTCCGGAGAAGCAGAACTCTTGGGTAGCCGCCTTGGTTCTTCAGTTCAGTCAACATCCGTTCGAGAAAATTGATCATCTGCCAGCGCTCCGTTGGCCGTCCTGCTTCCTGCCAGCGTTTTTCGCAGTAGTCGAGCGCTCGCAGATCTTCGTATTGCAGGTATTTTTCTTTTAGCTGGAGGGTTTCGGTCAAAGTCATAAGTCACCACCAGATGCCTTTCGCTCCGTGCTTTTTCTTATGGTTGTGACTGATGACTGTGACTGTGGATGTGACTGTGGCTTTGCTATAGCCGGACAATTGGCCTCGCTATGGCCACCCCATCGCTTCCTCGCTCCACGTCGGCCGGAAGTCGAGAGTCTTTCACGACTTTCGGCTCGTTTTGCGAGCTCTAAATCTGCCCGGGCGTTGTGGTAGCCATCGGCGCGAAGCTCGAAATATTCTTTCAAGACAGAGTCAACGGCATCCCTTTCGGTTTGGTCGAAAGCCCGGCAGACGCGATGCAGGGCTGTCACGTCTGAGGGAAGCGCGCTGGCCGTCGAGTAATAGTGGTCGAGCAGAAGCCGATATGCTCCATGCTGGACTAGTGACAAGTGGGCAGTGTCGCGACCGTAATCACCTGGGTAGTGCGCGTACCAAATGTTCATCGGCGCACCACCGCGTCGAACAGCGGCAGCCCGGAGCTAGGTGGCAGGTCTGTGGACCTGTGAGACGGCCTAGGACCGTGCTGACTGTCGTACCAATCCCCGGCTTCCACCAGAGGCTTTAACTCCAGTGGCTCGCTCAACAAAACGTACCACGTGGGATAACGTCCCCCTCGGTCGTCGGAGCGGATGACGAAGCCCATCTTCTGCAACTCGAATATGCGAGTGCCACACTGTGTCCAGCGATAACGGAAGATCAGCTCCTCACGTGAAACGCCGCGTGGCCCTGAAGCACGTAGCAACTCGAGAATTTTTTCGCGCTGGTTCGCGGCGAATGTGGGTCGTCCGCGTCGTGTCCGATCAGCGCGCATGGCTTCTCCCCGGCTTGCGATGTTGGTTGCAGTTCGCAACTGCCATGTGGCGCGGACTGAACGCGCACGACCACGGATGAAGCCTATATCTCGATGGGAGTTTTTGCCTGCTCTTGCGAGAGTCGAGCGGTTGTGTTCCACTTCCCATGTTCGGTCCCTCAAGTCCGCCGCCGTCGAAGCAAGCGGACGAAATTAGCGAGCGCCGGGCATTGCCGCCCGGCGTTTCGCGTTTACTAAGTCGACTGCGTGACTACGGCTGTTTTCGTTTGTTTGCCTCCCAACAGATGTCGCAACTGTGCAGCCTGCTCCTTAATGCCTCGGCGGATTGCTTCGCGGACTGCCGCCTCTTCTTCTGCCGTCAAACGCAACTGCCCTGATTCCGCAAGACTCAAACGCATCCGAGTGACGCCGGACCTCCTCGCCACAGTGAATTGCGTCATGCCAACCTTCTCTCTCAACCGTCGCAACGCCTTCATCGTTCCTCACGCAAAGCAGCAAACTTTGCCGCAACTGCTGCAAAGCATGCGGGACTGGATCGAAAGGGGGCAATTAGAGGAACGCGCAAAAAAAGGAAGGTCGGCTAATCTTGCGAAAGTCTGAGACGGGCGCGTTCGAGTGCTCGGGGATGATCGTGACGCCATACGCGGAGCGTATTTTCGTCGTATCGTTGGCCCGTGGCGAACCAAACTAACTGAGAAACCTCAGAGTCGCAGTAGTCGGAGGTCTTGAGTTTGACGTACTGCGTCAATGTCGCGATTGTGTCGTCATAAAGCGGGCGCCGGTTCCGGCTACTTCCCCGGTGAATGTCCTTAGTGTCGGCGGCCAACGACAGAAGCCTCTGAGGGACCTGACTGTACTCAATTTCGGCGCTGTGGCCGTCAAGGTCGCTGCTTGCAGCCCGTTTCAGCACAGCTTTCCCGAAAGGAGTACGAAATACCCTCTCCCATTCGGTGGCTACCCATCGAGTTTTCTCCGTGAGTGAGCGGAGCCTCCTTGAGTCCATTCGCGCCGGGTCACTCTGGACTTGCGCATCGGCGCTATAAGCCAACCGAAGCACGCTCACGATACACATGAGCCGCTCAGACTCGCAGTGGTGCGTTCTAGCAAGCTTGTCAAACGCAGCGAAAGCATGACTCCCGGTTTGCTTTTCATGCGCTCGTAGCTGCCGCTTGAACTCGCGCAACAACGGCGTCTGGTTACCCATCGCCACCTCCAGTGTGGCGTCCGGCTGTTCTGGAGAGTGCGGCAGGTTGGCCCGGATGAACCAACTCTTCGGCTCGCGTTGCCCAACCGCAACGCAATCTTATTCTCATCGGCGCACCTCGCCAAGCTAGAGGCAAAGCTCGGTGGATCCGATGAACCACTGTCCGCTTCGGGACGACGCGGATCCGTCCCTTGGCCTTGGCACTGGTACTGCGTATCATGACCCAATGCAGCAAACCTATAACTTGTCATGGATTCTGCCGTATGTGCGGGAGTCTCTACGAAATCGCGGCAATTTTACCTTTGACGGATTTGTGGATGGAGTTTTTGCCGTCCTCGAGAGACTCGGAGTTGAAAGTATTGAGAAGCGGTCTCAAGGTGCGGGATACACCGGATACACCTACAACTTTGACGTTGCGAATCCTGACATCCGGTTTGCCGTGACGGAGGCGTTCTATTATCTGGAGCAGAATCGCTTTATTCTCCGTCCTCCGCCAACGACTGCATCTGCGTTCCAATCAAGCGGCCAAATTCAGATCACCGAGCGAGGCCGAGAGTGGGCCAAGAGCGTCGAGCCGTTACCGGAGGACTACAACGCTTATATGAAGCAATTCGACGCGAGCACTGACGCCGTAGTTCGGCAGTACATATCCGAGGCTGAACACGTACATTCGCGGAACGTACTTCGCGTCAGCCGTGATGATTGGAGCCGCATCGGAGAAGTCAGTCTATTTGCTTGCAGATTCGTTGGCCCCGGCACTGAAAGACCCGGCGAAGCAATCCGCATTGCAAAGAAAGATTGATGCTAGGAAGCTAGAGTCTCTGTTGAAAGGCGTCGAGCAGATCGTGGTAGACGGCCACACAACCCAAGCGATCGGGTTCGATGTTATGGGTGGTACTACACGTCACCTAATTTCATTGTTCGATCACATCCGCTTGCAAAGGAACGATGCGATCCATCCAATGAACTTTGTTGTCTCCGCCGATTCCGTGCGGTTTGCCTTAAATGCTTTCCCGCCAGCGTTCCAGAAAGTAGAGGCGTTGCGGAAATGGTGCGATGACCATCCCAAAGCACTCTGAATTGCGCTTAGTTCCTAGCCCCGACATTATCCGTCGGCCACCGTTCGTCAATCTCTCTTTTTCGGACTTTTTTCTGCGATATTTGGTCTTCGAGCGTATCATGCCATCGACTGGGGTGCCGCGATGGACAAGGAATTAGAGGATGAAAGGGCAAAGATTCGACGCTTTGATCACAGAGTTCAGCGAGCAAGTGGATCGAATGAACCAACCTGCAAACGCGAAATTGGCGGCCGGTTACGTGCCTTTTTCTGAGGCAGCGCCATAACAGGGTGCATCAGGTGAGGCAGCTACAAAAGAACTACAGGATAAGGCGCGAAGAGCCATTTCAAGAATCCTGCGATTGGCAGCCGGAGGCGATCCGGCGCGGGCCTGCATAAGAGGAGTTCATGCCCCAAAAAACACCAGTTTTTGGCGGGTGTGAGACTCTTCAATCAGCTGCTTGCAGGTAACGACTTAGGGACGCAACTCCGGTGGGGTTTTTGGCGGATGCATGCGCCAACCGGTAGACGGTTCCCTCTCCCACCCCTAGCTGCGTTGCGATTCTTGCCCAGGAAAGCCCTTGTGAGCGCAAGCGGCCTATTCTGGTAGCGTCCACGGTCACTCGCGGTCTGCCTAATTGCTTGCCCTTGGCTTTTGCGTTCCTGAGACCTGCTTTGACACGTTCGCGGATAGTGTCTTTCTCGAACTCGGCGAATGCACCGCTCAACTGATAGAAAAGCTTTCCCATCGAG
>Ga0306920_100007914_pt1 | contig 14052 bp, 6 predicted proteins | sample flu12Cox44000170_FD_204666 | JGI IMG/M metagenome (GOLD analysis project Ga0306920, IMG submission 204666) | Lab enrichment of tropical soil microbial communities from Luquillo Experimental Forest, Puerto Rico - flux4day.12C.oxic.44.000.170 (v2)... | ecosystem: Environmental > Terrestrial >...
GCGCCTGGCGGCTCTCGCTCTCGCGGCCCGCGTTCGAGCGGTTCGTCGCGAAAGTGGTCGAGTCCTGGCGCGAAAGCGGCGGCGAGCCGGACGTCGGGCTCGACCTGCCGCGCTGGCTCCACGAGCTCGGCTTCGAGCTCGCCGGCGTCCGCGCGATCACCGAGTTTGCACGGCCCGGCGATGCATTCTGGGCCTGGTGCAAGGCGTTCGCGGACGTCGGGCTCGAACGGCTCGTGGACATCGGGAAGGTGGACGCCGCGGCCGCGAAGGAGATCCGGGCGGCGTTCGCGGAGACCGAGGCCACCCCGGGCGCGTTCCTCATGACCCCGACCGTGCTTGCGCTGATCGCCCGGAAGCCCTAGCGGCGCCAGCGCCGCAGGGCGGCCGCGGAGCCGCCCGGGCCGGCCGCGAAGCCGCCCGGGCCGGCGCGGAGCCCCCGCCCGGACTGCCCGCGCGGGCGCCGCGCCCGATCGCCCGGCCACTTCCTTTCCGCCCCGGCCGCCCCCGGCCCGTTTCTGGCCTCGGCCGGGCCCTCCCCCCCGCTAACGCACCATTCTTTCGCGCGCTTCCGGGCCCTCCGGAGCGGCCCGCATCTTGCGATCGCCGAGCGCGCACATTGCGGGTCCGACCCTCCGGCGCTGTCCCGGCCGGGCACGATGCGGCGGCGGGCGGCCCAGAGTCCCGGCCGACATTGATTCCAAGGAGCCTCCGATGACCTCCCTGTTCAAGAATCTGATGGGATCCGGCAATCGCGAATCCGCCGACGAGCTGCGTACCGCCCTCCACGAGATGCAGCAGGAGCGGGCGCGTGACGAGAAGCTGCTCGCCTCCATTCACTCCGCCGTCGAGCGCCTCGAAGAGCTTGGCGGGCCGATCGCAAACGCGGTCAAGGAAGTCGACGAGATGGCCTCGCGCTACTCGAAGCTCGAGCAGCGCTTCGAGAGCATCGAGGCGATGTCCCAGCGCCTGCTCACCCTGGACGAGCGCGCCCGCGACCTCACCGAGGGCCAGCAGCGCGTGCAGGGTCAGGTGGTCTCCGCGCTCGAGGAGGCGAACCAGATCCGCGCCGGGTTCGACGACATGCGCACGAAGATCTCGGCCGCGCATGAGCTGAAGGGCGAGCTCGAGGGGTTCCTCGAAATCGAGAAGCCGTTCCAGGAGATCCAGAGCGAGGCGGAGTTGATCCGCACCCAGGTTTCCGGAACCGGCGAGCACATGGCACGCATGCGCGAGCAGAGCGACCGCATCATGGACGCTCACAAGCTCGCGATGTCCAAGATGGAGGCGCTCGACCGCCGGCGTGACGAGCTGAGCCGGGACCTGCAGGACAAGGAGCGCCGCGTCGCGCGCGTCGAAGAGGGCGCGCGGGCGGTGGATTCCATCCAGACCGCGCTCAACGAGGCGCGTCGCGAGATGGCCGCGCTCAAGGCGACGGCGGATCTCGCGGCCCAGAAGACCGCCGCGCTCGAGTCGCAGCGCGAGGCGATGGACCGCATTCTCGGCCAGGCCGAGCATCTCGAGCGGGCGATGAAGCTGATCGACGCGGGCGTGCGCCAGCAGCAGGAGAACGAGCGCTCGCTGAACGCCCTGAACGACAAGATCCACGGGCTGAGCGCGCTGCACGAGCAGGTCCAGGACCGCTCGGGCGAGATCACGCAGCTCCAGCACGAGCTGGACGATCGCACGCAGGCCGCGCGCCAGGACCTGGTCGCGGTGAGCGACGAGAGCAAGCGGGCGATCGAGCGCTTCGACTTCGAGCGGCGCGGCATCGAGTCCATCACGCAGCGCGTTGCGGATCTGCGCGCGGCGCTGTCCGACTGCGAGAACCGCTTCAAGGGCGTGAACGATTCACGCGTCGCGGTGCGGGAGCTGGATGCGCGCACCCAGGAGATCTCGACACAGATGCAGAATCTGGGCACCGCCGCAGCCGGCATCACCGGCGAGATGGCGAAGCTCGATGCGATCCGCCGCGATCTCGAAGCCGGCGGGCGGACCGCGGGAGAGCTCGGCGCCGAGCTCCAGCGCGTCGCGGAGGCGCGGCCGGCGGTCGAGGCGGCGCTGCGCGATCTCGCGCAGCTGCAGGGCGTGCGGGCGACGCTGCACGACGCGCTCGAGCAGACCCAGCTCGCGTACAGCGAGATGGCGCGGGTGCGCGAGGGCCAGGCCGAGACGCGGAACTGGCTCACCGGGGTCGAGCAGTCGGTCACCTCGCTGCGCGACCAGGTCGGGTCGCTGAGCTCGATGGCGCCGACGGTCGAGTTCGTCCACAACCAGACGCAGCGCATCGGCGAAGCCATGACGTCGATCGAATCGAAGCGCGAGTTCGCCGAGCAGCTCGAGCGGCGGCTCCAGAACCTCGAAGGGCTCGGGACCGAGCTGGATCAGCGCGGCGACCAGCTCAAGGGGCGCATGGAGGCGGCCGAGAAGCGCTTCGTCTCGCTCGAGTCGCACGCCGATGAAGCGGACAAGATGGCCGTGAGGATGGCTTCGGTCAGCTCGGAGCTGAACGAGGCGAAGCACGACGCGGCCGAGATCCGGAAGACGTTGGCCGACATCCAGGAGAAGTCGGAAGGCGTCGAGGCGCTCGCGGAGCGCACCCGCGCCATGAAGCAGGAGCTCGAGCAGCGCAAGCACGCGCTCACCGAGGCCGCGAAGGAGCTGGAGCGCGCGACCATGCTGCGCGAGGAGGCGGCGACGTCGGCCAGTCAGCTCGACGAGCTGGTGAAGAGCCTGACGTCGTCACTCGACACGGCGGACAAGCGTACCGCGCAGGTGGACGAGCTCACGTACCGGCTCGAGGGGCGCGGCGCCGCGCTGCGCTCGGTCGAGACACGTCTCAACGATTTCGAGAAGCGCCTCGCGGAATGGGACGACGTGGATCAGGACATCACCCGCTCGCTCAAGCAGATCACGGCGCGCCAGGACACCGTGACCACGCTCAAGACCGATCTCGAGCGCATGTTCACGATGGCCGACGAGACCCACGCCCACGTCCGCGAGATCACGTCGGCGCACCAGGAGGTCGAAGGCAGCCGCGAGCTGCTCGCCGGCATCGCGGCGCAGCTCGAGGAAGTGCGCTCGGCGACCGGCGCGCTGGATGAGCGGAAGCGGCAGATGGGCAAGGCCGAGGAGCGGCTCGCCCGCGCCGAAGGCCTGCTCGCCGACGTGCGCTCGAGTCTCGAGGCGCTCGAGGCCAAGAAGGCGATCGTGGACCAGGCGTTCGAGAAGACCGGCGCGCTGCAGTTCCTGCTCAAGCAGGCCGAGGCTGCGATCGAGGGCCTGCGCGAGGAGAAGAAGACCGCCGCACGCGTACGCTCCGCGGTCTCCAACGCGCGCAAGAAGGACGACGACGGCGACGCCGAGATGGCGCAGGCGGCGTAGCGCTCCATACGAACGCCCCGCCCACGCGAGAGGGCGGGGCGTTTCGTTTTGGCGGCGGGCGGGTGCTACTTCTGCGCCCGGATCAGATCCTCGACCGACGGAGTGCCGTGTCCCGCGGCCCGCGCCTGCGCGGCGTGATCGGCGCTCACGCCGCTCTGCGCCAGCCGGACGAGCTCGTCCACCGTGAGCGTGCGGCCCAGCGCGCCGTTCATCCCCGCGACATAGTCCGGGGCGACGCCCTGCTGCGTCAGGCGCAGCAGCTCCTCCGGAGCGAGGCGGCGGTGGAACAGGAGCCGCATCTGGCTCGCGAGATCCGGCGTCACGCCGTTGTTCGCGAGGTCGATCGCGCGTGCGATTGTGAGATCCGAGTAGCCGAGCCACGTCATCGCCGAGAACCAGTCGGCGGGGACTCCGGCGTCGGCGAGGCGGATCAGGTCCCGGACCCCGAGCGCCTGCAGGTTCACGCCCTTGAGGCCCTTGACGTAGTCACCCGACACGCCGTGGTTCTGAAGCTCGATCAGGGAACTCACCGTCAGGTGGTCCAGTCCGGCCTCGCTCAGCTCGCGCACGTAGTCCGCGTCAACGCCCGCGTTCGCAAGCCCAACCAGCTGGTCCACGGTCACGGAGCCGAGCCCGGCCGCATGCAGTGCCACGAGATCCTCCGGTCCGACGCCGGCGCGCTCGAGTTTCTTCCGATCGGCCTTCGACAGCTGCGCCCAGCGCTGGGCCGCGGCGGCATCCTCCGCCGCCTGCGCTGCGGAGCCCGCGCTCGCGGCCCCGGCGGCATCAGCGAGTTCCGCAGCCGAGCTCGCGAGCACCGCGGCGGACGACGCGCTGGAGGCGCACTTCGACGCCTTCGTCGCGCTCGCCGCCTTCGCCGTCTCGTCGCACTGCGTGGTCGGGTCGGCGGCAGCCGTCGCGCGCGCGCCGGCGTCGGCGGCGGCTTCGGCGCCGGCCGCGGAATTCGGACAGTCGCCCGAGTCGTTCTGCACGATGTCGCCCTTGCAGGCTCCCTCGCGCACCACACCGTCCGCCGCGCTCTCCGTGCTTTCCCGCGTTTCGATCAGCGTCTCCCGCATCTCGAGCGCCTGCTCCTGCATGCGGACTGCGCTCTCCTTCATCTCGACCGCGCTCTCGTTCATGGGCGTCGCGCTCCGCCGCATGCGCTCCGCGCTCTCGCGCAGCCGGATCGCGCTCTCGTGCATGAGCCGGTCGAGCAGCCGCGGCGTGCGGCCGTCGTTCGCGCGCACGTCGAGGCTCGAGAGCGCGAGCAGCGCGATCATCAGCGCGGCGCCGAGCGCGCCGAGCAGCCCGCGCGGCGCGCCGCCGCGGCCCGGCCCCGCCGCGCCGAGCAGGCGCGACACGCGGGCGAGCAGCGAGCCGCCGCTCGCCGCCATCGCCAGCTCCAGCGCCGGTTCACGCAGCGACTCGAGCTCGCACAGCGCCCGCGCGTAGCCGACCGGATCCCCGCACACGCGCACCGCGAGGTCGTCGCAGCACAGCTCGCGCTCCTCGCGCACGCGGCGCGACACCCACCACACCGCGGGGTGGTAGAAGAGCAGCGTCTCGACCACGCTCTGGAGCAGGTTCACGAGATAGTCGTGGCGCCGGATGTGTGCGAGCTCATGCGCGAGCACGGCTTCGATCTGCGCGGGGGTCAATCCGGTGAGCGTGCTCGCCGGGAGCAGGATCACGGGCTTCAGCGATCCGATCACGGTCGGCACGTGGACCAGCGCCGAGCGGCACAAGCGCACCGGCCGCGAGAGGCCGATCGAGCGCGCGAGCTCGCCGAGGCGCTGCTGCCAGGCCTCGAGCGGCTCGCTCGCGCCGCGCCGGCCGAGGCGCCGCACGAGCCACCAGCCGCCGGCGAGACGGACGGTGAGCAGCAGCACGCCCGCGCCCCACGCCAGCACGATCCAGAACAGGAAGCGCGACATCTCGCGCGCGGGAACCGGCAGCCGGAACGCCGGCCGCGCCGCGGGAGTCGGCGCCACGGCGGACACCGGCACGGACTTCCGCACCTGCACCGCGCCGCCGCGATCGGTCGGGAGCGTCACAGCCCTGGCATCGGACGACGGAAGCGCGAGCTCCGGGCCGGCCACGGAGACGAACGCCGGCTCCTGCGCGCGCACGACGACGAACGTCGCGACCGGGAGCGCGAGCATGACGACCAGCGCCGCGCAGCCGGCGAAGTAGCGCGACGGAGCGCTCGCGCGCGCGAGCACCAGATTCAGCGCGGCCAAGGCGACCGCGACGAGCCCGCCCTGCCAGACGAAGTGCACCAGGGCCCAGCCCAGCGCGTTCACGGTGGCGCGATCCATTCCGAGGTGGAGCGGGTTCATGACTTCCCTCCCGTCGCGCGCTGGAGCAGTTTGCGGATTTCCGCCATCTCCTCGCGCGTCGCCCGCGTGGTCGCGAGCGCCTGCTGGATGAGCCGGCTCGCCGAGCCGCCGAAGGCACGCTCGACGAGATCGCTCACCAATTGCCGCTGCGTCTGCTCCTCGGCCAGGGCCGCGCGGTACACATGCGTGCGCCCGCTCTCGTCGCGCTCGACGAGACGCTTCGCGGTCATGATCTGGAGCAGCTTGAGGATCGTGGTGTAACCGGTGGGTCGGACACCGCTCAATGCTTCGTGGACTTCGCGCACTGAGCTCGGGCCGCGAGTCCACAGCACGCGGAGGATGTCGAGCTCCGCCTGGGTGGGGCGGGGCGGTTGGGACTTCGATCGCTTCATGACGTGCCTCCCGTCGGCCGGTCGCAGGCAGGATCTACGAAGGCATTCGTAGCGTCAACGAAAAACTTCGTAGATCCGACCGGCGCGGGTTTCGCCTCGACCACCGCGTTGCCGCGCTCGGCCGCGCGGCATCCGCGTCCGGCGTCGCGGCGCGGGTTCGGGTGGCAATTCCGAGCGTGCCCGCCCTATTCTCCCCCGCGTCCGATCGAACCACTCACCCTAGGGGCACCACATGACACGCATGCGCATTCATGGCCGCATCGCCACGATCCTGACCCTGGCGCTTGCCGGGTCGCTCGCCGCCGCCGCGCGCGCCGGCGAGATGCCGCGCTCGATGGACCCGCTGGTCCAGAACATGGACACCTCGGTTCCGCCGGGCGAGGACTTCTTCAAGTACTCGTGCGGCGCTTGGATCAGGGCGAATCCGATTCCGCCGTCGGAGCGCGGCTGGGGAATCGCGAACCTCGTGCAGGAGCAGACCTACGTCCAGTCGCACGAGATCTGCGAGAGCGCGGCGGCCGCGAACGCCGCGAAAGGCACGAGCGAGCAGAAGGTCGGCGACTTCTGGTCGGTCGGGATGGATTCCGCGACGATCGACAAGCAGGGCGCCGCGCCGCTCCAGCCGTACCTCGACCGGATCACCGCGATCCAGTCGCGCGCTCAGCTGCTCGAGACCATCGCGAAGTTCCAGGTGGACGGATTCCACCCGCTCTACTCGATGTTCGTGTACCAGGACGAGCGCAACAGCGACCAGTACATGATCCATCTGTACCAGGGCGGCATCCACATGCCGGACCGCGATTACTACTTCAACACCGATTCCAGCACGAAGCACGTCCGCGCCGCGTACGCGAAGCACGTCGAGGCGATGATGCGCCTGCTCGGCGAGCCCCAGGCGACGGCGAACAAGTCGGCCTCCACGATCATGAAGATCGAGACCGCGCTGGCGCGCAAGTCGCGCACGCTCGAGGAGCGCCGCGATCCTTGGGCGAACTACAACAAGATGGCGGTCGCCGACCTCGCGAAGCGCACGCCCTCGATCGACTGGAACCAGCAGTTCACCGGGCAGGGGATTGCGCGCGTGGACAGCGTGATCGTCGGCCAGCCGGAGTTCTTCAAGCAGGCGGATTCACTGGTCAAGGCCGTGCCGCTCGACGCCTGGAAGACGTACCTCAAGTTCAGCGTCGCGACCGAGCTCGCGAACCGGCTCAGCCGGCCCTTCGATCAGGAGAACTTCCACTTCTACGGCACGGTTCTGTCGGGCATCAAGGAGCAGCGGCCGCGCTGGAAGCGCGTGCTGGACGCCGAGGAGGACAACATCGGCGAGCTGCTCGGCCAGGTGTGGGTCAAGAAGTACTGCTCGCCCGAGACCAAGGCGCGCTACGAGAAGCTCACGAACGACATCATTTCGGTCTACCGCGACCGCATCCAGGCGCTGACCTGGATGAGCCCGGAGACCAAGGTCAAGGCGCTCAGCAAGCTCGATCACGTGGGCCGCAAGGTCGCGTATCCCGACAAGTGGCGGGACTACTCGACGCTCGCGATCGAGCGGGATTCCTACGCCGCGGACCAGGTGCGCATCAACGAGTGGTGGTTCCACCACGAGGCGAACAAGCTCGGCAAGCCGATCGATCGCACCGAGTGGGACATGACGCCGCAGACCTACAACGCGTACTACGACGGCTCGAAGGTCGAGATCGTGCTGCCGGCCGCTGCGTTCGCGCTGCCTGGAATCCCGGACTCGCTGGTGGACGACGCACTGCTCTACTCCTACGCGGGCGGCTCCACCATCGGACACGAGATCACGCACGGATTCGACGACGAGGGCCGCCAGTTCGACGACAAGGGCAACCTGAATCCATGGTGGACCGCGCAGGACTCGATCCAGTTCGCCGCGCGCAGCCAGAAGCTCGTCGACCAGTTCGATGCGTACGTGATCGGCGGCAAGCACGTGCGCGGCAAAGCCACGCTGGGCGAGAACATCGCGGACCTCGGCGGCGTGCGGCTCGGCTACGAGGCGTTCAAGAAGACCGACCAGTGGAAGAAGGGCGAGGTGATCAACGGCCTGACGCCGGATCAGCGCTACTTCCTCGGCTACGCGCTGTCGTGGCTCGGGCAGCGTCGGCCCGAAGCGCTGCAGCAGCAGATCATGACCGACGTGCACGCGCCGCAGTTCCTGCGCGTGAACGGGCCGGTCGCGAACTTCCCGGAGTACTACCAGGCGTTTGGCGTCAAGCCCGGCGACAAGATGTGGCGCGCGGACAGCGTGCGCGTCGCGATCTGGTAGTCTGGAACGCAACGAGCCGGGAGGCGCGCGCCTCCCGGCTCTTTTTTTTCCCGCGCGTGCGGCGGCGCTCAGTCCCCGCGGTCGCGCAGGCGGATCAGCTCGTCGATCGGCGGCCGCCGGCCGGTGCGATCGTGCACGTCACGCGCGAACTCGGCGTCGACGCCGTGGTCCCGCGCGCGGACCAGCGATTCGAGCGGCAGATCCTTGTAGCCCTCGCGCGCCATCGAGCTGACATAACGCGGGTCCACGCCGTGATCGCGCGCGGTCTGGAGCTGCGCGATCGTGAGCGAGCCGTAGCCGGCCCCGCGCATGCCGCTCACGTAATCGCCGTCCACGCCGTGATCGCGCGCACTGAGCAGGACCGCGTAGCTCAGGCCCGAGTACCCCGCGCTCTGGAGCTCGGCGACGAAGTCCGGATCCACGCCGTGGTCGCGGGCGCGGATCAGGTCCCGGACGGTCTGGAAGCGGTAGCCGAGCTTCGCCATGCCGCGCACGTACTCCACGTTCACGCCGTGCTGCGCCATGGTGAGGAACTCGTGCACGTCCGGCGTCGGATAACCCTGCGCCTCGAGCTCATCCAGCAGCGCGAACCCGGCGTCCGCGTACGCGAGCCGCGCCTGCTCGTCCCCCGTCGGCCGGCCGAGACCGCGCTTCTCGAGCGCGGCGGCGTACGCGGCATCCAGCTCGAGCGTGAACAGCCCTGCGCCTTCTCTGCCCTGCACGACCCCATGGCAGCGGAACGATCCGGCGTCGCGCTTCAGCACGAAGTCCACCGTGCTGGTGTTCGAAGCATGGTCGAGGTCGAGTCCCTGGAGCTCGCGCACCGGGACGTCCGATCCCGAGGAGTGGGACCAGCCGCGGCCGTGACTCTCGAGCGAGAAGCTCACGTGATCGGGCGAATCGCCGCGGGAGAGCGTCCATTGCCCCGACAGCGGCACGGTGTGATCAACGCCGAATTCCTGCGTGCTCGCGCGCACGAGCGCGGGCGCGAGGCACAGCGCACCGATGATCAGGAGGGAGAGCGCGAAGCGACGCAGTCGTTTGTGATCGCGTGGACGGAGACGGCGCACCGAGATCATGTGATCGGCTCCTCTACCCGGGCGGGATCATACACCTTCGCGCGTACCGGGCGAGCCGCGCGGGGGCCACGGCATCGCCGGCCCAACGATGGCGGTCGGCGGACCGCCAATCGCTTGGACGCCGCGCCCGCCCGAAGGGTTGGAGAGCGGCCGCGCGGCGCAGGTCCGGTCCGGCGCGGCCCTCCCCCGTCACCAGATGTGCACGCGATCCGCGGGCGCGAGGTAGAGCTTGTCGCCGGGCTTGACCCCGAACGCGGCGTACCAGGCGTCGATGTTCCGCACCACGCCGTTCACGCGATACATGCGCGGCGAGTGCGGATCGCTCACCACCATCCGTCGGACGAAATCGTCGCGCGCCTTGCCGCGCCACGCCTGCGCCCAGCCGAGAAAGACGCGCTGGTCCCCCGTGAGCCCCCCGATGACCGGCGCGCTCTTCCCCTTGAGCGAGGCGTGGTAAGCCTCGAGTCCCACGGTGAGCCCGCCGAGGTCGGCGATGTTCTCGCCCATGGTGAGCTCACCGTTGATCTTCGCGCCCGGGACCGGCTCATACGAGGAGTATTGCGCGCCGAGCTTCGCGGCGCGCGCTTCGAAGCTCTTCGCGTCGCTCGGGGTCCACCAGTCGACGAGCTTGCCCTCGGCGTCGAGCTTGCGCCCCTGGTCGTCGAAGCCGTGCGTCAACTCGTGGCCGATCACGCCGCCCACCGCGCCGTAATTGATCGCCGGATCGGCGGCGGGATCGAACATCGGCGGCTGGAGGATGCCGGCGGGAAACACGATGTCGCGCAGCGAGCCGTTGTACGCGTCGTTCGTCTGCGGCGTCATCCACCAGTCGCCGCGATCCACCGGACCGCCCTGGCGGTTCACGTAAAACGTCCAGTCCGCGGCGGCGGCACGCCGCACGTTGCCGATGAGGTCGTCGGCACGGATCTCGAGCTTCGAGTAATCGCGCTGCTTGTCCGGATATCCGACCTTGATCGTGTAGGTGTCGAGCTTCTTCAGCGCCTGCGCGCGCGTCTTCGGCCCCATCCAGTCGAGCTTCTCGAGCCGCGTGCGGAACGCGGCCTTGAGATTCAGCACCAGGGCCTCGATCGCGGCCTTCGACTCGGGCGGAAAATATCGCTCCGCGTAGAGCTGTCCGACGCCCCACGAGAGGTTCCCGAACCGGTCGAAGCGGTCGCCGGTGCCGACGTCACCGCCGCTCACCGCGTGCACGGCGCGTTTCCAGCGCGCGGTCTGCTGGAGCTGGCCGGAGAGCGATTTCTGGCGCATCTCGAACGAGGCGTCGGCGAACGGTTTGGAGAGATACGGCGCGGCGTTGTCCGCGACCGTGAACGCGAGCCAGGCCTGGAGCGTCTTCACCGGCGTGCGTCCGAAGATCGCCGCGATACGCGGGAACGCGCTCTTCTCGGCGACGATCACGCGGTCGAGCTTGCCGGCCCCGGCCGCGGCCAGGAACTCCTTCCAGGGAAAGTCCGGCGCGAATCCGGAAAGCGATTCGGGACTCATCGGATTGTACGTTGCGACCGGATCGCGTTCCTCGGTCTTGGTCCAGCTCGCCTCCGCGATGCTGGTCTCGAGCAGCACGATGTCGCGCGCGCGTTCCTTCGGCTCCGGCCAGTCGACGAGGCGCAGCAATTCGCCGACGTAGGATTCGTACTGCTTCTTCTGCGCGGCGAACTGTTCCTTGAGGTAGTAGTCGCGATCGGGAAGTCCCAGTCCCGCCTGATTGAGCGTGTACGCGTACTGCCTCGGATTCTTGAGATCCACGTCGATGAAGAAATCGAAGAACGTCCCTTCGAAATCCGAGTTGTCGCGCCCCATGAGCGCGGCGATCGCCGGCAGCGTCTTCGCAGCGCGCACGTCCGCGAGCACCCGCTCGAGCGCGGAGGCGCCGAGCTTCTCCACCCGCTCCTCGTCGAGGAACGAGCGGTAGAACGCGCCGACCTTGTCCTCGAGCGCGACGGGCGGATTCGCGCCCTGCTTCGCGGCCTGCTCCATGAGATCGTGGAGGCGCGACTCGACGAGATCCGTCATCTGGATGCGCAGGCTGTAGATCGCCTTGTCGGGCGGGATCTCGGTGTGGTCGAGCCAGGTCCCGTTCGCGTAGCGGAAGAAATCGTCGCCCGGCCGGGTGGCGTGGTCCATGCCGGTGCTGTCGAAACCGAACGTCCCGAACTTCGGTTTCGGCGCTCCGGATTGAGCGCCCGCGGGGGTCGCGTCGCGAACCGCAAGCGCAAGGCTCGCCGCCAGGGCGGCGAGCAGGACCTGGTTCGGAATCGATCGGCGGCTCATGTCGCGCTCCTCATCGGTGGATGGATCCCCTCGAGCGTGAATCGCGGCGTTCGGGGGCCGATTCCTGCAATCGCGCAGCCTAGCAGCACCCGGCCTCTGGCCTCCGACCGGACCTCCCGGACGCATCTCCAATCAGTTGGCCGGGCATGAGTTACACCCTTCAGAGACCCGTTTCGCCCGCCGATAACTCCGGTGGTCCTTCCGGCTCATGGAGGAGTGTGTGTAGTGAACACCTCGCGTCGCATTCGACTCGCGCCGTTGTTCGCGGCCTTCGCGCTGAGCTCGCTCGGCCTCGTCGCCGAAGCGCACGGCGCGCGCGGCGTTTCCCCGGCGATCGTGGTCGGCGGCGTGAGCATCACCGGATCGCAGTCGCCCGCGACGCTCGCCCCCGGCGCCCCGAATATCGTGCTGCTCACGCTCGACATCACGAATTCCAATCCCGCCGCCGAGCAGATCAAGGTCCTCTCGGTCGAGAACACCACGACCGGCCCCGGCACCCAGGCTCAGCTCGACGCGGAGCTCGGCTCCATGAATCTGTACCTCGACGACGGCGACGGTGTGTTCGACCCCGCGAAGGACGCCCTGGAAAAGACCACGCAGGCGCACCTCGGCCTCATCAGCTTCAAGGGGCTCACGATCGGGATGACCGCCGGCGGCGCGGTCCGCCTGTTCGTGGTCGAGAACGTGCCGACCGCGGTGCGCGATGGAGACGCGTTCGACGTGGAGATGCAGTCCTCCGCGGACCTGACGCTGAATCCCGCCACGTCGATCACGAGCCCGTTCCCGGTCGATCCCGCGGGATCGTTCCCGATCAACGGCATGGTCGCCGCCCAGATCACTCTGAACGCCGTCGGACCCGCCACGCTGGTCGCGGGATCGCTGAACAACGTCGCGCTCGACGTCACGCTCCCGCCGGACGGCTATCAGCCCGACGTGCTGCAGGAGTTCTCGGTCGTGAACGCGGGCACCGCGGTGTCCGCCACGGACATCGCCGCCATCCGGGCCTGGGTGGACGACGGCGACGGGATCTTCAACCCCACGCTCGATCGCGCGCTGCCGAAGCTCGTGTTCACCGGGGATCGCTGGGAGCTGAGCGGGCTCACGGAACCGGTTCCGCTCAACGGCCTCCATCTTTTCATCACGGTGGACTTGTCGGACCAGGCAACGGAGGGCCGGACGGTGCGCCTCGGCATTCCCTCGACGCCGAGCTTCGGGGTGGACATGGCGAGCGCGAACGACGGCCCGTGGGATCGGGCGGCGCCGAATCCCTACGCGCTGCCGATCACGAATCCGGACCGCGTCCAGTTCGCCGCGACGCCGCTCGCCGCCTCGACGGTGAACCCGGGCCAGTCGCAGGTGCTTCTGCTCGATCTGGTCGCGGCGAGCACGTACGCCGTGAACCACACGCTCACGAACCTCGTGATCCGGAACATCAGCCGCGGCCAGGGCACGAGCGCCCAGCTCGACGGCGAGCTCCAGAACGTGACGCTGCGCGCGGATGGAAACGGAAACGGGGTGCTCGACGACCCCGTCACCGATCCCGTGATCGGGACCTCGTTCTTCAGCGCGGGCGCCGCCTCGTTCTCCGGGCTCAACTGGTCGCTCGCGGCGGGCGCAACCGCGCACCTGTTCGTCACCGGGGACGTCGCGCTGGCGAACGCCGCGGATGCGGACACGCTCTCCGCGAATCTCGCGCAGGCGAGCGACGTCACGTTCCTCGAGGCGACGCGCGTCGTCGCGAGCTGGCCCGTGGACTCGCGCAGCCGCCTCGGAGTGGATGGAATGGTCGCCGCGCAGATCCAGAACCCGGGCGCGCCGGGGGCGTCCCTGGCGCCCGGACAAGGCCCGGTGCTGGCGCTCGATTTCGTGATTCCGCGCAACGGATATGCGGCCGACTCGCTGCAGCGCATCCGGCTCGTGAACGCGGGCACGGCGGCCCCGGCCGACCTCGCCGAGGTGCATTTCTGGCGCGACGGCGGCGACGGTGTGTTCTCGGCGGGAGGCGGCGACGATCAGGATCTCGGCGTCGCGACGTGGCAGGCGGGCACGTGGGTGAGCGCGCCGCTCTCACTCCCGCTCGGCGCCCCCGGCGCCCGGATCTTCACGAGCGTCACCGTGTCGGCCTCCCCCACCGACTCGACCACGGTGCAGTTCGCGGTGCCGACGCTCGGCATCACCGTCGCCTCCGGGAATGACGGTCCGATCGATGCCGCGGTGCAGAACTCGGGCGTGCTCCAGATCAGCAACTCGCCGCTGCTCGCGACGCTCGCGCTCTCGGC
>Ga0306920_100007915_pt1 | contig 14050 bp, 13 predicted proteins | sample flu12Cox44000170_FD_204666 | JGI IMG/M metagenome (GOLD analysis project Ga0306920, IMG submission 204666) | Lab enrichment of tropical soil microbial communities from Luquillo Experimental Forest, Puerto Rico - flux4day.12C.oxic.44.000.170 (v2)... | ecosystem: Environmental > Terrestrial >...
AGCGGGCCCGGGTGGCCGACCGGCTCGCCGGGCTCGACGACCTCATCGCCCGCTCGCGGGAGCTGGCCCGCCAGACGCCGGGCGACCGCACCGGCAACGAGCAGCTGTTCGCCGCCTACCAGCAGAAGATCGCGTTCCTGGCGGCGGCCGTCCACCGCGGCGGCGTCTGGAGCGACCAGCGCCCATGAGGATGCGGCGCTTCTCGCTCCTCGTCCTCGGGCTGGCGGCGGCGCCGGCGGCCGCTTGGGCCGCTCCCGAGGGGGGCGACGCGGCGCTGGTCGATCGGCGCGAGATCGTCATCCCGGCGCGCGCGGCGGAGCTGGTCCGGATCGACAACCTGCTCGGCCGGGTCATGGTCCGCGGCACGTCGCGCGCGGGCGAGATCCACGTCATCGCCGAGAAGCACGCGCCGTCGGCGGAAGCGCTGGGGCGGCTGCGCGTCCACTACACCGCGTTCGAGAGCGGCGAGGTGGCGATCGACACGCGCGTCGAGCTCGGCGGGCGCGAGCGGTCGCTGCCGCTCGGCGGCAGCGGCGTCGACCTGGTGCTCGAGATCCCGGCCGACGTCGCGGTCGAGGCCAAGACCTTCGGCGGCGACGTCTCCGCGCAGGGCCTGCGCGCCGGCGCCAAGCTCGAGACCACCGGCGGGAAGATCGGCGTCTCCGACGTGCGCGGCGGGGTCGTCACCCACCAGCTGCGCGGCGGGCAGAAGCTGGCCGCCGTGGAGGGGGACGTCGATCTCGACGGCGTCGAGGGGGACATGGACCTGCGCGACCTCGGCGGCGGGCGGGTCGACGCCCGGGTGGTCGACGGCAGCATCCGGGCCGAGGACGTCCGCTCGGGCTTCGTCCGCCTGGTCACCACCACCGGCGAGATCGTGCTCATCGGCGTCATCCGCCCGGCCGCCCACTACGACCTGCGGAGCTACGCCGGCGACGTGCGGGTGGTCCCCGTCGGGGATCCGGCCCCGTTTACGCTCCGGGCGCGCTCGGCGTCGCCGGTGGCGGCCAGCTTCCCCCTGCGCGCCTCCCGCCGGGACGGCGAGTGGTTGCGGGCCGAATACATCGGCCGACGGGCCCCGGTCCGGGCCCGGACGGCGCTCCTCGAGCTCTCCTCCACCCTCGGAAGAGTGATCATCCAGCCCCGCACGGCGGCAGAACTGCGCTAGGATTCCCCCTCCGATGCGGATTGGGGTGTTCTCGGACACGCACGCCAACCTCGAAGCCCTGCAGGCGGTCCTCGCCGCGCTCGAGGACGAGCACGTCGACCAGCGCGTCTGCCTCGGGGACACCGTCGGCTACGGCGCCAGCCCCAACGAGTGCTGCGCGCTCATCCGCCAGAAGACGGTGCACACCATCCTCGGCAACCACGACGCCGCCGTCGCCGGGCGGATGGACTACTCCTACTACTACCACGCGGCCCGGCACGCCCTGGACCTCCACTCCCGGCTGCTGACGCCCGAGAACATGCAGTGGCTCAAGGACCTGCCGTACGAGGTCAGGCGCGGCGAGGTCCACTACTGCCATGGCTCGCCGCTCAACATCGAGGACTTCGACTACATCTTCGCCCGCGACCAGGCCGCCCAGTGCCTGGACATCTGGGACGACCTCGCGTCGCTGACGCTGATCGGGCACTCGCACCTCTGCAAGTCGTTCGCGCTGTCGCCCGAGGGGGTGCACGAGGTGGTCTCCGACAAGTTCGAGCTCCGGCCGGGCTGGAAGTACATCGTCAGCGTCGGCTCCGTCGGCCAGCCGCGCGACTACGATCCGCGCGCCAGCTACACGCTCTACGACACCGACAAGCGGGTGTTCGAGTTCCGCCGCGTGGAGTACGACATCAAGGCCTCCGCCGAGAAGATCTTCAGCACCGACCTCGAGCCGAACTTCGGCCACCGGCTGTTCATCGGCGTGTAGATGAAGCTCCTGCCGCCGGTCGTCGCGGCGCTGATTGGTTTGATGCTCGCCTTCGGGGGCGCGCGCGCCGGCGCCGCGCCCAAGCGAATGAGCACCACCTGCGTCGAGGACGACCAGGTCCCGACCCCCAAGGGGTACGAGGGCTGGGAGCGCTCGTCGGTGGTGGCCTGGCAGGCGCTCGAGGACCACGGCGGCATCGTCCCGGACATCGACGAGGACCGCTCGCACGCGCCGCCGGCCTGGTGGCGCTACCCGAGCCCGCTGCGGTCGGCCGAGCTCCTCGCCGATGAGGCCAAGATGCCGAAGGGGGGCCTCTATGCGGCGGTGGCCCCCGCGGACCTCAGGGCGGGCGACGTCCTCGTTCGCACGCGCGGCGCGGGCGCCTGCGGCAAGATGGCCATCGTCGCCGGCCTGTCCGACGAGGCGAAGTGGGTGACCATCGAGCCCGACGACACGCCGGACGGCCAGGGGACGAAGGAGGGGAACCCGCTGTTCTTCGACGGCAAGCAGCTCCGCCCCGAGGTCAGCGCCTACCGGATCGACGTCAAGAAGGACACCACGCTAGGCCACGTGCGCGAGCTCGACCGCGACCTCACCCACCTCGAGCGCACGATCGCCGAGCGACCGCCGCTCGTCGCCCACAAGGGGCGCGGCGCCGTCGACGAGAAGGTGCACGACCTCGTCGACGAGGCGGTCTCGCTTGCGGCCGACCCCGCCTTCGACGAGCAGCGACGCGGGCTGACGGGGCGGGCGCTGGTGCTGGCCGCGGCGCTCGACTGGCCGAGCGCCGCGGACGCCGCCGCCGCCGTGCTCGACGACGCGCTCCGCCGGACGCCGTCGCGGCCAGACGCCCTCTCGGCGCGCGCCAACCTCTACCTCCTCGACGGCGACGCGGCGAAGGCCGCCGAGCTCGGCGAGAGCGCAGCGGCGGTCTCCGGCATCTCCCCGCGCCTCCGCTACGTCGTCGGCCGGGCGCTGCTCGCCGCGGGCAAGCGCGACGCCGGCCTCGGCGCCCTCAAGCGCTACCTCGAAGACGACCCCGCCGACCCGCGCGCGCGCAAGCTGGTCGACACCGGCGGCCGCGAGCCGGCCCTCGCCCCGGCCCCGCCGCCGCCCGGGGCGCCGGAGCTGCGTTTCTCGGCCACGGTCGATCGCCAGACGCTCCACGACAAGAGCTTCGACTTCGACGTCAGCTGGCCGCACAGCTGGCGCGTGGTCGCCGGCTCGGCCTCGCCCGAGGCGGGCGTGATCGTCGAGTTCTCGACCGGCCGCGCGCTGCGCGACGACGGCGAGGTCGAGCGCGCCACCGCCTCGCTGCTGGTCCAGAAGCCCGCCCCCGGCGAGGCCGCCGCCCTCGCCCGCAAGGGGGCGCGCAACATCTTCCCCGACGCCAAGCTCAAGTCGCTGCCGCCGCTCCTCCCCGGCAGCAAGCGCGAGCAGTTCCGCGAGCGCGCGCAGGGCGGCCAGCACCAGGGCGAGGTGACCACCTTCGAGCGAGGCGGCTCCGTTTTCTTCCTGGTCCTGAACGCCTCCCCGGCCAGCTACCCCAAGCTGAAGGACGAGTACGCGGGGTTCGTGAAGAGCCTGGCGCCGAAGGGGGCGGCGCCTAAGTCCCCCGCGGGGGACGCCCCGAAACCGCCGGCTGGCGCCGCTCCCCGGCCGTGACCCTGCCGGCCCGCGGCGCTCAGGGGCTGTCTGTCGAGACGCCGTTCAGGACGGCCTTGCAACCTTCGAGGTCGCCGCTCCAGCAACGGTTCGTCACGTAGGTGGCGCGCTTTCCACAACCGGTGGCGCCGTACATCTTGTCGCCCAGCTCCTGCACGCGGATCTGTTCGTTCGGGCAATTGAGATCGAACCCGGCGCGCTGGCGGACCGCCGATTCGCCATTCGACGTCGCGCATCCAGTGATCGAGAGAAGGAGGATGGCGGCGAGCGCTCTCATCGGCGGAGAGTCTATCGTGGAATGCCCGAAGCCGGGCCCCGGTTGAAGATCGGAGCGCGATGAACGCCATCGTTGTCGGGAAGGTGATGCTCGCGGTCGTGGGCGCGATCGAGCCCAGCTCGGCGGCCCCGCCACTCCCCGCCGCGCCGGCGGCGCCCGAAGGGTGCCGGGAGACGCTGCGCGCCGACGGCGTCGCGCTCTCGAGCTGGGAGCCGCGGCCGACGCCGCTCCAGCCCGGCGTCGTCTGCGAGGCGCCCGCGGGCGTGGCCATCCGCCGCGGCGGCAGCGGGCTCCGCTTCCAGCCCGCGGCGCGCGTGAGCTGCGCGTTCGGGCTCCGCCTCGCGCGCTTCGAGACCGTCGTGCAGGAGGAGGCGCGCCGGATCCTGCGCAGCCCCGTCCGGGCGATCGTCCAGCTCGGCACCTTCAACTGCCGGCGGATGGCGGCCTACCCCGATCTCGTCAGCGAGCACTCGTTCGCCAACGCCATCGACGTCGCGACGTTCGTGCTCAAGAACGGCCGCAGCGTCGTCGTCGAGCGCGACTGGGTCGCCGCCGCCAAACCGGCCACCACGCCCGCCTCGCAATTCCTCCGCGCCCTGACCCGCCGCCTCTACGACGAGAAGGTCTTCAGCGTCGTCCTCACCCCTTCTTACGACGCGCACCACCGTAACCACCTCCACCTCGACGGCGCCGCGTACACCGTCGACGGGACGTGAATCGACGGGACGTGAGTCACGGGACGTGAACGGGCCTAGCGCGCCTATGCGGAAGTGCAAAAACGGCCCGTTTGACCTATTCTCCTAACCCGTCCCCTGGGTCGTCCCCCCGTCCCCTCACTTGAGCTTAGGAGGTCCCTGATGGCTCCTCGTCTGCTTCGTGTCGGCTCGTGTCTGGGCCTATGCGTGATGCTCGGCTGCGCCGGCGGCGGAAAAGGAGGCGGCAGCGGCACGGCCGGGACCTCCGCGTCCCCGGGGAGCGCCGGCACCACCGGCGGCGGCAACGCGAGCGGCAGCGCCGGCACGACCGGCGGCGGCAACGCGAGCGGCAGCGCGGGCACGACCGGCGGCGGCAACGCTTCGGGCAGCGCCGGCACGACCGGGAGCGCCGGCACGACCGGCGCCGCCGGCACGACCGGGAGCAGCGGATCGACCGGCTTGGGCAACGCGAGCGGCAGCGCCGGCACGACCGGCGCCGCCGGCACGACCGGGAGCAGCGGCAGCAGTGGATCGACCGGCAACACCGACGCCAGCACGGACATGGTCTGCCAGACGGGCGAGTTCAACTTCGTCCCGCAGATCCCGACCGTCTACCTGCTCGTCGACCGTTCGGGGAGCATGTTCCACTGCCTGACGGGCAACACCGGCGACGCGGTCTGCGCGGACATGACCAACACCTCCTGGAACAACCTCAGGCTGGCGATCGAGTCCGTGATGGCGCAACTCGACTCGCAGGTGCGCTTCGGCTTCACGACGATCTACGGCACGAACCCGTCGGGCGGCGGGATGTGCCCCTCGCTCCAGGGGATGCTGACCAACAACGTGGCTCCGGCGCTGAACAACGGGAACACCATCAAGACCGCGTACGACGCCCTCCCCTTCCCGCCCAACAGCACGCAGGTGGGGGTCAAGTTCGAGTCCCCGGCCAGCGAGTCGATCGGCAACGTCGCGGCGGCGCTCGCGGCCGACACCACCCCCGGCGGCAAGTACATCATCTTCCTGACCGACGGCCAGCCCGACTACTGCGACGACTCGAACTCGCTCTGCGCCCCGGACTCGGTCGTCTATCACCTGCAGAAGGCCTACGCCGCCGGGGTCACCACCATTGTCTTCGGCGTGCAGACGGCGCTGTTCGACCTGGCGCCCGGCGTGCTGCAGTCCTTCGCCAACGCCGGCGCCGGCGAGAACACGCTCGCGCCCGTGAGGACGGGCGGAAGCACCTTCGACTTCTACGACCAGTGCAACGGCATCGCAGGCTGGGCCGCCGATCTGACGGCCTCAGGCAAGCCCAACGCGCGCGGCACCACGCTCGGCACCTACGCCGCGACGATGGGGCCGACCACGCCGTACATGCCGAGCGCCGCCAACCAGAGCCAGCTCGTCACCCAGCTGTCGGCGGCGATCTCCGGGGTCAAGAGCTGCTCGTTCGACCTGTCGGACTTCGGCGGCAAGTCGATCAAGGTCGACACCACCAAGCTCAATCAGGCGTCGGTCAAGATCATGGGGGCGCCCGTCAACCTCGACCCCACCAACGGCTGGAACGTCGACGCCGCGAACCCGACGCAGCTCACGCTCAACGGCGCCGCCTGCACCACCTGGCGCATGCCGCAGAACACGCAGATCGACATCAACTTCCCCTGCAGCTCCATCATCTTCGAGTGACGGCGATGAAAAACCTGCGACGCGACGCGTGTGACCCGACGCTGATCCTCCTGGCCGCGACGCTGCTCGGGTGCAGCGCGGGCGTGAAGGCCGGCCAGGCCGGCACCGCGGGCAGCTCCGGCGGCACCTCGAGCGGCCAGGGGGGCTCGGGCCACGCCGGCACGACGGGGACGGGAGGGAACGGGAGCGGGACCGCCGGCGCGACCGGCTCGGGCAACACCGACGGCGGTAACCCCACCGATGGCTCGTGCGGCGGCGAGAACGTCGGCGCCGTCTACGTCCCGCTCGACCTCTACTTCCTCATGGACAGCTCGAAGTCGATGCTCGACAACACCGGCTCGGGCACGAGCAAGTGGATGGCCGTCGAGACGGCGCTCGGAGGCGTCGCAGGCGTCGGAGGCTTCTTCAACGATCCGGGGTCGGCGGGCCTGGGCGTGGCGCTCAAGTACTTCCCGGACGAGGCCCCGGGCGCCCCCGTGACCTGCATGGCCAATACCGACTGCAGCGCGGGTGGGTTCGGACTCTGCGACTTCCGGAACACCTGCGTCGCCACCGGCGCGTCGACGACGGCCGTGTCCCCGCTGTGCATCGACGCCAGCACGTGCGGGGCGCAGACCTGCTCGCGGATCAAGACCTGCGCGGGAGGGACCTACTGTGCGGCCGGCCCCACCGCCCCGTCGACGGCGTGCTCGGGCTGCACCGATTTCGCCGGCTACTGTCAGCTCCGCGACATCTGCACCCCCGCGAAGTACGCGACGCCCGACGTGGCGCTGATGACGCTGCCCGGGGGCGCAGGCGCGCTGTCGTCTTCGCTCATGAATCACACCCCGGACGGCTACACACCGACGGGGCCCGCGCTCGCCGGCGCCATCTCCTGGGCCCAGGGTCAGCAATCGAGCGCTCCGGGTCACAAGGTCGCGGTCGTGCTCGTGACGGACGGCCTGCCCGGAGGATTCATCCCGGGGTTCCCGCCGCCGGGTTGCATGCCGAGCGACGTAGCGACCATAGCGAGCAGCATCCTGATGAAGGCGTCGGCGCCGACGATGCCGGGCACGCAGCCGATCCTCACTTTCATCGTCGGCATCTTCAACCCGAGCTCGCAGGAGGGGTCGCTGGCGCCGTCGAACCTCATGACGCTGGCCCAGGCGGGGGGCACCGGCAGCCCCGTGATCATCGACGTCACGCAGAACGACGTCACCCAGAAGCTGCAGGACGCGCTCAAGCAGGCGCAGACGAAGGCGATCGCTTGCTCGTACACCATCCCACCGCCCTCGCACGGCAACGCCGACTACACCAAGGTGAACGTCTATTTCAACAGCGGCGGGAACAGCACCTTGGTCAAGAAGACCTCGGGCCCCGCCGCCTGCAGCCAGGGAGGGTGGTACTACGACACCGACCCCAACACCGACCTGTCGGTCAAGCTGCCGACGCAGATCATCGCCTGCCCCTCGACCTGCGCCCAGTTCAACGCCGACACGAGCGGCAGCGTGCAGATCCAGCTCGACTGCGCCACGATCATGGTCAACTAGACGGGCGGCGCTAGACGCGCCCCAAAAAAGTGCGGGGGGCTAGCGGTTGCCCGCGAGCCCCCCGGTGTGACGCGCCGTCGGCCGTTTCGGTCCGTCCTTCGCCCCGAGCACCCATCAAGGAGTCGGGAGTCTCCGCCGTCCCCTCACAATCTCCCAACCACCGGCGGAGATGACGGGCCGCACCGCCCACGATTGCTGGTCACCCTCGTATTGGAAGCTAAGCAGCGAACGGTGGAGGTCAAGGGCGCGACGGGTCAGCGGCTCTCCGCGGAGCGCCGCACCTGCACGATGCGCGCGAAGGCGAGCAGCAGGGCGATGATCGGCAGCACATGGAGGAAGCCGCCCATCGTCGTGGCGCTGACCATCCCGAGGGCCCAGAGCAGGAGCAGCACCACCGCGACGGTCCACAACATTGTCTCCTCCTCGACCCGACGCGCGGGTGCGCTTCTTCCCCCCCCAGCGGGCCTCGTTAGATTTCCCGAGGCAGCCGGCCTCAGGGACGGCCGGCATGGTTCAACGTGAGCTCGCTTTCCTTGCGGTCAAGCACGCGGTCCGGCGCCGACGGCGTCGGCGCCCGGCGGACGCCGGCCGAGGCGTGGGATGCGCGTCGCGTCTTCATCGCCAACCTCGTCGTGCTGGGCGTCGCGGCCTGCTTCGCGCTCCTGTACCGGTTCGCCGCGGCGCTGTTCATCCTGTTCGCGGGGATGGCGCTCGGCATGGCGGTCAAGCCCGGCGTCGAGCGGCTGCGGCGGCGCGGGGTCCCCCGCTGGGCGGGCGCGCTCGCGATCTACGCCGCGCTCGGCGCCGCGTTCGCGGGCGTGATGGCCGTCTCCGTGCCGGTCGTCGCCTCCGAGGTCGGGAGCCTCATCACCAACGCGCCCCGACAGGTGGAGGGGCTCCGGCGCGAGCTCGCCGGTTCCGAGAGCCGCACGCTGCGGCGGCTCGCCGCCTCCCTGCCGCCACCGCCCGCGCCAGGTCGCGCGGGCGCCGCCGGCGGCTCCGCCACGGGGCTCGACGCGGGGACCGTCGTCAGCTACGCCGCCGCCGTCGGCCGGAGCGCGCTGACGATCGTGGCCGTGCTGCTGCTCGGGTTCTACTGGACGCTGGAGGGGGAGCGGCGGACGCGCGCGCTGGTGCTGTTCGCCCCGCTCGAACGCCGGCGGGCCGCGCTCGGCTTCGTCACCGATGTGGAGCGCACCGTGGGCAACTACCTGCGCGGACAATCGATGGTCTGCCTCATCATCGGCGTGCTCGCGTTCGTCCTCTACCGGGCGATGGGGCTGCCGCACGCCGTGATGCTGGGCCTCATCTACGCCCTCGGCGAGGCCGTCCCCGTGCTCGGGCCGATCGTCGGCACGGCCGCGGCCGCGATCGCCGCGCTCGTCGTCCAGCCGTCGCTGATCGTGTGGGTGGTCGGGGCGGCGATCGCCCTGCAGCTCATCGAGAACTACGTGCTCATCCCCCGGGTCATGGTTCGCGTCGTGGGGATCAACCCGTTCGTCACGCTGTTCGCGATCACCGCCTTCGGCTCGGTGCTGGGGATCGCGGGCGCCGTGCTGGCCATCCCCATGGCCGCGATCGTCCAGCTGATCGTCAACCGCTGGCTGCTCGACGCGGAGGCCCAGCGCCGGCGGCCCCCGGTGGGACGCGACCACCGGAGCGTCATCCGTTACGGCGTGCGCGAGCTGGTGGGCGACCTGCGCAAGCGCGCGCGCCACGAGGGCGGGAGGCGCCGCTCGGCGTCCACGGAGCGGCTCGAGGACGCGCTCGAGGGGATCGCCATCGACCTGGACCGCATCCTCGCCGAGCGCCAGCGGAGGCCGCGCGGGTGACATGAGGCGCGTCGCCGTCGCCGCCGCCATCTCGCTCGCGACGCTCACCGCCGCGGCGCTGCTCTGGCGGTTTCGGGGGGCGGCGACGCTGTTCGTGCTGTCGCTGGCCGTCGCCGCCGCCGTGCGGCCGTTCGTGGACATGCTCGAGCCGCGCCTCGGACGGACCCCCGCGCTCGTGGTGGTGTATGTCTCCGGGCTGGCCCTCGCCGGCGTGTTCGCCTACCAGCTGTCGCGCGGGTCGCTGGCCGAGCTCGACGAGGCCGCCGAGCGGCTCGGCGCCGCCTACGAGCGGCTGCGGGCGCGCCCCGGCGGGTCGGGGCCCCTGCACCGCTTCGTGCTCGGCCGGTTGCCGCCCGCGTCGGCGCTCTACCGCGCCATCGGCGCGGCCCGACCCACCCAGCTCCTCGACGAGGCGCTGGGGATTACCCGCAACCTGATCGATCTCGCCGCCCAGCTGGTCATCACCGTCGCGCTCAGCGCCTACTGGAGCGCCAGCCGCGAATCGTTCGAGCGGCTGTGGCTGTCGCTGGTCCCCGCCTCGTCGCGCCCGCGCGCCCGCGACGTCTGGCGCGGCGTCGAGGAGGCGGTCGGAGCCCGGCTCCGGAGCGAGCTCGCCCAGAGCGCCCTCACGGCGCTGCTCGTGGCCCTGGTGTTCCGCGCCGCGCGGCTGCCGACGCCCATGCTCCCCGCGCTCGCCGCCGGGCTCCTCCGCCTGGTCCCGTTCTTCGGCGGGCTGCTCGCCGCAGGGGCGGCGTTCGTGGCCGGGGCCGAGGCGGGCCCCGCGGCCGGCGGCCTGGCCGCCGCGTTCACGATCACCGTCGTGGTGACGCTGGACCGCGGGGTGGGCCGGCGCCTGTTCGCCGTCGATCGCCCGAGCCCCACGCTGACCGTGCTGTTCGCGGTGGTGCTCGTCGACGCCTACGGCCCGCTCGGCTTGTTGCTCGCGTCGACCGTGGCGGCCGCGGTCGAGACCTTCCTCGCCCGGCTCCTGGCCACCCACCCGCGCCGCGTGGGCCACGCCACCTCGCTGGCGGGCGTACGGGAGCGTCTCGAGGGGGTTCGCCGCCGGCTGCTCTCGCTCCCGGTCACCGAGGCGGCCCCGCTCGCGAACGTGGTCGGCCGCCTCGAGACCCTCGCCGACGACGCCCGTTCAGAGCTCCGAAGCTCCGGTCGCGCGTGACAGGGCGGTCAGAGCTCCGAGGCTCCAGTCGCGCCTGACAGGGTCAGAGCTCCGAGGCCCCGGTCGCGCGTGACAGCGTCGACAGCGCGACGTCGAGGTCGAAGACCGCCTGCAGGTAGCGCGTTCGCATGCCGAAGAACGCCACCAGCGCGTCCGAGAGATCCCGCGCCTCGGCGAGGCCCACCGCGAAGTTCTGGGCCACCGCGGAGATCCAGGCCTTGCCCGCCTTCTGCCCCTTGTCCATGGTGGCCACCCGGGCCACGGCCTCCGTGGTCTCGCCGTAGGCCCTGCGCACCTCCAGCAGGATCCCCCCGAGAGCCTCGGTGCGACGGTACTCGATCTCCTGCGCCTCGGCGCTGGTCTTCCAGCTGCGCGCGATCTTGGGCCCGAGATCGAGCTGCAGGCGGAGCGCCGCCGCGATCCCCGCCGTCCGGCTGTTGAAGTAGTGGCTCATGAACGCGTTGTTGGGATCGTCCACCGTCTGGGCGTAGGCGTAAGCGGCGGTCCCGATGAGGACGAAGTCGGGGTAGGCCTTACGGCGCTCGAGGAGCGCCAGCGCGTGCTTGGCCTTGACCGCATACTCGAGCATCCGGACCTCGGGCCGGCTCATGCGGGCCAGGTCCTCGTAGTAGGCCACCGGGCGCTCCTTGACCTCCGGCGGATCGAAGGGCTCGTCGTCGACGTCGATGTCTCCGGGCGCTTCGGGCCCGAGCAACGCCCGCAGGCTGTCCCGGGCCAGCCCTTGCAGCCGCTTGGCCTCCAGGATCCGGCCGTCGAGCTCGGCGCGCACCGTGCGCAGGCGGAGCCGGTCGGTGACCGTGGCGTTGCCCGTCCCGGCGAAGAGGTCCTTCTCCATCTTCTTTTCGGCGTCGGTCACGTAGCCAGAGCCCTCGTCGAGCATGTCGAGGACATCGCGCGCGAACTTGAGCCCGTAGTAGGCCTTGCGGATGTTGAGCTCGAGATCGGCGCGCGCGCCCGCCTCCTTCTGGCGCGACAGGCCGACGCCCGCCTCGGCCGCATCCACGCCGGCGGAGATCTTACCGAAATCCCACACCGGCTGGATCAACCTGATCTCCGTCCTCGTGAAGACCTTGTCCCAGGAGACGGTGCTGAGGTTTGCCTCGGGGGAGGACGTCGAAATGCAGGTGTTCGGCGTGCTGGCCGTCGACCCCGTCCCGTCGTTGCAACGGATGTTCGGCGACGGCGCGAGCAGCGACAGCAGGTCACCCTGCGGCAGCCAGTTCAGCTTCGCCTCCGAGACCTGGGCCTCCATGGCGGCGGTCGCGGCGGCGCTCGCGCGCAGGCCCGGGTTGCTGCGGGCCATGTCCAAGAGCTCCTGCAGCGTCATCTTCTTGCCCCAAGCCCGAGACGCAGGGAGCGCCAGGAGCGCGGTCAGAAGCAGCGGGGCTGGACCCCACCGACGGGCGGCCGGTCGAGCGGTCACGGAGCTTCACTATACAGGAGCCCGGGGAAAGCTCGACCGCGGACTGCACGGAATCGCGTCCGGGCAGGGCGGGTTTGACCGGGGCCGCGGGTCGGTGGTACCCGCTTGGCCATGCCTGTCGCCTCCACGCCCGTCGGGCGCCGCACATCCCGCACACCCCGCACCCCTCGCGCCTCCCGCGTCGAGACTGCGCAGCTCGTGTTGCCGGGGCTCACAAACACCCACGGCACGATCTTCGGCGGCATCATGATGCAATGGATAGACATCGCCGGCGGAATTGCAGCTGCCCGACATTCCGGAAGCAATGTCGTGACAGCGTCGATGGACCGCCTGCATTTCTTGGATCCGGTCCACCTCGGCGAGGTGGTCACGCTGCAGGCGCAGGTGAACTTCGCCGGCACCACCTCGATGGAGGTCGGCGTGCGGGTTTTCGCTGAGAGCCAGCTCACCCCTGGGCGTCGCCAAACGTTGCGCGCCTACCTGACCTTCGTCGCCGTCGACGAGACCGGGCGCCCCCGCCCCGTGCCGCGCCTCCACCTCGAGACCTCCACCGACCGGCGCCGGTTCGCCGACGCCCAGCGCCGCCGCGCCGTGCGCCTGCGCGAACGTCGCGCTATGAAGCACGCGTGAGCGAGACGACGGATCTGGAGCTCCTGAAAACGGGGGCGGTGCTCCTCGAGGACGCCGGGCGCGAGCTGGTGGTGGGGACCGGCGCCGACCGGATTCGCTTCCTGCACGGCGTCGTCACCGCCGACGTCGCCGGCGCACCGGTCGGCGGGGGCTGCCGCTCGGCGCTGCTGACGCCCAAGGGGCACGTCGTCGCGGACATGCGGCTGTTCGTGCGACCGGAGGCGATCTGGATCGTCGTCGACGCGGGCCAGGGGGAGAGCGTGGCCGGCGCCCTGGCCCGCTACGCGATCATGGACGACTTCGCGGCCGCCCGCGCGCCGGACGTCGCGCTCGGCTCGCTGTGCGGCCCGGCGGCCGGCGACCGGCTGGCGGCGATCGGGATCGCGGCCGGCGCGCTCGCGGACGGCCCCGACTACGCCAACGCCGAGGTCCCGTTCGCCGGCGGCAGCCTCTGGCTGGCGCGCATGCGCGAGCTCGGCGGGCCGGCCTTCTGGCTGGGCGGGCCGCGGGCCCTAGTCGGCGAGGTGCGCGCCGCGCTCGCCGGCGCTGGCGTCGCGACGCTCGCGCCTGCCGCCGCCGAGGCGGCGCGTGTCACCGCCGTGGAGCCGCGCTTCGGCGCCGACATCACCGCCGACTACTTCCCGATGGAGGTCGGCCTCGCGGACGCCATCGACTACGGCAAGGGCTGCTACCTCGGCCAGGAACCGATCGTCCGCATCCGCGATCGTGGCCACATCAACTGGCGCCTCGTGGGCCTCGACGTCACCGGCGGCGCCGATCCCGCGCCCGGTGACCGCCTGGAGAGCGACGCCAAGCCGAAGGCCGGGCGCGTGACCAGCGCCGCCCGCCTCCCCGATGGCCGCGGCGTCGCCCTCGCCCTCCTGCACGTCAGCATCCCCGTCGGCGCCGCCGTGCGCGTCCACCACGGCGAGGGATCCCTCGACGCGATCGTCCGGGCCGAGGCCTAGGCGCCTTCGGGACCGCGCGCGAGGCGGACGGCGGCGTACGCCGGGTGCCCCGGGCAGGTCGGCGGATTGAGCTTGCGGAGCTCGAGGCGAAGCTGGCGGACGGCCGGAAACTTCGCGCGCACGGCGTCGGCCATCCGGTGGGCGAGCGATTCGAGCAGGTGGTGGGGCTCGCCCATCCCCACGGCGACGATCACCTCGGCCACGCGACTGTAGTCCACGGTGTCGTCGAGCCGG
>Ga0306920_100007916_pt1 | contig 14049 bp, 13 predicted proteins | sample flu12Cox44000170_FD_204666 | JGI IMG/M metagenome (GOLD analysis project Ga0306920, IMG submission 204666) | Lab enrichment of tropical soil microbial communities from Luquillo Experimental Forest, Puerto Rico - flux4day.12C.oxic.44.000.170 (v2)... | ecosystem: Environmental > Terrestrial >...
CACTCTCAGGGACGACGGGCGTCACCTTTGCCCTAAACAGGAGAACGTCATGATCAGGTTCGGGCTAATTGGAGCAACCGTGCTTTCGCTGACGCTTGCGCTCGCGGCTCCCTCGATGGCAGGCGACGTGCATCCCACCAATGCGCATCGCGCCAAGGTGCGAACCGTACCGCCTCGCCCGATCTACAATTATTTCGGCGAACCGAACCTGCCCATTCAAAACGCGCTGCGATGGGGTTACAGCCAAGGCTACCAGTATTACCCATCGGGCTTCGGCGGCCTCTATGGCGATGGCCGTTACCCCGGCAACACCATTTCCAATACGAACTATCCCAGTTGGTGGTGAATTCTGAGTGCGCGGCTTGCTCGCTCGGTGCGATTGGTCAATCGCTAAACGCGAAGGCCTTGAGCCTAGGAACGGCCGTACGACCAGCGCCAGCGCGTCTCAACAGTGAACAGTCCATGAAAAAAGCCCCGGTCGATACCGGGGCTCTTGTTCTTGGGAGTACCAGTATCAGTAATTCGCGACCAACGGCGCGGCGCCCCAGTTGAAGTGGTAGTTGATGCCGCCCTTGATCACCCAAATGTTGGTGTCGTGGTCACGCAGCAGGATCGAGCCGGTCGGAATCTCAGCGTCGCCCGAGATGACGTGCGAGGCCAGCGTCCGCTTGCCGAAGCCCATGTAGTCGCCCTCGAACTTTGCCGACCAGTTGTGCCAGAAGCCGAACTCGACCCCGCCGCCGGCGGTCCAGCCGGACCGCGTTGCGCTAAGGGTTTGATTCAGGATCGTTGCTCCTGTGGCGTCGGTCGTGAAAGCGTTGTCGGTGGTCCTCGCCCAAGCCCAGCCGGCCTTGCCGAAAACAAGAAATTTGTCGAAGGCGTAACCGAACCGACCGGTTATTGTCGCCAAATCTCTCACCCTGGGATCGGGGTGGGAAATGACGTCCGGGTCGACCGCGCTCACGATCGCGTTTGCTTGCGGGGCGGTGCTAAAGTCGGCAAACGAATAGTCGCCCTCAACTCCAAGAACCCAGTTCGACGGGAGCTGCCAGTTGTAACCCGCCTGCACGCCCGCAAGGAGCCCGCCAGCCGTTTCCTTGGCAACGGTCCCTGCAGGGAAGCTGGTAGAGTTGAGAGCTCCAACAAACGTCACGGTGTCATTGAGTTGCCCGCCTCCGAAATGGCCACCAATATAGAACCCATTCCAATTGAACGGCAGCACGACCGGCGGAGCCTTGACCGGCATATCCGCAGCTCTGGCGGGTGCAACAAGAACGACAGCGGCAAAACCAAGGTAAGCAAGCTTGTTCATGGCAATCAATCCAAAATGCTGCTCAAATGAAATCAGTATCTCGCGACCACCGGGCCGCCGTAGCCGCCGAAGCGGTAGTTGATGCCGAAGCGAACGACGTTGTCGTCAAGCGTCACCGCGCCGCGAGGGCCATCCCCCAGAGCAGTAACGAAACCCTTGTCCTGAAACTTCACGAACAGCCACTCCCATTTGATCGACCAATTCGGCGCGAACCCCCATTCGATGCCACCGCCGCCGGTCCAGCCGCTGCGGGTCGATGTCGCGGAGACGATGGTCGCGCTGGTGGCAACGTCCTTGATGCCGGCCTCGACGCCAGCGGCCGCATAACCGCCGGTCACGTAGAACAGGAGATTGTCAACCGCATATCCGGCGCGGCCTCGCACGGTCGCCAGCCAGTTTTCCTGGGTGAAACTCCGGAGGGTCGGGTCAGCATTGGGCGATATCCCGTTGTCTATATTGCTGCCATATTCGCCCACCCAGGACGCATCGCCTTCGAATCCGAACACGAAGCTCGCCATCTGCCAGTTGTACCCAAGCGTCCCCCCGAAGAGGCCGCCCTTCACACGAAAACCACTCTCCGTAAGCATCAGGCCGGCAGGATCATAATGTTGGCTGCCGCCCAAAGAGCCGCCGCCAGAGCCTCCAATGTAGAAGCCGGTCCAGTCGTAGATGACGACAGGTGGCGGCGCCTTGACCGGCAAGTCAGCGGCAAGAGCCGCCGTCGGACCGAGAACCAGAGCGGCGACTGCGCCGAGTATGATTTTCTTTCTCATGATTGCCCCTCGAAATCTAAGTCGCTTGACGCTTGTCTGTTTGCCGGATCGGGAGTGCAGGACGACCGAACTCGTCCTGCAGCTCGTTGCCCTTAGAACCTCCACTGGATGCCGGTGGAGACACCGGCAAGAACGGGTCCTGTCCAGCAATGCGGTTGAGAAACCAGGCCGCCCGAGGCGCCGAAGGCGTCGTGACAGTCGGTGGTGACCCCGCGGCCGCCGGCACCAAGATCGAAATGGGCGGCCGGGCCGTTGATGGTTGCCGCGACGGCGGTGTACCAGGTCAGGTTCTGGCCGAACTTGTGCTTGTAGGTCGAGGTGATCATGTCCGCCGAGTTCAGAGGATTGACGATGGTCAGGCCGCAGGCATTGCCGCAAGTGGCCGGGTCGGTGGTGCCGGGGACCGGAACGCTGCTGAGCGGCGAGTTGTGCTGTCCGGGATCGCCGTTGGCCTGGAAGGCATGCGCCCAGCCGAAGCTGATGCTGTCGATCGGCGTCAATTCCTGGGTCAAGAACAGCCAGGAGCCATTGCGGGTGCGCTCGTTCTGGAATTGAATGAGCGGAGGCACATAGCGGTGCATCCATTCGAAGATGCCGCCGATCGTGGTCTTGGTCGCGAAGGTGTACAGCGCCGCAATCTTGAACGCGTCTTCATCGGCGACATCCGCATTGAACATGGCTAGCTGAGTAGCATTCGGGAAACATCCCGGCGTCCCTATCGGGCAGTTGACGAGTTGGAAGGTCGTCATCGACGGGATGGCTGATCCGACTCCGAGGAAACCGGAGATGTCGCTCTGCCGGTTGACCTTGAAGTGCCGCTCGTAGGCTACCGTCGCGTAGAACGGGCCGTTGGTGTAGCTCAGGTTGGTACTGATGGCGCTGCTGAACGAGCCGTCGTTACATCCGTTCGGGAAAAGCCCGCCGCTGGTCGGATCGTTGCCGCCCGTACAATCACCTCCGCCCGCAGGGAGATTGTCGCTGATGTCGCTGCGGTTCTGACCGGGCGCGACCAGGAAGTTCCACTGGAAGCCGTAAATGGTCGGCGATTCGTACCAGATCGAGTTATTGAGCCGCGTGCCGAATTCGACCCGGTTGTCGCCGCCCGTGTTGCCCATGACGACGCGCATGTCGCCGATCTGGCTCGCGAACGGATTGAAGCCGCCGGTCGAGGTTTCGTAAGGCGCGTACGTTTTGCCGATCTTGATCGCGCCGAACTCGGGGTTCGCAAAGCCGACCCAGGTGTTGCGGTTGAACAGAGAGCCGTTGACGGTGTCGCTGATCTGGCTGTTGCTCTGCCTCAGGCTCGGCGTCGTGGAGATATCGTAGCCGACTTCGAGCTGGTAAACGAAGTTGAACGGAAAGTTGGGCAAGCGCTGGAAGCCGCGCACACCGAGGTAGGATGAGTTGGTCGAAATCGCCGGCATCCAGCCGAAATTTCCGACCGGGAAAGGAGTACTTGGAGGGGCGAAAGAGGTGTCAAAATTGTTGAGGTTCTTCGTCGTGTTGTCGATCGAGATGTCGAAATTGCCGTAAGCCGTGATCTCGCCGCCGGGCGTGTAGAAGGTGAGCGGGTTGCCCTTCTTGTGCTCGAGGAATCCGTGGCCTTGAGCGTCGATCTCCGGCGCGTCCAGCGCGTGCGGCGGAGTGGCGACGCCCGTCACCGTGGCTCCCGGTTTGCCGGCGGGAGCAGCCATGATTGTCGTCGTCGCTGGCGCGGGCTTCGTTCTCAACTGCGAACGAAGCGCGGCGTTCTCCTTGGCGAGCTGCTTGTTGTTTTGCTCGATCGCATCCATCCGCTTGATCAGGTCATCAAGCTTGTCGGCCGATGCAGGCAGAGCGTGATTGACGATCCCCAGGGCCACGACGGCCGCGCCCAGTGCATACTTTTTCATCGTCTTCCCCCAAAGAACGATTCCACGCAGGAAATCGAATCAAGCGTGACCGGGTCGGGGAATACCGTCAATCAGGGCAAATCTTGCCCATTTGTGTTGCAAGTGCGAATAAAACCAGGCGTCCGGCACCAAGATACCTTGTACATCAATGCCATAGCTTACTCAAAATTAATGATGCAGTGCGAGATAGATTGTGACAAATTGGCAACGTTTATGAATAATGTATACCAAAACGGGCGGAAAGTGACGCCCGGTATCACGGTGAGCCAACCTGCGACAATGTTGCCCAACATGAGCAGTCTGTCGGCAGCGGAACCACGCCCTCAGGGAACTAGATGTGCCAATTTGTGACGAGCGGTGAAGGCGCGAGACTGGATTTCACGTGGCAGCACCTTTGTGATCGCGATGCCGCTCAGCCAGCTTCGTCTAATCTCTCTCCGCTTCTAATGCCCAAAACCGCCTGACCGGATCTGTTCCGCCGATAGTCCCGGCGAGCCGCGGCCGGCAGTTTCGGCGTCCTTGATCAGCGCGACGATGCGGCGCGACAGCGGGACCTGCAGCCCGCGCCGATCGGCTATTTCAGTGATGACGCCCTGGAGATAATCGATCTCGGTGCGGCGGCCGCGCTGCAGATCTTCCCACATCGACGAGCGCGCTTGCGGATCGACCTTCATGGTGCGTCGGAGCAGAGGCGCGAACAGGGCGTCGGGCAGCGCAAGCAGATGCGGTGTCCAGTTCGTCGGGACCGGCGTTGATGATGCCGGCCTGATGCCTTCGGCGCTGACCGCCGTCAAGCCCTCCTTGAACTGATCGGCGAACAGAAGCCGCCACGAACGCTGCGCCAATTGCTGGCGCAGCGGCAGGCCGGAAAGCGCGTTGATTGCGTTGTTGAGATTGACGAGCAGCTTGCCCCATTGCACGGCCGCGATATCGGACGAGGCGCGCATCCTCAAGCCAGGCACCGAAAGTCTGCTCGCGGTGTCGGCAGTATCGCGCTCGATCACGATGTCGCCGGAAGTCGCGCGATGAAATCGTCCCTCGCCTTTCGCGATCACGTTGAACGGCACCATGCCCGCGAGCACGGTCCGCCGCGGCAATCGCGCGCGCAGCAGCGGAACATTGCCGACGCCGTTCTGCAGACTGACGATGATCGCATCGCTCGGCGCATGCCGTTCGACGGCCGTTGCAATCTCGGCCGTGTCGGCGCTTTTGACGGCAACCAGCACCACACCGGCATCGGCAAGAATCTTAGGATCGTCGGACAGTGTCAACTGATTGGGAGCAATGTGGTGCGAAGCACCCTCGAAACTTGTCACGTCAAGTCCGTTGCTTTCGATCTCGCCGATGACGCGCGCTCGCGCCAGCAGCGCGACGCGGTGACCGGCGGCCGCAAGCCAGCCGCCGACGAAACAGCCGATGCTGCCGGCTCCGGCCACGACGATCGGCTTGTTTGGTGTCATCCAGAATTACCTCTTCTCCCTGCTGTCTCGATAGCAGAGTTTACCGCCCGCCGCCTCTTGAAGCTGGTTCGCTCTCGCGCCTTGTAAGCGTCATATCGCACCATTATGCTTTGCGTGGCGGGGCAGTCAGTCGGCAGGAGATGACGATGGGCTTACTCGACGTACTCAACGGCATGCAGCAAGGCCCGCGCGGGCCCAGCACTCCAAGCGCAGAACAAGGCAGGGGCGGGATGTCGCCGATGTCCCTGGCAATCCTCGGCCTGCTTGCCTTCAAGGCGATCAAGCATTTGACCAGCGGCCAGCCGGGCGCCAGCCCGACACAATCGCAACCATCCTCACCAGCGTCGCCCAAAACGGTCACTGCCGGTGCAGCGAGCGAGGAAACCGGCGGTCTCAGCGATATTCTCAAGGGCGGATTGGGCGGCTTGCTCGCCGGCGGCGCGGCAGGCAGCGTGATCAGCGGCGGACTGAACGACCTCTTGAAGCAGTTCCAACAGAGCGGCCACGGCGAGACCGCCGATTCCTGGGTCGGCAAAGGACCGAACAAGGCGATTTCGCCGGGCGATCTCTCCAAGGCGCTCGGTGCCGATCAGATCAGCAGCTTGATGTCGCAAAGCGGCCTGTCGCGTCAGGAATTGCTGGATGGCTTAAGCCAGTATCTGCCAGGTGTCGTCGACCATTTGACGCCGGACGGACGGCTGCCGACTGAAAGGGAATTGGCTGGCCGGCTCTAGTGCCGCCTGTTTGAAGTTCCTGCACCACGAGCGAACTTCAAACAGAAAAGCGGCACTAGTGGAGTGGATTTGACATTCGCAACCCAACCCGCCGCAAACGGAAAGCGAATGTCAAATCCAAAACTCCACTAGAATTATATATCTACTAGTGGTCTTGCGATTCTAACATTCGCAAAAGCGGCTGCCCAAAAGGGATGCGAATGTTAGAATCGGACCACTAGAATCAATATCTTTGCTAGTGCCCAGGACATTCCGAAGTTCGTGAACGTGGGTACCGCGATGTAACACGAACTTCGGAAAGTGGGCACTAGGCGCACAATTTCATTCAGGAAAGGGGTGACAGTCATGAGCGGCATCATCTGGGTCATCATCGTCGGCTTTGTCGCCGGGATCATCGCGCGGCTACTCTCGCCAGGCCCAAACAATCCAAGCGGTTTCATCCTGACCACCGTGCTCGGCATAGTCGGCGCCTTTCTCGCCACCTGGATCGGACAAGCCATCGGCCATTATGGTCCGAACCAGGGCGCGGGTTTCATCACCGCGACGATCGGGGCTCTGGTGGTTCTGTTCATCTGGAACAGATTGGTGGCGGCGCGGGTGATTTCTGATCCCGGCAATAGATAAAGCGGTTCCTTTGCCGACGTCATGCCCGGACTTGATCCGGGGCATCCACGCTTTTCCATCTACGTCGTAATGTAAGACATGGATGGCCGGGCATTGGCGAGCGGAAGCAACGCCGTTCTTCGAACGGCTACGCCCGGCCATGACCAGCAACGATTGTTCAACCTAAGTAATCAGGTGCGCGCCGGCGTCGATCCGGACCACTTCGCCGGACATGTTGCTTGATTGCGGCGTCGCAAGAAAGCAGACCACGCCGGCGACGTCTTCCGCGCTCGAGGCGCGCTTGAGCGGAACCTTTGCCACGACGGCATCGCGGACCTTGGCCGCGCCTTCAACGCCTCGGCCCTTGGTGAACCAGGGCGTGTCGATATAGCCGGGGCATACCGCGTTGACACGGATCAGCGGCGCAAGTGCGCGTGCCAGCGAAAGCGTAATCGTGTTCAACGCGCCCTTGCTCGCGGCATAAGCGACCGAAGAGCCGATGCCGCTGATGCCGGCAACCGACGACACATTGACGACCGAGGATGCACGGCCGGATACCTTGGCGCCCGCTTCCAATAGCGAGCGCGCCGCCCGCACCATCTGGAAAGGCCCGATCGTGTTGACCGCGAACAGGCGCTGGAAATCCTCCGCCGACAGGCCGTCCAGATTGTCGTGCGGCACATGCTTGGTGGTGCCGGCATTGTTGACGAGAGCATCGAGCCGTCCCCAGGGTGCCGCCGCCGCGACAATCCTGCGGCAATCCTCGTCACGGGAGACGTCGCCCTGAACCACCACCACTTCGGCACCGGCGCTGCGGCAGAGATCGGCGGTCTGTTCGGCTTCCTTCTGGCTGGAGGAATAGTTGATCACGACACGCCCGCCGCCCTTTGCCAGGATGGAAGCGGTCGCCGCGCCAAGACCCGACGCAGAACCCGTTACAATCGCGCACAGACCATCCCAGGACATCGCATTTCCTCGCGAGAGTTTTGATCACTTTGAAGCCGCGGCCGCCGTCTATCATACCGCACAGGGAATTGCGCGCAAAATTGCTCCCGCCGAATTTGTCGTTGCAATTCCGCAGCGCTTCATTCCGCCCTTGCAGAGGCCTTTGCCGACATCGGTGCTTGTCAGCGGTGCCGCTTTTCCCCATCATGGATTGCAAGAGCCAAAGTTTGGGCAACGACTGTCGCGCCGGGTGTTGGCGAAAACGGGGAACGCTGTGGCGGAAAGTGAGAATATCGTTGCCCAAACCGCGGAACGGATTTTTGCCGATCTAGCCGACGCGCAGACCATCAATCACGACAAGGAAGGCCACTGGAAAGCGCCGCTCTGGCAAGCGCTGAGCGAGGCCGGCCTGCCCCTGTCGTGGGTTCCGGAAGATTGCGGAGGTTCGGGCGCAAGCCTTGCGGAGGGTTTTGGCGTGCTGGGCGCGGCGGGACGTTTTGCGCTCTCGTTGCCGCTGGCGGAGACCATGCTCGCCGGATGGCTGTTGTCGCAGGCAAGGATCGCCTCAGTCGAAGGCGCCATGACGGTTGCGCCCGCAAATCCGAAGGACCGCATCAGCTATGGCGCGGACGGCACGCTGTCGGGCCGCGCGCGCGACATTCCTTTCGCCCGCGAGGCCGGACACATCGCGGTTTTGGCGCTTGGAAACGTGGGTCCGAAAATCGCGCTGGTCAAAGCCGCCGCGTGCCGGATAGAGCCGGGCCGGAGCCTCGGGGGCGATGCCAGCGACACGGTGACGTTCAGCCAGGCTGTTCCGCTCGCCATCCAATCGGCGGCGGAAGGTTTTGACCTGACTTCGCTGCTCCTGATGGGCGCGGTGGCGCGCAGCCTGCAGATCGCGGGCGCGCTTGAATCGATGCTCGAGATTACCGTGAAATACTCCAACGAGCGCGTCGCGTTCGAAAAGAAGATTTCGAAATTTCAGGCCGTGCAGCACAATCTGGCAAAACTCGCAGGCGAGTCTGCCGCAGCGTTGGCGGCCGCGACCTCGGCCGCCGACACACTTGCCAGCGGCGTGGCGTCTGACGATGCGGCCTTCCTCGAGGCGGCGGCGGCAAAAATCCGCTGCGCGGAAGCTGCGGAAAAGGGTGCGGCGATCGCGCACCAGGTGCATGGCGCAATCGGCTTCACCATCGAGCATGTCCTGCATCGCTACTCGCTGCGCGCGCTGGCGTGGCGCGACGATTTCGGTTCCGAAACCTACTGGGCGGTCGAGCTCGGCAAGCGCGTGGCTGCGCGCGGCGCCGACGAGTTGTGGCCGCTCGTCGCCTCACGCTGAGTATGGTGAAGATGACTGGGTGATGAAAACGCAATCCTTATGCTGCCACAGACGCGGAACCACCTCTGCCCTTGTGGGAGAGGAGAGCGCAGCCTTCCCTGTCGGGCCGTCGCAAGCTACGACGCTTAAGTTTGAAGCCGTTTACCGGACGACAATAAGATGACCGCAGCTCTCCATTTCGATCCGATCCGCCTACCGCGCGAATGCGTCGAACTGCGCAAGGAAGTGCGCGCCTTTCTCGCCGAGGAGATCGCCGCCGGCACTTTCGATCCGCACAAGCCCAATCGCGAGGATAGCGACGCGCCGGAATTTTCACGCCGTGTCGGCGCGCGGGGCTGGATCGGCATGACCTGGCCGAAGAAATACGGCGGCCATGAACGCAGCTTCCTCGAACGCTACGTGGTGACCGAGGAAATGCGCGTTGCCAACGCGCCCACCCGGCGCTTCTTCGTCGCCGACCGCCAGAGCGGCCCGGTGCTTCTGAAATACGCCACCGAGCGCATCAAGATGGACATCCTGCCGCGGATTTGCCGCGGCGAGGTCTGTTTTTCCATCGGCATGAGCGAACCCAATTCCGGTTCCGACCTGTTCGCGGCCAGGACCAGGGCGACCAAGGCCGACGGCGGCTTTTTGATCAACGGCACCAAGATCTGGACCTCGTCGGCACATATCGCCGACTACATGATCGCGATCTTCCGCACCTCTGCGCCGACCAGAGAGAACCGCCGTCACGGTCTCACGCAGTTTTTGGTCGACATGAAGACGCCCGGCATCAAGGTCAATCCGATCGGCCAGATCACCGGGCAGTTCGAATTCAACGAGGTGGTGTTCACCGATGCGTTCATGCCGGACGATCACGTGCTGGGCGAGATCGACGGCGCCTGGAAACAGGCAACCAGCGAGCTCGCCTATGAGCGCAGCGGACCGGAGCGTTTCCTGGAAACCTACTACGTGCTCACCGAGCTGGTTCGCGCCTTGGGACCATCGCCCGACACGCGAACGGCAGAGGGCGTCGGGCGGCTGGTGGCGCAACTGCACACCATGCGGCGGATGTCGGTCTCGGTGGCGGGCATGTTGCAGGCGGGCAAGGAACCGGTGGTGGAGGCTGCGATCGTCAAGGACATCGGCACCGTTTGGGAACAGCAATTGCCGCACCGGGTGCGCGACCTCGCAGCCTTCATCGATGCGGACGCAACCAATCACGAGACGCTGGAACACCAGCTCGCATTCGCCATCAAGACCGCGCCCAAACTTACCATTCAGGGCGGCACCACCGAGGTGCTGCGCGGCATCATCGCGCGGGGGCTCGGTCTGCGCTAGTTTATTGCTATTCGTGCAGCAGATGCTCTTCTTTACCCTCTCCCCTTGCGGGAGAGGGTGGCGAGAATAAGCGCAGCGAAATTCGAGCCGTGTGAGGGTTTCTATTCGACCAGCCCCTCTCGGGCACCCTCTCCCGCAGGGGGAGAGGAAATTGCCCGCGGAATATTTGCGACCTACGGAGATATGGATGAACACCTACAAGGACATCGGCGTCGAAAGGATCGGTCATGTGGGCCTGATCGAAATCCGCCGGCCGCCACTCAACTTCTTCGATATTTCACTGATCAACCAGATCGCCGATGCGCTGGAAGAGTTCGATTCCGATATCGAAATCCGCTCATCAGTTCTGGCAGCCCAAGGCAAGGCGTTCTGCGCCGGCGCTAATTTCAACGATCCGGCGCGGCAGGAGCAGGAAGCGCGCCAGACAGCCGATCCCGCCTCGGGTCTCGGCCCGATCAGCCATCTCTATATCCAGGCGGTGCGCATCTTCCGCAACAAGAAACCGATCGTCGCGGCTGTCCACGGCGCGGCGATCGGCGGCGGGCTGGGACTTGCAGTGTCGGCGGATTTTCGCATCACCTGCCCCGAAGCGCGCTTTGCCGCCAATTTCACCAAACTCGGCTTTCATCCCGGCTTCGGGCTGACGGTGACGTTGCCGGAGCTGGTCGGGCGAAACAATGCCGAGCTGATTTTTTATACCAGCCGCCGGGTCACGGGCGAGGAAGCCTGCCGGATGGGACTTGCCAATGAATGCGTGCCGCAGGACCAGGTGCGCAGCGCCGCCATGAAGCTCGCTCAGGAGATCGCGGAATGTTCGCCGCTCGGTTTGCTTTCAACGCGCGCCACGATGCGGGCGGGATTAGCCGATCGCGTCATGGCCGCCACCCATCACGAACTCGCCGAACAAACGCGGCTGCGCGCGACCGAGGATTTCAAGGAGGGCGTCAAGGCCACTGAAGAACGCCGCGTACCGAATTTCAGGGGACGGTAGTCATCCTGGCGATGCTCGTCATCACCCGCAAAAGCGGGTGTAAGGGACATCCTCAGTGGCCCTGAAACAACGGCTTGCGTTTTTCGACAAAGGCCTTGGCCGCTTCCTTGTGGTCGGCGGTCTCGCCGGCGCGCGAATGATGAAACGCCTCGGCGTCGAAACAGGTTTCAAGCGGCAATCGCTCGGCATTGTTGATGTTGCGCTTGATGTAGCCGAGCGTAATAGACGGTCCCTGAGCCAGCGACATCGCAAGCTCGCGCGCGGCTGCATCGATTTCGGCGTCGGCAACCACCCGCGTCACCAGCCCAAGCGCCAGCGCTTCGCGGGCCGTCAGTACCGGCGACATCAGATAGAGCTCGCGCGCCTTGGCGCTGCCGAGCATCTGGGTCAAGAAATAGGTGCCGCCATAATCGCCTGAGAGCCCGACCTTGGCGAAAGCGGTCGTGATCTTGACCGTCTCCGAGGCGACGCGGAGGTCACAGGCGAGCGCGATCGAAAGACCGGCGCCGGCCGCAGCGCCATCGAGCTGCGCCACCACCGGCTTCGACATCTCGTGCAGAATCCGCGAAACCTCCATCGCGCGCCGCAGATTGGTCATCCTGGCTTCGAACGGCATCGGCGACCGCCCCTCCGCCATCGATTTCACATCGCCGCCGACGCAGAAAGTGCCGCCCGCGCCCTTGAGCAGAACGGCGCGGACCTCGTGATCTTCCGCCGCACGCTGGGCGGCTGCGACCAGTCCCAGCGTCATGTCCGGATTGAGCGCGTTGCGCCGTTCCGGGCGGTTCATGGTGATCGTCAGCAATCCGGACTCGAGGCTTTGCAGCACGGTGTCGTTGCTCATGCGTGGCGCCTTTGCTTATTGGCTTTGCTTCTGTCATTGCGAGGAGCGTGAGCTCCGAAGCAATCCCAGACTTAATCCTGGGGAAAGGTGGATTGCTTCGCTTACGCTCGCAATGACAGAGGGCGGTTCACTGACCTTTCTTCACCAGCGGGCAGCGTGAAAGTTCGAGCGACTGGAACGCCTCATTGCCGGGAATGGTTGCAATCAGCTTGTAGTCGTCCCAGCGCCCTTTCGATTCCGAGGGCTTTTTGACCTCGAACAGGTACATGTCGTGGACCATGCGTCCGTCCTCGCGGATCCGGCCGTTTTTCGCGAACATGTCGTTGATCGGGGTCTCCTTCATGATCTTCATCACGGCAGCGGAGTCGGTGGTGCCGGCCGCCTTCACCGCCTTCAGATAATGCGAGACGGAAGAATAGACGCCAGCCTGCGCCGCGCTCGGCACCCGGCCTACCCGCTGCATAAAGCGTTTGGAAAAGGCGCGGGTCTCGTCGTTGAGGTCCCAATAAAAGGCTTCGGAAAGCAATAATCCTTGCGCGGTCTCAAGCCCGATGCTGTCGATATCGGTGACGAAGACCAGAAGCGGCGACAACTTCTGGCCGGCCTTCATGATGCCGAATTCGGCCGCCTGTTTGATGGTGTTGATGGTATCGCCGCCGGCGTTGGCAAGCCCGATCACCTTGGCCTTCGAAGCCTGGGCCTGCAGCAGATAGGACGAGAAATCCGACGAGTTGAGCGGGTGCCTGACGTTGCCGAGCACCTTGCCGCCGGACCTCTGCACCACGTTGACCGTATCTTTCTCCAGATCATGTCCGAACGCATAGTCGACCGTGATAAAGAACCACGAATCGAGCCCCTGCCTGACCGCGGCGAGCCCCGTCACATTGGCCTGGGCGAAGGTGTCGAAGACATAATGCACGGTGTAGGGACCGCAGGCCTCGTTGCTCAAGCGGATCGATCCCGGTCCGTTGAAAAAGACAATCTTGTTGCGGGCCTTGGCAATCTCGCCAGCGGCAAGCGCGGTGGCGGAAGCTGCGACATCGTAGATCATCTCGACGCCCTGATTGTCGAGCATGTCGCGGGCGATATTGGCAGCGAGATCGGCCTTGTTAAGATGGTCTGCTGCAAGGATCTCGATCTTGCGGCCAAGCACCTCACCGCCGAAATCCTCCGCTGCCATTTTTGCCGCCGTCTCGGAGCCCGCGCCGGTTATGTCGGCATAGAGGCCTGACATGTCGAGGATGCCGCCGAGCTTGAGGGGAGGCTTGCTCTGTGCCAACGCCGCTTGGCTTGCGGCCACCGCCAGCACCGCGCCGAGAGCAGCGGAAAAAATCCGTCTCATGAAAGCCTCCCTGTCGCCGCCTTCAATCAGCAGCTTGCTATTTCCGGTCTCGTAATCATGCCGTAAGCGTTGGGACGCGGCAAGCTGCGGGGTTTTGGTCTTTCGGCCGTTGCAATAAAGGGTAGGGTGAATAGGCCATGAGCGACCGGGCAATTTCGGCGAAGCTTCGAGGCGCGTGGCGCGCGGCAATGGCGCTTGGCGCGACGGTGCTTCTCGCCGGCGCGGCAGGTGGCGCATCCGCCTCACCCTGCGCCTTCGAACCGCAAGGCGAGGGTCACATCTCCGACATCATCGATGCGCGCAGCTTTCGCCTGCAGGATGGCCGCGAAGTTCGCCTTGCCGGCATCGAGCCGGTCTTGCGAGAGGGCGCAAGCGGCCAGGCGCTGACGAAAATCCTCGGCAGTCGCGACGTGGCCTTGCGCGGCGAGGACGATACGCCCGACAGGTACGGACGCCAGTACGCCTTCGTATTCCTGGGTTCCTCCGAAAGCTCG